>Ga0255338_1004655_pt1 | contig 13820 bp, 15 predicted proteins | sample MeOH1_35cm_T4_19_FD_203715 | JGI IMG/M metagenome (GOLD analysis project Ga0255338, IMG submission 203715) | Sandy soil microbial communities from University of British Columbia, Vancouver, Canada - MeOH1_35cm_T4_195 | ecosystem: Engineered > Artificial ecosystem > Sand microcosm > Unclassified ...
GCCCAGCTCCTGCTGGATGGCCTTGAGCTGCTGGCGGAGGTAGTACTCCCGCTGGCTCTTGTCCATCTCGCCGCGGGCCTCCATGGTGATCTTCTGCTGCACCTCCAGCAGCTGGATCTCCCGCTGGAGCAGCTCGTTCACGCGCTTCAGGCGCAGGCCCGGGTGGGCGATCTCCAGCACCTCCTGGGTCTGCGCCAGCTTGAGGTCCAGGTTGGAGGCCACCAGGTCCGCCAGGCGGCCCGGGTTGTCCAGGTTGCTGGCGATGACCAGCACCTCCTGGGGCAGGGTCTTGCCCAGGGCCACGGCCTTCTCCAGCGTCTGCTTCACGCTGCGCAGCAGGGCGTCCTGCTCCAGGTCCGGGGACTTCAGCTCGGGCTCGCCCAGGGGCTCCACCCGCGCCTTGAAGAGGTTCTCGGTCTCGGTGAAGTACTCCACGCGGACCCGCTGCAGACCCTGCACCAGGGCGCGGATGCGGCCGTCCGGCAGCTTCAGCACGCGCATGATGAGGGCCGCCGTGCCCACCTGGTAGAGGTCCTCGGGCCGGGGGTTGTCCATCTCCGTCTGCTTCTGGGACAGCAGCAGGATCATGCGGTTCTCCACCAGGGCCGTATCCACGGCGCGGATGGACTTCTCCCGGCTGACGCTGAGGGGCAGGATCACGTAGGGGTAGACCACCACGTCCCGCAGGGGCAGGACCGGCAGTTCCTCGGGCAGCTTGGGCTGTTCTTCGGTGGGAGTGGGCAGGAGGACGTCGTCGGCCACAGATACCTCGTCCTCCAGGATACCCCTACTTCTTGCGCGTCCTCAGGACCGGGGTCTCCGCCTCGCCGGGAAACAGGGCCGGGGAGATGGGTTTGGCGAGTTCCGGTGCCGCGGGCGTGGACGCCCCGCCCCGCCCCGCTGTCGCCTCTTTCTGGGCCTCCTTGTGCATGAGGCCCTCCAGGGCCTTCACGAAGTCCGGCAGGTCCTTGAAGTCGCGGTAGACGCTGGCGAAGCGCACGTAGGCCACCTGGTCCAGGGCCTTCAGCTCGTCCATGACCAGCTCGCCCAGCTCACGGCTGCGGATCTCGCGGTCGGGCCGCTCCATGAGCCGGGCCTGCACATCCGCCACCAGCTCCTCGATGCGGGCCAGGGACACGGGCCGCTTCTGGCAGGCCAGCAGCAGGCCCTTCATGAGCTTCGTCCGGTCGAAAGGCTCGCGCCGCCCATCCTTCTTGAGGATCACCAGGGGCACCTCCTCCACCCGCTCGTAGCTGGTGAAGCGCCGGGCGCAGGACAGGCATTCGCGCCGGCGGCGGATGGAATCCCCCTCGCGGGACTCGCGCGAGTCCACCACCTTGTCCTCGATGTGTCCACAAAAGGGACAGCGCACGGATGCTCCCGGACCGGTTCCTAGACTTCCACGACGCGGGGTGTCATCACCACCTCGCAGGTGACGGAATTGGCCACGAAGCAGTATTTGTGGGCCTTCCCGAAGAGTTCCACCACCTTGGCCATGCCCGTGCCCCGGGGCACACGGATGACCGGGCGCAGATGCACTTCCGTGATGCGCGTGACCTTGTCCACGGTGTCCAGCACGGCTTCGGCGTGGTCCTCGTAGCCCACCACCTCCACCTTGGCCTTCGCGCAGAGGGCCAGGAAGGTGAGCATGTGGCAGGTGGCGAGGGCCGAACCCAGCAGGTCCTCGGGGTTCCAGCGACCGCCGTCGCCGGCGTATTCCGCCGCGCTGCTGACGGCCAGCGGGTGCTTGCCGGCGGCGGTGACGGTGGCGTTGCGGGTGTAGCTGGCGTCGTGGGTGCTGCCGGTCCAGGCGAGGGTGAGGGGATAGCGGTGGGCCATGGGATTCTCCTCGGGAAGCCTGCGCCCAGGATGCCACACCCGGCGCGTCGGGCCGGATTCCCCCGGCCCGCGTTCGCACCCTTCGCGGTTTCGGCCTTTCCAGCGATGATGGGACTCCATGCCGACTCCCGCCCGCCTCCACGTCGCCCACGCCCTGCACGAAGTCTTCGGGGAGAAGGGCCGGGTGCCGGACATCTGGGACCGCGACCTGGGCGAGGACGCGCACCTGGCCCAGGCCCTGCTGGGCCTCTGCCTGCGCCGCTGGGGCCGGCTCCAGGCCTGGGTGAAGCCCAAGCTGAAGGAACCCGCCCGGGGCGTGCCCCTGGGCACCCAGGTGGCCCTGGCCATGGGCCTCGTGCAGCTGGCCTGGCTGCCGGGCGTCAGCGACCACGCCGCCGTGAACGAATCTGTGGAGCTGGCCGCGAACCGCGAGCTGGGCTTCCTCCCCCACAAGGGCCTGGTGAACGCCATCCTGCGCCGCGCCGCCAGGGACCGCGCCGCCCTCGCGGCCGAGCTGGAGGCCCTGCCCGCCGCCCTGGACCGGCCCGCCGCCGCCGAGCGGGCCCTGCAGGCCGCGCTGGCCCCGCACGGGGCCGCGGAGGACCTGGAAACCCTCTGGACCCGCCTCCAGCAGCCCCCCCGCCCCAGCTTCCGGGTGCTGGCGGGCGAGGCGCCCGAAGGCCTGATCCCTGATGCCGACCTGCCCGGCTGCCTGCGCCTGGCGGAGAGCATCCCCTTCCCCCGCCCCTGGCTGGCAGCCGGGGCCGGGATGGTCCAGGACCGCAGCTCCCAGGCCCTGCTGGCCTACGCCTGGGAGCGCCCGGTGATCCGCATCCTCGACGCCTGCGCCGCCCCCGGCGGCAAGACCACCACCCTCGCCCTGCGCCACCCCGGGGCCCAACTCACGGCCCTGGAAGTGCATCCGCGGCGGGTCGCCCGGCTGCGGGAGACCCTCCAACAGCGGGGCCTCGCCGCCCGGGTGATCCAGGCCGACGCCGCCGAGTGGCTGGAAACCAATGACACCACCTTCGACCTCATCCTCCTGGACGCCCCCTGCAGCGGCAGCGGCACCCTCCAGAAGCATCCCGAGTGGCCCTGGCTGGCCCACGACGACCTGCCCCGGCTCCTGGGGATCCAGCGCCGCCTCCTGACAGCCGCCACCGGCCGTCTGGCCCCGGGCGGCCTGCTCATCTACGCCGTCTGTTCCTGGCTGCCCGAGGAGGGCGAGGCCCATCGCGAGTGGCTGGCCGAAGCCCGGCCCGACCTGCGCCCGGCCAAGGTGTGGCCCGCCGCCCTGGGGGTGCCCGCCGATGCCGAAGGGGGCCGCACGGCCGTCTTCCGGCCCCATCCCCTGCGCTGGGAGGGCGAGGGCTTCCAGGCCTTCGCCCTCGAGCGGGCCCTCCCCTAGGCACCAGAGCCGGGCTGGCGGCCGGACGGGGAGGGTCAGCGGGGTGCGCTCATCGGGTGAATCTGGACCAAAGCGAGCGCAGCACCCAGGCAAGGTATGAAAAAACGCTCTTGTTGCGCCGATCCTGCGTTCTTTGTTCGAGGGGCAGCGTGGGGCGGTCCTGCCGCCTCCGATCGGCCTTTCGTCGTTCCTCCCGGCGGATCGCATAGATCGCCACGCCGAAAAAGACAATGATGATGAGGGTTGTGCAAACGAGGCTTGTCACGAATACCCCTGATCTGTGAAGGAAGCATGGGTCGCTTGAATCCTGCAAACGGGAATGACCTGGCTTCCGGTGTGCCGCCAGTCTGCCCGGATTCTTGAGCTCGGCGAGGGTTCCATCGGGATCGGGCGGAAATGAGGGAGGCGCCACGGCCTTCGGCGCCGAAAGGGACGTGGACCTTCACCTCGCTGCCTACCCTGCTTCCAGAGAGAGACTGGGTAAACCTTAGGGCCGCCCAGGTGGGCCCATCGGGCCACGCGGCGATCGGGTGGCCTGCCAAACCCTGATCAGATGAGGTTTGGCGTGCCCGTACCAGTAGCGGATCAGGTCGATCCGCCGTCGGTTTGATTCACCGGCCAGAAAGATGCCGTCGGCCAAGGCGAAAGAGGCATCCATCCCGGGCCCCAGAATGTGGAAGGTTCGAGGCGCGAGCGCGGTTGACCTGATCTCGAGGCGCAAGCCCGGCGCGAGGCCCGCGAGGGGTCTTCCGGAGAGCAGCAGGGGCTTTTCGCCATCAAAAAACACACAGGTCCCGCTTCCCAGCACGTTCTGGAGATGGTCCTCAAAATCCTCGATCCGATAGAACCCGGCCAGCAGGTCGAATCGAAGCCGTGCCTGAACCCCGGTGCTCGCGGGCCCGCGCGGAGGGGCCATCCGGACGGGCGCCGGTGCCTGGCCCGGGTTGAACGGGAGGCCGGGCCTGGGGGTGCCCATTGGATGCAGGGGGGCTGAGGAGGCTTGGGGCATACCGGGCGGCGTCCTTGCGGGAATCACCCATCAAACACCGCCCCGGGGCCAGGCGAGGCCTGAACCAGCCGAACGGTGGTTTCTGGCGTCCCAATGGTCGCAACGGCCGCGCCGGCCGCCAGAGGAACCAGCGACCAGGATAAGGGCCAGCAGGGATTGGCCATGAGAAGCCCGGACGGAAGGGGCTGACCGGATCAGATACCGGCGCCTGGGCCCACCGCGCCCTTGTTTCAGGCGTGATGAAGGCCTTCACAAAGGCCTCTTCGTGACCCATGAAGGCGTTGAAAGAGCGCGGAAGGCCGTGGAGGTGGAGTCCGAGCTGAGCGGAGGGTTGGGCCGCTCATGGTTCTCGCCGGTAGACACCGGTGCCATTGCAGGTTTTGCAATTGGTTACAACGCTAAGGCTTCCGTGGCACTTCTTGCATGGAAGATGCACAGAACCACTGCCAGAGCACTTAGCACAGGCAGAGGAGAATGCCTTCTGGGTTTTGAGGCCCCTGCAGCGGGGGCATTGCGTTCCATCACGGAGTACACCCTTGGCTTCGCAACGAGAACACGGCCCTGATTCTTGTGAATAGGTACCAGTCCCAGAACATTTTCGACAACTCAGGACCACGACGCCTTTGCCACTGCAAATATCACAATCAATGGATAGTTGGCCAGTGCCTTCACACCTCAGGCATTGGACGCCAAGGCCCGCAGGAGAAAAACCCTTGGGGGATGGTTTCGGATTATTCCTTCCTGATGAATGGTTCAAATCAGCCCCCAGCTAAAGGTCCAATGGTTTTGAAGTGAGGCCTAACGAAGGAAGCTAAGCGGCCCCGCCTGGGCCGAGGCGCTAAACAGAGCCGAGGAAGCGAACCGTTGAAAGAGAGCGGAAAGCCATGCAGGCGGGGTTCGAGTTGAGCGGAGGATTGGGCCGCTGGTCATGGCTGGCTTTGTTTCTGAAAGGAATTGACCTCAGCTAACCAGAGCCGGGCTGACTGCGAGATTGCTTTGTCTGGAGATTGTGCGAGCTGATTCAATGATGCTTTGAATTTTTCTACATCCTCAGAAGGCTGGCCAGAACCATCACCAGAAACGGCGAGTTCGGCTAAACGCTTCTGATCTGAAACCGGGCGACGTGATACGGCCCTGAGGAATGTCGCCGGCTGCTTGATGGTTTTCTCGAACAGGAACGCGCCAAGCAATTCAGAGGCAGCACCATCTGAATGTTTCCCTGCGTCGAGTATGAATGGGAGAACTTCAATATCACCGCGGTCATACCAGGACATTGCTTCCGCAAGAACGGTTTCATCGAAGCGGATGTCGAATTGTTGCTGGCCGGTGGATATGGCCGAAAGCAGTTGCTTCTTATGAGCGGGAGACGGTGGAAAAGGCGAAGCGTAGCCTTGAGATTCGTAGGGTGAAGGTTGGGGATGAATGGCTTCTTGCTTCTTGCCGCAACCAAGAAGAAGAGCTGCAGAAAGGGCTAAAGGAAGAATCCGCACAGGAAGCTGTCCAACGAAGGACGCTAAGCGGCCCCGCCTGCACCGAAGACCGGAGCGGAGCCGAGGAAGCGGGAACCCGGGAGAGAGCGGAAGGCGGTGCCGGCGGGGCCCAGGTTGAGCGGAGGTCGGGGCGCTCAACAACCGCTCCCGCCGATGATTTTGAAGGATGCCTTTTGATGACCAAGCTTGATGTTGACGTGCCCTTTGAAGCCAGAACCGCCCTCACCGGCTGAAGTGGTTGTGTAATCAAATTCAACAACAATGCCATCGCCGGACCAGGTGTCCACGGACCGCTCACCAAGTCCCTGCTCCCCCTCGCCCTTTTTGATGACCCTTGTCCCAACCTGCTTCAACTTGTAGAGGTGATCATTCACGCGAACACCAGTCGCATCATCCTCGGAGCTATACCCAAAGATGATTCCGTTGCCAGATTCAGGGGCGGACGCGAGGGAAAAGGTGGTTCCTGCACCTGAAAAGGACTCATCTTCATCCAGGTCTTGGATTGTGATTCCGTTTTGGGAATTCTCTTCAATGCGAACGGCTGATTTGACATTCTGTGTTGGAGTGGACGCGGCCTTGCTTTGGGGTGGCTTCTTGGTGGAGCGATTGCATGCAATGGATAGGGACGCGAGGAGCGTGATGGTAACGATGTTGCGATAACTGTTGTGATTCATGCGTGAGTCCTAACGAAAGCAGCTATCCGGCCACGCCCGCGCAGAGACGCTGAGTGGAGCCGAGGGTTAGGCCGCAATTCGCGACCGTGAGTAATGACCCTGCTTATTGGCCTTGAGGCGGCTGCCATAGCTCGACCTTGTTTCCCTCTGGATCAACGACCCAGGCAAACTTCCCATACTCGGATTCGTCCATCTTCTCGAGCACATGGCAGCCTTCTTCCTTCAAGGCCCTGACCAGGGCGTGAAGGTCTTCCACCCGGTAGTTGACCATGAAGGGAGCAGCGCTCGGAGCAAAGTGATCACTTTCTTGTGGATCGATGCACCAGGCAGTCGTGCCTGCAACCGGCTTGCCCTCGGCATCGGTCCAGTCGAAGGCAGCCCCGCCCCAGGCCTGGACATCGATTCCCAGGTGCCGCTTGTACCAAGCCTGCAGTGATGGAGCGTCCTTGGCCTTGAAGAAGATGCCGCCGATGCCAGTGACTCGTTTCATGTGACCTCCGATGCGTGGTGGTGAACCGAGATAGCGGGAAGGTGAGAGAGCGAAAGACAATGCCGGCGGGGTCCGAGTTGAGTGGAGGGTTGGGGCGCCGGGTCTCAATCAACGATAAAATTCCATTCTATTTTCTTTAGCCGGTTCTGAGCAAAAAAGAAGGTAACGGTATGAGGGTAACCATCACCTGTGTTGGTATATGTAATTCGACTGTTTTTGATATCACATTGAGGCCCCACCTTTTTCAATACGGTAGACCTTGAATCTTCAAATTGAATGGAGAGCGGGAGCTTAAATTTCGTTCCTGAAATGGCCAGATGACCTAGCAGCGGCTCTGCTATCAAATCGTCCTGGAGGAATTCAGCCACTAGGCCATCAAAGATTTCCGTGACCCATATGTTGATCTGAGATGGATCGTTATCGCTTTTGATTTTCTTGATTGACCGTTTAACTGGATTCTTAGGGCGATGTTTAAAAATAAAATCAGCCTGTGCAAGCAAGATATCGACATTCTGTTGAGTTGCAGATGGCGGGTTTTGGGCGACGAGAGCGAATCCACTTCCTAAGAGAGCAGGCAACACCAGCGTGCAGAGTTTCTGAGTGATCAAGGGCGATCCTAACGAAAGTAGCTAACCGGCACCGCCTGCGCCGAGGCGCTGAGCGAAGCCGAGATAGCGAGATGTTGAGAGAGAGCGAAAGGCGATGGAGGCGGGGTCCGACTTGAGCGCAGGGTTAGGCAGCGGGTCACGGCGCCTATTTGGCAGCCAATCGCTGATTTTCTGCGACAGCTGCCTGGATCAAAGATTTGAATGCCTTAGCATCTAGAGATTCGCCTTCTTTGATATCAATAGCTCTGCGTGTACCCCCATCCAAGCTGGCATTGAAGAGGCGATGAGGGTCATCCAGGAATGCCCCTCGAGCAAAAGTCAGCTTGACAGCTTGCTTGTAGGACTCTCCCGTACAGATAATCCCGCCGCAGGACCAAGTGGGTACGCCCAGTGGGTTGGTAGGCTTGACCCACTTACAGTCCTCTTCGATTGCTGGAACTGCTTCATGAATGAGGCGGCGAACCTCAGCCAATGTCTCGGCACGCCAGCCACCAATGGACTGGATTTTCTCGTCCACTTGAGAAGAGGTGACAGGCGAATTCTCTGGCTTGTTGTTCTTTGACTTTACCGCCATGCATCATCCTCCAAATTCTTATGCTGCCTAACGAATGAAACTAACCGGGCCAGCCGCCGCGAGACGATTGGCGGAGAAGGGACGACTGAGTTGTCAGGGAGTAAGAACACAGCCGCTCGCGGCTGGGTTCGAGTTGAGCGAGGGGTTAGGCCGCAGATTACCCATGCTTGATTACCGATATTGCTAGGGTTCAGGATTGGAAACCATGTGGAGCAGCCCCCACCCATGGCCATCTAGGTCGACGAAGCTGTGGGTGTACATGAACCCGAAATCCTCGGGCTTATCGTAGGTTGAGCCACCAGCCGCAAGAGCCTTGGCAACCAATTCGTCCACCTGCTCACGGCTCTCACACCTGAGGGATATCAGGACTTCGACGGCCTGACTTGTATCGCAGACAGCTTTGGGAGTGAACTCACGAAATTTGGCGTGGGTGCCCAACATGACAGAAATTGCATCACTGATGATGATGCACGCAGCCGTGTCGTCGCTGAACTGCGGGTTGTGAGTAAACCCAAGCGCCATAAAGAAGGCGACCGACCTCTGGAGGTCAGCGACCGGAAGGTTAAGGAAAATCTGGTTAATCATGCCGTTCTCCTTTGACCTGGTAGTTGCGATGATGGGGTTGCGGCCTAACGAATGAAGCTGATATGTGTTGGCCAGTCAAGGTCGCCAGCCAGATATTTTTCAGCAGTGTGTGGGGAGCAGAACGGGCAGGTTTTCGACGGTTGATCAGTCTGATATTCGCGGGTTGGTTACCGCATGACAACCGATTCGTCGGGGAGCTGCCTTGCTCTAACGTCGAGGGTCATTTCGTTGCCGGTTGCCTCCTAGCTTCATCGAGGGTTCTCCCACCGTTGCCCGTTCTGCTGCCGACACACTGCCTTCCCGCCGGTTATGCCCTTGCTGCCGGCTGTGGCAGCGTTTGGCCAATCGCCCAGATGAATCCGGCCAGCTCACGGGCGATGGCGATACACACTTGCACCTTCAACTTCCCTCTCGCTTCCAGCAGCCGGTAACGCGCACACAGCCGCTTTTGCGCCTTCCAGGCGATCTCCTGGATCTGCTCTGAGGCCCGCTCAGCCCGCCGTTGCAGGACCGCTGTCTTCCTCGCCGGGTAACGATACTGCCAGGCCGATTCCACCAGCACTCTGCGCACATGCCCATTGCCGGTCTTGGTGATAGGGCCGCGCACTTTGCTTTCGCCGCTCGAATGCTCACTGGGCACCACCCCGAGATAGGCCATCAACTGGGGCGCCGTGGCGAAGCGCCTCAGATCGCCGATCTCGGCCACGATGGTCGTCGCCGTGATCAGTTTCACCCCGCGCAGCGCCATCAGGCCCTCGATCACCGGCCAGAACACGGAATCCCTGGCAGCGCTTTCCATCTGTTCATCGAAGGCCGCGACCCGCCTGGTCATGGCCTGAACCGAATCGACATACTCCTGGAACACGATCTGCTGCACCGGCTGCTCGAACTTCACTTCCTCCATCCAGCGGAAATGGGCCTGCGTCCAGTTGTCCTTCCCTCCAAAGCGCTTCCCGTGCCGAAGCAGGAAGCCCAGCAGTCGCTGCTTCGCCTGCCGCTGCAGATGCTTCATGTCCTCCCGCGCTCGCGTCAGGTCACGCAGCGCTTCCTGGGCACCATCCGGCACCCAGACCGCCGTCAGCTCCCCGGCCCGATGCAGCCGGGCCAGGTTCAGGCTGTCCCGCCGATCGGTCTTGACTCGATCGCCTGGCTTCTTGGGGATCAGTGAGGGAGCGGCCACCTGGCAGACCTGCCCCAGGTCCAGGAACTGTCGGTGGAGGCCATAGCCACAAGGTCCTGCCTCGTAGCAGAACGAGAGCTTCGCCCCCTCCCTCCTGAGCCGCTTTACCAGCTCCACCACGGACTCTGCCGTGTTGGGGATTTCGCCCAGGTAGCGCACCTCCCCACCGTCGGGATCTGCGACGGAAACCGCAATCGTCTCCTTATGGACATCCAATCCGACGTACTTATACTTCTCCATGGCCTGCCCTCCTCCGTTTCGGCTCTGAGCCGGTGGTTGTTAGCCCCCGAGCCTAATCCGCGTTTCACGAGGTTCGGCAGGCCAACCCATGATGTCTAACCGGCCCCGCCTGCACCGAGGCACTGAGCGAAGCCGAGGAAGCGAAACGAAGAGAAAGAGCGGAAGACAATGCAGGCGGGGTCCGAGTTGAGCGGAGGGTTAGACCGAGCCACATTGATTGTTTAGTGGAAGAGTTTGCGAACGAGAGTTACAAGAATGAGTGTGACGAGGCCTCCAAAGAGCGCATAGATAAGCATTCGCCCCCAATGACGGTTCTGGGGCGGAAGTGAGCCTTGGACCTCCGGAGAGGACTGGATTGTTGATGCGCCCAATCCAAAATCGACGCGTTGCCATGATTCACCGACATGCCCAGGAAGGAAGGCGGGCTCTTCACCGCGCTTTTCGACGAGTTCCTCGTGATCCATGGGACACCTCGAAGGGTGGGGCCTAACGAAAGCAGCTAACCGGCCCCGCCTGCACCGAGGCGCTGAACGGAGCCGAGGAAGCGGAACGAAGAGAAAGAGCGGAAGGCAATGCGGGCGGGGTCCGAGTTGAGCGGAGGGTTAGGCCGGCCAGGTTAAGACGAATGTGCACCACAAGAATGGCATTTCCTCGTCCTGTAACCCCTGGCCAAATACCACCAATCGGTATCGGCCTTCTTGTGTTCGGTAAAGTGCTTCTGGCAGTTCGGACAGACTGAGTTGTAGAGCCGAATCGCGAAAACTATTGCGAGAAGGATCATTGCTGCGCCGATGGCTGACGCCCATGAGAACCGCTGATCCCCGTTCTTCATCATCAGGTAGACGCCGGGGGGAATCATCACGAGGCCAAGGTACGCCAATCGAACCCGCCGCAGATGGGGCGACCAATCAACCGGGCCTGATGCGTGGTGATTCATGGCGGGCTAACGAATGAAGCTAAGCGGCCACGCCTGCACCGAGGCGATGAGCGGAGCCGAGATAGCAAGATGCTGAGAGAGAGCGGAAGGCAATGCAGGCGGGGTCCGACTTGAGCGGAGGGTTAGGCGCACGTAGCTATGAATCGACTTTGGAATTTTTAAATTGAACATTCCTCGATTCTGGTTGAGGTGGACCACTTAATCCAGTGGGCATTACCAATCGCAAAAAGACCAGCGCACAGGGAACGCCAAGCATTATCCAAATGAGAAGTCGGATTAAGGGCGCCCTCAATTCCGGACTCAGGTTCCCGAGCCCGCTTGAGAGGCAAACTAACGCAAGGCCAAAGAAGAAGAGTACAGCCACAGCGGCGCCGAAGGTTGTTTGCACTGCATCAAGAAAAATTTTGGTTGAGGCCGCTAACCCGGACGGAGTACTTGATCGCGGAGCCATGTCACTGGACCCTTTCCGGGGCGCTCGGTGGGGTAGTTGTTTGACCGATTATTCCAAGGACAAGTGTCCGAATGTTGGCAGCCTCCCCACCAAAATCAAAACGGCAGGTGTCGAATGATGAGTCTCGAAGGTTGAAATTACCGCGAGTCACAACCACTCTGCATTGGGCAAATGTGCAACGGAGGTAGTCATTCCCATCAAGAACTATCGTCGTTCCTTTGAATCCGACATCGACAAAGTTTGCCATAAGGATCCTCACGAGAAAGTGGACGGCGCCTAACGAATGAAGCTAACCGGCCCCGCCTGCACCGAAGCGATGAACGGAGCCGAGGAAGCGAGATAAAGAGAAAGAGCGGAAGGCAATGCAGGCGGGGTCCGAGTTGAGCGGAGGGTTAGACCGCTCACCGGCCTTTCCACCCAGCGATGAAGCCACTTACAAAGTCATTTAGTGAGCCACCAAACCAAAGCACCAATCCCGATACGAGCATGATGTTGCGATTCTTCTTGGAGTAGCCATAGATGAGACCGATCAATCCGAGACATTCAATGAGTATGGAGATTTTGTTTTGCATAGGTGATTACTCCAGGTTGTCTGTCGTAAAATGCGCGCGGCCTAACGAATGAAGCTCACCGGCCACGCCTGCACCGAGACGGTGAACGAAGCCGAGTTAGCAAGAAGTTGAGAGAGAACGAAAGGCAATGCAGGCGGGGTCCGAGTGCAGCGCAGGGTTAGGCTGCTCGCTATTGTGCCTTGGTTGCTGCGCGATTCTCTTGAAGATAGGCATGAAATGTCTCGGTAACACCTCCGGCCCGGAGCGTGACCTGGTTTCGGTATGTGTCAGTGAAACCGCCATTTTCCGTGAATATGACATTTTCAGTCGAGTTGATCCATTCGACTTTTGAGACGACAACATAGGTTCCACTAAGAACGAGTGCCTTATCAGATTGGCCTGACCGCTCCATGTGGAGGTAAACCCTCGTGTAGTCGTTGTCGATTGCTCCCTGTCCTTCGTAGGTTTCAACCGTGTAGAAAACGCCAGCAACAGGCGATTTGATTGTCGAAATCTGGATAGACCTTGAGCAGGCAGAGAACATTGCCAAGAGGAGAAGGGCTGATAATTGAATGATCTTGTTCATGGATTCCTGGCGGCGTGGAGCAGCCTAACGAATGAAGCTAAGCGGCCACGCCTGCACCGAGGCGATGAGCGGAGCCGAGATAGCGAAATGTTGAGAGAGAGCGAAAGGCAATGCAGGCGGGGTCCGACTTGAGCGGAGGGTTAGGCGCTCTCATGAAATATCCTTTAATGCCATTGACAATAATAAAATCAGCCTATACATATAACATGTTTCGGAGGATTTATGCTTAAAACTAAATTGTTAAGTTGTTTTATTTCGTTGAGCCTTTTGTCTATTAGCCTGGGTTGTCCATGCGACACAAATGTAATACTGAAAGGGCAAATTGGGTCAATTCAGAACCCATCGGCCCTCAGGGAGACTGGCTCATATATGCTTGTAATTTGCCCTCGAGAAGAGATCACTCTTGGCTGGGTTTGCTCTTCAGATGTTGACCATTTAAAAATGTCTCCGGATCTCGGAGCTCTAAATATTCCTTCTGGAATTCGGGTTCTCTCCCCCGAAAGTACTACTGAATACACTATTGAAGCGTCTGGCAAATGCAAAAAAATAGACAAATTTACTGTAATAGTTGTCACAGCCAATACAACTCTAGACATTTCTGCTACTTTAAGTAGAGATGTTAGTGGTTTTTTCTATTGGAAAGCAGAACTACTGCCCCAATTCTACAGCCCAAACGTAATTGTGAGTGCAATAAGATTACTACCCGACAACAAGACCCCTCCATATAAAGAATGGCGCCTCTCAAAATTGGATACCTCTGGAAAACAACACGATTATGCATTCTCGAGCTCATGGACAGAAATCGGACCTGTTGAATTAACCGGGACTTGGAAGATTGCACCTTCGGATCCGACAAGCCTCCAGCCAACCGACCTGCCAGGGAACATTCATTTTGAAGTTCGGATGGCCTGCAAATAGCGGGCGGAGCGCCTAACGGAAAAAGTTAACCGGACCAGGCGCTTGCGCCTGGGTCCGGTTGAACGCGGGGTTAGGCAGTTCGAGGTTGAGGTTTGAGAGCGCCCCGGACTGCGACACCAAGCGTTCTTGAAAGTGGAAAGAGCAGCATTGAATCTGGCGGATAGAAGCCTAGAAATGCTGAGCGTGGACCCAGGGTACCCAGATCGATGGTTGATGATGACAAAGGCTTTGGTGGAATTGGGTGGGCCACGGCGAACGGTATTGAATTGCGGCGCGAACG
>Ga0255338_1004656_pt1 | contig 13818 bp, 11 predicted proteins | sample MeOH1_35cm_T4_19_FD_203715 | JGI IMG/M metagenome (GOLD analysis project Ga0255338, IMG submission 203715) | Sandy soil microbial communities from University of British Columbia, Vancouver, Canada - MeOH1_35cm_T4_195 | ecosystem: Engineered > Artificial ecosystem > Sand microcosm > Unclassified ...
CTGGGATAAACTCAATCAACAGCAGCAACCTTCTCCCGACGGACAATTCGATTTCATTGACAAAGTCACGGTGTACGCAAACAACGGGCGAGTCATATTCCCTGTCACAGAACCGTTCGGTAAGTACCTGGAAGGTAAATTCGCCAGTGACCCGAATGCGACGCAGTTGTACCTGAAGTACGGTTACCCGCAGCTGTATGACTCCACGAAAACAGTCGCCTCGACTACATTCGCCGGGAAGAACCGTTTCAAGCTGAAGGGTTCGTACAAGTCTTCATCGAATTCCGACATTTCACTGAACGCGGTGAACGTTCCCCAGGGATCTGTGAGCGTTACAGCCGGTGGTGCTCCATTGACAGAGAACGTAGATTACACGGTTGACTATACGCTCGGACGTGTGCGTATCATCAATGAGAGTATTCTGAATTCCGGCGTGCCGATCAAGATTTCGCTGGAGAGTAATTCACTGTTCAACATCCAGTCGAAAACATTGTGGGGCACTCACCTGAACTACCGTTTCAACCGTGACTTCAACATGGGAGCAACGGTGATGAATCTCACAGAACGTCCGATCACGCAGAAGATCAACATCGGTGATGAGCCAATGAGCAACACCATCTGGGGACTCGATCTGAATTACCGGACAGATGCACCTTTCCTTACCCGTGCTGTTGACCGTTTACCATTGATTTCTACGAAGGCTCCGTCTTCAATTACCGCACAAGGAGAATTCGCTTATCTCGTTCCGGGACACAACAAAGCCATTGGTAAAAACGGAAATTCCTACATCGACGATTTCGAAGGAACACAATCGGCAATTGATATCCGGTCTCCGCAAAGCTGGTCGCTCGCTTCATGCCCGCAAGGACAACCTACACGTTGGGCGGAAGCAAGTGAAGACAGTACTTACAGCGGAGTTAACCGCGCGAAGTTCTGCTGGTACGTAATTGATCCGCTTTTCCTGCGCCCGGATAACAACCTGAAGCCTGATCACATCACGCTGGCCGATCAATCCGATCACCGCGTGCGTGAGGTACTCGAGACAGAAGTGTTCCCGAACAAGCAACCGCCGAGCGGTCAGCCGATGAACGTTTCTATGCTCGACCTTGCATATTATCCTTCAGAGCGTGGACCGTACAACTTCGATGTAACACCAACTCCTTTCTCTGCAGGTATTGCTCAGGACGGAACATTGAACGATCCTGCATCACGTTGGGGAGGAATTCAGCGTCGCATTGAAACAAACGATTTCGAATCGGCAAACATCGAGTACATCCAGTTCTGGATGATGGATCCGTACAACGAAGACGTGGCACCACAGGATCAGAACACCACAGGCGAACTTTTCATTCACCTCGGAAATATTTCTGAGGATGTGATGAAAGATTCACGTAATTCATTCGAGAACGGAATTCCGGCGAACGGTGATTTCTCTCTGATTGATACAACTGAATGGGGACGCGTGCCGGTTGTTCAGTCAATCGTAAATGCATTCGATAACGATGAGGCCGCACGTCCGTTGCAGGATGTGGGTCTTGATGGTTTGGGTGACGGTGACGAAGCGTCGTACTTCGGTTATTATCTTTTCCAGATCGACAGCATGTATGGACAAGCTTCCGGGGCTTACCAGAACGCGCAGAAAGATCCGGCTGCAGATAACTATCACTACTATCGCGGATCTGACTTCGATGCGCAGTCCAAACCGATCCTTGATCGTTACAAACGTTTCAACGGCCCTGATGGTAACTCTCCGGTGACCGGTCAGCCGAATGACGACGGTTATTCAGAAGATTACCCTACGCAGTCGACCACACTTCCGAACCAGGAAGACATCAACCGCGATAACACGCTGAATGAAACAGAAAGTTATTACGAGTACCGCATCAAGATGGACCCGACGGATGTGAATCCAAACAACGTGGGCAATAACTACATCACTGATGTGTACGAGACTTCGGTTACCACGAAAGACGGACGTACCCGTCCGATCACCTGGTACCAGTTCCGTGTTCCTGTGAAATCGTATGATGCGAAAGTGGGCAATATCGAAAACTTCAACTCGATCCGTTTCATCCGCATGGGTATCCGCGGTTCAGATAAGCCGATCGTTTGCCGGTTCGCGCGACTTGAGTTCATCCGTTCCGACTGGAGAAAATACCAGTATTCACTGCTCTATCCGGGTGAATATATCAGCAATGATCAGTCGGGTACCAACTTCGAAGTTGCGGCAATCAACATTGAGGAAAACGGAAACCGTACGCCTATCAACTACGTGCTGCCTCCGGGAATCGATCGGGAGCAGAACGTTCAGAGTGCTACACTCGTTCGCCTGAATGAACAGTCTTTGTCAATGAAAGTGTGTGATCTCGAAGATGGCGATTCACGTGCAGCATTCAAGACCGTGAGCAATATGGATGTGCGTTCTTATAAGAAGATCCGCATGTTTGTTCACGCCGAGAAACGTGCAGGCAGCAGTGAGCCGTTGAATGACGGGGACATCAGTGCATTCATGCGCCTCGGTTCCGATTACACAGACAACTATTACGAATACGAAATTCCGCTTTCCGTTACTCCGGAAGGAGTGTATTCTGCAAACGACGAAGTTGATCGCGAGAAAGTGTGGCCGACAGAGAACAACATGGAACTGTCGTTCGAGATGCTGCAATACGCGAAACAGCAGCGTAACATTGCCATTGCAAACGGAACAGCATCGCTCACGGCGGAATACAGGATAGAAGATCCCGAACATCCGGGACGCTGGATAACCGTGAAAGGAAATCCGAACCTTGCATCCATCAAGATTCTCATGCTGGGAATCCGCAATCCGAAAATGAACAGCGCAAATTCCGGAACAGATGACGGACTGAACAAGTGCGCGGAAGTCTGGTTCAACGAGCTTCGTCTTACTGATTTCAACGAAGATGGCGGATGGGCTGCAACCGCACGCGTAACCGCAAAACTTGCCGACTTCGGTACGGTGAATGTTTCCGGCAGTATGGCTACTCCGGGATTCGGAAGCATCGAGAAAAAAGTAAGTGACCGTCTTCGCGAAGACCAGGTAAATTACGACGTATCAACACAGTTGGAACTTGGTCGTTTCTTCCCTGAGAAAACCGGAATCCGCCTGCCGCTTTTCTGGGGATATGGTGAAACATTTGTAACACCGCAGTACAATCCGCTTGATCCCGACATTCTATTGGCGCCGGTTCTCTCCAACGAGGACCTGAGTACGGATGCAAGAGATTCCATCCGTGGTGCCACTGTGGATTATACACGGCGAAAATCGCTGAACTTCACCAATGTGCATAAGGAAAAAGCGAAGGGTGGCAAGTCACACATCTACGACATATCAAACTTCACGATCAGTTACGCCTACACGGAAGTTTATCGTCATAACGTGAACATTGAATATTCCTCGGCGAAAAATCACCGTGGCGGAATTACATGGGCGTACCAGCCGAACATGAAACCATGGAAGCCATTCGAGAAGAAGAAGTGGGCGAAAGGAAAATGGATGACGATTGCGCGGGAATTCCAGTTGAGTCCGTTACCGGCTTCTGTTGGTGTAACCATGGATCTGAACCGCACATACAGTGAAGTCAAGAACCGTAACATCACCGGTTACAGCGATATTTTCACACCTACAAACTTCAACAAGAACTTCACGTGGAACCGGAATTATGACATGCGTTGGGATATTACCAAAAACCTGAAAGTAGATTTTGGAGCGGATAATGTGGCACAGGTCCTGGAGCCGTACGGAAAAATAGATACACAGGAGAAGAAAGACTCACTGATCGATAATATCCGTGGATTCGGTACTACCATGTCGTATCACCACCAGACGAATGTAACCTACACATTCCCTATCAACAAGATCCCGGTTTTTGACTGGCTCACAGGTAACGTACGTTACGCTACGGGTTACACCTGGACGCGCGGTCCGCTTGCTGCCGACACCATCGGCAACATGGTCGGTAACAATGCACAGTGGCAATGGACAGGGCAGGCGAACCTGGTGACGTTGTACAACAAGATTCCTTATTTCAAGAAGATCAACAACAAGAAGGTGGGTAGTCAGCCTGCGCCTAAACCAAATGCGCCGAAGGACACCACGAAGAAGAAGGAAAATGATCAGTACGTGATCGTTGAATATCTCGCCCGTGCGGTGATGACTGTGAGAACTGTTTCAGTGAACTACTCGAACAACTCAACGCTTTCATTGCCGGGTTACAAACCGCGAACGCAGATGCTTGGGTTTGACCAGGATTTTAATGCGCCGGGATTAGGATTCCTCTTCGGCCAGCAAACAGGATTTGGCCCTGATAAAGTTGAATATCCTATATGGGCGGTGCAGAACGGATGGCTGGTGCAGGAATCTTCATTGTACACACCATTTACGCGAGGCAACACACAGAACTTAACGATGCGTGCGGCACTCGAACCGTTCCCTGATCTGAAGATCGAACTGACAGGAAACAAAACGACTTCACTGAACAAGAGCGAGTTTTTCCGTTGGGACGACCTTGCGCAGGAATTCCAGCGCGAATCTCCGACTGAAACCGGTGCATACAGCGTATCCATCATCACCTGGAAAACAGCGTTCGTTAAGCAGGACAAAGACACACACTTTTCGGAAGTATTCCAGCAGTTCCTTGATAACCGGGCTACGTTCTCAGCAGCACTTGGGGCCGACAATCCTTATTCAACAGGTATTGATCCGACAACCGGATTTGCAGACGGATACAGCAAGACCTCACAGGATGTGTTGATCCCTGCATTCATCGCAGCATATACAGGACGCAAGGCAGATAACCACCCGACCAGTATTTTCCCTGCAACACCATTGCCGAACTGGCGCATCACTTACGACGGACTCACCAAGTTTGAAAAAGTGCGCAAGCGCTTCAAGACGGTTGCTCTTGGTCATACGTACCGTTCAACGTATTCGTTGAGTGGTTACCAGACGAACCTAAACTTTGCGGATGCAGACGGAGATGGATTTGCAGACGGAGTGCGTAACGTAACAGGTGATTTCGAAAGCAAATACCAGATCGGTACAGTTCAGATTTCCGAACAGTTCTCTCCGCTCATCAGCGTTGATGTGGTATGGGCCGGCAAGCGCAACTTCTCTACAAAAGTAGAATACAAGAAGGACCGCACATTGAGCCTGAGCCTTGCAAATACTCAGCTCACAGAAGTAAGCGGTCGCGAGATCGTTGTGGGAATGGGTTACCGTATTCCGCAGCTGGAGCTGAAGTTCTTCAAGAAGTTCATGGGCGGAAAAATCAAGCCACCGACAAGCGATCTGAACATCCGTGCTGATATTTCATTCCGTCACAACCAGACAGTCATCCGCAAGAGCGTAGAAGAAATCGACGTCCTCACTGCAGGGCAGGATATTTTCTCGATCAAGACATCTGCAGATTACCAGATGACAGATAAGCTGATCATCCGCTTCTTCTGCGATCGCGTGATGACCAATCCGCTGGTATCGTCTTCGTTCAAAACGGCGAATACGAATGCGGGGATCAGTCTCCGCTTCCTGCTCCAATAGATCGAGACCTGCTTCACCACGGCGGCTCGGCGAGCACGGCGAAAGGCTTAACTTGATACATAGAACCCACCAGAAATGGTGGGTTTTTTTCATTGGGAAACACCAACAAAAACAAAAATCGCCGTGCTCGCCGTGTCTCCGTGGTAAAGTGTGCGTAAGGTTTGGATTTCGGTTCCAAGTGGTTACATTTGCTCTCCAAACAAAAGCACTATGAACTTTCCTGACAATCTCAAATACACCAAAGATCACGAGTGGGTACTCGTTGAAGGCGATACAGCAACAATCGGAATTACAGAATTCGCGCAAGGTGAATTGGGTGATATCGTTTACGTAGAAATCGAAACAGTTGGGGAAGCATTGGACCAGCACGAAGTTTTCGGAACAATCGAAGCGGTGAAAACAGTATCTGATCTGTTCATGCCGGTGACGGGAGAAATCACGGAGAAGAACGCGGCAATTGACGCAACTCCTGACCTGGTGAACAAAGATCCTTACGGAAAAGGCTGGCTCGTGAAAGCGAAGATCTCTGATCCGTCACAGGTGGGTGGATTGCTGGATGCTGCGGCTTACAAGGCGCTCATCGGACAGTAATCATCCTTCGGCTCCCCTTCGGCTACGCTCAGGACAGGCGCTCAGGATGACACGCAGCACAAACAAGAATGATATTATGAATGTTGAATGCGGAGAATTCCCATTCAACATTTTTGTTTTAAGCCAATGAAATATTTTCTTCCTGCAATCATCTGGTTCATTTTCATTTTCGCGGCGTGTGCAATGCCGGGAAAGGATATTCCGCATATTTCATTCCTGGAAATTCTGGCATTCGACAAATGGGTTCACGCAGGAATATTCTTCGTGCTGGTGTTGTTGCTCATGCGCGGAATGAAGCTGAACTACATCCGGGCAGCCCACATTACCGCGGTGATTTTCGCTCTGGCAATTGCGATTCCGTACGGAGGTATACTGGAAATTATGCAGGGAGCTTTTTTTGAGGATCGGTCTGCAGATTGGCTGGATTTCACCGCAAATTCATTCGGCGCTATTTGCGGTGTGCTGGTATATCGTAAATTGGCAACACGAATGAAATTTTTTCCGGCCTGACCGTATCTGCCGGACAAACAACTGAAATGAGCAACGTGCATATCACCTGGCAGTGCAAGAAATTCCGCGACATGAGTGCAGGAGAGATGCACAGTGTTCTCGCATTGCGTGCCGCAGTTTTCGTAGTGGAACAGAAATGTCCCTACCAGGATCCCGATTACAAAGACGAACACAGTCTGCACGTAATGGGTTGGCTGGACGGAGAACTCGTTGCGGTGTCGCGCATTCTTCCGGAGGGCGTTTCTTATGACGAAGTTTCAATCGGAAGAGTAGCGACCTCCGCTACTGTGCGCGGAACGGGAGCGGGATTAATTCTCATGGACAAAACCATGAAATACATCGAAGACCACTTCGGAAAAGTTCCGGTTCGCATTTCAGCCCAGAGCTATCTCAAAAAATATTACGAGAAGTACGGATTTCAGCGAAGTGAAAAGGAAGAATACCTGGAGGATGATATTCCGCACCTGGACATGCTATACCGAGGCTGATGTTTGCCGGCTTCGCCTTCAAAGCCACAGATTCGCAGACTGTGCAGATTTTTTCAATTAACAATTGCCGAAAAAAATTGAGACATCTGCGTAATCAGCGCAGATGTGGCTAAGGCGCGGTTACGCGCCAACAAAAACTACTTGTGAGTTTTAGTAATTGATCTCAAAGACGAATATCTCTCCCCCGCATTCTGTTCCTTCACCGATCACTTTCATCCCGCATTTCTCCAGCACACGAAGCGAGGCTACATTTTCTTTACGTGCATGTGCAACAATCCGTGCAAGATTCATGTCTTTGAACCCGTACTCAATAACGCGTTTACAGGCTTCACTCGCATATCCGTTTCCCCAATGTTTTTTGAAGAGACGATAACCCACATCATGCACCTGTTCGTTGGGATGAAATTTCAATCCGCACCAACCCACTAATTCTCCTGTGGTTTTCAATTCCATTCCCCAGCGTCCGCAACGATAGCGACGATACGTTTCTGAGTAGGCGTCCATGAATACCTGCGCTTCTTCGACTGAAGCGAATGGAGGATCACCGGTATATTGAATGACTTCCGGATCGTTGTTGAGGTCGAAACCGAATTGCGCATCATCGCCGGTTAACTCCCGGAAACGAAAGCGTTCTGATTCGAAGATGTACATGATCAGATTTTGAAAACCAATCCGAGTCCAAAACTGTTTCCCGGACCTTCAAGTTTGAATTTGTATTCGACGTTGGAGTCGTCGGTTACAGTCCCTTCTTTAAAATTGTGTTTCGTGTAGTGGTACCAGCCCGTGATTCCGAAGCGTGCACTTTCGCCGAAGTACAAACGTGGATTCACTCCTATAACGAGTACGGTTCCGCCAGCTTTTGCAACAGGATGGTTTATCTCGTCAATTTCATATTTGAACTTACTATATCCGAATCCGATGCTGGCACTGAGGTCGAATTTCTTCAGGCCCCATGGCACGTGAAGGCTCGCAGTGGGAACAATATCTATTATCGTTGCCTTCTCGTTCGCAGAACTGTCCCCTTCGATGAAATTGTTATAAGTGAAGGCCAGTCCGGCGCCCAGCCAACGATTTACTCCATATTCAATCTGAAACGGAAATGCCCATGCGCCGGAAGTGTCGCGATCATCCACTACGTTGTTCGTCACATCGGTGAACTGGTAGTGAAAAATCCCAAGTCCACCACCTGCCTGGATGATGATGTCGTTGCGGTCAATGACTTGTGCGTTCATCAGCGTGGTTAGCGATACCGCAGCGAGTAAAAACAATTTTTTCATCAGTGAAAATTATTCAGATTTTGTGTTGTCAATATACGCACTTGGGCGTAAACTTCCGAAGCGGTAAAACAATCCGATTCCATACGCATGACTATAACCTTGTAGTCCGTATTCCCATTGAGGATTCACATGGTCATTTTCTTTCCCGTTCATCCATGAATATGAAAAGCGATAATACACCAGCGCTCCGAAGCGGAATAATTTGGTGAAGTAGATTCTTGGGCTTATTCCTGTGCGTATAAAAATACCGGTGGCTTGACTCGAAAAATTTGAAGTGTCGTAATCACGGAAATTATACCGGACTAAGCCACCCGTAATCTCACCGGCGAAATCGGTACGCTTTACATCCCAGGGAAGATGATAGTTGATGCCGGGGCCGACTTCGATAATATTATGCTTCACGAAACGGTTGAAATACCGATCGCCCCATGACATGTAGGACAACGAGACACTGACGCTCAGACGTTCGGATATTCCATACTCGATTCTCAATGGAAATTGTTTTCCGGAGAAACCCCAACCTGCAGAGTACCCTGCAGTGTCTGTGGCGGTAAAACTACCCCGGTAGGATCCATATCCCAAACTAACAATAAGGTCACGAGGCTGAAACACCTGCGCAGGTAATACAACCGGTGAGCAAAAGCATAAGATCATTAAATACTTTCGCATTTTTGAAATCGTTACACAATCATCCCGGCCGCAACAGTCTCGTTTGTCGCTTCATCCACAAGAATGATTCCGCCGGTATTTCTGTTTCGCGAATAACTATCGTATAGCAAAGGAACAGTCGTGCGCAGTCTTATCCGCGCTATATCATTCATCTGAATGTTCTTGTCGTCTTCAACACGATGAAGCGTGTTGATGTCGACTTTGTATTGAATCTCTTTCACAACGCAGCGTGCTTCACGAGTTGTATGGCGAATCACAAACTTGCTGTTCGCCTGTAACGCGGTCGGGTGAAACCAGCAGATCATTGCATCGAGATCCTGTGAAACAGTTGGCTGGTTGTTTTCGCGCACAATCATGTCGCCGCGCGAAATATCAATCTCATCCTCTAATGTTAACGTAACGCTCATTGGCGAAAAAGCTTCTTCCAGCGCTCCATCGAATGTATCAATGGCCTTGATCTTCGATTGAAACCCGGAAGGAAGAACAGTTACTTTATCACCGGGTTTAAAAACTCCACCGGCAACACGCCCTGCGAATCCGCGATAGTCGTGATACTCTTTGCTCATCGGGCGAATCACGTACTGAACCGGGAATCGGCAATCGATGTGATTTTCATCTGAAGCGATGTGAATATTCTCCAACGTGTAGAGCAGGGTAGGACCTTCGTACCACGGCATGTTCTTCGAACGATCAACAACATTGTCTCCATTCAAAGCTGAGATCGGGAGGAAGTGGATGTCTATTGAATCCATCTTGGATGCGAATGCTGTATATTCTTTCTTGATTGATTCGAAGATTTCTTCTTTGTATTCAACTAGATCCATTTTGTTTATACAAACGACGATGTGCGGAATACGAAGCAATGATGCGATGAATGTATGACGCATAGTCTGTTCGATTACTCCTTTGCGTGCATCAATCAGAATGATCGCAAGATTCGCAGTCGATGCACCGGTCACCATGTTGCGCGTGTACTGCGTGTGTCCGGGTGTATCCGCTATGATGAACTTGCGCTTCGGCGTTGCGAAATAACGGTATGCAACATCAATCGTAATTCCCTGTTCACGTTCAGCGCGAAGTCCGTCGGTGAGCAGCGCGAGATTCACGTACTCTTCTCCGCGTTTTTCGCTGGTAGCTTTCACCGCTTCGTACTGGTCTTCGAATATCGATTTCGAATCGTACAACAAACGACCGATCAAAGTTGATTTTCCGTCATCGACACTTCCTGCAGTAGTAAACCGCAAGAGATCCATATCGAGGTAATTTTCTGAAGTAATTTCTGTGCTCATATATTTCTTTGCGCATCCTCTGCGCCTTTGCGTCTCTGCGGTTAAATTAGAAGTAACCTTGTTTCTTACGATCTTCCATTGCTGCTTCACTTCTCTTGTCATCGGCGCGCGTACCTCGCTCAGTCGTCCTCGACGCCGCTACTTCCTGTACAATTTCTTCGAGTGTAGAAGCGGTTGATTCTACTGCACCGGTACAGGTGATGTCACCGATTGTGCGGAAACGAATGATTCTTTCTTCCACAACTTCCGTCGGCTTCTTTGCCAGGAAATCAAAATCGCCCGCGAGCCACTGTCCGTCGCGCAGGAAAACTTTCCGTTTGTGCGAGAAATAAATCTTTGGCAGCGGAATATTTTCTGCGAGAATGTATTGCCATACATCCATTTCTGTCCAGTTCGAAATCGGGAATACACGGAAGTGTTCGCCGACATTTTTTCTGCCGTTGAACAGGTTCCATAATTCCGGGCGTTGGTTTTTCGGGTCCCACTGGCCGAATTCATCGCGGTGGGAAAAGAAGCGTTCTTTCGCGCGTGCTTTTTCTTCGTCGCGGCGTGCACCGCCCATGCAGCAATCGAATTTCAATTCTTCGATTGCATCGAGCAAGGTAACCGTCTGCAATACGTTCCGGCTTGCGTTAATTCCTTTCTCTTCCTTCGCGCGACCCTTATCGATTGAATCCTGTACATACCGTACAATTACTTTCGCGCCGATTTCATTCGCCCACCAGTCGCGGTACTCCAGCGTTTCCGGGAAGTTGTGTCCCGTATCAATGTGCAGCAACGGAAAAGGAATTTTCGCCGGGAAAAATGCTTTGCGCGCAAGATGACTCACCACGATGGAATCTTTTCCGCCCGAGAAAAGCAGGGCAGGATTTTCAAACTGCGCCGCAACTTCCCGCAATACGTAAATCGATTCCGATTCGAGTTCCTGTAAATGTTTAAGCGTGTAATTTTTACTCATTGTCTGGTATTATCAATTTTGAATTCGTGAACCGCAAGCGGTTTCATAATGGTGTTCAGGTTTTTTTCATCACGGCTTCCACCAGCTGCGTAAGGCTTTCTTCACGCGATTGTTTATCAGTGGCAATTGTTAACCATGGTTTTTCCGGTGCTTCAAACTGTTGATGAATTCCGGTGAAGTCTTTGATTTCTCCTTTACGGGCTTTTGCATAAAGTCCTTTCACATCGCGCGCTTCACACGATTCAAGAGAGGCATTTACATATACTTCCAGAAAATCATTTTCGCCGATGATGCTTTTTGCCAGGGAACGGATTTCAACCGTCGGGCTCACGAAACAACAGATGGTAATTACTCCCGCATTCAGAAAGAGCTTCGCCACTTCTGCAATGCGCCGGATATTTTCTTTCCGGTCTTCTTCAGAAAAGCCAACATTGCTGTTGATCCCGGTGCGGATATTATCTCCATCGAGTACATACGCCAGTTTTCCGCTTTCGTGTAATGCCCGCTCAAGTCCAACCGCCAGCGTGGTCTTGCCCGATCCGGAAAGCCCGGTCAGCCAGATTACTTTCGCTTTCTGATTGAGCAGTTTTTCCCTGTCCGCCCGCTGAAGCAGCTGATCAAATACCGGGTGTATGTTTTCCTTGTGCGACATAAAATACAAAAGGCCTTTCTCTGTTACCTGAAAGACCCTCATCTGAAAAATTAATTACAGCAATTCAGTCTTTCCTACCGGGAAATACACATACAGCAAGACATGGTCTTGAGAAGTGATTGAGCGATAGCGGAATTGTTTTTCATTGCTGGGCACAAATATAATAAAAATCGGCAATAGGGCATTAAGGCAATAGGGCATTAGGGTTTTTGGGCATGATTCTTAAAAACTGAGGATCATTGTTTTCGGCTGACAATTAGCGAATTCTCACTGTCCAAATACCTGAATGCCCTATTGCCTTAATGCCCCAATGCCTACCTTTGACCAATGTCCAAAATCGATTTTTCAAACACCCCCAGTATCGACCAGGTAAGCGTGGAGGAACGCGTGGCCCGGCTGAATACGCGCAGTATCAAGAAGTCGGCAAAAGTTCAGGGTCTGAAACTGGCGCTGAACATGATTGACCTGACTACGCTGGAAGGAAAAGACACAGAAGGCAAAGTGCGGCAGATGTGCTACAAAGCGATGCATCCGCACGATGAGCTGGAAGGATTACCTACGGTGGCCGCAGTGTGTGTTTATCCGACTTTTGTGGGCCTGGCAAAAAAAGAGCTTGGAAATTCCGGAGTGAAAGTGGCTTCTGTAGCAACTGCATTTCCTTCAGGACAATCTACCCGCAAAATAAAAATTGAAGACACCCGGTTTGCTGTTGACAATGGAGCCGATGAAGTTGACATGGTTATTTCCCGTGGAGAATTTCTCGAAGGCAATTACAATTATGTTTACGATGAAATCGCAGAAGTGAAAGCTGCATGCGGTTCAGCGCGACTGAAAGTAATTCTTGAAACCGGAGAGCTGTCCACACTGGATAATGTCCGCCGTGCGAGTGAAATTGCCATGCGGGCGGGAGCAGATTTTATCAAGACATCCACCGGCAAAATTCAACCGGCAGCAACACAACCGGTGACCTTGGTAATGTTGGAAGCAATCCGTGACTACTATTATGAAACCGGAATCATGATCGGAATGAAACCGGCAGGTGGAATTTCTACAGCGAAACTGGCGTTGAATTATCTTGTGATGGTCAATGAAACGCTCGGAAATGCCTGGATGAATAACCAGTGGTTCCGTTTCGGTGCGAGCAGCTTAGCGAATGACATACTGATGCAGCTGGCGAAAGAATCGAGTGGTATTTACCAGGGACCGGAATATTTCTCGAAAGATTGACATTGAGAGTTGAGCGTTGAACATTTGGCATTGATGTTCAAGCGGAGAAATGTTCAATGTCAAACGCACAATGTTCAATGATCAATCAAACTGAATGATGACTTCAAAGACTGCAAAATTGACTAAGCATAAGTTGGATTTCAACAAGGGTTGGGCATACATGCCGGCTCCTGAAAGCACAGACCATATCCGTCTCGAAAAGAAATACGGACACTTTATCAATGGTGAATTCGTAGCGCCTGCTTCAGGAAAATATTACACGACGCATAGTCCGTCCAGCGAAAAAGCTTTGGCGGAAGTGGCAAAAGGAGATGCGAAAGACATTGACAAAGCAGTGAAAGCTGCACGCGGTGCTTACAACAAGGTCTGGAAGAAAATGCCGGGAGCTGAGCGTGGAAAATATCTGTACCGCATTGCGCGCATGATACAGGAACGCGCACGTGAACTTGCCGTGATTGAATCCATGGACGGTGGAAAGCCTATCCGTGAGTCGCGCGATATTGATGTTCCTTTGGCAGCCGCACACTTTTTCTATTACGCAGGATGGGCGGACAAACTGGATTACGCTTTTCCAAACCGGAAACCGGAATCCCTGGGCGT
>Ga0255338_1004657_pt1 | contig 13817 bp, 14 predicted proteins | sample MeOH1_35cm_T4_19_FD_203715 | JGI IMG/M metagenome (GOLD analysis project Ga0255338, IMG submission 203715) | Sandy soil microbial communities from University of British Columbia, Vancouver, Canada - MeOH1_35cm_T4_195 | ecosystem: Engineered > Artificial ecosystem > Sand microcosm > Unclassified ...
TCACCAGACGCGCCAGGGAGCCTTGTCGGACTCCCACAGCCCGTTGAGGAGCGTCGCCTCGCGGACCGTGTCCATCGGCTGGAAGAAGCCTTCGTGGCGGTAGGCGACGAGCTCGCCGTCGGCGGCCAGGCGCTGGAGCGGTTCTTGCTCCAGGACGCAGTCCTCGTCCAGGTAGTCGATCACGCCGGGCTCGAAGACGAAGAAGCCGGCATTGACCCAGCCGTCCGCCTGGGGCTTCTCACGGAACCGTTCGACGACGCCGTCCTGCGAGAGGTCCAGCACGCCGAACCGGCTCGGAGGCCGGACGGTGGTGACCGTGGCCAGCTTGCCGTGGGCCTCGTGAAACGCGAGGAGGGCCGAGATGTCCACGTCGGCCAGGCCGTCCCCGTAGGTGCAGAGGAACCGCTCGCCCCGGAAGTACTTGGAGGCACGGAAGACGCGGCCGCCGGTCATCGTCGCCTCGCCCGTGAAGGCGATGGTCACCGTCCAGTCCGTGTCCTCGTGGGCGCCGTGGTACACGAGCGAGTCGCGAGACCCGAGCCGCACGGTGACGTCGTTGTTCCGAGCCTCGTAGTTGAGGAAGTAGTCCTTGATCATGTCGCCCTTGTAACCGGTGCAGACGACGAACTCGTCCTGGCCGTGGTGGGCGAACACGTGCATCAGGTGCCACAGGATGGGCCGGCCGCCGATCTCCACCATCGGCTTGGGGCGGTACTCGGTCTCCTCGCGCATCCTCGTACCCAGGCCACCGGCAAGCAGGACCGTCTTCATCGTCTCCCTCGTTCGGTGCGGTCGCGAAAGATGCGGAACGGGAACAACGCTATCCGGCGCGCCGACCCCGAGGTCACCGGGACGTGCGCCCCGCTCACCCCGTCACGCGCTCGCCGACCACCAGCCGCGCCCGGCGCTCGTCGTCCACCCGCAGCGCCGCCGCGACCTCGCCGCCGACGAGCACCACGGAACCGTCGCCCGCCAGCAGTGCCACCACCTGGCGCAGCACGTCGTCCAACGGTGCGTCGGTGACGTCGAGCAGCGCGCGCCGCTGCGCACCGGCGGACGGCACCAGGTCCGCGTGGCTCGTCGTCCCGGTGGGCCCGACGAGCGCCAGGGCGGCGGGGTCGCCGGGCGGCGCCCAGCCGAGGGTGTCCCCGTAGCCGAGCACGGCGGTGCCGTCGATCGCGCCGGGCGGCAGCGCCCCGTCGAAGCGTCGCGCCAGCGCGGGCAGGGCGACGGCCACCACCGCGGCGCCGGCGGGCGCCCCCGGCGGGTGCGTGGTGACGACGACGTCCGCGGGCTCGTCGTGCGGCCCCCCGCCGCCCACCGCACCGGGGACGACGACGCACGCGCCCACCCGCCACACAGCCAGCGCCCACACCAGGGACCGCCAGTGTCCGGGCAGGTCGAGGCGCACGCGCAGCCCGGGCCCCGCGTCCAGCTCCTCGACGAGAAGGTTGGCGGCCTTGGTCACCCAGTTCGCCAGCACGGCGCCGGACAGCTCCACGCGCTCACCACCGTCGCCGTACCAGGTGAGGCGCGGGCGGCCGGGGTCGCGGACGAGACGGGCGAGCAGGGAGGTCACGGGCAGCTCGGGCACCCCCCCAGGGTAAGTTCACCCGGTCGAGCGAGGCGGATATCACGCTTCGGCTTGACGCTGCCGAACGACACGCGTGTAATTCTCGAAACGCAATCTTCGAGCGGCGTCGCAGTTCCCATCCACGCAGAGCCGGAACGGCACCCAACACCGAGGCTGCACGCAGGACCCGAGAACCGCACGGAGGCACGTATGTGGAACCTGCTCGACGACGACGACCAGGGACTCCCGTCCGGCGTGCGCACCCCGGCGCCCGGGGTGGGCGGCAACGTGCTCCCGCTGTTCGCGGGCGAGCCCGAGGAGGGGCTGCTCTCGTGGCAGGAGCGCTCCTTGTGCGCGCAGACCGACCCGGAGGCGTTCTTCCCCGAGAAGGGCGGCTCCACGCGCGAGGCGAAGAAGGTGTGCACGCAGTGCGAGGTCCGGGCCGAGTGCCTGGAGTACGCGCTGGCGAACGACGAGCGGTTCGGTATCTGGGGCGGGTTGTCGGAACGTGAGCGGCGCAAGCTCAAGCGCCGTGTGGTCTGAGGGACCTCCGCGCACAGATCGGCGCCGGTGGAGTGTCGCAGTCCGGCGTGCCGCCGCATCCGTCCGATGATGACTCGGTCATGACCGAGACGCTCTCCCCACCGGCGACGAGCGCGACGTCCGGGGTTCCCGTCACCGCTCCGGTGACCGCGGTGCTCGTCACCGCCGGGCGCACGCGCTACCTGCCGACGACGCTCGCGGCGCTGGCCGCCCAGGCCCGCCGGCCCGTGCGGGTGCTGCTCGTCGACGTCGGCGGGCCCGACGGCGTGGCGGAGCTGCTCGACGAGACGTTCGCCGCCGCCCCGCCCGGGCCGCGGCCCTGGCTGGCACGCACCAACGCCGCCGGCATCGGCTCGTTCGGCCGCGCGGTCAGCGCGGGGCTGGCCACGCTCGCCGCCGCGCTCGACGAGGAGCCGACGCCCTGGCTGTGGCTGCTGCACGACGACAGCGCGCCAGCCCCGGACGCGCTCGCCGAGCTGGTGCGCGCGGTGCGCCACGCCCCGTCGGTGGCGGTCGCGGGCGCCAAGCAGCGCACGTGGACCGACCCGGAGCGGCTGCTCGAGGTCGGTGTGCGCACCACCCGCTGGGGCCGGCGGATGACCGACGTCGAGGCGGGCGAGCTGGACCAGGGCCAGCTGGACGGCCGCACCGACGTGCTCGGCGTCGGCCTGGCCGGCGCTCTGGTGCGGCGCGACGTGTGGGACGAGCTGCGCGGGCCGGACCCCGCCCTGGGGGAGTTCGGCACCGGCCTGGACCTCTCGCGCCGGGCGCGCCTGGCGGGCCACCGCGTGGTGGTGGTGCCCTCGGCGGTGGTGCGGCACGCGCAGGCGCTCTACCAGGGCCTGCGCGGCCGCTCCGGCCCGGAGGTGGACCTCGACGGCGACGGCGAGGTGGACGCGGCGGACCCGCGTCGCTCGTTCGCCGCGCGGCGCCGCTCCGTGGTGCACGCCCGGCTGGTCGCCGCGCCGCTGCCGCTGCTGCCGGCCGTCGCGGTGGTGGCGCTGCTCGCCGCGTTCGTGCGGGCGCTGATCGAGCTGGCCGGCAAGCAGCCCCTGATGGCGCTGGCCGAGCTCCAGGCCGCGGCGGCGGCGCTCTCGCGTCCGCGCGCGCTGCTGCGGGCCCGGCGTCGCGAGACGGCGACCCGGCGGCTGCCGCGCCGCACGCTCTGGGCGCTCCAGGCCAGCTGGCGGGACGTCTGGAACCAGGCCCAGGACCGGCGGCTGGCCCGCCTGGAGGCGCGCCGGGTGCGCCGCGCCCCGTCGGAGCTGGAGATCGGGGAGCTGGCCGCGCTGGCCTCCCGGCGGCGGGTGACCCTCGGCGTGCTCGTCGCGGCGCTCGTCGCCGCCTCGCTCGTCGGGTTCTCGCGGCTGGTCACCCCGGTCACCGGCGGGGCAGGGCTGGTCGGCGGGGCGCTGGCGCGCGCCTCGTCGTCCCTCGCGGAGCTCTGGTGGGCGGCGACGAGCGGCTGGGTGTCCGGCGGGCTGGGGACCGAGGCACCCGGGGACCCGTTGCTCCTGGTGCTGACCCCGCTCGCGGCGCTGGCCGGCGGGCACCTCGGGGGGGCGGCGGTGCTGCTCGGCTCGGTGCTGCTCGCCGGTGTCGGCGCGTGGGCCGCCGCGGGCGCGGCCACCCGTTCGGTCGGCGTGCGGGCCTGGGCGGCCGTCGTCTGGGCCGCGGCGCCGGCGCTGCTGCTGGCGGTCGGGTCGGGGCGTCTCGGCGCCGTGCTGGCGCACGTCGCACTGCCGTGGGTGGCGCTGGGCATCGCTCGGGCGGTGGGCGTGCAGCGGGTGGACCAGGTGCTGTCCGGGGTGGAGACGGCGGCCCCGGCGCAGGAGCCGGCGCCCGACGAGGCGACTGACCGGGCGCTCCCGATGCAGCGGCCCGCGGCCACGCCACCCCTGGGTGTGGCGACGGTGCCGTCGCTCGTCGGTGCGCCGGACCCCACCGGCTCGGTCACGGCCGCCGCGGGGGCCGCTCTGGCGCTGGCGGTCGCCGTCGCGGGGGCGCCGGTGCTGCTCGCGCCCGCGCTGGTGGCGCTGCTCGTCGTGCTGGTGAGCGTGCCGCGCCGGCGCTGGCGGCTGCTGTGGGTGCCGCTGCCGGCGCTCGCGGTCACGGCGCCCCTGCTGCTCGAGGCCGCGCGCCGCGGCCGGACGGGCCTGCGGCTGCTGGTCGCCGAGCCGGGGCTCCCGCTGGCCACCGAGCCGGCGCCCGCGTGGCAGCGGCTCGCCGGGCTGCCGACGGCCGGCGACGGGCTGGTGCCGCCCGGCATCACGGGCGTCGTCGCGGACGTCTGGCCGCTCGCGCTCGGCGCCGTGGTGGTGGCGCTCGCTCTGCTGGCGCTGCTGCGCGGTGCCCCCGTGGCGCGCGCGGTGCGCGTCGCCTGGCTCGTCGCCGCCGCGGGGCTCGCCGCGGCGCTGCTCGTCGCGCAGGTTCCCGTCGTCGTCGCCGGCGGTGTCATCGGTCCCGCATGGACCGGGGCGCCGCTGTCGCTCGCCCTGCTCGGCCTGCTCGTTGCGGTGGTGCTCGGTGCCGACCGGCTCGAGGCGCGCCTGGCGCGGTGGACGTTCGGCTGGCGCCAGGTGTCGGTGGGGCTCGTCGCCGGGGTGGCGGCGCTGGTCGCCGTCGGGTCCCTCGCGTCCTGGGCGTGGACCGCACCGGGCTCGTCCGCCCTGCGCACCACCGACCGGCTCGTGGTGCCCGCCGTGGCGCAGCAGACCCAGAGCGGGCCGGGCGCGTCCCGCGTGCTGGCGCTCGAGGCGTCCGACGGCGCCGTCGCCTGGACCCTGCTGCGCGCGGACGGCACCCAGCTGACCGACTCGTCCGTCGCTGCGACGACGTCACGGCTCGGTGGCGGGCTGCGCACCCCGGAGCGGCTCGCGCCCGACGAGGCGACCATGGAGGTGGCGCAGGCCGCCGCGCTGCTGCGCGCGGGCACGGGCGCCGACGTCTCCGGCTCCCTGGCCGCGCTCGCCGTCGCGCAGGTGCTGGTGCCGCCGGGCGGCGCGGACCCGTCCGTCCGGGCGGCGCTCGTCGGGCGGCTGGACGCGACGCCCGGTCTGGAGCGCGTGACGGACAACGAGGCCGGCACGCTGTGGCGGGTCCAGCCACTCGCGGACGACGCCGGCCAGGCGCCGCTCGCCGTGGCCGCGTGGGCGCGGCTGCTCCCGGGTGGTGCCGACGTCGCCGACCTGGGGGCGGGTGCGGTCGCGGTCGCGTCGGACGGGCGCACCGTCGACGCCGACGTGCCCTCCGGGTCCGCGGACCGGGTGCTGGTGCTCGCGGAGCGTGCCGGTGCCGGGTGGCACGCCACGCTCGACGGGCGTCCGCTGCGGGCCGTCCAGCAGGGCTGGCGTCAGGCGTTCGAGGTCGGTGCGGGGGGCGGGCACCTGGCCGTGTGGCGCGCCGCCGCGCACCGAACGGGCTGGCTGTGGGCGATGGGCGGCGTGCTCGCCGTCACGGGCGTCCTGGCGCTGCCGTTGCGACGGCGACGGGCGGGCCGATGAGCGGCGTCTGGATGGGCCGCGCGCTGCGGACGGTCGGCGCGCTGGTGGCGGTCGCCGCCGTCGGCGCGACGGCGCTGGCCGGGGCGCGCGCCGAACCGGCTGAGCGACCGGCCGTGGGGGTGGACGCGGTCGAGGTGCCGGCGCCGCCGGTGTCGGCGGTCTGCCCGGGGCCGCCGATCATGCCGGAAGGGACCGGCCAGGGGGCGTTCGACCCGGCCCCGGTGGACCCGGTCCCGGCGGTGTCGGTCGTCGCGCTCGCGGGCGACGGGGCGCGGGTGACCGGGACTCTGCTGTCGCTCGACGGCGGCCGGCTGGCGGACCTGTCGCAGACCGCCGCCGCCACGGTGCCTGCGGTGACCGGGGCCACCCTGGCGCTCGCCGACGCGGCCGGGGCGCCGGTGCGGCTCGCCGCCGTCGCCTCCGGCCTGGTGACCGCCGGCGACCTGCGCGGGCTGCTCGCCGCGACGTGCCCGACGCCCGCCGCGGACGCCTGGCTGGTCGGCGGCTCGACGGCCGTCGGGTCCACCGCGGACCTGGTGCTGGTCAACCCCGGGACCACCACGGCGGAGGTGACGCTCGCCGCCTGGGGGGCGAACGGCCCCGTGGAGATCCCGGAGGCGACGCAGCTGGTGGGGCCGCACGCCCAGAAGGTGGTGCACCTGGGTGGCGCCGCTCCCGAGCAGCGCTCGCTGGTGGTGCGGGTCGCCACGACGGGCGGCCAGGTGGCGGCCTGGCTCCAGGACGGCGCGGTGCGCGGGTTCACCGCCGCCGGCGCCGAGCTCGTCGTGCCCGCCGCCGCGCCCGCCGCGCGCGTGGTGGTGCCCGGTGTGCTGGTCGGCGACTCGACGGCCGACAGCCCCGATGCGCCCCTGCTGCGGCTCCTCGCGCCGGGGCCGGACGGGGCGCGCGCGCACGTGACGCTGCTGGGCGCGGACGGGCCGGTGGAGCTGCCGGGGGCCACGGCGGTGGACCTGCCCGCCGGCCAGGTGACGGACCTCCCGCTGGGCGGCCTGCCCGCCGGGGCCTACACCGTGGTGGTCGACGCCGCCGGGCCCGTGGTGGCCTCGGTCGCGTTCTCCCGGGTGGGCAGCCCGGGCGACCTCGACCCGACCCCGCGGGTGGAGCGGGCCTGGGCGGCCGCGGCGCCTCCCGGTGCCGGGCTGGCCGCACCTGTGCCCGGCACCCGCACCACGCTCGTCGTTGGCGCCGCGCCGGACGGTGAGGCCGCGACAGCCACCGGGACGGCGACCGGCACGTTGCGGCTGCTGGGAGCCGACGGTGCGGTGCTCGCGGAGCACCGGGTGTCGGTGGACGCGGGGAGCACCGGGTCGTGGGCGCTGGCCGACCTGGTCCCCGACCCGTCGCGGGTCACCGGCGTGCTCGTCCTGCCCGACGACGGCTCGACGGCCCTGTCCTGGGCGCTGGTCGCCGAGGTGCCGCAGGCCGACGGCGTGCTGGCGAGCGTGCTGCTGCCGGCGGCGGCCCCGGTCGGCGCGACGACGGTCGCGGTGGCGGAGGACCCGACGCTCGGCCTCGGCTGACGCCGCGGCCCGGCGCGGCGGGGCCGCTCAGCGGGCCGCGTGCAGCTCCAGGGTCCGGCGGACCCACAGCCCGGCGCGCAGCGCCCAGCGCACGGGTGCCTGGTGCGGCCGGTGGTAGCGGCGCGACAGGTAGCGATAGGCGCTCGCGTGGTGGGCGCGGATCATCGGCTCCGGCCGGGCGCGCCAGGACGTCCCGCCGAGATGGGTGACCCGCACCTGCGGCACGTAGAGGTTGGCCCACCCGGCGCGTGCCAGCCGCTCGCCCAGGTCGACGTCCTCGAAGAACATGAAGTAGCCCTCGTCGAACCCGCCGACCGCCTCGAACGCCTCGCGCCGCAGCAGCAGGCAGGCGCCGGAGAGCCAGCCGGCGGTGCGTTGTCCGGGGCCGGTGGCCTGGCGCGCCTGGTAACGGCGTGTCCACGGGTTGCCGGGCCAGACGCGCGAGAACACCGCGTGCCCCGCGCCGGCGGTCAGGGACGGCAGCTCGCGGGCGGACGGGTACACGGTGCCGTCCTCGTTGAGCAGCGCCGGGCCCAGCGCCCCCGCGGCCGGGTGGGCGTCGCCGAGCGCGACGAGCGCGTCCAGCGCGCCGGGAGGCCAGACCAGGTCGCTGTTGCAGACGAGCAGCCACGGCGTCGTCGCGCCCGCCGCGCCGAGGTTGGCCGCGGCGCCGTAGCCCAGGTTCCGCCCGGGCACGACGAGGTCCGCGCCGTGATCGTCGGCGACGGCGCGCGAACGCAGGTGGTCGGTGCCGTTGTCGACGAGCACCAGCTCGGCGCCCGTGCCGGCCGCCGCGAGCGTCCGGGCGAACTCGTCGAGCTCCGCACCGGGGTGGTAGACGACGCAGACGACGCGGACGGTGGGGGTGCTCATGTCGTCGTGAAGGCTAGCGCTCGTCCTCGCCGTACCCGGGGTCCACGTCCTCCGGCGCGCGGCCGAGCAGGTGCGCCACCTGCTCCACCACCACGTCGTGCACCAGGTCCGCCAGGTCGGTCGGGTCCGTGGCCCGGGCCTCGAGCGGCCGGCGGTAGACGACGATGCGCGCCGGCAGGCCCGCGTCGGCGGGGAAGTAGCGGCCCAGCGGCACGCCGCCGTGCTCCCACGGAGCCGGCCCGGACGGTGGGACGTCCTCGACGGCGAACTCGGTGCCCTCCAGCTGACGCGCCCAGCGCTGCTCCAGGTCGTCCACCGCGTCGAGCACCAGGTCGTCGAACCGCTGCGCGCGCGTGCGGTAGGCGGGGAGGGTGGAGGGCAGCAGGGGGCCGCGCAGCCCGCGGCCGCGGCGGTCCCGGCGGCGCACGGGGCCGGAACCCGGGATCACGCGCCGCGCCGGCAGGCCCGGGGACGACGACCGGCGCAGTGACCTCACGTGGCGAGCGTAGCCGCGGACGTCGGCGGCGCTCCGCGTCGCGCTGCCGGGTCTCGTCACCGGTCGGCGGTACCGTCTGCCCGTGCGATCAGTCCGGCTGTGCTCCCGCTCCGCGTGCGGCCGTCCCGCCGTCGCGACCCTGACATACGTCTACTCGGACTCCACGGCCGTGCTCGGGCCCCTGGCCCAGATGGCCGAGCCGCACTCGTACGACCTGTGCGCCCCGCACGCCGAGCGCCTGACCGCCCCCCGGGGCTGGGAGGTGGTGCGACTGGTGGCCGAGTTCGAGCCCGCGGCCCCCAGCCGTGACGACCTCCTGGCGCTCGCGGACGCCGTGCGAGAGGCGGGCCGGCCGGAGCCCGACCCGCTGGCCGTCGAGCCAGTCGTGGCCTCCGAGCCACGCCGCGGCCACCTGCGGGTGGTCCACGGGGACGAGGCGTGACGCGGCGCCGCGAGTCCCGGCGGGCGGCGGAGCCGCACGCACCACTGGGCTCGGTCAGCCAGGCGGCCGGCCCGCTCGCGCCCGGCACGTCGACCTGCCTGGGGTGCGGCGGCACCGAGCTGGTGCGGATCCGGATGGGGGCGCCGGGCGGGCGCGACGTGGTGTTCGTCTCCTGCCGGCACTGCGAGCGCACCGGGTGGTTCGCCCTCGACGGTGACGGCACGCCCCTGACCACGGAGGACGTGGCGGGCGGCGGTCCGGCGGGCGGCCCGCCGGCCGCTGGGTAGACTCGCGACGGCCGACGGGAGGACCGCATGGAACAGTGGGCGCGCGATCTGCTGCGCTGTCCGGTGACGGGCGCGACGCTCGTCGACGGGACCGGTCCCGACGGCGGGCCCGAGCTGGTGTCGACCGACCCGCAGCGTCCGCTGGCCTACCCGGTCCGCGACGGCATCCCCGTGCTACTGGCCGACGAGGCGCGGCCGGTCCCGGTCCCGTGAGCGCGGACGCCGCGACCTCGCACCAGGCGCCGGGCGCGGCGGAGGGCCACCACGGCGGCACGCGCGCCATCGTCGCCGCGCTGGCGGCGAACCTGGGCATCGCCGTCACCAAGTTCATCGCGTACCTGTTGACGCAGAGCTCCTCGATGCTCGCCGAGTCCGTGCACTCGCTGGCCGACTCGGGCAACCAGCTGCTGCTGCTCCTCGGCGGGCGGCGCTCGCGGCGTGCCGCCGACGAGTCCCACCCCTTCGGGTACGGCCGCGAGCGGTACATCTACGCGTTCATCGTCTCGATCGTCCTGTTCACGCTCGGCGGGCTCTTCGCGCTGTACGAGGCGTGGGACAAGTGGCGCGCGCCGCACCCGATCGAGGGGCGGTGGTGGTGGGTGCCGCTGGCGGTGCTCGCCGCGGCGATCGTCATGGAGTCGTTCTCGCTGCGCACGGCCGTGCACGAGTCCCGGCCCGCCAAGGGCGACCAGTCGTGGTGGTCGTTCATCCGCAGCGCCAAGGCGCCGGAGCTGCCCGTGGTGCTGCTGGAGGACACCGCGGCGCTCCTCGGCCTGCTGTTCGCGTCGTTCGGCGTCAGCCTGACGCTGCTGACGCACGACGGGCGCTGGGACGCCGTCGGCTCCGCGATGATCGGCGTGCTGCTGGTGACGGTCGCCGTGATCCTCGCGCTGGAGACCACGTCGCTGCTGCTGGGCGAGGCGGCCAGCGAGTCCCACGTCGCGGCGATCCGGGCGGCGCTGGTCGGTGACGGCGTCGCGTCCGTCATCCACCTGCGCACCCTGCACCTGGGGCCCGACGAGCTGCTCGTCGCCACCAAGGTCGAGGTGACCGCCGGGGACAGCGCCGACGGCATCGCGGCCGCTATCGACGCCGCCGAGGCGCGGGTGCGCGCGGCGGTGCCGATCGCCACGCTGATCTACATCGAGCCGGACCTGCGCCGCGCCCGCTGATCCGGGCGGGCCGGCGCGGGCCGGGCCCGCACGGTCCGGGTCCCTCCGCAAGGTCAGTCGGGCGGGTCCGGGATCCCGTGCGGGAGGCGGCCCACGAGTGCGGCGTCCGCCGCGGCGCGCGCGGTGCGCCGTCGCTCGGCGGTCAGGTCGCGCTCGCGCCGCTCGACGAGCACGGCGGCGAGGAAGTCCTCCGGGTGGGTGCCCGGTGGCGGGAACGGCCGCACCAGGGCCTGCACCTGCTCGGTGAGCCGGGACCCCAGCTCGACGCGCGAGGCCGGGTGGAGCCGGGCCGCGCGTCCCAGGAACTGCCGCACCGCGAGGGCCAGGCCGTCCGGGAGCCGCGCCAGGTCCGCGCCGTCGGCCCAGGAGGCCAGGTACGGCGGCATGCTGACCGTGGTGGTCACCGTCCGGGCGCCCCGCACGCGAGCCGCGTACGTGCCGGCCAGCATGTCGCCCAGACGCTTGCCCTGCGGGTGCACCATCGACGTGATCAGCGCCACGACGCCGCCGGTCAGCCACACCTCCACGACGCCGACGAGGGCCCGCACCAGCGCGTGGCGCAGCGAGACCGGCCCGCCGTCGTCGCGCACCACCCGCACGCCGAGCGCCAGCTTGCCCAGCGAGCGTCCACGGCTGAGTGTCTCGACGGTGGTGGGCACGACGACCATGACCACCGCCATCCCGACGACGGTGAAGATCCGCGCGGAGTAGTCGAACCCAGAGCCGAGGGTCCCGACGACGAGGACGACGAGGATCGCGGCGCCGACGGTGACGGCGATGTCGATGAGCGCCCCGAGCGCGCGCGAGGCGAATGCGGCGGGCCGGGTGTCCAGCAGCACGCCCTCGCCGGTGAGGATGCCCTCGTCCATCGCCCTCCCTGCCTCGTGGCCGTGGGCAGCGTAGCGACCCCGGCCCGCCCTCCGGTGCTGGCAGGCTGTGGGCATGGACCTGGACGCCCTCGTCGTCGCCCGCACGCCCGCCTGGCAGCGGCTGGACGAGCTGGCCCGCACGCGCCGGCTGACCGGGGCGGAGGCCGACGAGCTGGTGCGGCTGTACCGCGCGACGGCCACCGACCTGTCCACCGTCCGCTCCACGTCACCGGACCCGGACGTGGTGACGCGGCTGTCGCAACTGCTGGGACGGGCCCGCGCGCGGATCGCCGGCTCGCACGACGCCCGGTGGGACCTCGTCGTGCGCTTCGCTGCGGTGCAGCTGCCCGCGGCGCTCTACCGCGTCCGGTGGTGGACGGCCGGCGTGGCGGCCGCGTTCCTGCTGCTGGGCGTCGCCACCGGCTGGTGGGTGGCCACCGACGCGGACGCGCTGGCGGCGATGGGCACGCCGGCCGAGCGGGAGGCGTACGTCCAGCAGGCGTTCGAGTCGTACTACGACCCGAGCGCCGGGTTCGCCGCGATGGTGTGGACCAACAACGCGTGGCTGACGGCTCTCGTCGTCGCCGCCGGGATCACGGGCGCCCTGCCGGTGTACCTGCTGGTGAACAACGCGGTGAACGTCGGCGCCGCCGGGGGCCTGATGGCGCACTACGGCGAGCTCGACATGTTCCTGCGCCTGATCTCCCCGCACGGACTCCTGGAGCTGACCTGCGTGTTCGTCGCCGGCGCAGGCGGCCTGCGGATCTTCTGGGCCTGGGTGGACCCCGGGCCGAGGCTCCGCTCACGGGCGCTGGCCGAGGAGGGTCGCGCGTTGATGACGGTCGCGGTGGGCCTGGTGTTCGCGCTCGCGGCGTCCGGCGTCGTCGAGGCGTTCGTCACGGGTTCGACGATGCCGTGGCCGGCGAAGATCTCGATCGGCGCGGCCGTGTGGCTGACCTTCTGGGCGTACGTGGTGCTGCTGGGCCGGCGGGCGGTGCGCGAGGGCGAGACGGGCGACATCGAGGATGATCGCGCCGGCTACACGACCGCCACGTCCGCCTGACGCGGCACCCACCCGCCCCCGGCCGCCCCCGCCCCGGTCGCCACCGCCCCGGTCGCCACCGCCCCGGTCGCCACCGCCCCGGTCGCCACCCCCGACAGTCGCTACCTCCGACAGTCGCTACCCCCGACAGTCGCTACCCCCACCCTGTCGGCGACATTCGACCTCTCCGGATCGGGAGCCATTGGTGGCGGATCCGTGCTGTTGACCGCAACCAATCGCTGCGGTTCTGGTGCCGGGGTGCGAGCGGCAGCCGGTGGTGGCGGGGGCTCGTCAGCCGCCCACAGCCGGTGGTGAGGCAGCGCGGACTCCGGGCGCCGGCGAGCGCCGGGTTCGTCGGCGCCCGGCGGGCGGCAGCCTCGCGCGATGCGTCGGACACAGGCCCCCACCTCCCTGCTCGCGATCGCCACTCGCCAGTCGGGGCTCGTCTCGGCGTCCCAGTGCGACGAGGCCGGACTCGACCGGTATCGCCGGCACCGGATGGTGGCGGCCGGACGTGCCGCGCTGATCACTCGTGGCGTCCTCGACCTCACCGTCGCGCTGCGGGAGGAGGGCATGGCGCCGCGTGAGGGTCCGGAGGCGCGTCGGCGCCGCGCCGCGTTGCTCGCCCTGCTGGCGCACGGGCCTGCCGCCGTCGCCGTCGGGCCATGCGCGCTGGCGCTGCTCGGTGTCCAAGGGCTGCCGGTGGACATCCGCCCCGAGGTCTGGCTCCCACCGGGCAGCCCGCGCAGGGTGCGGGCAGGGATCGTCGTCCGGAGCTATCGGGGAGCCTTCCCCACCTTCACGGTCGGAGCGTTCCGGGTGGCGGCGCCGCGCTGGGCACTGGCCCAGGCGCTACCCGGGCTCGGCCGCGATGCGGCGATCGCGGCGCTCGACTCCGCGGTGCAGCGCGGGCTCGTCGGGCAGGGAGAGCTCGACGACATCGCTTCCCTCTGCCGTCACCGGACAGGGGCGGCCCGCGTGCGTGGCTGGCTGGAGCTCGTGGACGGGCGCGCGCAGTCACCACTCGAGACGCGTGCGCGGCTCCAGTGCGTCGACGCCGGTGTGCCGCCCGACGACCTGCAGGTGCCGATCCGCGACGCCGCGCGCCGCGTCATCGCCCGTGGGGACCTCGGCTGGAAGCTGAAGCAGGGACGTTGGCTCGTCGTGGAGATCGACGGCGCTGGGCCCCACTCCGCCCCCCGGGCCCTCTATGGCGACCGCGAGCGGCAGAACGCGATCGTTGCCACGGGACGCATCGACATGTTGCGGTTCACCGCCCGTGACGTGGGACGCCGCAACCTGATCCCCGCGGCGGTGGCAGCCCAGCTGGCGGCAGACGCGCTGCGGTCGGTCCGGTTCGGCGCAACCTAGGGCCGCCCGTCCCGTCGCGACCTCGACTCGGCAGTCATCGGTTGCGGTTCGAGGGTCCGATCCGCAACCGATGACTGCCGATCCGGACCGTCGGGTGGAGGTGGG
>Ga0255338_1004658_pt1 | contig 13817 bp, 10 predicted proteins | sample MeOH1_35cm_T4_19_FD_203715 | JGI IMG/M metagenome (GOLD analysis project Ga0255338, IMG submission 203715) | Sandy soil microbial communities from University of British Columbia, Vancouver, Canada - MeOH1_35cm_T4_195 | ecosystem: Engineered > Artificial ecosystem > Sand microcosm > Unclassified ...
GCGGCGAGCTGTGGCGCGGCGGCGGCGGCGATCGCCTCGACGACGAGGCAGTGCTGCGCCACCGAGAAGGCGTTGTCGCCGCGCGTCTGGCCGTTCCAGCGCGCCACCCGGGCGAGGCCGTGGGCGATGTCCTCGATCTCGATGTCGAGTGGCGAGGGGTCGATGAGGTCGAGGCGCCGGCCCGACAGCATCCGCTGCCAGACCCGCGGCGGCGCGCCGGGGCGGTCGGGCACGATCAGCCCTCCTCGGCCGGGCCTTCCGGCCAGCCGAACGGCGCCCACTCCGGCAGCGCCACGCCGACCGCGACGCCGTCGGCCACGATCGGACGGCCGGCATCGAGCGCCGCCTTGGCGCGGTCGAGGCGGACGAGGGCGAGCCCGTCGCGGCCGGCGGAGGAGCCGAGCGTGCCGATCGGCCGCTCGCCGGCGGTCAGCGCCGTGCCGGCAGGCGGCAGCGCGGCCGTGCCGGTGACGCGGACGATGCGACGTCGGGCGGTACCGCGGTGCTGCATGCGCGAGACGACCTCCTGGCCGACATAGCAGCCCTTGCCGAAGTCGACGCCCGAAAGCCCGTCCATGTCGGCGTCGTGCGGGAAGGCGTCGCCGTAGGCGAAATCGCGGCCGCCCTCCGGCACGCCGAGGTGGATGCGGTGGGCGTGATAGGCGCCGGGGTCGGTGCGGGTGAGGCCGGGCGTGCCGAGCGCCCCGGCGACGAGGCCGCGCGGCACGATCGCCCGCCAGCCGAGGGCGGCAAGGCGCGGGTCGCGGAACACCGTGCCGGCGACGAGCGGCGGGCCCGCCGCGCCCCAGAAGGCGAGCACCGCCTCGGCGTGGCCGTCGTCGGCGATCGCCACCTTGGCGCGCAGCCGGTAGAGCCCGAGGCGGGCGACGAGGGCCTCGACGCGGTCGGCGGCGACGTCGAGGAGGATGGCGTCGCCTGAGGGCGCGACGAGGAAGTCGAACAGGATCTTGCCCTGCGGCGTCAAGAGCGCCGCGAAGCCGCCGCGGCCGGGCTCGAGCGCGGCGACGTCGGAGGTGACGAGCGCCTGCAGGAACGTCGTCGCGTCCGCGCCGTGGACGCGGACGACGCCGCGGTCCGTGAGCTCGGTGACGAAGGCAGCGGCCATGCTCGGGCCTCCAAGGCGACACCCCGACATAGGCGAGGCGGCGATTCCCGGCAAGCGCGATGCCGGGCGAACCCGATCGGATCCGCTCGCGGCACCACCCTCGACCTCCACTCGCCGCTGCGCTATGGGCTCTGCGATCCCCAGCGAGGAGACCGCCATGGCCGCCGCGACCTTCGACCTTCTGCTTTCCGGCGGCAGCGTCGCCGGGCTCGACGGGCTCGTCGCCGCCGATGTCGGCGTCCGCGACGGCCGGATCGCCGAGATCGGCGCGATCGCGCCTGAACGGGCCGGTGAGGTGGTGGACTGCCGGGGGCTCACCGTGCTGCCGGGCGTCATCGACAGCCAGGTGCATTTCCGCGAGCCGGGGCTCACCCACAAGGAGGACCTGGAGACCGGCAGCCGCGCCGCCGTCATCGGCGGCGTCACCGCCGTCTTCGAGATGCCGAACACCAAGCCGCTGACGACGACCGCCGCGGCGCTCGACGACAAGCTCGCCCGCGCCCGCGGCCGCATGCACTGCGACTACGCCTTCTGGGTCGGCGGCACCGCCGACACCGTCGCCGACCTCGCCGAGCTCGAGCGGCTGCCCGGCGCCGCCGGCATCAAGGTGTTCATGGGCTCGTCGACCGGCGACCTCCTCGTCGCCGAGGACGCGCCGCTCGCGGCGATCCTGAAGGCGGTGCGCCGCCGCGTCGCCGTCCACGCCGAGGACGAGCCGCGGCTCGAGGCGCGCAAGGGCCTCCGGGTTCCCGGCGGCCCGTCGAGCCACCCGGTGTGGCGCGACGCGGTGGCGGCGCTGACCGCCACCCGCCGCCTCGTCGAGCTCGCCGCCGACGTCGGCGCCCGCGTCCACGTGCTGCACGTCTCGACCGCCGAGGAGATGGACTATCTCGCCGGCCATAAGGACGTCGCCACCGTCGAGGCGACACCGCACCACCTGACGCTCGCCGTCGACGAGGACGACGCCCGGCTCGGCACGCTCATGCAGATGAACCCGCCGGTGCGCGACGCCCGCCACCGCGCCGCGCTGTGGCGGGCGCTCGGGCAGGGGATCGTCGACGTGCTCGGCTCCGACCACGCGCCGCACACGCTGGAGGAGAAGGCGAAGCCCTATCCGGAGAGCCCGTCGGGCATGACCGGGGTGCAGACGCTGGTGCCGATCATGCTCGACCATGTCGCGAGCGGCCGCCTCGGGCTCGCCCGCTTCGTCGACCTGACGAGCGCCGGGCCGGCGCGGATCTTCGGCATCGCCGGCAAGGGCCGCGTCGCGGTCGGCTACGACGCCGACTTCACCATCGTCGACCTGAAGCGGCGGCGGACGATCGACAACGCCTGGATCGCCTCGCGCGCCGGCTGGACACCTTATGACGGTCGCGCCGTGACGGGCTGGCCGGTCGGAACGGTCGTCCGCGGCCGGCGCGTCGCCTGGGAGGGCGAGCTCGTCACACCGTCCGCCGGCGCGCCGGTGCGCTTCCTCGAGGCACTGCCGCCGCGGCGGGGGTGAGGGTGGCCGAAGTCCCTCTCGCGGAAAGAGAAAAGGCGCCGCGGGAGATCGCGGCGCCTTTGTTCTGTTCCGTCCGTGTCCGCCCGCCTGCCGGCGTCGGGCCCGTCGTCAGGGCAGGGCGGCGAACTGCACGGCGCCGATCGAGGAGCCCTCGAAGCGGTCGGTGCGCGGCCCCGGCACGACGCCGGCGTGCAGATCGTTGTCGCCCGGCAGGTCGACCGCGGCGACGAGCTGCGGCAGCGCCTTGGCGTTCGGCGCGGTGAACGAGGCGAAGACCATGGTGCGCACCGTCACCGTGCCGGCGAGCAGCATCGGCTCGGCCCGGTCGGGCGCCACGAGCTCCTCGGCGAACGGGTCGGGATCGCCGGTGACGATCACCGCGGGCGGCTCGAGCCCGAGCTCGCTCGCGCCGAGCGGCGTGTCGTCGGAGCCCTGGTTCGCCGCCGCATAGTTGCTGCCCGAGCGCTGGCGCGCCGCCGGCGTGCCGACGCTGCCGCGCATGACGGTGCGGGCCGTCTCGGCGAGCACGTCGCCGCCCTCGGTCGCCAGGCGGGCGTCCGAGGCATAGCCGAGCACCGGCGGGATGCCGCTGCCGACGTTCGCCCGGGCGAGGAGCTCCGGCGGCTTCGAGAGCGGCGTGGCGGCGGCGAGGACGACGCGCTCCGGCGCCGGCACGGGGACGCGGACGGCGGCGACCACCGTCGTCGCGACGGTCTCGGGCGCCTCGACCTCGGGCTTCTTCGGCGGCGACATGGCGGCGATCACCGCCGCGCTGGTCGGGCCGGCGGCCGGCGGCGACATCGACGCGAGCAGCGCCTCGGCGCTCGGCTCGGCGACCGGGCGGGCCGGCGCGGCGGCCGGCGGCGCCGGCGTGGCGACGACGGGTGCCTCGGGCTCGGCCTCGGCCGGCGGCTCGGCGGGCGCCCGGACGGCCGGGGCGGTCCTGGTGGTGGCGACGGACCTGGTGGCCCCGTCGGACGGCGCCGAGGCGGCGACGCCCGGCAGCGATTCGGCGGGCTCGTCCGTCTGCGGCGCGCTGCGGCTCGCCACGGCCGTCGGCTTGGCCGGGGCCGGCGCGGCCTCCTCGTCGCCGCCGCCGTCGCTCGAGGCGTAGGCCGAATCCTCTTCCTCGTCGGCGCCGCCGCCGAACAGCATCGCGAAGAGGTTCTTGGAATTGCCGGCGGCCGGACGCAGGCGAGTGTCGCGGTCGCTGCCGATGGAGTTGCTGAACTGGACGAGCTGGCGCGTCTCGGCATCGTCGCCGCGACCGCTGCCGCGCTTGTAGCTGAGGTAGCCGGCGAGCGCTTCCTTGTAGCCCTGCAGCGGCTTGCCGTCGGAAGGGACGTGCAGCGTCTTGCCGTCGGGGAACACCGCCAGGAGCTGCGAGCGGCTCATCCGCGGCCAGTGGCGGACGCTGCCGGTGTCGGTGTGGACGAAGGGCGTGCGCGAGGTCGGGTAGTAGCCGACGCCGCCGCGCTGCAGCCGCAGCGCGATCGCGCGGAGCTTGGCGGTGGGGACGTCGGCGACGAACCAGTCCATCGCCTTGCCGTGGGTGTGCTGGCTGTTCTTGGCGACGCCGCGCGAGCGTCGGCGCAGCATGTTGTTCGTCGCCGGCGCCCGGTAGGGCGAGGTCACCGTGATCGGCTTGCGCGAGCCGCTCTGGCGGTAGACTTCCCAGACGAGATCGAACAGCGCGGGGTCCATCCGGGTCGACTGGTTGAGCCGCCAGTCGCGCAGCATCCAGTTGAGCTTCTTCAGCGCGTCCGGAATGTAGCGCCCGTCCTTCTTGTACGTGATCTGGGCGCGTTCGCCCGTGTGCACGTAATAGAGGTCGAGGGTGCGGGTATCCGCCGCGGCCGGGGCAACCGAGCCGGCGGTCCAGAGCACGGCGACAGCAGCCATGATCCCCCGAAAGAGACCGCTGCCGGCGGGCGCGTTTCGTGTGACGTTCTGCACTATCGGTAACCGTCTCCAGCCGACGCGCACGCAGCGCCGGGACGCCTCCGAAGGATGGATACGCCCGAACCCGTTAACGAGCGTTTACCGCATTGCAGGGCCGATGGAAACCCGGAACGGATTCTCGCCCCCGTGTCGCCGGGGCAACGCTCAAGGGGCCGCGGCGAGGGCGCGGGCCGTTCTGGCGTCGAAACCATAGACATCCTGTCGCAGGGTGAGACCGCCCTCGGCGTCGGCGACGGCGGTGAAATAGGTGAGGTGGACCGGCACCGGGCTCTTCAGGTCGAGCCGTGCCTCGCGGCCACCGATCATCCGCTGGATGCGGCGGGCGTTGAGGCTCGGGTCCTCGGCGAGCAGCGCCTCGGCGAACTTCAGCGGGTCCTGGACACGCACGCAGCCGTGGCTGAAGGCCCTGGCCGGCTTCTCGAAGAAGGCCTTCGACGGGGTATCGTGCAGGTAGACGGAGTGCTCGTTGGGGAACATGAACTTGATGTTGCCGAGGGCGTTGTCGTCGCCGGGGCGCTGGCGGATGCGCACCCGGCGGATGGTCTTCTCGTCCCAGGGGATCGAGGTCGGGCTGACGACGCGCCCGTCGATCACCACCTCGTAGTTGCGCCGCTCGAAATAGCCGTCGGGGTTCGAGCGGATCGCCGGCAGCATCTCCTTCGAGGCGATCGAGACGGGCACGTTCCAGTAGGGGTTGACGACGAGGAAGCGGATCTTGTCGGAGAACACCGGCGTCGGGGTGCGCGTCGCGCCGACGACGACGCGCGTCCGGTAGTCGACGCTGCCGTCGTGCACCACCTCGGCGGTGAAGGCGGGGATGTCGACGAAGACGTGGAAGCGGCCGAGGTCGCGGGGCATCCAGCGCCAGCGTTCCATGTTGGCGAGGATGACGGCGAGACGGTCGGTCGGCGGCGTCTGGCCGCCGTTGAGGGCCGTCAGGGTGCGGGCGCCGAGGACACCGTCGGCTTTGAGGCCGCTCTCCGCCTGGAAGGCGGCGACGGCGGCGGCGAGCGCCGCGTCGTAGGCCGTCGCCGCCGCGCCCTCGACGGCGGCGACGGCGAGGCGGCGGCGCAGAGCGGGAACGCGGTCGTCGCGCTGGCCGAGGCTCAATGCCGGGCCGTTCGGGACGAGCTCCGGTCCCGCCGCGGCCTCGGCGCGCGCGGCGCGCTCCTTGGCGAGCGCCGCCTTCAGCCGCCGGAACGCCTCGTGCGGCGGGTTGAAGCCGTCGAGGGCGGCGGCCGGGTCGCTCGCCGCCGCGATGCGCCTGAGCACAGCGACGGGGTCGGGGCGCTCCGGCTTCAGCGTGATGAGGCGCGACACGCTCGCCGGCGGGATGCGGCCGGACTGGGCGGCCAGCGCGAAGCGGACGACGGCTTCGGAGATCGCGAGGTCGGCCCGGGCGACGGCCGCCGCCGGCTCGGGTCCGCCACGGCCGAACGCCAGGTCGGGCCGCGGGAAGGCGGCGGGATCGAGCCCGTCCTCGTCGGCGCGGGCGATGCGGGCGAGCGCCGCGGCGCCCGCCGCGGAGAGCGTCGCGCCCTCGATCCACGCCGGCGCGTTCTCCCGCTCGCCGTAAAACGCCTCGAGCCCCGCGGCGACCGGATCGTCCGGCGATTCGGCGCGGGCGGCGACGATGTCGGCGGCAATCGCCGCGGCGACCGGCGGCACCGGCGCGACGATGACCGGCTCGGCCGCCGGGCCGATCGCCATCGCCTCGGGCGGCGGCTCCGGCGGCAGCTTCGCCCATGCCGGGGAGGCTGCGGAAAGCGCCATCGCGGTCAGGACAGTGGTCGACAGCCGCACCCGTCGCGATGCCTTCAACGTCTTCGACCGCATGGCCCACAGGTCCCTTCGCAACCGCACGCCCCCGACCGGCGAACACAGACCGGCAGCTATGAAGGGAGGGTGAATCGCCGGCCGGCGGCAAGCGACCGGAGGTCGGGAACGGGGGCTTTCGGCGGCGGCGTGGCCGATCGGACACGTCCGATCGCCGGCCGATGCGTCACGGCGATTGAACCGGATCCTCGCCACGCGCTTTGTTAGGGGTAATGTCCTGCATCGCGACCGCCTCGAGGATACGACCATGAAGACGTCCACCGCCGCTCCGCAGCCCTCGTTCGCCGTCGCCTCGGCGACCGCCGCGGCGACGGGCGAGCCGCTGCCCGAGTGGAACCTCGACGACCTCTATCCCGGCATCGATTCGCCGGCGGTGAAGGCCGACCTCGAACGGGCGCTGGCCGAGGCGCAGGCGTTCGAGACGGACGTGAAGGGCAAGCTCGCCGGGCTCCTCGCCGGCTCCGGGGGCGGTGCGGCGCTGGCCGCGGTGGTGCGCCGCTACGAGGCGCTCGAGGAGCTGATCGGCCGCCTGTATTCCTATGCCGGGCTCGTCTATGCCGGCGACACCACCGACCCGAAGCGGGCGAAGTTCTACGGCGACGTCCAGGAGAAGCTGACGACGGCGAGCGCCCACCTGCTGTTCCTCGCGCTCGAGCTCAACGCCCTCGACGAGGCGGCGCTCGAGGCGGCGATGGCCGACCCGGCGCTCGGCCACTATCGGCCGTGGCTCGAGGACGTGCGCCGCGAGAAGCCCTACCAGCTCGAGCCGCGCGTCGAGGAGCTGTTCCACGAGAAGTCGGTGACCGGCCGCTCGGCCTGGAACCGGCTGTTCGACGAGACGGTCGCCGGCCTCGTCGTGCCGCTCGGCGAGGAGAAGCTCAGCCTAGAGGCGGCGCTGAACCGGCTGCAGGACGTCTCGGCCGAGAAGCGCCGGGCCGCCGCCGAGGCGCTCGCGGAGGTGTTCAAGGCCAACTTGCGGACCTTCTCCCTCGTCCTCAACGTGCTCGCCAAGGACAAGGAGATCTCCGACCGCTGGCGCGGCTTCAAGGACGTCGCCGATTCCCGCCACCTCGCCAACCGCGTCGAGCGCGAGGTGGTGGAGGCGCTGGTCGCCGCGGTGCGCGAGCACTTCCCGCGCCTGTCGCACCGCTACTATGCGATGAAGGCCCGCTGGATGGGCAAGGACGCCCTCGACCACTGGGACCGCAACGCGCCCCTGCCGGATTCCGACGACCGCCTCGTCTCGTGGCACGACGCCCGGGGCACGGTGCTCGACGCCTATGGCCGCTTTTCGCCGCGCATGGCGGAGATCGCCGGGCGCTTCTTCGACAACCCGTGGATCGACGCGCCGGTCAGGCCGGGCAAGTCGCCGGGCGCCTTCGCCCACCCGACGGTGCCGAGCGCCCACCCCTACGTGCTCGTCAACTACCAGGGCCGGGTCAGGGACGTGATGACGCTCGCCCACGAGCTCGGCCACGGCGTCCACCAGGTGCTGGCCGCGCCGAACGGCGCCCTGATGGCGCCGACGCCGCTGACGCTCGCCGAGACGGCGAGCGTGTTCGGCGAGATGCTGACCTTCCGCTCGCTGCTTGCCGGCGCCGCGACGCCGAAGGCGCGCAAGGCGATGCTCGCCGCCAAGGTCGAGGACATGCTGAACACGGTGGTCCGCCAGATCGCCTTCTACACCTTCGAGCGCAAGCTGCACCTCGAGCGCCGCGAGGGCGAGCTCACCGCCGAGCGGATCTCGCAGATCTGGATGGAGGTGCAGGCCGAGAGCCTCGGCCCGGCGATCCGGCTCGGGCCGGGCTACGAGACGTTCTGGTGCTACATCTCGCACTTCGTGCACGCGCCGTTCTACGTCTATGCCTACGCCTTCGGCGACTGCCTGGTGAACTCGCTCTACGCCGTCTACGAGGACGCCGAGGCGGGCTTCCAGGAGAAGTACTTCGCCATGCTGGAGGCCGGCGGCACCAGGCACCACGCCGAGCTCCTCGCCCCCTTCGGCCTCGACGCCCGCGACCCGGGCTTCTGGGCAAGGGGCCTCGGCGTCATCGAGCGGATGATCGACGAGCTCGCCGCTTCCGACGCGGCCTGAGCCGGCCATCGCCGGCCGGCCCGGCCGGCGTCGCGCGGCGGCAGGCGGGACGGACACGCTCGGGCGGACCGGCGTCGTCACCGAGGCGGCGCGGGGCGGCCCGACGCTTGCCTTTGGGTTCGCCTGCCGGCACCCTCCGCCGGCGGCGGAAGGACGGGTCCGGCGAGCGGGGAGGGGGAAGTGATGTCGCAGGTGTTCTGGGTGCCGGTCCTCGCCTGGATCGCGGTGCTCGTCGGCACGGGGTTCGACCTCGGCCGTGGCCCGCGGCCGATCGGCATCGGCCTCGTCGCCAACCGGCTGGCGCGCTGGATCTGCCTTGTGCCGCTCGGGCTGATGGGCGTCTGGGGCTTCCTCGGCCACGTCTTCTTCCCGGCCGAGACGGCGGCCTCGATCGGTTGGCCCGAAAGCCCGTTCCAGTACGAAATCGGCATGGCGAACCTCGCCATCGGCATCACCGGCATCGTCGCGGCGGTGTTCGGGCGGCCGGCCTTCCGCTGGGCGCTCGCCCTTGTCGCGCTGATCTTCCTCGGCGGCGACGGGGTCGGCCACCTCATGCAGATCTCGAGCAGCGGCGACGTGGCGGCCGGCAATGCCGGGCCGATCCTCTACACGGATTTCCTGACGCCGATCGTCCTCGCCGTCGCCCTCGCGCTCGAGCGGACGTTCGCCGACCACCATCACCACCTGGGCTGACGGCGGGCCGGCCGGCGGCCGCTCCGGACCACCGCCGGCAGGGCGGTCGCCCGCGGCGGTCGCCCGCGGCCCGCCGCCTGCGTCCACGTGCCGGCTGGCGGCCGGCGGGGCGGCGCCGCAAGCTTCGGGCGCAGGCGGCTGCGCTTCGGAGCACGCTCCTTGCATCGCCTTGCCGGACGCTGCCGCGCTTGCCGCCGGCGGCGTCGGCCCGTGCCGCCTTCCGCGAGAGAGATCCGTGACCGCCTTCGCCCACACCCCCTACGACGGCAGCTCGAAGCCGTTCTCCATCGGCCTCGCGCCGCTCGACCTCGCCCGTTGGATCGAGCCGGACGACCGTCTCGCCGCCCATCTCGCCGAGAAGGACCGGCTGTTCGAGACGGTCCGCGACCGCGTCTTCCGGGTCGAGGCGGGGACCGAGGCCAGCCAGCAGGAGGTGCTCGACCTCCTCGCCGCACACCTGCCGGCGCATTACCCCGAGCTCTGGACGCGGGTCGGCGAGGCGCTCGAGGTGGCTCCGACCGGCGCCCGCGTGGCGCTCGCCGCGGACGACGAGACGCCGGCGCTGATGCGCGCCGCCCGGCTCGTCCAGGAGGATCTGCTCCTGATGCGCCGCGGCCCGACCGGCTGGCGGCTCGTCGCGGCGGCGCTGTGCTTTCCCTCGTCGTGGTCGCTCGCCGAGAAGTTCGGCAAGGATCTCGACGGCATCCACGCGCCGGTGCCCGGCTACCAGGAGCGCCTCGCCGCGCGCATGGCGCGCATCTTCGACAACCTCAAGGTCGAGGTGCCGGTGTGGCGGGTGAACTGGTCGGTCTATCCCGACGACGCCCTGCACCACCCGGAATCGAAGGAGCGGCCGCGCGCCTGGTTCGGCTCGGCCGAGGACATGGTCGGCGCCACCTTCGTGCGGGTCGAGCGGCAGACCATGCGCCGGCTGCCGCAGACCGACGACATCCTGTTCACCGTGCGCATCCACGTCGACCCGGTGGCGCAGTTCCGCGCCCACCCGGAGGGGGCGAAGCTCGCCGCCGGCCTGCGCCGGCAGCTCCTCGGCCTCGACGAGGGCGAGCTGAAGTACAAGGCCCTCGACGGCCACCGCGACCGCCTCGCCGCGGCGCTGGAGGGGGTGGCGGCGGAGATGGCGTAGGGGCAGGTCGCCCGGCGGCGGCCGCCGCGTGGCGGCCGGGCCGCAGCACGACGACGGCGTCGGCGCCTGTGTCGCTCCTCAGTCGAGCGGCGCGGCGCCGTCGGCGTCGTCGGCAAGGCCGTAGTCCTCCCAGCGGTCCCTCGGGATGGCGTCGCCGACCAGGAAATCGAACGCATCGACCGTCGGGCCGCCAGCCGCGATCGCGCACCGGTACCTCAGGGCGAACCATCGGCCGCCGCTGCGGAACGCGGCGCCGGCGGCGGCGACGGTGGCCCCGGCGACGACGACGTCGGCCGTCGCGTAGGCGACGACCTGGTCGGGCGCGAGCGTGGCGCGCCATGCCTGCAGCTGGCTCATCGCCTCGATGTTGCAGAGCTGGATCCGGCGCTCGCCGTCGTCCATGCCGGCGAGGGCGGCCCGCGCCTGGCGGCTGCGCGGGTCGGCGAGGGCTTTCGCCGACAGCATGGTCTGCGCCCGGATCATCGCCGGGACGGCGTCCTGAGGCCGCTCGGCGGTGGCCGGCGGAGGCGCCCGGCGCGCTGGGAGCGCCGCGGCGGGCGCCCGAGTAGCGGCGCCGGCGCGGCCCTCCGGCGCCGCCGCCTCCGGCGGCGCCGACAGCAGCTCGACGACGATGCCGGCGACGGGCGCGGGTCGCATCGGCGCGGCGACGGGAACGAGCGCGATCGCCGCGATCAGCGGCGCATGCAGAAGCAGGGAACCGGGCAGGCCCCAGGCCGCGCCATCCCCTCGCCGGCCGGTCCCGTCGACGACCCGCATCGGCTATGACGCGGCCTGGGACGGGTGAGTGGGCTGAGGTCGGTCGCGCATCGAGAGCCCCGCGTTTGCGACGCAGAGTCGTCACGGCGATGCGGCGAATTGAGGGACGTTCGAACGGCTTGGGCGTGCTCAGGCCGCCGTGGCGCCGCCCGCGCACGACCGGCCGGGCGCAGCCGGGGCCGAAAGCCCCTTGGCCCGGCCCGCCGTCCGGCCCATATCCGTGCGGCCGCCTCCCCGTGGCCGCACACCGACGAGCGAGTTCCCCGATGGCCGACGACGAGCGCAATCGCTTCACCGCCCGGGCGGCGCGCTACGCCCGCGTCGGCACCGACGTGTCCGGCGTCGCGGCGAAGCTCCTCGGGGCGCGGCTGATCGGCCGCGAGGTCGATGCGGAGAAGACCGCGGCGGAGATCACCGCGGTGCTCGGCGGGCTGAAGGGGCCACTGATGAAGGTGGCGCAGCTGCTCTCCACCATCCCCGAGGCGATCCCGCCGGAATATGCCGAGGCGCTCGCCAACCTGCAGTCGAACGCCCCGCCGATGGGCTGGGCCTTCGTCAAGCGGCGGATGCAGGCCGAGCTCGGCCCGAACTGGGAGAAGCGGTTCCAGTCCTTCGACAAGACGCCGTCGGCGGCTGCCTCGCTCGGCCAGGTGCACCGCGCCGTCGCCAAGGACGGCGCGCCGCTCGCCGTCAAGCTGCAGTATCCCGACATGGAATCGGCCGTCGAGGCGGACCTCGCGCAGTTCGCCGTGCTGCTCTCCGTCCACCGCCGCATGCGGCCGGCGATCGACACGCGCGAGATCGCCGAGGAGGTCGGCGCGCGGCTCCGGGAGGAGCTCGACTACCGCCGCGAGGCGCGCCACGCCTATCTCTACCGGATGATCCTCGGCGACGAGCCGGCGATCCGGGTGCCGGAGATCCACCCGGACCTGTCGACGCGGCGGCTCCTCGCCATGGGCTGGCTCGACGGCCGCCGGCTGCTCGAATTCAAGGGGCATCCCGAAGAGGACCGCAACCGGATCGCCGAGACGATGTTCCGCGCCTGGTGGCACCCGTTCTCGCGCTTCGGCGTGATCCACGGCGACCCGCACCTCGGCAACTACACGGTGTTCGAGGAGGCGGGGCGGCCGGCCGGCATCAACCTCCTCGACTACGGCTGCATCCGCGTCTTCCCGGCCCGCTTCGTCTCCGGCGTCATCGAGCTCTACCGCGGCCTCGAGCAGGGCGACGAGGCGCGCGTCGTCTCCGCCTACGAGACCTGGGGCTTCAAGAAGCTGTCGAAGGAGCTCGTCGAGGCGCTCAATATCTGGGCGCGCTTCATCTACGGGCCGCTGCTCGAGGACCGCGTCCGGCCGATCGCCGACGGCGTCAGCGCCGCCCAGTACGGCCGCAAGGAGGCGTTTCGCGTCGCCCAGGCCCTCAAGCGGCACGGCCCGGTGACGGTGCCGCGCGAGTTCGTCTTCATGGACCGCGCCGCCATAGGCCTCGGCGGCGTCTTCATCCACCTCGCCGCGGTGCTCAATTTCCACGCTCTCTTCAACGCCGCCATCGAGGGCTACGAGGAGCGCCTGCTGGCGCAGCGCCAGCAGGCGGCGCTGGCCGGCGCCGGCCTCGCCGAGGCGGCCTGAGGCCCTTGCTCCCCGGTGGCCCCGCCGTCGACGGCCGGACGCGCGCGAACGCCCTTGCGGCGGCCGGCGCGCCCCCCTAGACAAGGGCGCGCGTGCCGCATTGCCCGCGGCCGCCGACATCGGCTATGCGAAGCTTGGATCGGCATTCGCCGGCGCAGCGCAACCGGGCGCCGAAGGCACGCGGGAGGGAACATGGCCCAGCATCAGACGGTCGAGGCTTACTCTCACGACCACACGACGCCGATGGACTACGCCGAGCACGAGCGCACCTATCGCGGCTTCCTGGCGCTCGCCAAGTGGGGCTCGATCACCCTTGCGGTGATCCTCGTCCTGATGGCCTTCTTTCTCGTCTGAATTCCCCGGACGGTCGTGACGGGCATGGCGCGCGCCGCCCGTCCGCGGCCGCCTCTTGCGTCCCGGCCCCGCCCGGGAGGGGCCTCACATTGCCGGGCGGGAGCGCGCTCCCGCGGCAGCACCCAGGGAGCATTCGGATGAAGGTGGCAGTGCCGCGCGAGACGGTCGGCGGCGAAAGCCGCGTCGCCGCCACGCCGGAGACGGTGAAGCGGCTCATGGCGCTCGGCGCCGCGGTCGCGGTGGAGAGCGAGGCGGGGCGCGCCTCGCGCATCCTCGACGCCGACTACGCGGCGGCCGGCGCGACGATCGCCGCCGACGCCGGCGCGACCTATTGGGAAGCGGACGTCGTCCTCAAGGTGCGCCGGCCGAGCGCCGACGAGATCGCGCTGATCCGGCCGGGCGCGCTGGTGATCGCCACCATGGATCCCTACGGCAACGAGGCGGCGCTCGCCGAGATGGCGCGGGCGGGGCTCGTCGCGTTCGCCATGGAGCTGATGCCGCGCATCACCCGGGCGCAGGTTATGGACGTCTTGTCCTCCCAGGCGAACCTCGCCGGCTACCAGGCGGTGATCGACGCGGCGCACGAATACGACCGGGCGCTGCCGATGATGATGACGGCGGCCGGCACGGTGCCGGCGGCCCGCGTGTTCGTGATGGGCGCCGGCGTCGCCGGGCTGCAGGCGATCGCCACGGCGCGC
>Ga0255338_1004659_pt1 | contig 13816 bp, 12 predicted proteins | sample MeOH1_35cm_T4_19_FD_203715 | JGI IMG/M metagenome (GOLD analysis project Ga0255338, IMG submission 203715) | Sandy soil microbial communities from University of British Columbia, Vancouver, Canada - MeOH1_35cm_T4_195 | ecosystem: Engineered > Artificial ecosystem > Sand microcosm > Unclassified ...
AGCGAAACGGCCCGTACTTAAAAATTGAATTATGGCCAGTATCAACCTGATTGAGGCGTTCCAGGAGTTCAAAGACGCAGAGAATATCGATCGTCCTACGATGATGAAAGTGGTAGAAGATGTGTTTAAAACCCTGCTCCGTAAGAAATTCGGCAGCGATGATAATTTTGATGTGATCGTAAACGCCGAGAAAGGTGACCTGGAAATTATCCGTCGCCGTACCATTGTAGAAGATGGGGAAGTGATGGATCCATTGGCCGAAGTAGCTTATACCCAGGCGGTGAAAATTGAACCCGACTTTGAAGTAGGCGAAGAATTATACGAAGAAGTAGACATCCTTGATTTCGGACGCCGCGCCATCCTCGCCGCCAAACAAACCCTGGCCAGCCGCATCAGCGACCTGAAAAAGAATGTACTCATTAAAAAATATGGCGACCGCATCGGTGATATCATCAGCGCGGAAGTGTACCAGGTCTGGAAAAAAGAAGTGCTGTTACTGGATGAGGAAGGCAATGAGCTGATTCTCCCCAAATCGGAACAGATCCCGCAGGATTACTTCAAGAAAGGCGAGAATATCCGTGCCGTAGTGGCCCGGGTTGACCTGAAGAACAATTCACCGGTGATCATCCTGTCAAGAACCAGTCCGCTGTTCCTGGCCAAACTGCTCGAAATTGAAGTGCCTGAGATCTTCGACGGTCTCATCGCCATCAAAAAGATCGTTCGCGATCCGGGAGAAAGGGCCAAAGTGGCTGTGGAATCTTACGACGACCGTATCGACCCCGTGGGAGCCTGCGTGGGTATGAAAGGAAGCCGGATCCATGGTATTGTACGCGAACTGAAGAACGAGAATATAGACGTGATCAACTTTACCACCAATATCCAGTTGCTGATCCAGCGTTCATTAACGCCTGCCAAGATCAGTTATATGGAGCTGGACAATGAGAAAAAACACGCCGAAGTATACCTCAAAGCCGACCAGGTATCTCTGGCCATCGGCCGCCGCGGGGTAAATATCAAACTGGCTTGTGAATTGACCGGCTATGAAATTGATGTGTACCGCGAAGACGAGGAAGTGGTGGATGAATTTGATATCGACCTGGATGAATTTGCAGATGAGATCGAACCATGGGTGATCGAGGAATTCAAGCGGATCGGTTGCGATACCGCCCGCAGTATCCTGAAACTGACCGCCGAAGAACTGGAAAGAAGAACCGATCTGGAGAAAGAAACCATCGACGAAGTAAGAAGGATCCTGCAGGAAGAGTTTGACAGAGAGGAATAAGCAGCTTATAAGCACTTATCTTTGTCGAAGAGTAGGCTACATAGAATAATCAGAAAACTGTCCGTGGACCATAGTCCATAGCCATGGAACAGCAATAATAGAATATGGACTAAAAACAACTGAATGTCAGAACTGAAATTACCGAGACTGTTAGCAGCCGCCAAAGAATTCAACATTGGCCAGGATACCCTGGTTGAATTTTTGGTGAAGAAAGGATTTAACCGCGATGACCTGAAGCCTACCGCGAAGCTGCAGGAAGACCAGTACTATGCACTGCAGGCAGAGTTCCAGAGCGATAAAGTAGCGAAGAACAAAGCCGACCAGGTAGAGATACCCAAAGGTGCGCAGGGAGAGGCCAAGAAGAAAAAAGACGAGGAAGAGATCACATTCAGGAAAGAAGAGAAAAAGCCCGCCAAAGAAGAACCCAAGCAGGTTGAGCCGGTGGTTGAAGCCCCCAAGCCGGAGCCGGTTGCCGAAAAGCCCGACACGCCAACTCCTCCTCCGCCTGCAGCAGAAGCCGAAGTAGTAAAAATCGACGCCCCCGAACTGGAAGGCACCAAAGTAGTTACCAAGATCGACCTGTCTGCCATAGATTCTTCCACCCGTCCGAAAAAGACCGCCAAGAAGAAGGAAGAGAAAGAAGAAGCGCCCGCCGTTGAGGAAGCGCCTAAAGCGAAAAAGAAGGAAGAAGCCGCTCCTGTTGTTGAGCCCGTTGCCGATACACCGGCACCAGCGCCTGCACCCGTGGCTCCTGAGGAACCAGCCGGACCCACCATCACCAATATCAGGGCCGAGAAACTGGAAGGTCCCAAGATCCTGGGGAAAATTGAATTACCTGTTAACAGCGATACCCGCCCTAAGCCCATGGGCCGGGACGAGAAACGTAAACGCAAACGTATTCCGGTGGATAAAGCCGGCACACCGGGTCAACCCGGTCAGCCAGGCGCTATTCCGCGCGATGCCAATGGTCGGCCAACCGGACCTAACCGTCCGATCGTACCGGCCAATAACAACACCGGCGGACGCGATAACCGCGGCCAGGGTGGTGGCTTTAACCGTGGTGGTGCACAAGGTGGCAACCGTGGTGGCAGTCGTGGACCGGCTGTTCGCAGGGAGGATAAAGAAATTGATCAGAAAGCCATTCAGGAAAAGATCCGCGAAACCCAGGCCAAACTGGCCGGTACGGGTGGAAGAGGTAAGAGCCTGAAAGCCAAATACCGCCGCGCCAAACGTGATGAAGCCGCCGAATCGATGGGCGAAGAGGCGATCGATAACAGGCTGCAGGTGACCGAATTTGTGACCGTAAGTGAACTGGCCAACCTGATGGACGTAAGCTTTGCCGATGTGATCGGTAAGTGTATGAACCTCGGTATCATGGTATCCATTAACCAGCGCCTGGATGCGGAAGTAATTGAACTGGTAGCCAGCGAATTTGGTTTTGAAGTAGAATTTATCGGTCTCGAAGATGCCGATGACCTGGAAGACGATGATTACGAAGACGATGCTGAGGACCTGGTTCCCAGACCGCCGATCGTAACCATCATGGGTCACGTAGACCATGGTAAAACCTCTTTGCTCGACTATATCCGGAGCGCCAATGTGGTAGCCGGTGAGGCCGGAGGTATTACCCAGCACATCGGTGCCTACGAGGTAACATTGCCTAACGGGAAAGCGATCACCTTCTTAGATACACCGGGTCACGAAGCATTTACCGCCATGCGTGCCCGTGGTGCCAAAGTAACCGATATCGCGATCATTGTGGTGGCTGCAGATGATGCAGTGATGCCGCAGACCAAGGAAGCCATCAGCCACGCACAGGCGGCCGGTGTACCGATGATTTTTGCGGTGAACAAAATTGATAAAGACGGAGCCAATCCGCAGAAAATATACGAACAGTTGTCTCAGATGAATATCCTGGTAGAAGCCTGGGGAGGTAAGTTCCAGAACCAGGAACTCTCTGCCAAACAGGGCCTGAACGTAGACCTGCTGCTTGAAAAAGTATTGCTGGAAGCAGAAGTGCTGGACCTGAAAGCCAACCCGGAAAGGGAAGGTTCCGGTACCATCATTGAAGCTTCGCTGGATAAGGGCCGCGGATATGTTGCCACCATCCTGGTGCAGAATGGAACCTTACGCCAGGGCGACCTGATCGTATCGGGTCAGCACTACGGTCGTGTAAAAGCGATGTTCAATGAGCGTAACCAGCGTATTGAAGAAGCGCCACCATCTACACCGGTAGTGATCCTCGGATTGAACGGTGCACCACAGGCCGGTGAGAAATTCAAGGTATTTGAAGATGAGGCCGAAGCCAAAGAAACCGCTACCAAACGTGCACAGATCCTGCGTGAGCAAGGTCTGCGTGCGAGAAAACATATTACACTGGATGAGATCGGACGCCGTTTGGCACTCGGTAACTTTAAAGAACTCAACATCATCATCAAAGGTGACGTGGACGGTTCGGTAGAAGCCCTGAGCGACTCCTTGCAGAAACTCTCTACCGAAGAGATCGCGATCCGCGTGGTACACAAGGGTGTGGGGCAGATCTCTGAAAGTGATGTATTGCTGGCCACTGCCTCAGATGCCATCATCATCGGCTTTAACGTACGTCCTTCCATGCAGGCCAACAAACTGTCTGAAACAGAAGGCGTGGAGATCAAACTGTACTCCATCATCTACCAGGCCATCGACGAGATCAAGAGTGCGATGGAAGGTATGCTGGAACCCAAGTACCAGGAGAAGATCACTGCCAATGTGGAAGTGCGCGAAGTGTACAAATTCGACAAAGCCACCGTGGCCGGTTGTTATGTACTGGAAGGAAAAATTGCCAGGAACAGCAAGATCCGGATCATCCGCGACGGTATTGTGGAATATCCCAAGGGAGAAGGGCAGAGTGCAGAGCTGGGCAGCCTGAAACGTTTCAAAGACGACGCCAAAGAAGTAGCGTCCAATATGGAATGTGGTCTGACCATCAAAAACTTCAATGACCTGAAAGTAGGAGATATTGTGGAAGCGTTTGAGGAAGAAGAAGTGAAAAGGACTTTATAGGCTGTGAGTTATGAGCTGCGAGCCACGAGCAGGAAAAGGTATAGACGACAAGACTTGTTCTATACCTTTTCCATTTAAAACGCCTGAAGCTCATAGCTCAAGGCTCATAGCTCGCAGCTAATACATATATTTTGTTAAAAGCCCCACCCTACAAGGGAAACCGGGGCTGAATAATTACATTTGAATGATATTGATGAAGTTTATGAAGTATTTATTTTCAGTAGCAGTGGCTTTTCTGGCTTGTGGAACCATCGCTGTTTCGGCACAGGGCAAAAAAGTAGTGGCGGATAAGATTGTGGGACAGGTGGGAGACCGGATCATTCTCCGCTCAGATATCCAGAATGCCATGGCCGATATGAAGCGCCAGGCCCAGGGCCAGGAAAATGTGATCCTGCCTACCGAATGCCAGATCATGGAAGGCCAGTTGATCCGTAAAGCATTGGTATTACAGGCGCAGAAAGATTCACTGAACGTGAGTGAAGAAGAGATCGACGCGGCACTGGATAACCGGATCCGCAGTTTTATCATGCAGTACGGCTCCAAAGATATCCTGGAAGAGATCGCCGGTAAAACGGTTTACCAGATCAAGGAAGATTTTAAGGAAGCGCTGCGCGAACAGAAAATGTCTGAGCAGATGCAGAGTAAGATCGTAGATGCGATCAAGATCACCCCTACAGAAGTAAAAGCGTATTACAATAAGATACCGAAAGACAGCCTGCCTTTTTACGAAAGTGAAATTGAAGTAAGCCAGATCGTGATCCACCCCAAGGCCAATAAGGATGTGGAAGAATACGTATCCAAACAATTATACGATTACCGCCGGCAGGTAGAAACACAGGGTCCTAAAAAGTTTGACCAGCTGGCCAAACTCTATAGCGAAGATCCGGGTGTGAAAGAGAATGGCGGACAGTACAGCCTGAACCGTAACGACAAAGGTTCCTGGGATCCTGCCTTCCTTGCCGCTTCTTTCCGTTTGAAAGAAGGACAGATCTCACCAGTGATCAAATCCAAATTCGGCCTGCATATTATCCAGATGGTTAGCCGTTCAGGTGATGAAGCCGTGGTGAAACATATCCTGCGTATTCCACCGGTAACGGAAGATGAGATCAATGATGCGAAAAAACTACTGGACTCGGTTCGTATTAAACTGATCGACGGATCACTCACATTCGGCGCCGCCGTTAATAAATTCAGCGATGACGAGAACAGCAAATTCAGCGCCGGTGCCCTTTCGGGCAGAGATGCTTCCGGGCAGCCCACTGCTTTCCTTTCTATCGACCAGCTGGATAAGGATATCGTGGTTTTACTGAAAGACCTGAAACCCGGTGAATACTCCAAACCCCAGCTGTACAAAGATGAGCGCGGCAGCCAGGTGGTTCGCCTCATTTACCTGCGCAACCGCACAGAGCCTCACCGCGAAAACCTGAAAGAAGATTATGACCGTGTAGCCAAAAGAGCGCTCGAAGAAAAGAAAAGCAGCGCGCTGGAAAGATGGTTCAAAGAACATATCCCCACCTATTATATCTCAATCGACAAAGAATATGCCGCCTGCCAGGGACTGGAAGAATGGAGAAAGTCGGCGGATAATGCGGAGAAAGCGCGGAACAACAACTAGGGCGTGAATCGTGAGTGGTGAGTAGTCAGTAGGGAGTTTTGAGGGGGTGGTTAATAATATTGAAAGGGTGAGAAGTGAACGGTAAACATCAACCGGTTACTTCTCACCTTTTTTTATGGCGGACTACTGGCAATGGTCAATTGTCAATGGTGAATCGTGAGTAGTCAGGGGTGAGTAGGGAGTTTTGAATGAAACAGAACGACTGGGGAATTAGCTCTTATTACACTCTTTCTCTCTTTTGCTCTTAGTGAACCATCCTCCATAATCATCAGAATGCCCGATAGTGTGGAAAGTCTGAGGTATTGTGTTATGAGTGAAATGGCTACAAAGAAAGAAATATTGCCCATTCACCATTGCCCATTGACGATTCTCGTCCCATTTTACTCACTGCTGACCACTCACCACTCACGATTCCTGTTCCCGAATACGTTGATAATCAATCATCAGGAAAATAGGCAGAAAAATATTTTGAAAATTACATGTATATACATACATTTGTGTTGTGAAATTAGAACAGGCCATACAAAGTACCAAATTCAAGAACGAAGTGCATAAGGCAGGATTGAATATACTGTATACAGCCTGGTGGCTGAAGACAGTAATGAGCAGGGAATTAAAAGAATTCGGGTTAACACATGAACAGTACAATGTGTTACGGATCCTGAAGGGTAAATATCCGGACCAGATGTGTGTACGGGATATTGCCTGCCGGATGATCGAGAAAAGCTCGAATGTACCGAGGATCATTGACAGGCTGGAGATCAAGAAACTGGTAAAGCGCTCTACTTCTGCGTTGGATAAGCGCGAAACCGTGATCACCCTTACACAGGCAGGTATCACTATCCTGGGAGCCAGTACCGTTGTTCTCAACCGCGTGATGGATGAGATGATGCTGGTGAACGAGACTGAAGCCCTTGATCTGAATATCCTGCTTGAAAAAGTAAGGAGCAAAGAAGGATAGATTTTTTTTAAATAAATACGTGTATGTACATGTATTACAAAAAAGAGCAAAATATGAAAACGATAGTACACAAAGCAGCTACCCGTGGTCATGCCAGTTTTGGCTGGTTAAACAGTTACCACACATTCAGTTTCGGTAGCTATCACAATCCCGAGCGCGTTCACTTTGGTGCTTTACGGGTATTGAACGATGATACGGTGGCCAAAGGCATGGGTTTTTCCAAACACCCGCATGATAATATGGAGATTGTATCGATTCCATTGGAGGGCGACCTGCATCACAAAGACAGTACCGGCCGCGATGAGATCATCCGCCAGCACGATGTGCAGATCATGAGTGCCGGCAGCGGTATTGCCCATAGCGAGATGAATGCCAACAAAGACAAAGAAGTGAAATTTCTGCAAATCTGGGTGTTTCCGAAAGTAGCCAATATTGAACCCCGTTACCAGCAAAAGAATTTTAAACCCGAAGACAGGAACAACCAGTTACTGACCGTGGTAGCACCTGATGATGAGAATGCCGTATGGATCAACCAGGACGCCTGGTTCTCGCTCGGTAAATTCTCTAAAGAATCAACCACCCGCTACCAGATCCGCAAACCCGGCAACGGTGTGTATGCGTTCATCCTGAAAGGAACCGTAACCCTGAACGGCGAAACCGTAGCCGACCGCGACGGTCTGGGGATCTGGGACACAGACAGCATCGAGATCAAAGCAGATACCGACGCCGAATTTTTACTCATTGATGTACCGATGGAATTAGAAGGAGCATAATCATGAACACAAACAGAACCATCCAATCTATTTTATATGCCACGCCCATGGATATGGGGGGCTTTCCGATACGGCAACCATTTCCATCGAGGAAAGCGCCGCAGATAGATCCGTTTTTATTGCTGCACCATGCAGACCTCAAAGTGTCTGCTGATGTAGATCCCCTGCAGGCAGGTGTGGGTCCGCACCCGCACCGTGGATTCTCTCCCGTTAGTTTTATCCTGAAAGGAGGTGTACACCACCGCGATAGCCGGGGCAATAACAGCGTGATCTATGCCGGCGGTACCCAATGGATGAATGCAGGAATGGGTGTGATCCATAGTGAACGTCCGCCAAAAGATATTCACGAACTGGGTGGTAGGCAGGAATTACTACAGTTATGGGTAAACACACCAGCCAAACATAAAATGGATGCGCCTTCTTACCAGCCTTTAACGGCGGCAGAAACACCGGTGCTGAAATCAGCCGACGGACAAACCACCATTCATATTGTTGCCGGTGAACTGGCGGGTGTAAAAGGTCCTATTCATACACTTTCAGCCGTAAACACTTTTACAGTGGGAATGACAAAAGGAGCGAAATATTATTTCAATATCCCGGCAACCCACAATGCATTTATCTATCTGATAGCCGGCAAACTGCAGGTAACCGGTGATGGGGAAGTGGAAGCCAACTATGTAGCCGTTTTTAACCGCGATGGCGCAGGTTTTGAACTGGAAGCCCTGGCAGACAGTCAACTGTTTATCGGAACCGGCGAACCCCTGAACGAGCCCGTTGCTTCGCATGGTCCTTTTGTAATGAACAACCAGACCGAACTGATGGAAGCTTTCCGCGATTACCAGATGGGTAAGATGGGCGTATTGATAGAAGAATAATCAAAGAAGTAAAAAGTAAAAATCAAAAAGTAAAAAAATCCGTTAATCCGCAAATTCAATAATTAATAAAAAAAACAACATGTCAACTTACAAAATCGACGCAGCACACAGTGAGATCACTTTTAAGGTAAAACACCTGATGATCACCAATGTAACCGGTAACTTCAACCAGTTTGATGCTACCCTGGAAAGCGAAGCCGCTGATTTCAGCGATGCCAGAATTTCTTTTGAAGCAGATGTGAACAGCATCTCTACCAATAACGAACAGCGTGATGGTCACCTGAAAAGTGAAGACTTCTTTGCCGCTGAGAAATTTCCTAAAATGAGCTTCGTATCTACTTCTTTCAGCAAGCTGAACAACAGCGAATACCTGTTAAAAGGAGACCTGACCATCCGTGGTAACAGCAAACCTGTAGAACTCGCTGTTGAATATGGTGGTACCGTTACCGATCCTTATGGACAGGTGAAAGCCGGTTTTGAGATCGGTGGAAAGATCAGCCGTAAAGCATTCGGTCTTACCTGGAGCGCTACCACAGAAGCGGGTGGTGTAGTAGTGAGTGATGAAGTAAAACTGCACCTCGCTGTTCAGATGATCAAACAGGCCTAAGGAAAAAAATCTGTGACCCTCTGTCTCTGGCCTCTGTGTTGAAAAAAGATGATGCCGTATGGATTGGTGATCTTCAACACAGAGGCTAGAGATAGGGAGTAACACAGAGAGAAGGGTAAGTATTTCACCCATTGTACATGAGAAGATAATGGGTCTATTGTAAACAACTATATAATGCACATGAAACTGATAAAAAACACGCCGGTGTATTTACTGGCATTGATCTACCTGGTATTTGGTTCTAACTATTTCTTTCATTTCATCGATATGCCACCCATGGCCGGTAATGCGGGTAATTTTGTGGGGGTATTGTTCAGCACCCATTTTTTGCTGGTGGTGAAACTGCTCGAGATCAGCTTTGCTGTTCTGATGCTGTTACCCAAAACAAGGGCGCTCGGCCTGGTATTGATCGCACCTATTACAGTGAACATCTTGTTATTCGAATTACTGATCGCCAACCAGCCTGGTCTGGCGGTACTGATGGTAATACTGAATGGCGTAGCGATTACCCAGCGCAAACAGCAATACCTCGGCATGATCGGCAGCCGGTTACGGTTCGCAACTATTTAAAAACAAGTACATGACAACAGCCAGCATCGCTTCCACAGCTTATCGGGCAGAGATCCGGAACGGAAGGCATGCATTAACGGCAGATGAACCATTGAACCCGGGAGGCGGAGATGCCGGTCCTACGCCTGATGAGTTGCTGGAAGCGGCGCTGGCCAGTTGTACAGCCATTACCCTGCGCATGTATGCTAACAGGAAAGAATGGCCCGTTACCGAAATCAATGAAGCTGTAAACCTGGAACGAAAAGACGATAAAACCATTTTCACGCGCAACATACAAGTGGAAGGAACCCTTGATGAAGCCCAAAAAGAACGGTTGCTGCAGGTAGCAAAAGCCTGCCCGGTTTCTAAAACCTTGTCAGGAGCGATAGATATCAGCACCCAAATTGTATAAGAACCGGCTCATTGAAAATAAATATATGGACCCTTTTGAGAAGGGAAAGGGAATTCCGTATCTCCTGAACCCGCTGAATAAGGCTGTATTTATTTTTGTACTGGGGGGCATTGACGGTTGCCGGTAAAAAAATAGGGAAACGGGACGCGATCGGGATCTGGGAAACAGACCAGTTTGCCATCAGTATTGAACAGGAAGCCGATTTTATTGTTATAGAAGTACCGGTGAATCATTAGTATACCCATGGAAGCGTTCATGGATCAAATCAAAGAAAATGAATATTGAAATTATAGCGGGTAGTCCGCGCAAAGAGAGTGTAACACACAGGATAGCTGTTTATTTACAGAAATACCTGACGGCCAAAACCAGTCATACCGTTAATATCATTGATGTGCGTGACTGGAACCTGCCTTTGTTACAGCATGTGTTCACCAGTGTGGAACATACACCCGATGCTTTTAAGCCTTTGGCTGAAAGGATGTTTGCGGCCGATGCATTTATCCTGGTAACGCCGGAATACAATGGCAGTTATTCGCCCGCTTTACAGAACCTGCTGGATCATTTCCCCAAGCAGCACCACAAGGCTTTTGGCATTGTAACGGCTTCGCCGGGAGCCATGGGCGGTATGCGGGCTACCCAGCAATTACTGCTGCTGGTGCCGGCTTTATTTGGGGTAGCATCGCCCTATATGCTGGTAACCCCGTTTGTAGACAAGAAATTTGATGCCGAAGCGAACCTTTTAGACACTGGTTTCCAGAAAAATATAGATGTTTTTGTTAATGAGTTCCTCTGGTTGGCAGAAACCCTGCACCCGGAGCTGGAAACGGTCTATAATTAACCTGATAAAAATGTGGCGGAGTTGTAACTTCGCCACTTTCTTTTAAATACTCCGCATGAGCGACGAAATCAAACACGAATGTGGCCTTGCCTTCATTCGTTTGCGCAAGCCTTTTTCCTATTACCTCCAGAAGCATGGCGCTGTTACGTATGGTTTGAACAAACTATACCTGTTGATGGAGAAACAACATAACCGCGGACAGGACGGGGCCGGCATTGCTGCCGTAAAACTGAATACCGAACCGGGTAGCCCGTTTTTACACCGCATGCGCAGTAATGCACAACAACCCATTGCAGATCTTTTCTTTAAAATTGGCCAGGAAGTAGCGGAACTGGAGAAATACCAGCCCGATATCAAACAACATCCGGGCCTGATGAAAGGCCATCTGCCTTTTCTGGGTGAACTGTTGTTGGGACATTTACGATATGGTACGCAGGGCAAGAACAATGTAGAGTTCTGTCATCCCTTTATCAAACGCGACCTGATGCCGGGTAAAAACCTGGCGCTGGCGGGCAATTTTAACCTGGTGAATACCGATGAGTTGTTCGATCTCATCAACCTGGATCCGGGCGATTTCCAGAAACAGAGCGATCTGGCAGCCATGATGGAAGTATTACATCATTTTCTGGCGAAGGAAGATGAGCTGCATCCCAATGCCGCCAACCTCTCCAACGTACTGAAAAAAGCAACGCCTTTGTTTGATGGTGGTTATACCATTGGTGGGCTGCTTGGTAACGGGCACAGTTTTGTAATGCGCGATGCGCATGGCATCCGCCCCGCGTATTATTATATCAATGACGAAGTGATTGTTGCAGCCAGTGAGCGTGCGGCCATCCGCACCACGTTTAATGTGGGCGAGAATGAAGTACTGGAACTGATGCCGGGTATGGCATTGATCGTGGATGATAGGGGTAATTATACCATCGAACAGATCCTCGAACCCAAAGAAAGAAGGGCCTGTAGTTTTGAGCGGATCTATTTCTCGCGCGGAAGTGATGAAAAAATTTACCGCGAGCGGATCGCCCTGGGGCACCACCTGAGTAAAACGGTGCTGGAGAATATCAATTACGACCTCAAGAATACCATTTTCTCCTATATCCCCAATACGGCCGAAGTGGCTTTCTATGGACTGGTAAAAGGGATGGAAGAATACCTGAATAAGATCAAGGTAGACCGTATTCTGAGTTGGGGTAAGGATTTTACAGCTGAGAAGCTGGAAGAAATGGTGAACCGTAAGATCCGCCAGGAGAAGATCGCGATCAAAGATGTAAAACTGCGCACATTCATTACCGAAGATGCCAACCGGAATGAAATGGTGCAGCACGTGTATGATATCACTTACGGAACCGTTCGCCGCAAAGAAGATACCCTGGTGGTGATAGACGACAGTATTGTACGCGGCACCACCCTGAAAGAAAGTATTATCCGGATGCTGGCCCGCCTGCATCCTAAAAAGATCACCGTGGTTTCTTCTGCCCCGCAGATCCGTTACCCGGATTGTTATGGGATAGATATGAGTAAACTCGGCGATTTCATCGCTTTCCGCGCCGCCACGGCCTTGCTGAGAGAAAGGAATATGGAGCATGTGCTCACAGACCTGCATGAGAAAGTGAAGGAACTACAACGTACCAACCAGCTGCATACAGAAAATGTGGTACGACAGGTGTACAAACCTTTTACCACACAGGAAATCTCAGATAAGATCGCACAACTGATCACGCCCAAAGAAGTGGATGTGAACGTGGAAGTGATCTACCAGACCATCGAAGACCTGCACGACAGCTGTCCTACCAACACCGGCGACTGGTACTTTACCGGCAACTACCCCACGCCAGGTGGGAACCGCGTGGTGAATAAGGCGTTTTTAAATTATATGGAAGGCAAGAATGTGAGGGGTTACTAATAATGAGTGAATGATAGAATGAGTGAATGATAGAATAAACTGACAGCCATAACATTCTATCATTCACTCATTCTATCATCCTATCATTATACTCACACCCTGTAACAGATCGCATTGATATTCATGCCTGCGCCAACGGATGCGAACATGACGATATCGCCAGGTTCGAGTTCATGAGAGCCGAGTTGTTCGTGTTTAACGAGGTCGTATAGGGTAGGGATGGTGGCTACGGAGCTGTTGCCGAATTTATGAATGCTCATAGGCATGATTCCCTGCGGCACTTCTTTTAAACCGTAGAGTTTGTAGAGGGCTTTCACAAATCCTTCATCCATCTTTTCATTGGCCTGGTGCAGGAAGAATTTTTTTACATCGGTAACCTGCAGGCCGCATTTTTCAAGACAGGCTTTCATGGCCAGCGGTACGTTTTTGATGGCGTACTCGTAAACTTTTCTTCCCTTCATTTTCATGTAACGCACATCGGAATCAGCGCCGGGATAGTAGGATTTGCCGTACTGGAGATAAAAAGCTTCGTCTACACAATGGCTTTGTACACTGGTGGCCAGAATACCGCTGCTGTTCTCCGATCCGGAGACAGCTTCAATAACGGTAGCGCCGGCGCCATCGCTGAAAATCATACTGTCGCGGTCGTATTTATCAATTACCCTGCTCAGTGTTTCGGTACCGATGACGAGGCATTTTTTAGCGATGCCTGCTTTGATATAGGCATCGGCCTGTATCACTCCCTGGATCCAGCCGGGGCAGCCGAACAGGATATCATAGGCCACACAATCGGGGTTACGGATGCCCAGTCCTTGCTTTACACGCGAGGAAAGTGCCGGTAAGGCATCGGTTTGTATGGTACCGGTTAATATGTTCCCGAAATTATGTGCTACAATGATCTGGTCCAGTGTTTCCGGATCGATACCTGCATCTGCGATTGCTTTTCTGGCGGCAATGAT
>Ga0255338_1004660_pt1 | contig 13806 bp, 10 predicted proteins | sample MeOH1_35cm_T4_19_FD_203715 | JGI IMG/M metagenome (GOLD analysis project Ga0255338, IMG submission 203715) | Sandy soil microbial communities from University of British Columbia, Vancouver, Canada - MeOH1_35cm_T4_195 | ecosystem: Engineered > Artificial ecosystem > Sand microcosm > Unclassified ...
GGCGACGTCGTACAGGGCGCGCATGTCAGCCTCCGCCGAGCCGCCTCAAGGAGGCTGAAGCCCCCTCGGGGGGCAGCGACCCACACGGAGTGGGGGAGCGTGGGGGCACCATTTCTCCTCCGCCGAGCCGCCTCAAGGAGGCTGAAGCCCCCTCGGGGGGCAGCGACCCACACGGAGTGGGGGAGCGTGGGGGCACCACTTCTTTCAGTGGTCGAAGGCGACCCGCAGGTCCGCCGCCGGCGGCGGATCGACGCGCCGGGCCCGCAGCCTGCCTTCGGCCACCTGGCTCACGTCCGCCTGCCAGCCGGCCACCGGCGTGGCCCGGCCGGCCAGCCAGTCGAACAGGGCGGCGATCGGGATCGGCGCGCCGGTCGCCTCCTGGGCGAGGGCCTCGAGCGAATCGAACTGCTGCGTCTTGCCGGCCGAGCGCAGGGTGGCGCTGCCGGGCGCCCAGGCCAGCACGGCGACCGTGCCGCCCAGCGGGTTGGAGAGCTTCAACTCGCCTTGTGCGGGCGCGCCCGTCAGCTCGAAGGCGGCGGAGAAGGACTGCTCGCGCTGGCCTTCGACGGTGAGCGCGAGCCGCCCCGTCCAGACCTGCGTGCCGGGCGCCACGACGGGCCGCGGCGTCGCGCAGGCGGCCAGCAGGAAGGCGCACACCGCAGCCAGCAGCCAGCTGCGAAACAATGGCGGCCTCACAACTGCACCTTGAGCCGCTTGATCGTCTCCATCAGCGTCTCGTTCTCGTTGTTCAGCAGCATGCCCTCGCGCCAGACCTTCTCGGCCTGCGCGCGCTCGCCGAGCGCCCACAGCACTTCGCCGAGGTGGGCAGCGATCTCCGGGTCGGGCCGGTCCTTGTAGGCGCCCTGCAGGATGCGCAGCGCCTCCGCGCGGTTGCCCAGGCGGAATTCGACCCAGCCGAGGCTGTCGGTGATGAACGGGTCGCCGGGCGCGTATTCCAGCGCCTTCTGGATCAACTGCCTGGCTTCGGGCAGGCGCACGTTGCGCTCGGCAAACGAGAAGCCCAGGGCGTTGTACGCGTGGTGGTAGTCGGGCTTGACCGCCATCACCTGGCGCAGCAGCCGCTCCATGCCGGCGAAGTCGTTGAGCTTCTCGGCCATCATGGCCTGGTCGTACAGGAGGTCGGGGTCCTTCGGGGTCTTCGCGGTGGCCTGGGCCAGCAGGTCGTACGCGGCCTTGTACTGCTTGTTGTCGCGCAGCAGGTTCACTTCGGCGGTGAGCTTCATGCGCGCGTCGGTGGGCGTGCGCTCGGGCAGCGACTGGATCAGCTTGCGCGCATCCGCCATCCTGCCCTGGCGCGCCAGGATGGACGCGCGCCGGCTCTGGGCCGCGAACAGGTCCTGCGAGTTCTCGATCCGGTCGAGCCAGGCGCCGGCCGCGGTGAAGTCCTTGCGCTTCTCGGCCACCTGCGCCATCGACAGATAAGCCTGCGCCAGGCCGCGGCTGCGCTCCTCCGTGGCGGGCTGGGCCTGGGCGAGCTGGATGTACTTCTGCAGCGCGGTCTCGGCCGGGGCGAGCTGGTTGTCCTGTACCAGCAGGGTGCCCTGGGCCAGCCAGGCTTCCGGGAACTCGGGGCGCTCGCGCGTGACCAGCTGCAGCTGCTGCAGCGCCTCCTGGTGGCGCTGCGCGTCGAGCAGCGCGCGCGCATAGCCCATTCGGATCTCGGGCAGGGGCTGGGCGGCCAGGTAGCCGCGCACCAGCGTCTCGGCCTGCGGCACCTTCGGGTCCATCAGCTCCAGCGCGAGCAGGGCGGGGCCCTCGGCCTTGGGATTGAGCGCCTGGCCACGCCTGGCGGCCTCGAGCGCGCCTTCGGTGTCGCCGGCCGCGAGCCGCATGCGGCCCACCGCGCTCCACGCGGCGGGGCCGGTGGCCGGCTGGCCCAGGTAGTCGGACAGGGCCTGCTCGATCACCGTGGCGGCCTGCTTCTTGTCGCTGGCGCGCGCATAGATGCGCGGGGCCATGGCGATGACGGCAGCGCGGTCGCCGTCATCGGCCAGCGCGATCTCGCTCTTCAGCGGTTCGGCGCTTTCCGGGATGCGATTGAGCGCCACCAGGATCTGCAGCACGTAGCGGTTGGCCTCGCGCGAGTTGGGGAAGGCCTGCTTCCAGGCCCGCGCGGCCTGCAGCGCCGCGTCTCCGTTGCGGGCCTCGAAGGCCAGTTCCACCGCCCGCTGGTAGAGCGCGGGGTCGGTCGTCTTGCGCGCCGCATCGAGGATCAGGGCGAAGCCCGCGGCGGGCTCGGCGCTGCGCACGTTCAGTTCCCCCAGCAGCAGCTGGTAGAACAGTTCTGCATCCATGCCGCTGTTGTCCGCCGCGGCGGCGACCTGCACGCCGCTGCCCTGTGCCGAAGCGCAACCCGCGAGCACGCACGCAACCAGCAGCAGCCCTGCCTTCCGGAATCTTTTCATCGAATCATCATAATGGCGCGTCCCGCAAATTCGCTACGTGATTTCGCGGCCCGCCCCAGCGTTGCCATGCCCGAACTGCCGGAAGTCGAGGTCACTCGCCTCAGTTTTGCCGATCGCATCGTCGGCGCCCGCATCCTGGAAGTCCGCCTGGGCAAGCCCTTGCGCTGGCCGCTCGGATGCGAGCCCGCCGCGCTGGCGGGACGCACCGTCACCGCCGTGCGCCGCCGCGGCAAGTACCTGCTGCTCGATCTGGATCGCGGCCTGCTGCTGCTGCACCTGGGCATGTCGGGCAGCCTGCGCTTCGAGGCGGCCCTGCCCGAGGCGGCCCTGCACGACCACTTCGACCTCGTGAGCACGCAAGGCGTGTTGCGCCTGAACGACCCGCGCCGTTTCGGCGCCGTGGTCTTCTGCGAGGCGGAGGGGTCCGTGCGGGCGCGCAAGCTCCTGGGCGGCCTGGGCGTCGAGCCGCTCGGGGAGGATTTCGGGCTGGAGGCCTTCCACGCCGGCCTGAAGAAGCGCCACGCGCCGATCAAGCAGGTGCTGCTCGCGGGCGACCTGGTGGTCGGCGTCGGCAACATCTACGCCTCCGAAGCCCTGTTCCTGGCGGGCATCCGGCCCACGCTGCCGGCGTTTCGCATCAGCAAGCCGCGCGCGGCCCGGCTGCGCACGGCCATCCGCGAGGTGCTGGCCAGGGCGGTGGAGAAAGGGGGAAGCACCTTGCGCGACTTCTCCAACGCCCACGGCGAATCGGGCTACTTCCAGCTCGAGGCGATGGTCTACGACCGCGCCGGCGAACCCTGCCGCGTGTGCGATACGCCCATACGGATGCTGCGCCAGGGACAGCGCGCGACATATTTCTGCCCGGCATGCCAAAAGGGCTGATGGCCGGACGGGCCCGAAAAGACCCGATGCTATAGTCAACCGAGGGCGGGACTCCGAGTGGCACTATCCTTCAACGAACAGTTCGACCAGCATGGCGCATGGCGGCGCGAATTCGCCCTGCGCCTGAAGCTGATGGCCGAATGGCTGAAGGACCACGACCTGCTCGATAGCGCGGTCGAAGAGAGGCTGCGACGGCTGGAGTCGCAGATGCGCACCGACAAGGTCATGGTGGCCTTCGTCGCCGAATTCTCGCGCGGCAAGTCGGAGCTGATCAACGCGATCTTCTTCGCCGGCTACAAGCGCCGCATCATGCCGGCCAGCGCCGGGCGCACCACCATGTGCCCCACGGAGCTGGGCTACGACCCCGAGGTGCCGCCCTGCCTGCGGCTGCTGCCGATCGAGACGCGCCTGCAGACGCAGCCGCTGATGGAATGGCGCATGGTGCCCGAGAAGTGGCACCGGGTGGATCTCGACGTCAACGATCCGCAGCAGCTCTCGCAGGCGATCGAGAAGGTCTCCGAGATCCGCCACGTGAGAGTGGACGAAGCGCGCGCGCTCGGCTTCTGGCACGACGACACGCCCGAGGAGAACCCGATCTTGGGCCCCGACGGCCTGATCGAGATCCCGAAGTGGCGCCATGCGCTGATCAACATCGCCCACCCGCTGCTGAAGCAGGGCCTGGTGATCCTGGACACCCCGGGCCTCAACGCCATCGGCGCCGAGCCCGAGCTGACCGTCAACCTGATCCCGCAGGCCCACGCGGTGGTCTTCATCCTGGCCGCCGACACCGGCGTCACCAAGTCGGACCTGCAGATCTGGCGCGAGCACCTGATCTCGGAGGACAACGCGGCCGATTCGCGGCTCGTGGTCCTGAACAAGATCGACACGATGTGGGATGCCCTGAGCACCCCCGCGCAGGTGCAGGCGCAGATCGACCGCCAGCGCGCCACCACGGCCGAAATCCTCGGCCTGCAGCGCCACCAGGTGCTGCCCGTCTCGGGCCAGAAGGGCCTGGTCGCCAAGGTCAACAACGACGCCGAACTGCTGAAGGCCAGCCGCCTGCCGCTGCTGGAGCAGGCGCTGGCGCATGGCGTGCTCGGCCAGCGGCAGAAGATCCTGCGCGCCTCGGTGGCCGCCAACATCAGCGAGCTGCGCGCCGAGGCCACCCGCTTGCTGTCCATCCGGCGGCGCGACCTCGCCGAACAGATGCTGGAGCTCAAGGGGCTGCGCGGCAAGAACATGTCGGTCATCCGGCACATGCGCGCGCGCATCGAGCAGGAGCAGGCCGAGTTCGACGCCAGCGGCGCCCGCATCCACGCCGTGCGTTCGGTGCACCTGAAGCTGCTGCGCGACGTGTTCAACCTGCTGGGCACCGCGGCGCTCAAGACCGAAATGACCGAGCTCACCGAGGCGCTGCGGCAGCCGGGCCTGAAGCTGGGCGTGCGCAAGGCCTACGCCAAGACCTTCGACCGCCTGCGCGACGGCCTGCGCAAGGCCGGCAAGGTGAGCGACGAGATCCAGACCATGCTGACGGGCACCTTCCGCCAGCTCAATGCGGAATACGGCTTTTCGCTGCAGGCGCCGCGCGAGCCGGAGCTGGCGCGCTACGAGCGCGACCTCGATCTCGTGGAGCGCAGCCACAACCAGTACCTGGGCGTGAGCAACGCGCTGCGCCTGGCGCAACCCGAGTTCGCCGACCGCCTGGTGCGCGCGCTGGCCACGCGGCTGCGCGTGATCTACGAATCGGCGCTGGGCGAAGTGGAGCTGTGGAACAAGTCGGCGGCGGCGCAGCTCGATGCGCAGCTGCGCGAGCGGCGCCGCAACTTCGGCCGCCGGCTGGAGGCGATCGAGCGCATCCAGCAGGCCGCCAGCGGCCTGGACGACCGCATCGCCGAGATCGAGGCGCAGGAAATCGCGCTGGACCAGCTCGATCTGAAGCTGGTCGAGCTCACCTCGCGCCTCTCGCACACGCCCGCGGGTCCGGCCGCTTCCTCGGAGCTGCCGACCGAGCCTGCCGCACTGCGGGCATGACAAGCGCGAGCCCGCCGGGCCGCCGCGAGGGCGAGCACCGGGAGGCGCAGCCTGGCGGTTCCCGTGCTCCGGCCGGTTTCGCCGGCCGCGTGGTGCGCTGGCAGCGCAGCCACGGACGCAGCGGGCTGCCCTGGCAGGACACGCGCGACCCCTACCGCGTCTGGCTGTCGGAGATCATGCTGCAGCAGACGCAGGTGGCGGCGGTTCTGGGCTACTACCAGCGCTTTCTCGATCGATTCCCCGACGTGGCGGCGCTGGCCGCCGCGCCGCTCGACGACGTGCTGGCGCTGTGGAGCGGCCTGGGCTACTACAGCCGCGCGCGCAACCTGCATCGCTGCGCGCAGCAGGTGGTGCAGCGCTTCGGCGGCGCCTTTCCGCGCACCGCGCTCGAACTGCAGTCGCTGCCGGGCATCGGCGCTTCGACGGCGGCGGCGATCTCCTCCTTTTGCTTCGGCGAGCGCGCCGCCATCCTGGACGGCAACGTCAAGCGCGTGCTCACGCGCGTCCTGGGCTTCGGGGAGGACCTGAGCGTCGCCGCCAACGAGCGTGCCTTGTGGGACCATGCGCGCGCGCTGCTGCCCGCGCGCGAGCTGCACGAGAACATGCCGCGCTACACGCAGGGCGTGATGGACCTCGGCGCCACGGTGTGCCTGCCGCGCAATCCGTCCTGCCTGATCTGCCCCGTGCAGCCGCAGTGCGTGGCCGCGGGCGAGGGCCGGCCGGAGGCGTATCCCGTGAAGACGCGCAAGCTGCGGCGCAGCGCCGAGTCGCTGTGGCTGCTGCATGCGCGCTCGCGCGACGGCGCGGTGTGGCTGCAGAAGCGGCCGACGCCGGGCGTGTGGGCGGGGCTCTATTGCCTGCCCGTGTTCGCGAGCCGCGCCGCGCTGGAGGAGGTGCTGCCGGCGCGCGCGCGGCGCGAGCTGCGCGAGGCCGAGCCCTTCGTGCACGTGCTCACGCACAAGGACCTGCACCTGCATCCGGTGCAGGCGCTGCTGCCCGCGCAGTGGGATGCCGGCGAGGGGGCGTGGTTCGGGGCGAAGGAGTGGCCGGCGCTTGGATTGCCGGCGCCCGTGCGCAGGTTCCTGGAGGGCGCGTAGCGTCGTTGCCGCCGCAGCGGCACAAGGCGATCAGCTCGCCCTGCGGTTGCCCACTTCGCGGTGCCGCTTCAGCGTCGTCCAGCGCTGCCCGAATTCCTCGCACAGCTTCTCCACCAGGTACACCGAGCGGTGCTGCCCGCCCGTGCAGCCTATGCCCACCGTGACATAGCTGCGATGGTTGCGCGCCAGCGGCTCGAGCCAGTTGTCCAGGAAGCCCGCGATGTCGGCGAACATGTCCTGCACCTCCTGGTGCTTCTCCAGGTATTCGATCACCGGCGCGTCCGTGCCGGTCAGGTCGCGCAGCTCCGGCTCGTAATGCGGGTTCGGCAGCATGCGCACGTCGAAGATGTAGTCCGCATCGAGCGGGATGCCGCGCTTGTACGAGAACGATTCGAACACCAGCGTCAGCTGCGCGAGCGGCGCCGACAGCAGCGACTTCACGTACTCCTGCAGCTGCGAGGCGCGCAGCACGCTGGTATCGATCACGTGCGCGCGCTGGCGCAGGTCCGCCAGCAGGTCCCGCTCCAGCTCGATCGCTTCCACCACGGCGCGGTGCTGGTCGCCATCCGTCTCCACCGCCGTCTTCGACAGCGGATGGCGCCGCCGCGTCTCGGAGAAGCGGCGCACGAGCGTATCGGTGCTGGCATCCAGGAACAGCGGCCGCACCGCCACGCCGCGGTGCACCAGCTCGCGCAGGTGCCCCGGCACCAGCGGCAGCGACGTTGCCGTGCGCACGTCCATCGCGATGGCCACGCGCCGGCGCGCATTGCGTTCCTCGAGTTCGACGAACTCCAGCAGCAGCTCCGGCGGCAGGTTGTCGACGCAGAAGTAGCCGGCATCCTCGAGCGCGCGCAGGGCCACCGACTTGCCCGAGCCCGACATGCCTGTGATGAGGACGAGCTCCAGCGCCATGGAAGCCTCAGCCACCGCCGGCCGCCGCCGCGGCGTCGCCCAGCATTTCCTTGGCGTGCGCGAGCGTCGTGCCCGAGAGGCGCTCGCCGCCCAGCATGCGCGCGATCTCCGCCACCCGCTGCTCGCCTTCCACGGGCGCGACGCTGCTGGCCACGCCCTTGCCCAGCGCCTGCTTGGCGACGACCATGTGGTGATCGGCGCAGGCGGCCACCTGCGGCAGGTGCGTGACGGCCAGCACCTGGCGGTCCCGCCCCAGCTGCTTCATCAGGCGCCCCACCGTCTCGGCCACCGCGCCGCCGACGCCCGCATCGACCTCGTCGAAGATCAGCGTCTGCGCCTCGCCGATGCGGCTGGTGGTGACGGCGATCGCCAGCGCGATGCGCGACAGCTCGCCACCCGAGGCCACCTTGCCCACCGGCCGCGGCGTGCTGCCCGCGTGCCCCGCGACGAGGAAGCTCGCTTCCTCCACGCCGTGGGCCGCCGGCGTTTCGAGCTTCTCCAGGGCGACCTCGAAGCGGCCGCCCTGCATGCCCAGGCCCTGCATCGCCTGGGTGACCGCCTTGGCGAGCTGCGGGGCGGCCTTGGCCCGGGCCCTGGAAAGTGCGCGCGCCTCGGCGAGAAAGGCCTCGTGCTCGCGCTTCTCCGCGGCTTCGAGCGCCGCGAGGTCGGCCGCCGCATCGAGCCTGGCCAGTTCTTCCTTCCAGGACGCCAGCAGCGCCGGCAGTTCCGCCGGCGTGCGCTTGTAGCGGCGCGAGAGCGAGACCCACAGCGACATGCGCTCGTCCAGCTGCGCCAGCCGCTCGGGATCGAGATCGGTCTTGCGCAGGTAGGCCTGCAGCGAATGCGCCGCGTCTTCGAGCTGCGCGAGGCTGGAGCCCAGCACCGCCGCGATCTCGCGGAACTGCGGCTCCAGGTGCTCCTGCGCGCGCAGGGCGTCGACCGCCTGCGCGAGCGGTGCGCGGGCGCCGCCCTCCTCGCCATCGAGCAGTTCCTGCGCGCCCTGCGCCGCATCGAGCAGCGCCTGCGCATGCGACAGGCGCGTGTGGCTGGCGTTCAGCTCGTCCCACTCGTCCGCGGCGGGGGCGAGCTTGTCGACCTCGCCGATCTGCCAGGCCAGGCGCTCGCGCTCGCGCTGCAGCGAATCCTGCGCCGCGCGCGCCTCGGCGAGCGTCTTCTGCGCCGCGCGCCAGCCGGCCCACAGCTGCTGCAGCTTCGCGCTGCCCACGCCCGCGTAGCCATCGAGCAGGCCGCGCACCGAGGCCGGGCGCGTGAGGCTTTGCCAGGCGTGCTGGCCGTGGATGTCCACCAGGCGTTCGCCCAGCTCGCGCAACTGCGTGGCCGTGGCCGCGCTGCCGTTGATCCAGGCCCGGCTCTTGCCCTGGTTGTCGACGGTGCGGCGCAGCAGCAGGGCATCCCCGGCGTCGAAGCCGGCTTCCTGCAGCCAGGGCAGCAGCGAGGCGGGCAGGTCGAATTCGGCGCTGATCTCGGCGCGGGCGGCGCCCTCGCGCACGACCGTCGCCTCGGCGCGCGCGCCCAGGGCGAGCTGCAGCGCATCGACCAGGATGGACTTGCCAGCGCCGGTCTCGCCGGTGAGCACGGAAAAGCCCTCGGCCAGATCGAGCTCCAGCTCGCGGACGATCACGAAGTCGCGCAGGGCGATGCGTTTGAGGCTCATGGTCGACGCAGTGTGGGGGCTCAGGGCCCCTCGTTCCAGTGCATTTTCTTGCGCAGCGTGTCGAAGTAGCTCCACCCCCGAGGGTGCAGGAATCGTACCTTGTGCTGCGAGCGCCGCACGGTGATGCGGTCTCCGTGCAACAGCGAGGCCAGCGACTGCATGTCGAAGTTCGCGCTGGCATCGCGGCCGGCGACCAGCTCGATCGCGACCTCCGCCGCATCCGGCAGCACGATGGGCCGGTTCGACAGCGCATGCGGCGCGATCGGCACCAGCACCCAGCCGGGCGTGGAGGGGTGCAGCAGCGGCCCGCCGGCCGACAGGGCATAGGCCGTGGAGCCGGTCGGCGTGGCCACGATCAGGCCGTCGGCGCGCTGGCGCGAGACGAAATGGCCGTCCACCTCGATGCGCAGTTCCACCATGCCGGAAGTCGCGCCGCGGTTCACCACCACGTCGTTGAGCGCCAGGGCGTCGAACACCGCGTGGCCGTCGCGCGTGACGATCGCGTGCATGAGGGTGCGGTCGTCCTCGTCGTACTCGCCGGACAGCATGGGGGGCAGCACCGTGCGGTACTGGTCCAGGGGGATGTCGGTGATGAAGCCCAGCCGGCCCTGGTTGATGCCCACCAGCGGCGTGCCGTAGCGGGCGAGCTGCCGGCCTATGCCCAGCATGGTGCCGTCGCCGCCCACCACCACGCCCAGGTCGCACTGAGCGCCGATCCCGGGCACATCGGCGGTGGGGTGGCCGCGGATCTCCGCCACGGCGGCCGTGTCGCGCTCCACCACCACGTGGCAGCCCTGGGACGCCAAAAATTCCGCAATCTCCTCCAGCGCGGTGCGCATCGATGCCGCAAGTGCCGGCGCCACGGCGGCGTGGTACTTGCCGATCAGGGCAACCTGCCGGAAGATCGATTTCATCGGCAAATTACATCACTAAAATTGCCGGGCATGACTGACCCTCCTCCATGATGCTCGACGACCGCGCCAAGCTGCTGCTGAAAACGCTGATCGAGCGCTACATCGCCGAGGGCCAGCCGGTCGGATCGCGCACGCTTTCGCGCGCCTCCGGGCTCGAGCTGTCGCCGGCCACCATCCGCAACGTCATGTCGGACCTGGAGGAGCTCGGGCTCGTCGCCAGCCCGCATACTTCGGCCGGGCGCGTGCCCACGGCGCGGGGCTACCGCCTGTTCGTCGACACCATGCTCACGGCCCACCGCGACGAGCTCGTCTCCGCGGCGTCGCTGCCGCCGGACCAGCCGCAGAAGGTGATCGCCCATGCGGCGCAGATGCTGTCGAACCTGTCGCAGTTCGTGGGTGTGGTCGTTGCGCCGCGGCGCAGCTCGGTGTTCCGCCACATCGAGTTCCTGCGCCTGTCGGAGCGGCGCTTCCTGGTGATCATCGTCTCGCCCGATGGCGACGTGCAGAACCGGGTGGTCCACACCGGCGTGGACTACACCCAGCCGCAGCTGCAGGAGGCGGCCAACTACCTCAACGCCAACTATGCCGGCATGACCATCGAGGACGTGCGCGAGCGGCTCAAGGGCGAGGTGGAGCAGCTGCGCGGCGAGATCGTCACGCTGATGAAGACGGCGGTGGAGGCGAGCTCCGAGGCCATGAAGCAGGACCAGGAGGAGGTCGTGATCTCGGGCGAGCGCAACCTTCTTTCGGTGACCGATTTCGCCAGCGACATGACGCACCTGCGGCATGCCTTCGAGCTGTTCGAGCAGAAGGCGCAGCTGATGCGGCTGCTGGACGTGTCGAGCCAGGCCGACGGCGTGCGCATCTTCATCGGCGGCGAAAGCCAGATCGTGCCCTTCGAGGAGCTGTCCGTGGTGACCGCGCCGTACGAGGTGGACGGCGCCGTGGTGGGCACGCTGGGCGTGATCGGGCCGACCCGCATGGCCTACGACCGCATGATCCAGATCGTGGACATCACGTCGAGGCTGGTGAGCAATGCGTTGAGTCATGGGAAGGGGGGCGGGTCGGGGACTTGAGTCCGCGGTGCCGCCTTGACGGCCTCCCGGAAGCTGGCGGTGAGGCCTGAGCCGCGGCGATGCCGCGCAGCGCCAGGGGCGCCCTGTCCCTACAATCCCTTCCCTGGCGGGCCGTTAGCTCAGTTGGTTAGAGCAGGGGACTCATAATCCCTTGGTCGCTGGTTCAAGTCCAGCACGGCCTACCAAGCGGAGCAAGCATTTCTTGCTATTGAATTCGTAGCAATTTGCGCCGATCGGTACTCATGTAGCCCGTATGTAGCCGTCGTGGCGCTGATGTGGGCTTCATACGCCCGGGTTAGCTCGGAGTCGATGGCGAATGTTCCCGCCGCCAAGGACACCGACAAGATGGCCAATACGTGCTGGGGATCGAGTGCCGGCATACGGACGTGAAGAGCACGCCGGTCGCCGAATACGAGGCCGCCCTGCAAGGGATCGGTAGGAGCAAGCTCCTGGGGACGATGGCCGCCTAAGTCCCTGCCGGAGTTCGGGCAATAATGGCTCCGCACGGGTGCCAAGACGCCTGAAATTCAGAGGAGGGGGCGGTCGCGCCCTCCGGTTCTTACGGAGAGCTCGATGAGTCCAGCCACGCCAGCGCAGCCGGCCGTGCCAGCCTTAGCCGGCCCCCCCGCAGGCGCATGGGTGCGATTCCTGCGGTCCTACGGGCCGACGCCGGAGAACGGCGCCCTTTTCGACGAGCACGTCACCAAAGCTCTCGCTAAGGCGAAGGTGCAAGCGATCGCTCTGCCCACGCCGCGCCTCGCGGATATCCTTGCCAGGGTGAACAGCGGCGAGCCTGGCTCGGTGTTGATCGCCGGCACTGCGGGGGACGGCAAGACGTTCCACTGCCGATCCCTTTGGCTCAGTCTTGGCGGCGACGCGCGCGAATGGGCCGCGCCCACAGTGGTCAAAGAGCTCACGCTTCCGGACGGACGCGTCGCAGTCTTCGTAAAGGATCTCAGCGAGCTTGGGCAAGAGGCCAGCGACGCCGCGATGAAACTATTGGAGCCGTCGGCGCTGGGCGACGAGAACAAGCTATTCCTCGTCGTCGCCGCGAACCATGGCCAGATCCTGGAGCGTTTGAAGGGCTTCGGGACCCGCAGGGGCGATGAAAGCCTGCTTCGCCGCTCGATCCAAGACGCCTTCCTGCAGGCCGCGTCGCCGAACGCGAGGCTCGCGATTTTCAATCTGAGCAACTCCGTCAACCGCGACACGCTGGCCAGTGTGTTCGCTGCTCTCGCGCGCCATCCGGAATGGGACAAATGCGACAGCTGCGGACACCGTGGCGAGGGCAGGATTTGCCCGATCTACGAGAACCGAAGCAGAATGCTCGGAGCCGACGACGGCGGCTTGTTGGCGCGCAGGCTTGGTGACGTCACGGACGTGGCCAAGCTCAATGGATGGCATCTGCCGGTGCGCGACATGCTCACCTTGGCGTCGAACATGATCCTCGGCCACCCCGCGGCCAAGGAGGGGCTTATGACGTGCGCGGACGTGCCGCGCATTCAGGAGACCCAAGACATCGAGCGCGCGAGCATCTACTCGAACATCTTCGGAGCGAACCTCAGGCCGAAGATGCGCCAGCGCCTCGTCTTCCAGGTCCTGGCGACCTTCGGCATTGGATCGGAGACCACCAACGGGACCGATGGCCTGCTGGTCTACGGCGCCGACGACACAACGCTGGCGGCGGCTTTCCAGAGGCTGCTTGGATCGGATCCGATCTACGGCGCCAGCGTCGCCTACCTCTCTGAGTTGCGCCGCTACCTCGAAGGCGAAGAAGAGGCGCGCCTCGAGTCTGGCGCCACAGCGTTTCGCGCACGCCTCGAAGCTCAGCGCCGCAGGCTCTTCTTCCGCATGCCCGATGGCGAGCGGGACTATCCGCCTTGGCCTCTGTCAGTTTTCAGGTCCGCAAGCGAATACCTTGCAATGACCGCGGATTTGGCAAATCAGCGACCCCTCTCCGAGACGACCCGCGCACGTCTTGCGAAGGGGCTCAACCGCGTGATGACCGGCCTTTTGATCGAGAACGGGGACAAGCTCTTCGTGGCCAGCTCCGGCGGCTACACCCAGTCGCGGGTGAGCGTGCTGTGCGACACCGAGGCGCCCGCGCGGCGAATCGGAGGCGTTGGAATGCGCGCACGCCTCGACGCCATCTCCGGACGGCCTCTTTTGGAGGTCACGCTAGCATCCGGGGAGAAGTCTCCCGTTTCTCTCGTGCTCACGCCCGTGCGATTCGAATTCCTCTGCCGAGTGGCCGAAGGCGCGCTGCCTGGCAGCTTCTCCAGTGAATGCCTTGAAGATTTGCTCGCATTCAAGGCGCGGCTCCTGCGCAAAGCCGAGCTCCTGCGGCGCCAGCGAGTGGATGACGACGAGGACGACGCGGCCAACGAGCAGACGCTGACGCTCAACTTCATCGACATGGAGGAATCCGGCATGGGATTCTCCCGCCCGGTGACCATAAGGACTGCCCAATGAGGGCCCGCATCGACGGTGTCGACTTCGCCGTCTACGAGCACATCTGGGGCCACCGGCTCTACGATGAACAGCTACCGCATCTCTTGATGTTGGAGTTCCTGGGAGTTCTGGGTTCGAACCTCGACGCTCCGCTCCAGCCCGTCGAGGCGAACGCGGTTCGGTTCAAGCCGCAGCGGCAGACGCGCCTCAGAGCGTTACTGTTTAACAACCCCTACATCGAGTCAACCCGGCAGCGCCTGATCGCCAACGATGAGAAGTGGCGGCAGTGGAATGGGCGCTTCTCGCACGACTGCTTGTCCCTTGGCGACTGGGACCTAGCCT
>Ga0255338_1004661_pt1 | contig 13804 bp, 12 predicted proteins | sample MeOH1_35cm_T4_19_FD_203715 | JGI IMG/M metagenome (GOLD analysis project Ga0255338, IMG submission 203715) | Sandy soil microbial communities from University of British Columbia, Vancouver, Canada - MeOH1_35cm_T4_195 | ecosystem: Engineered > Artificial ecosystem > Sand microcosm > Unclassified ...
CTCCGCCCCATCCTGATGACCTCCCTGGCCTTCACCTTCGGCGTGCTGCCCATGGCCCTCACGCGCGGGGCCGGCGCGGCGGCCCAGAACGCCATCGGCACAGGGGTGGTGGGAGGCATGCTGACCGCCACCTTCATCGCCATCTTCTACATCCCCCTTTCCTTTGTCCTGGTCAGCCAGCTGTTCAAGAAGAAGCGCCAGGAACACGCACCCGCCAGCGCCGCGGCTTCCGAGGAGGGGCAGCCATGATGCCGTTCAAGACCTGGTCCGTTCTTCCGCTCGCCCTGGCCACCCTCGGCTGCGTCTCCATGGCCCCGAAGTACCGGGTGCCGGAACCACCCGTACCCAAGGCCTGGCCGGAGGGCCCCTCCTACAAAGGCACGCCTGGAGAAGCCTCCCCTCAACCTGCTGCCGACCTCGTCTGGCAGGACTTCTTCGTGGACGCACAACTGCGGAAGGTGCTCGACCTCGCCCTCCGCAACAACCGGGATCTCCGGATCGCGGCGCTGAACACCGAGAAGGCGCGGGCCTACTACCGGATCCAGCGGGCCGAGCTGCTCCCGACGATCCATGCGGCCGCTTATGGCAACAAGCAGCGGCTGCCCGCCAGTGTGTCGGGCACCGGGCAGTCGATCGTCGCCGAGCAGTACGCCGCCAACGTGGGGATCACCGCCTGGGAGCTGGATTTCTTCGGGCGCATCCGGAGCCTGAAGAACCGGGCCCTAGAGCAGTACCTTGCCACCGAGCAGGCCCGCAACAGCGCCCAGATCTCGCTGCTGGCCGAAGTCGCAAACGTCTACCTGGCGCTGGCGGCGGATCGGGAAAGCCTGAAGCTCGCCCAGGACACCCTCGTGAACCAGGAGGCTGCCTACAAGCTCATCCACCGGCGCTTTGAAGTCGGGGCCTCCTCGGAACTCGATTCCTACCGCGCCCAGGTCACCACGGAAACGGCGCGCGGGGATGTCGCCCGCTACACCCGCACGGTGGCGATGGATGAGAACGCCCTCCGTCTCCTGGTCGGCTCGTCCGTGCCAGCGGAATGGCTTCCCGAAGCCCTGGGCAGCGTGACGGCGCTCAAGGAGATCACCCCCGGGCTGCCTTCCGAGGTACTGACGCGCCGGCCCGACATCCTCCTGGCCGAAAGCCAGCTCAAGGCCGCCAACGCCAACATCGGCGCGGCCCGGGCGGCCTTCTTTCCCCGCATCTCGCTCACCACGAACATCGGCACCATGAACAGTGAATTGTCCGGGTTGTTCAAGTCCGGCTCCGATGCCTGGGCCTTCTCGCCCCAGATCGTCCTCCCGATCTTCGACCTGGGCGCACGGCGGGCGAACCTCAAGGTGGCCAACACCGACCGCGACATCTTCCTGGCCCAGTACGAGAAGGCCATCCAGGTGGCGTTCCGGGAGGTCGCCGATGCCCTGGCCCAGCGGGGCACCTTCGATGATCAGCTGGCCGCCCAGGAAGCGCTCACGCAGGCCCTGGAGGGAACCTACCGCCTGGCCCAGGCCCGCTACACCGCTGGCATCGACAGCTACCTGGGAGTCCTCGATGCCCAGCGCTCCCTCTATGCCGCACAACAGGGCCGCATCTCCCTTCGTCAGGCCAAGGCCGGCAACCTGGTCAGCCTCTACCGGGTCATGGGCGGGGGCTGGAATGCCGCGCAGCCATCCGCCGCACCCAGGGCCCCCGTGGAGGCCACCAAACGGGGCCCGGCATCCTGATCGCGCCAGGCCACCCTCAGCGCCCCTTCACCATCGGCACGAACCGTACCGGCAGCACCGCCTGCCGCTTCATCCCCGTGGGTGTCTTCCACAGCAGATACAACTCCTGGGCCCCCCACTGGGAGCCCACGGGGATGATCATCCGTCCCCCCTCCTTGAGCTGATCCACGAGGGCCTGGGGCACGGCTTCCGGGGCGCAGGTGACGATGATGGCGTCGAAGGGGGCAGCCTCGGGCCAGCCGAGATAGCCGTCCCCGGCGCGGACCTTCACGTTGCCGTAGCCCAGGCGTTTGAGGTCGGCCTCGGCGCGTTGGGCCAGGGGCCCCACGATCTCCACGGTGTAGACCTCCGCCACCAGGCCCGACAGCACGGCGGCCTGGTAGCCCGAACCCGTGCCGATCTCCAGCACGCGATCGCCGGACCTGGCATCCAGGACCGCGGTCATGAAGGCCACGATGTAGGGCTGGGAAATGGTCTGTCCGTAGCCGATGGGCAGGGGCCAGTCCTCGTAGGCCTCCCCGCGCCGCGCCGCAGGGATGAATTCGTGTCGGGGCACCCGGGCCATGGCATCCAGCACGCGAGGGTCCGAGATGCCCCGGGCCACGATCTGCTCGTGCACCATCCGTGCCCGTGCGGCGGCGGTCTCCGCCTCTTCCGCAAGGGCGGCAGGACGGGCGGGTTCCGGGTTGCAGCCTCCCAGGATGACCATCAAGGCCACTCCCAGATGCGTTCGCATGGTCTGAAGGTACTCCGTACCGGGTTCTGTGCCAGCGCGGATCCCTGGCGAGCCAGGGATCCGCGTAGGGTAAAAATTTGGATTCAGGGTAGAAAGCCCAGGGTGAGGTCGAGTTGCCCGGCCATCCGACCGGTCCAGCTCTTCAGTCGCCAGGCCAGGATCAGGGCCTTGGCCTTGGCGGCCCCGGGAAAGGCCTCACTGAAGGTCGCCGCCACCACCTGACCCGAGGCATCCACCTTCAATTCCAGCTCCGTGCCGGACGGGAGCCCGGCCAGCGCCGCGACCAGGGCCGGGTCCTTCAGCCGGGCATCGAGCTCACCCCGCAGGCTCCGGGGATCCGAAGTGCCCGTGATGCCCGAGAAGGCCAGGATGCGCAGCGCGGGGTGGGCTGAAGGCTGGGCCTTGGCCCCGGCCAGAGCGCCCTGGCGGGTTTCCCGGCGGGCCGCCCGGTCCTGAGCCAGGACTTCCACCACGGCCGCGGGCGCCGAAGCGTACTTCATCCCCGGGGCCGGGGCATAGGCCACGGACTGGGCATTCATGCCGCCCACCGCCGCGTCGGACACGCCCTCAGGCAGCGGCAGGGGCTGGGTGACGGTCGTGCTCCCGCCGCCCGCGTTGCGCACCACCGTGTCCACCGCCACGAAGGAGGTGTAGGCCGTGAGCAGGTTGTAGGCGAGGCCCAGGCGGGTCACTTCGGCCTTGCGGCCTTCGTCCTGGCCGAACTGGTCGTAGTCCGACAGGGCCTGGATGCGCTGGCGGGCCCAGAGCTGGCGCAGGGCGCCGTGGTCGCGGTCCTTCACCTTGCCCACTTCGAAGGTCTGGCTCCAGGGGCCGGCGCCGCTCACGCCGGAGAGCGTGACGGTGCCCTTGGCTTCACCCGTCCACTTGCCGAGGCAGATGACGGGGCGGTCCGCCAGCACATCCGGCAGCTGCATGGGCTCGAGGTCCTGGATGTGGAAGCCGTTCGTGGTGAGCTTCACGTTCGTGAGCACCGGCGATGAGACATAGACCCTGAACCGTTCGGCTTCGGCGGCGGCCTGCTCGGGCTTCGTGATGACGAAGGCCTCGCCCTGTCCCGCGTGGGCCATGCCTTCGATGAGGTGGCGGTTCACGGAGGAGCCGATGCCGAAGGCGAAGAGGTTCGCGGAGCCGAGGTTCTTGCGGATGAGGTCGAACACTTGCCCATCAGCGCTGATGTAGCCATCCGTGGACACCACGAAGGTGCGCGAGATGCCCGGCACCCGGGGCAGGCCGAGGGCCTTCCGCAGGGCGCTGCCCAGTTCCGTACCGCCGCCGCCGTGCTGGGAGCCCACGAAGGCGAGGGCCTGCTGCGTGGCCTCGGGCGTGGCGTGCTGGGAGCCCGTCGGTGACCAGAACGCCGAGGTGCCCTCGAACACCATCACGTTGAAGAGGTCCTGGGGCCGCAGGCCCTGGATCATCTCCTTCATGAGCACCTTGGAGACCTCGATGGGGAAGCCCATCTGGCTGCCGGAGACATCCATGATGAAGACGTACTCGCGGGGCGGCAGGTCCTTGGGCGTGATGCGCTTGGGCGGCTGGGCCATGAGCAGGAAGGTGTTCCCGTCCTTCCCCTGGTGGAGCAGCAGCCCCGACTGCACGGCATTCCCGGCCAGCTGGTACTTCACGATGACATCGCGGTTGCCGCCGTGGGCTTCGCTGGGATCCAGGCGCAGCGTGGCGTCCGCCTTGCCGTCGTAGGCGATGGCGGTGCGGTGCGTATCGCAGGCCATGCGCTGGATGGGCAGGCCCGCCGACAGCTTCACCTCCAGATCGAAGGTGGTGGCGGGCTTCTCGCCGGCGTGGGTGTAGGGGTTGGCCACCCAGGGCTCGCCCGTGCTGGACTCCGTGCCCGCCTTGCCGGCGTAGCGCGGGCCCACCACCGTGGGATAGATGAAGCTGTACGTGCCTTCGGTCGGCACCAGCAGCTCCGTGTAGGACAGCTCCACGCGGATCTCGTCGCCGGGCAGGATGTTGGCCACGTTCATCTGGAAGACGTTGGGGCGATGCTGCTCCAGCAGCGAGGCGCTGCGGCCCTGCTGCTTGGCCTGCTCGTAGTCGGCCCGGGCCTGGCCGCGCTCCTTGATCTGGGCCTTCAGCACGCGCTCGCCGATGGTCATGGTCATGCCGTAGACCGCTGAGCGGGTGGAGCCCGGGAATACGTAGAGGGCCTCCAGGGGCTTGGCGCCGGTGTTCCGGTAGACCTGGGTGACCTTCACGTCGGCGATGACGCCCGCGATGGCCACCTTGGCGGAGGTGGATTTCAGCGGCAGCTGATCCACCGAGGCATCCTCGCTCTTCACGAAGAAGTAGGGGGACAGGGTCGCGTCTGCGGCAGCGCCCTTCACGGGGGCATCCAGGCGCGGGGGCGCGGGCCGGCTGCGGGCCTGGGCGTCTCCCTGGAAGGACACGGCAAGGCCTGCGCAGCAGGCGAACAGGGCAGTGGTGGACCGGCGCAGCGGCATGGGTTCCTCCCGGAAGGGCCGCGCCAACAGGGCGCGGTTCAGGAGGGAATGTCGCCGGGAGAGCGTCCCTTTCAGCGAGGTGGATTATTTTTCGCAGGCGGCTGGATCCGCACCCGGAACCCATCCACGGGACCCGATTCCGGCAGCTTCGCCGCGTCGGCCACGGGGCCGTTCAACACGTAGAGGTCCAGGGCGTCGCCGGGCGCCAGGCGCACCTGGAACTGCCAGGGCCCCGAATCCCTGGCGGGCGCGGGTTCAAACACCTCGACCCCGGTGCCTCCGCGTCGGAGCAGCACCACATGGGGCGTCGGGGCGGAGCGCACGGTCACGCGGGTGGTGCCATCCGGCAGCGGGTCGAGGGTCCACACCGGCACCACGGCCTGGGCCGCATAGGATGCGCCAGCCGGAGCGGGAGCCGCCTTCGCGGCCGCGCGGGGCGCCGGGGACACGGAGCCCAGCACCTCCACCACCGCCGCGGCCCGGCGCTGGTCTGCCGAGGCCTCCTTCCTGGCCAGCTGATCACGGACCTCCAGCTGGCGCCGCTCCGCCTGCGGCCTGATCTCCTCCCTGGGTGCGGCCACGCCGGCGACCGGAACCGGAGGTGGAGCCGGGACCGGAACGGGCGCAGCCAGATTCCCGGCCGCCGGCATGCCGAGGGCCTGGGGGGCCTCCGCCACCGGCCGGGGGCGGGCCGCCTTCGACGCCGGAGGCGCGATGGCCTTGGCCTCGGGTGATGCCGCCACAGCAGCTGCCGGCGCAGGGGCCGGGGCCGCCACCGTCTTCGCCGCCGGCAGCTGGGCCTCGGGGCTGCGCAGGACCGCCAGGCCGGCCGTGGCGGCCATGATGATCCCGGCGGCGGCCCCGATCACGCCGGGGCGCCGCCAGAAGGGCACGATCCTGGGAGGCGTGGGTGCCAGGGCGGCCAGCACGTGGGCCCGGGCCGCCGGATCCGCCAGCAGCTCCCGCAGGGCCTCCTCGTCTGCCAAGGCGTCGAACAGGTCCTGGTGCTCCAGGGCCGCCTCGAACAGCGAGCGCCGCTCGGCCTCGGTGAGGATCCCGGCGGCATGGCCGCCCAGCAGCTTCTCGGCCTCGGCGCGCTTCATGGCGCCCCCCTTCCGGCCGGCCCTTCCCAGCGCCCGCCCAGCGATTCGAGCAGCTGTTTCCGGCAGCGGTGGTCCCAGGTGTAGACCGTGTTCAGGCTGGCCGCGCCCATGAGCCCCTGGATTTCCGCGAAGCTGCGGCCCTCCAGCTTCAGACGGAACAGCTCCCGGCAGCGCTCCCCCATGCGGGCGATGCCGCCCATGAGCCGCGCCAGCAGTTCCTTGCGCTCCAGCACCGTCGCGGGATCCGGGGCATCCGAGGTCGGCGGGAAGACGTCCACGTCCACGGCGTCGTATTCACCGCGCCGGGCGGCCCTGCGGCGGTGGGCCACCAATTTGAAGCGCAGGATCTGGAAGGCCAGGGGGACCAGATCCTCCGCCCGTTCCAGATGGCCGTACTTCGTGTGGAGCAGCACCAGCACCTCCTGCGCCAGGTCCTCCGCATGGGAGCCTGCACCCCGGGATGCCGCGAAAGCCACGATCCTTTCACGGAGCCGGGTCAGGATTCCGGAGCGGCTGCCTGGAAGCGCCACGGCCCTGCCCTCCCCATCGGGGATCGGGAGGGCGGAGGTCAGTGAAAGGTCGGGATCCATGGGGGGGGACAGGCTGGGCTCCATCGTGGCAGGAAACAGTTCAGGCCTCCGGCGGGGACTGGGCCGATGAGGAGCTCGGGACCACCATCCAGCGCCAGCCCTTCCCTCCCGGAGGGGCGTTGAGCGGGAGGGCCCAACGGTTGAACGTCATCCATCTAATTTCCAAGCCATGGATCGCCCTGCCAAGCTGGAACACTGAGGACCCCATGACCCAGATCGCACCGACTCCCTTGCTGCTTCTCGCTGCCTTGGCTTTAGGAATGCTGGGTGGGGTGCTTCTGGGGTTCTGGCGTGGAAGGCGGCACCGGACCGCGGCCCAGGCCGAGCTCGATTGCCGGAGCCAACTGGAGGCCCTCACCCGCGCCCAGACCGCCAGCGAGCTCGCGAATTCAGAGCTGCGGGAGGCGCTGGATCAGCTGGAGCAGGCCGCCGGCACGGACCTCCTCACCGGAGCCTGGAACCGCCGGTGGTTCGAGGATGGGGCGGCCCAGCTCGTCGCCCTGTCCGGCCGTGGGGAGGGGGCCCTGAGCCTCATCCTGTTCGATCTGGACCGGTTCAAGCACGTCAATGACACCTTCGGCCACAGCGTGGGCGATGAGGTGCTGAAGTCGATCTCGGACACCGTCCGCGGCCAGCTCCGGGCTTCGGATTCCCTGGCGCGCTGGGGCGGGGAGGAGTTCATCGCCCTCTGTCCAGCCACGACTCTGGCCGGAGCCACCATCCTGGCGGAGAAGATCCGGAAGGCGGTGGAGGCCCGCTCCATCCCCCAGGTGGGCATGGTGACCATCAGCCTGGGCGTGGCGCAGCATCATAAAGCGGAAGACCTCAACGCCTGGGTCCGCCGGGCGGACGAGGCCCTCTACCGGGCCAAGGAACAGGGCCGGAACCGCACCGAGGCTTCCCTGGAAACGATGGGAGCCGATGGGGATGCCGAAGCCTCCCTCCTCACCCTCACCTGGGATCCCGGCCTGGAATGCGGCAACCCGGAGATCGATCATCAGCACCAGCAGCTCTACCGCATCTCCAACAGCCTGCTGGCCGCCATCACCAGCGGCCGCTACCCCGAAGAGGCGAAACTCCAGATGCAGCTGCTCATCGCCCACGTGGCGCAGCATTTCCATGACGAGGAGGCCATCCTCGCCCGGGTGGACTATGCCGGTCTGGCGGCCCACGCCCAGGAGCACAGCCGCCTCGTCGCCAAGGCCAAGCTCCTCCAGCAGGAGATGGGGGGCGTGAGCACGGACCTGCCCGCCATTCTCGGCTTCCTGGCGCTGGACCTGGTGAAGGGACACATCATGGCCTGGGACCGGAAATTCTTCGGACAGCTGGCCCAGGATTGATCCTGGGCGGGGCAGATACACTGGTCCCATGCCTGAACGCCTGATCCTGCTTACCAACGACGATGGCCTGTGGGCCCCGGGGCTGGCGGCGCTGGCCCGGGTGGCCTCCCGCTTCGGCCGGGTGGTCACCGTGGCGCCGGACCGCAACCGCTCGGCCATCTCCTCGGCCCTGAGCCTGCACAACATCCTCCGCCTCCACGAGATCGGGCCCGATCGTCACGCCTGCGACGGCACCCCCGTGGACTGCGTGCTGCTGGGGGTCTGCGAAGTGCTGGACCGCCGCCCGGACTGGGTGCTTTCGGGCATCAACCACGGCTTCAACCTGGGCGAGGATGTGTTCTATTCGGGCACCGTGGGCGCGGCTTTCGAGGGCCGGCTCCAGGGCGCCCGGGCCGCAGCCTTCTCCATCCATCCCCACGGTTCACTGGAGCAGGCCGAACCCTGGATCGGCCACTTCCTGGAACGCTGGGAGGCCATGGACCTGCCCGGCAACCGCATCTGGAACGTGAACTTCCCGAAGGGCGAACCCAAGGGCTTCCGCCTCACGGGCCAGGACAGCCGCGCCTACCACGACCTGGTGGAACGGCGCACGGATCCCCGCAACACACCCTACTTCTGGATCGGCGGCGACTCGGGCCCCACCTACGCCAAGGCCCCGGGCAGCGACGCCGAGGCCGTGCTCGAGGGCTTCGCCAGCGTCACGCCCCTGCGCCTGGATCTGGGTTGCCCCGAAACCCTGGCCCGGCAGACCGACTTCGATTCGACCTTCAACGGGTAGTCCGGTGACGGTGCGCTTCCACGTCCATGGGGCGGTCCAGGGGGTGGGCTACCGCCGGTTTGTGGAACGGGAGGCCCAGGCGCTCGATCTGGCGGGCTGGGTGCGCAATGAGCCGGATGGTTCCGTCGCCGGCGAGGTGGAGGGCTCCGAGGCCGCTCTGGCGGCCTTCCGGGCGCGGCTGGCGGAGGGTCCGGCCTACGCTGCCGTGGGACGGCTGGACTGGGAAGCCCTGGATGTGCGATCCTCGCTTCCCCATCCTTTCCAGATCCACAGGTAGCCATGACCCTCACGACTCCCCTCAGCGCATTCGTCCGCGATGTTCCGGACTTCCCCAAAGCCGGGATCCTCTTCCGCGACATCACCCCCCTGCTCTCCCACGCCGAGGCCTTCGCCGAAGCCGTGGAGGCCATGGCCCAGCCGGTGCTCACCCTCCAGCCCACCCATGTGCTGGGCCTGGAATCCCGCGGCTTCATCTTCGGCAGTGCCCTGGCCCAAAAACTGGGCGTGGGCTTCGTGCCCGCCCGCAAGCCCGGCAAGCTGCCCATGGCCACCCACAAGGAGGCCTACGGCCTGGAATACGGCAGCGACGCGCTGGAGATCCACACGGACGCCTTCGGCCCCGGTGACCGCGTGCTCATCGTGGACGACGTCATGGCCACCGGCGGCACCGCCGCCGCCGCCCAGCGCCTCGTGCAGAAGACCGGCGCCCAGCCCGTGGCCCTCACCGTCTTCATCGAGCTGACCTCCCTGCCCGGCCGCGCCAAGGTCGAGGGGCTGCCGGTGTTCAGCGTGCTGCGGTACTAGAGAGACCTGAAAAAGCTCTCCACGAAGGACACGAAGAAAAGAACCAAGGGCACCAATACCCGCAGGGCCTCTTCGTGCCCTTCGTGGAGGCCTTGGCTTTTCCCAGGATCAAGTCGAGATGAATCCCATCTCCGCCAGGCTCGCCCGCACGCCCGCTTCCGGATCCGCATAGCGCAAGGTCACACCCAGTTCCTCCGTCAGGCGCCGGTTGAGCACCCGGCGCGAAGCCAGCGCGAAGGCCAGCATGCCGGGGCTCAGCTCTCGGCGGGCCTCCTCCAGGGTCACCCGACGGGGCGGCGGCAGCCCCGCGAGGCGGGCCACCAGCTCCAGGAAGGCTCCGATGCTGCGGTGATCCCCGTCCGCCACGTTCACAGGGCCGGACACGGGCCGGTCCAGGGCCGCCACGCAGGCCGCCACCAGATCGTCCACATGGATGCGATTGCCGGGACCCGACACCTCGGGCCCGAGCACCGGCTCGCCCATCCGCAGGCGCTCCAGCGGCAAGCGGTGGGGCCCGTAGATGCCTGCCACGCGCAGGAGCACGCAGCGGACGCCGTGCTCGACGCACCAGGCGGAGGCGCCGCCTTCGGCGGCCAGGCGGCGGCGGGAGGCCCCGTCGGCAGAGGCCGTGGGCGAAGCCTCGTCCACGGCCAAGCCCCCGGTGTCCCCGTAGACCCCGGTGGTACTCGTGTAGACCAGCACCTGGGGCCGGGCCCCGGCCAGCCCCTCCAGGAAGCGCTGGAGCCGGGGATCGCCCTCGCCCTGGGGGGCGGGCGGAGCCAGGTAGACCACCGAGGCGAGATCAGCCGGCACGGGGAAAGGTCCTGCGCCGTCCAGGTCCACCACCTCTGCCGCAAGGCCGGAAGCCGTCAGCGCCGCGGCGGCTTCCGGCGATCGCACCAGCGCGAGCACCGGGCCCCGCGCTACCAGGCGCCGGGCCAGGCGCACGCCCGTGTAGCCGCAACCCGCGATGAGGCACGTGCCCGTGGCTGCTGCTGTCCCGGTCCCCATGGGGTCAGCATAACCGACGCATGTAGAAGGTCGGAGCGCCACCCACACGCATTTGAAAAAGAGATGGGCTGCCAAGGGCTCAGAACAAAGCGCTGGTCACGGAAGACACGGAAGAAAGCCGGAAGACACGGAACAAGGCATGCGCGTCCTGATGGCGGGCCCGCCCCATGAGACGCTGTCCCCTGGGGCCCTGGGCCCTGCTGGAGTTCCCGTGTCCCCGCTCGTCAAGATGGTGCTGCTGGCCTGGGTGGTGCTGGGGCCCGTGGGGCTCTGGCTGCGGCGGCGCAGGCGGCGGAAGGCCTGATCAGCTTTTCGGGGCCCTCGGCAGCGTGAGGATGAACCGGCTGCCGCGCGCCAGCGGCTGGTAGCGGGCGTCGCCGCCGTGGTCCTGGGCGATGCGGCGCACGATGGCGAGGCCCAGACCCGTGCCCTTCCACTTGGTGGAGAAATAGGGCTCGAAGAGCCGGTCGCGATCTCCCTCGGGCACACCCGTGCCGTCGTCCTCCACGTCGAAGCGCAGGTTCCCCTCCTCGCCGGTGAGCGACAGGGATACGGCGCCCTTGCCGTCCACAGCCGCCACGGCGTTGTCCACCAGGTTGATGAGCGCCCGCTTCACCATGTCGCCATCCCAGACGACCCCCAGGGGCTCCACCTGGAAGCGGATGGACCACGTGATGCCGGGGTGGTTCGGCTCGTAGAGGGCCAGCACCTGGCGGAGCAGCTCCGCGGGATCGCAGGGGGAGAACTGAGGCGAGGGCAGCCGGGCGAAGCGGCTGAAGCTGTCCACCAGCCGCGACAGGCTGGCCACTTCGGTGAGGATCGTCTCAGCGCCCTCCTGGACCGCCGCGAGATCCAGACGCCCTTCGCGGGTGCGGCGCAGCAGGCGCTGGGCGGTGAGCTGGATGGGCGTCAGGGGATTCTTCACCTCGTGGGCCATGCGGCGGGCCACCTCCTGCCAGGCGGCGCGCTTCTCCGCCTGGGCCAGCAGGGACAGATCTTCCAGCACGGCCAGCACGCCGCCCCCCTGAAGCGGTTCGAGGATGGCCCGCACGGGGCGTCCCTCGCCTTCGCCGCCCAGCCGCAGCTCCTCCTGCACGCCCCGTCCGGAGTCGCGCACGGCGGCCAGCAGCTCGGGCAGGCGGCCCAGGCGCGGCAGGTTGGCCACGGCGCCCCAGGTGTCCTCGGCGGGATCGAAGGATTCGAGGCCCATCCAGGTGCGGGCCGCGGCGTTGAAGGTGCGCAGCTCGCCATCCGCCCGCCAGCTCATGACGCCCACGGGCAGGGCCGCCAGGATCTGGCCCAGGTAGGCCCGCTGCTGCTCCAGGCGGCTGGCCTGGGCCTCGATGGCCGCCCGGCTGGCCTTGAGATCCCGGATCATGGCGTTGAAGGTGCGGGCCAGGAAGGCCAGCTCGTCCTCGCCCATCTCCGGCAGCTGCACCTCCAGATCGCCGCTGCCCACGCGCTGGGCGGCCTTGGCCAGGGCCCGGATGGGCTCGCTGAGGGACCGGGCCAGGGCCAGGCCCGACCAGATCGCGTAGAAGAGGGTGAGCATGGTGAGGAACAGGAAGGTGTTTTGCGGAAGGGTTTCCAGGGTGCCCTTGGCGGCACGCATCTGCTGGCTTTCCTTGAAGCGCTGTTCCAGGGCCACCACGCGGTCCAGGGTCTCCCGCGGCATGAATATGCCCACGGCCCAGTTCCCGTCGCCCCGGGGCACACTGCGCAACAGCCAGAGGCCCTCATGGGTCTCCTGGGTGCCCTCGGCTCCCCTGCCGGACAAGTCCGGTGGTTCGATCCCAGCGCGCAGGTCCAGGGCCTTCACGCCCTCGCCGCCCCTGGCCCCCAGGGAGGCCACCAGGTCGAGACCGGCCTCGGCGCGGATGGCGGAGGCCTCGGCGGAAGCTGAGGCCAGCAGGCGATCGGCGCCGAAATCCAGGCGGGCCCTGGCGGCGTCCCGGAGGTCCCCGGCCACCTTCTGGCCGTCCCGGATGGCCACCTCCGTCTCGGGGCTGAACCAGCGTTCCACGTTCTTGTTGATGAAATCCCGGCCCACCAGGAAGAGGATCAGGCTCGGGACGATATTCACGATGAACAGCGTGAGCACCATGCGGGTGCGCAGCCGCGAACCCAGGATGCCGCTCTTGCGCTCGAAGTAGAGCTTGGTCAGGCTGCGGGCCACGATGAAGAGCAGGGTCCCGATGGCGAGCACGTTGGCCGTTCCCACCGCGATGAGCGCCCACCGCGACGGCGCGTCCAGCCCACCCGCCGCGATGCGGTTGCCCACGGCCTTGTAGCCCAGGATGATCATGATGATCACCACGCCCAGGGCCACCGCGACGTAGAGGCGCGTCAGCTCCGGATGGCGTTTCGGATGGGATGGCACCCCAGCAGGCTATCCTGGAAGCTCCCCGAAAGGCAGGGCGATGGATACGGAAACAGCCGCGAGCAGGGCCTTCCTGGCCGACCTCGCCCCAGTGGAGGAGGCGGCCTGGGATGAGGTCGAGACCGCCTCGGGGCGGCGGCCTCGCCTGTCCGCCGAATTCTGGACCTCCCGCCAGCGGCAGGCCGCCAACCTCCACGAGATCTCGTATCGGGCCTGCTACAAGCCCCAGCTGCCCCGCCACTTCATCGAGCGCCTCACCCTGCCTGGCGAGCGCGTGTACGACCCCTTCAGCGGCCGGGGCACCACGGCCCTGGAGGCGGCCCTCATGGGACGCCGCGTAGCCGCCAACGACCTCAACCCCCTGTCGCGGATGCTGGCCGAACCCCGGCTCACCCCGCCGGATCCCGCCGAGGTGGCCCGGCGCCTGGCAGACATCCCGCGGACGGGCGCCGCGGATGGCGTGGACCTCGCCATGTTCTTCCACCCGGACACGGAAGCGGAGATCCGCGGCCTCCGGAGCTGGTGCCTCGACCGCGCCGCCAGCGGCGAGCTCGACGCCCTGGACGCCTGGATCCGCATGGTGGCCACCAACCGGCTCACGGGCCACAGCCCTGGGTTCTTCTCGGTCTACACCCTGCCCCCCAACCAGGCCGTCGGCGCCGACAAGCAGCGCCAGATCAACGCGAAGCGGAACCAGGTCCCGCCCTACCGCGACACCCACACCCTCATCCTGAAGAAGACCCGGCAGCTGCTCGCCGGCCTGGATCCCCAGGCCCTGCGGAACCTGGCCGAGGCCGCGCAGGATGCCCACTTCCTCACCGGCGATGCCCGCACCACGCCCGGCCTGGAGGACGG
>Ga0255338_1004662_pt1 | contig 13803 bp, 11 predicted proteins | sample MeOH1_35cm_T4_19_FD_203715 | JGI IMG/M metagenome (GOLD analysis project Ga0255338, IMG submission 203715) | Sandy soil microbial communities from University of British Columbia, Vancouver, Canada - MeOH1_35cm_T4_195 | ecosystem: Engineered > Artificial ecosystem > Sand microcosm > Unclassified ...
CCGCCGCGCGGACGAGAGCCGTGACAATCGCGACGGAGCATTGACGTATCGGCCAAGCCGCTGTCGATCGACAGCGGCTGTCCGTGCGGAACAGGTCCCGAGCGCCAGACTGCTTGATCGCAGATGCAACCGTTGTAGCAGGGGCTGGAAAGTGCTGAAGGGGCTTGGTGGGTGCATATCTGTCTGGTGTACGACTGCCTGTTCCCCTGGACGGTCGGAGGCGCGGAGCGCTGGTACCGCAACCTCGGCGAGCGGCTATCGGGGGAGGGGCATCGAGTCACCTATTTGACGATGCGCCAGTGGGACGAGCCGCCCACGATCGCCGGGATCGGCGTGGTCGCAGTCTGCCCACGCATGGCGCTTTACCGCCACGGCCGGCGTCGGATCCTGCCGCCGATTGCGTTCGGGCTCGGCGTGTTGCTCCATCTGCTGCTGCGCGGACGTCGCTATGATGTCGTCCACACCGCTTCGTTCCCGTTTTTCTCGATGCTTGCGATCGGAATGTGCCGGCCGCTTGGCCGTTATCGCATCATCTGCGATTGGCATGAGGTCTGGAGTGATCATTATTGGCGCGAATATCTCGGCCGGCTCGGCGCAGTGGGTGCGTGGGTCCAGCGGCTCTGCGCGCGCGTTCCGCACCGGGCCTATGCGTTCAGCCGCCTCCACGCCGAGCGCCTTCGCAGGCTGGGCGTTTGCGAAGTCACCCAATTGACTGGCGAATATGCCGGGGCCGACGCGGGCCCTTTGCTGCCGCTGGCCGTCGATCCGCCAACAATCCTTTATGCCGGACGCTTCATTCCCGAGAAAAGGATCGATCTGCTGGTCGCCGCGCTGCCGCTCGTTCGCGACGCGATACCCGACATTCGGCTCCGCCTGCTTGGAGACGGCCCGACCCGCGCGCCGATCATCGAGCTCATTGCCAAGCTCGGGCTGGAGACGCCCGTCGAATGCCCTGGCTTTGTCCCGACCGCGACCATTGACGAGGCGACGCGCGAGGCGCTGTGCGTGGTGCAACCTTCGAGCAGGGAAGGTTATGGCATGGTGGTGGTCGAAGCGTCGTCGCGCGGCACGCCGGCGATCGTCGTTGCCGGCGAGGACAATGCCGCCACCGAACTGATCGATGAGGATCGCAACGGTTTCGTCGTCGCTGCTCCGCAGCTGACCTTGCTCGCGGAGGCAATCATCCGATGCTGGCGCGAGGGAGAGGCGCTGCGCAGCCGTACTCGCGCATGGTATCGGGAAAATGAGGAGCGATTGTCGCTCGAGACTTCGCTCCGCACCGTCGCGCGGAATATGGACGAGCACGCACCGATCACCGCTTGAACCCGAGGTTGCACCGGCAGGCCTATGTCTCAGTTACCTGAATTCGACCCTGCCGTCCTCTGCGCAGTCGCACCTGGTGGACAGTGCGAGTTCGGGCCGCCGCGCGCGTTCCACGATCGCAGCGGCAGAGTCGGAGATGTGAGCGTCCTGCGCTGCCGGCATTGCGGCCACGGCATCACCCATCCGCCGCTCGCCGAGGTCGCCTTTCTCTATGCCGATCGCGCGAGCCAGGATTTCCAGCCGACGACCGCCGGGCTCGCGCATCGGATCAAGCGCCTCGCCTTTCGCCGCGATGCCTCGCGCCTGCTCCGGCAGGTCGGCAGCAAGCCGCGCCGGACGCTCGATTTCGGCTGCGGCAGCGGCCTGTTCACCCGCTGCCTCGGCGATCTTCTGCCGGAGGCCGAGGTCGTCGGCACCGACTTTCACGAGGCGCCGCCGGCCGATCTGGCGGGGCGGCTCTATGTGCCCAACGCGGAACTCGATGCCCAGCAGGACAGCTTTGATCTGGTGCTCGCGATGCACGTCATAGAACATGATGACGATCCCGCCGCGCTGGTCCGCCGCATCGTCGCGCTCGGCCGGACCGGGAGCCGCTTTGTTTTCGAGGTGCCGAACGTGGACTGCGTCTGGGCCGGCGTGTTCGGCGAAGCCTGGGACGCCTGGTATGTTCCGTTCCATCGCATCCACTTCAGCCGCGCGAGCTTCCGAGCGGTGATCGAGCGGAGCGATCTGGTGATCGAGCGCGAGATCGACGTCTGCCTGCCTTCGATGGGTCGTACCCTTGCCAACCTGCTCGGCACGCGCAATACGCTGCCGCTGCTGCTCGCCGGCATTGCGCTCCACCCCATCCAGTGGCTCGGCGAGCGGCTGACGCGAAAGCCGTCCGCGCTCCGGATCATCGCCCGAAAGCGCTAGCGCCCGCACCCTGCCGGATCAGACCTGCGATCTTCGCTGCGCCAGCGCCCAGATGCTGCCAAGGCCGTTCCAGATCAGCATCAACGTCGTGACGATCGGCGCCGCATAATGCATCGGCATCTGGAGCTGGTCCCGAAGCAGCCAGAGCAAGACGAACGCAGCCGGGACGTTGGGCAGCATCACCAGAGTGTAGCGCGCGAGCGCCCGCCAGCTCAGCGGTGCCGAGAAGGTGATCGAGGTCTGCAGGACAAAGCCGAGCAGGATCATCAGCGTGGCGCTGATCGCGAGGTTCAGCCACAACGGGAGGCCCATCCGGTCGAAGCCGATCAGCAGCAGGTTGTTGACGATGAAGCAGACCAGGCTGACCACGCCGTACCGTGCGGTTCGCTCGATCACAAATCTGAGCCGGTTCCGATCCATCCGGCTCGCTTGCACGGGCGCTTTCCGCTTGTCCATCATGGCGATTGCGCCGTCTCAGGCTGCTTCAGCCCGCGAGGGTCAAGGTCTAGCCGCGCGCGTCGACAAAGATGGTGTTGGCGAAGGTCTGGAACAGCGGCTGGTAGTCGCGCGCAGCCATCAGGGTGCCGAACCGATCGTCGCGGGCGAAGCCGCTGCGGCTCGCGGTCGCGGTCTCGATGCAGAACAGAAACGGGCGCCAGCGGTCGAAATCCCATACCTTGAGCACGTCGAAATCCAAGCCTTCGATGTCGAGAGAGGCGAAGTCGACGCCCTCCCGGGGCGCATGCCGCCGCAGCAGGTCGTTGATGCCGAGCACCGGCACCTCGATCACCCGCAACGAAGTCGCCATGTCGTGGCTGGCGACCGTCTCGCGCCATTGCTCGGACAATGTCGAGAGGCCATCCATGTCCATGACGTGAAGCTCGAGCGTGCCCGAGCCTTCGGGCACCACGCCGACGTTCACGATCGTGTCGCGCGGGCGCTTGCGTCGGAGGCGCCGGGCGATCGCTGGATTGGCCTCGAACAAGGATCCCGCTGCGCCGTCCCGATAGAAAAGATAGGTGTTCGAATGGCGCACGGGATCGTTGGCGCCGATGTCGAGATAGGTTCGGCAGCTTCGCCCGAGCACGCGCAGATAGGAGGCCACGCTCGCATCCTCGCCGAACTGCGCGAAGCCGCTCCGGGCGTGGACCTTGAGGTCGATGAAACGCCGCATCAGATATCGCCTCTCGTCTGGGGGAGAGGCGAGGAAGCGGCGCGCCAAAGCAAGTGCGCCCAAGCCGTTATTCTCCTGTGTACCGCCGAGGGAGGTCTTCCTCGTTCACGCGGCTGGCGGGGTATCGTAAACAATGGTCACGCGTCCAGCGCGAAGGCGGCCCGCTGCGGCGTCGGCCGCGCGCCTAATGTCTTTGACCCCCTCCCCTGACTTATCTAAGCGGAGGTAGCGCATGCGGATGGCCGCCGGTGGGTGAAGACCCGAACGCTATTTTCCCGGGAACGAACATGGTCGACGTTAGCATCGTCATCCCTTGCCTCAACGAGGCTTTGTGCCTCCCGCATTGCCTCGACAACGCCAGGGCCGCACTCGCGCAGATCGAACGAAATTACGGGCTTTCCGGCGAGATTGTCGTTGCCGACAACGGCAGCACCGACGGCAGCCAGGACATCGCGCTTCGCGCCGGCGCGCGCGTCGTGCCGGTCGCGCGGCGCGGCTATGGCGCGGCGCTGATCGGCGGCTTCAGCGACGCCCGCGGACGTTTCCTGATCATGGCCGATGCCGACGGCTCTTATGACCTGCTCGATGCCGTGGCGATGATCGGTCGGCTCGTCGATGGCGCCGAACTGTGCATGGGATCGCGCTTTCTCGGCGAGATCAAGCCGGGCGCGATGCCGTGGAAGAATCGCTATATCGGCAACCCCATCCTGTCCGGCATCCTTCGCTTGCTGTTCCGGACCCATGTTTCGGACGCCCATTGCGGCATCCGCGCGCTGACCAAGTCCTGCTTCCAGCGGCTGCGGCTCTCCGGGGCGGGCATGGAGTTCGCGAGCGAAATGGTCATCAAGGCAGCTTTGCTCAACGTCCGGATCGAAGAAACGCCTGCCACGCTCCATCCCGATCTGCGCGACCGGCCGCCGCATCTTCGACCGTGGCGCGACGGCTGGCGCCATTTGCGCTATCTATTGATGCTGAGCCCGACCTGGGTGTTCGCGATTCCCGCAGCGGTCGCGATCTTCCTGGGATCGGCCATCCTGCTGATGGCGGGGCTTCGCTTCTTCGGCATCAGCCCGATCACCTCGTTCGGAACGACCTGGACGATCTTTGGCGGGGCGCTCGTCGGGATCGGCCACACCTCTGCGCTGCTTGCCGCCGCAACCCATTTGTACGGCGTACGCCAGGGCTATCGTGTCGCCACCAGGAGAAGCCGAAAGGTCGCGCGCGCCATCACCCTCGAAACGATGCTCGCGACCGGCGCCGCCGCGGTCGCCGCCGGCGTCGCGCTGCTCGCGGCGGTGGCCATCTACTGGTCGGCAACGGGTTTCGACCAGATCGCCAACATCTTCCCGGTCGTGGTCGGGACCGCGATGGTGGTGCTCGGCAGCCAGAACATCTTGGGCGGTTTCCTGCTGGCGATCGTCGGCGGCAACGAGGCCTCGTTCTTCCAGGACGTGCCTGCGGCCCAACCAATGCCGGCCGCGCAGCGTGCGGCCGAAGCGGACCGCGCTCGTGCCGCCTAGCAGGCGGCCGATGGGCCGGCGCCGCCGCCGCTCTCCCCGCAAAGCCTGACCGATCCGCGTGATGCGCCGCCGTCGGACAAGCGCGCGATCAAGCGATCGAGCCGCCGTTTTCGCCACATCGCTGCTGCTCGTGATGGCAATCCTGGTGGCACTGACCGCCGTCGCCGCGGCCGAATATTTCCTGTCGGCGTCGGTTCCGATCTACTCGGGCTGGGGGCTGTCCAACTATTTCGTCTATCGTCAGGATCTGGTCGCGGTCCCGATCATGCTTGGCACCTTGGCGGCCGTGTTGGCCTGGCGTCCCGGCGAAGGTTCGCCTCGGGTGCCGCCCGATCCTCGCCTGGTGGCGATGGCATCGGCAGGCATCGTCCTCGTCCTTTGCTACGCCGGCACCTACATCGTCTTCCGCAATTATCCGCTGTCGCTCGATGAATTCCTGGTCGGCTTCGATGCGACGATCCTTCGCGATCGCGCGCTGCTCGCGCGGCTTCCGGTGGAGTGGCGCGATTATATCGATGCGTTGCAGCCACTGTTCGTCCTGCATGCTCCCGGCGACATCGCCTGGTCTTCGGCCTACCTGCCCGGCAATGCTGCGATCCGCGCGGTTTTCGAATGGCTCGGGGACGGTGCCCTCGCCCCGCCCGTGCTCGCCGCAGCGTCCGTTCTTCTCCTGTATCTCGTAGCGCGCAAGCTCGCGCCCGAGGACCACGAATTCGCAATCCTCGCCGTGCTGCTGCTCGTCACCTCGAGCCAGTTCCTGCTCACCGCGATGACGCCTTATGCGATGACGGCGCATCTGGCGCTCAACCTCGCCTGGCTGTGGCTGGCGCTGCACGACCGCCCGTGGAGCCGCGGCGCCGCGATCGCCGCCTCGTTCGTCGCGTGCGGCCTTCACCAGATGGTCTTCCATCCCCTATTCGTGGCACCTTTCCTCCTCTGGTTCTGGTTGACGGGGCGGCGAGGGCTCGCCTTTTTCTATTTTGCCGCCGTCAGCGCGTCCGCCTTGCTCTGGATCGTCTATTGGCAGCTGGCCGTCGCTCTCGCCTTGCCGGACGCGCCGGATGCAGCCTCGCTCGGCGGCGCTCTGTTCACCGAGCGCGTCCGCGCCGTGGTCGAGGATGCGTTTCGGATCGAGGCGTTCGGCCTGATCGCCGACAATCTGCTGCGCTTCTTCACTTGGCAGAACCCGCTCATGCTGGCGCTCGTCGCAGCGGCATCGCTGACGATCCGGCGCCAGCCGCCGATCGCCAAGGCATTGATTGGCGGTATCCTGCTCATGTTCGTGGCGACGATCCTGTTGATGCCTTATCAGGGCCATGGGTGGGGCTATCGCTATTTCCACGGCCTGCTCGGCAGCTTTGCGCTGCTCGGCGCGTACGGCTGGCGGACGATCATCGCCCAAGCGCCTGAAGTGCGGCGAAGGCTGCACGTCGGCTTGGGCCTTGCAATCCTGGTGTCGCTCGGCGTCATCCTGCCGCTTCGTGCCGTTCAGGCCTATCGCTTCGTCACACCCTATGCGGTGGCGAGCGAAAAGATCGCGCGGGCCGATGCCGATGTCGTGATCCTCGATAGCGGAGACCGCTGGTTTGGCTGGGACCTGGTGAGGAACGATCCCTTCCTGCGCCACCGGCCGATCATCGTCCACGCCCGGTCGCTGCGCACCGCCCAGGCGCGGGCGCTGTGCCGCAATTATCGCGTCAAGGTGATCAGCTCCTCCAGCCCCGAGCTGGCGCTTCTCCTGCGGATGAGGATGTCTTCCCGTTCCACCACGGAGGCGCAGCGGCGGCAAAGATTGCGGATGGCGGGATGCGGCGATAATCCTGTAGAGGAGAAGGGGGATGCCGCTTCGGGGAGCGGCCGGCGCTTACAATGAACCGGTTCAGTCCGAACGCCTGCCAGCCGGACGCTTGCCATAGGGTCGAATGATGAGGCCAAGTTCGCCATTGCTCTCGGTGATCGTACCCTGCTTCAACGAGCAGGACGTCATCCGCCATACGCATCAGCGGCTCGAAGCGGCGCTGCGCGCGATCACCGCGGATTTCGAGATCATCTATGTCGACGACGGCAGCCGCGATGGCACTGCGGAGCTGCTTCACGCCATCCAGGCCGCCAGCCCGGAAGTCCGGGTGCTGCGCCTGTCGCGCAACTTCGGCCACCAGATCGCCGTCAGCGCCGGGCTCGAATATGCGCGGGGCGACGCGATCGTGCTGATCGACGCCGACCTCCAGGATCCGCCAGAGGTGATCTGCGAGATGGTCGCCAAGTGGCGCGAGGGCTATCACGTCGTCTACGGGCAGCGGGTCGACCGGTCCGGCGAAAGCCGGTTCAAGCTGTGGACCGCGCGCGCTTTCTACCGCCTGATCAACCGGCTTTCGGAAGTGCCGATCCCGCTCGACACCGGCGATTTCCGGCTGATGGACCGCACCGTCGTCGACGCCCTGCTGAGGATGCGCGAGAAGCACCGGCTGCTGCGCGCGATGACGAGCTGGGTCGGCTTCCGGCAGGTCGCCCATCCCTACAGCCGCGCCGAACGCTTCGCCGGCACCTCCAAATATCCGTTGCGCAAGATGCTGACCCTGGCGCTGGACGGGATCATCTCCTTCTCGGCGATTCCGCTCAAGATCGTCACCAGCGTCGGTCTGGCTTTTTCGGCGCTGTCCGTGATCGGCATCATCTACGCGGTCGCGCAGCGCCTGCTCACCGATAATTGGGTCCCCGGCTGGACGTTGATCTTCATCACCGTCCTGCTGATCGGGGGGCTGCAGTTCATCTTCCTCGGCGTGATGGGCGAATATATCGGCCGCATCTACAGTGAGGCGAAGGATCGCCCGTTGTTCCTGGTGATGGAGGAACTCGGCTTCGATCAGGCGGCACGCAGCGCCCGGCTCCCCGGCCATCAGGCCAGGAGCGGTGAGCTGCCGCTGGCATCGGCAGCCTCCTTGTCGCGATAGCGCCGCCGGTGCCCCCTGTCCCGCAGAACGCGCGCCGCGGCATCAAGCTCGTCCTCGGCCTCCTGATCAGCGCGTTGTTCCTCGCCGCGACCTTGCGCGCGGTTCCGCTTCGCCAGGTCGGCGAGACGCTTGCCGATGCTTCGCTTTCCTGGGTGCTGGTCGCGCTTGGCTTCGTCGGCCTGGCCTATCTGCTCAAGATCTACCGCTGGACGGTGATGCTGCGCAGCCTTGGCGCCAAGGTCCGCGTGGGGGAGGCGGCGGTTCCGTTCCTTGGCGGCGTCGCGTTCAACAACGTGCTGCCGTTTCGCGCCGGAGACGTCATCCGCGTCGTCGCCTTCCAGCGTTTCACCGGGGTTCCCGCGTCCGGCCAGATCGGAACGCTTGCGCTCGAGCGGCTGATGGACCTGTTCGTGCTGCTGGCGCTGCTGTTCGCGACCGTCACCTTCTGGCAGGTGAGGCTGCTCGACGCCGGCCTCCTCGCCGGGCTTCGGCTCGTCGCCGCGGCGCTGGCCGTGGCCGTGCTGCTGTTCATCGCCGCGCCCCGCACGCTCCGCCTGCTCGTCACCTGGGCCGAACGCAGCTGGCCGAAGCTGCACCGTTTCGGCGACGCGCTGCTGCGCCTCTCGGATGCGGTGGCGACCTTGTCGCGGCCGGCGTTCCTGCTGCGCATCCTGCTGTTGAGCGTGGCGGCCTGGCTCACTGAGGGCGGCGTCTATTTTGCGGTCGGCCAGGCGCTAGGGGTCGTTGCGACGCCGCAGGCGGCGCTGCTCGCGCTCAGCGTCGCGACGCTCGCGACCTTGATCCCGAGCGCGCCCGGCTATGTCGGGACGTTCCATTATTTTGCCGCACGAGTGGTCGTCGCCTCCGGCGGCAGCCAGGTCGGCGCTGCCGCTTTTGCGATCCTGGTCCACGGCCTGCTGTGGCTGTCGACGACCGCAGCGGGCTTCCTTGCCCTCGCCATTTCCGGAATGAGGGCGCAGCCGCTGGTCGCGGCGCCCGCGAACACGAACTCGGAGGCAGATCCTCAGTGAATGCCCAGACGCTTCCCCAATCCGACCCGATCGTGATCGTCGGCGCCGGCTTCACCGGGCTCGCGGCGGCCTATGAGCTCGCCAGGGCCGGGCAAAGGGTCGTCGTGCTCGAAAAGGAGCCGGTGGTGGGCGGGCTCGCCAGCGGCTTCAAGGTCGGCGATTTCACGCTCGAGCGCTTCTACCACCATTGGTTCACCAACGACGTGCACGTGATGGACCTGATCGAGGAGATCGGATGCTCGGACCAGGTCGTGTTCCGGCCGACGCGAACCGGCATGTATTACGCGAACACGATCTTCAGGCTGTCGACTCCGCTCGACCTGCTCCGCTTCAGCGCCTTGAGCTTCGTCGATCGCATCCGCTTGGGACTGCTCGCGCTGCGCGCGCGGCGGATCCGGGACTGGAAGAAGATCGAGCATATGACGGCGCGGGACTGGCTGATCCAGCTCGCCGGCGCCAAGGTGTTCAAGGTCGTCTGGGAGCCTCTGCTGACCGGCAAGTTCGGCCCCTATGCCGACAAGGTCGGCGCGGTATGGTTCTGGAAGAAGCTCGCGCTGCGCGGCGGCAGCCGTGCCTCGGATGGGCGCGAGGTGCTGGCTTATTACAAGGGCGGCTTTTCGGAGCTCGCCGAAGCGCTCACGCGCAAGCTCGAGGCAATGGGCGTCGAGGTGCGGACCAGCGCGGCCGTGACCGGCCTCACGATCGACGACGGGACGGTGACCGCGGTGCGGACCGAGGGCGAGGCGATCCCCGCGCGCGCGGTGCTGCTCACCCAGGCGCTGCCGCTGATCGCCGACCTGCTCGAGGGCCATGCGCCGCCGCCCTATGTCGCGAGCCTGCGGCGGATCGATTACCTCGCCAACATCTGCCTGGTGCTCGAGCTCGACCGCAGCCTCTCCGAAACCTATTGGCTCAACGTAAACGATCCGAGCTTTCCGTTCGTCGGCGTGATCGAGCATACCAATTTCGAGCCGCCGGAGAATTACGGCGGCCGGCACATCGTCTTCCTGTCGAAATATCTGCCGGAAAGCGACGCGCTGTACCGGATGAGCGATCCGGAGGTGCTCGACTTCGCGATCCCTCATCTTCAGCGGATGTTTCCCAACTTCGAGCGCGCCTGGGTGACCGGCTATCATGTCTGGCGCGCCCGCTTCTCGCAGCCGATCGCCGAGCCCGGCTATTCCCGCCTGATCCCGCCGCAGCAGACTCCGCTCGCCAACGTCCAGGTCGCGACGATGGCGCAAATCTATCCTGAGGACAGGGGGACCAATTATGCGATCCGCGAAGGGCGGCGCGTCGCGAAGGAGCTGATCGCGGACTTTGCGAAAGTCCCGTCCGCGCCAGAGCCGGCAAGCGCGGCGGGGAGCGCCGCGCCGCAGCCGTGAAATGGTGGCGCAGCCGGAAAGGTCAGCGAATGGGAGACGGTCGTTGAAGCGGGTCGCGCCCGATGGAACCACCGGGAACGGGGGCCTCTCACCAGGCGCGGCCAGCGCATGTGGAGGCGAATCTCGGGCGCGATGGTTCGGAATGGTCCTGCTGATCGTGGTGATCGCTGCGGCCGTCGCCTTTCGCCTCTATCTGCTCGCGGCCACCGATTTTCCGATCAATGACGGCGGCCTGTTCTACGCATTCGTCGAGGGCATCGCGCACACGTTTCCCGCTTTGCCTGAAAGCGTGTCGTACAATGGGCTGACGATCCCCTTCGCTTACCCGCCGCTCGCCTTCTGGATCGGTGCGCTTCTGACCGAGCTCGGGCTTGCCCCGCTCGAAGTGGTTCGCGCGACGCCGATCGCGATGAACATCGTCTACATAATCTTGTTCGCGCTCCTTCTCCTGCGAAGTGGGCGGTCGGCGCTGTTCACCGCGCTCGCGCTGCTGTTTCTCTGCACGATGCTGCGCTCGTTCGGCTGGCTCATCATGGGTGGGGGGCTCAGCCGCGGCCTGGGTGCGATCTTCCTCCTGCTGACGTTGTTCGCGATTGGCATTCCGGGCCGCGAGCGCGGCCCTGCTCTGCCCGCGTGGCGGGTCGCGCTGGCCGGCGCCTTCGTTGGCTGCGCCATCCTCTCCCACTTCGAATGGGGCGTCGACGCCGCCGCCGCCGTTATCGCCAGCCGCGCGCTCGGCAGCCCGAGCGCCAAGGATTTCGTGCGCAGCAACCTCATCGCCGGAACCGTGGCGGCGATCGTGGTCGCGCCCTGGCTGCTCCTCGTCATTCGGCTTCATGGGGTAGCGCCGCTGCTTGCGGCGGGAGGATCAAGCTCGTGGGGCCTGCTCGCTCCGATCGGGCATCTCATTTCGTTCCTGCTCTCGTCGCTCACCAACCCGCTCCTCCTGATCGGCGGGGTGATCGCCCTGCGCCGCCGCGACTATTTCTGGCCGGCATTCTTCCTGCTCTGCCTGGTGCTCACTCCGCGGCACGCCTTCACTCCGGCAACGCTTCCCCTGGCGGTCTTCTGCGCCCTGGCGATCATCAGCCTGTATGATGCGATGGTTCGCCGTGGCTCCTCGCCCAAGCGCGCTGCCGCGGTCGCCGCCGTGGCCGCAGCTGCGGCTCTCTTGTCGCAATCTTATCGCGGAATCACCTCCGGCAGCGCCACCTATCGCCCGCTCGACCGCGAGGCCCGGACGGCAATGGCTTGGGTCGCAGCCACCCACCCCGGTTCCGCCTTTCTGGTGGTCACCGATCAACCGTGGCCGCTGGACGCGAGCGCCGAATGGTTCCCGATACTCGCGCGCGCCCGGAGCGTGAATACCGTCCAGGGCCGCGAATGGCTGCCGGACCGTGCCTTTGCGCGGTGGAATGAGATGGATCTGGCGTTGAAGAAGAGCCGCTCGTGCGAGGCGGCGCTGGCCGTATTGGCGCAGCACGAGCGCCCGCAGTTCGTCTGGGCCGAAGCCAGGAAGGATTGTTTCGCGGCGCCCGCATTCCAGCCGGTCTATCGCAATGCGAAGGTCACGATCTTTCGGGTTGGGCCGGCGGCGCGGTGGCTGCCGACGCCGGTCAGCGCGCGCCGAACCCGGTGAAGACGGTGCGGATCGTGCGGGCGACGATCAGCACGTCGACCCAGAACGAGAAATTCTTGATATAGTAGAAATCGTAGTGGAGCTTCCACAGCACGTCGTCGACCTCGGCGACATGGCCCTGGCTGACCTGCGCCCAGCCGGTGATGCCAGGCCTCACGATGTGCCGATAGCGATAGAAGGGAAGCTCCTTCTCATACCATAAGGAGAGCGGCACCGCTTCCGGCCGCGGACCGATCCAGCTCATCTCGCCGCGCAGCACGTTGATGATCTGGGGCAGCTCGTCGATCCGGTAGCGGCGGAGATATTTGCCGACCCGGGTGACGCGATGATCATCGTCCTGGGTGACCGCTGCGAGGCGCGGATCGTGGTCCGGCCCGGTTCGGTTCCGCATCGAGCGAAACTTGAACATCGTGAACGTCCTGCCGCGGTAGCCCATGCGCTGCTGGCGGAACAGCACCGAGCCCGCCGAATCGAAGCGGATCGCGAGCGCGACGAGCAGCAGGAACGGGGCAAGCAACGGCAGGAGGATCACCGCCGAGACCACATCGACCACTCTTTTGACCTTGGCGTAGATGATTCCCGGGATCAGCGAGCCGAGATTGTTCTCGGAGAGATGCTCGATCGCGACCCGTCCGGTGAGCGATTCCTGCATCTGCTTGACGTGCATGATCAAGGTGCCCGCCAAGGCGGAGTCGGCGAGGAAGCGTTCCCACTCGTCGGGAATGTCGGCGCGCAGATCGGCAACGACGGCATCGAGACCGCGCGTGTCGGCATTCGCGTCGGACAAGGGAACCCACGTCACTTCCCGCACTTCGCGGAGCGACCAGACGTCGCCGAACGGCACCACCCCGATCCGCAGGCGATGCTGCCGCTGGATCTGAAAATACACGACATAATACCACAGGATCGAGAGCAGGAAGCTGGCGAGGAACTGGAGGCGGCTGTAGTCCAGGCGGAGGAAGAAGAAGATTGCCAGCACGATCGCGTAGGACGCCGCGAAGCTCGGCAGGATATGGTAGGCGGCGCGCACGCCGGGCAAGCGCGAGAGACGTCTGAAGCTGACATAGCCGATGACAAGCGCGATCGTGGTGCCGACCACCGATATCTGCAGGCCGACGAGGTCCTGCGGGCGCTGGGCAAGCTGGACCCGGACCACCCATGGCGCGATCACCGCCACGAGCAGCCCGACGCCGAGCTGCAAGCGCAAGCGATTCCAGAGCGACGAGCGCGCGGAGAGGAATTTACCGGATTCTAGCACGATAGGGCCGAACAGCTCAGGGCGGGGGCAGCACGAAAGCGCGCGTTTATCGGCAATTTCGGCCACAAGTCCAAGCAAATTACCCGCCTCGCGGGATCGATCCGGGGCGGGGTGCGTGGCGGCTTGCCGCCTCGAAAGGTTGATCTGTCCAGGCCGGTGGGGCAAGGCCGGCCCGTCTTTCCACAACAAGCGGCGCTTCATGACGACCCTGGTGACCGGCGCGGCCGGCTTTATCGGCTTCCATGTCAGCCAAAGGCTGCTGGCGCGTGGCGAGCCGGTGATCGGCCTCGATAATTTCAACGATTATTACAGCGTGCAGCTCAAGCGCGACCGGATCGCGAAGCTGGGCAAGGACCATGGCAACAGCTTCCACATGGTCGAGGCGGATTTCGCCGACGACGGCGTGCTTCGCGAGAGCCTGGAGCGACTGGATTTTGACCGTATCGTCCATCTCGGCGCGCAGGCCGGCGTGCGCTATTCGATCGAAAACCCTTTCGCTTATGCGCGCTCCAACCTGCTCGGCCACCTCAACCTGCTCGAAATCGCGCGGGCGCGGCGTTCATCGCACCTTGTCTATGCCTCTTCCTCGTCGGTCTATGGCGGCAAC
>Ga0255338_1004663_pt1 | contig 13803 bp, 9 predicted proteins | sample MeOH1_35cm_T4_19_FD_203715 | JGI IMG/M metagenome (GOLD analysis project Ga0255338, IMG submission 203715) | Sandy soil microbial communities from University of British Columbia, Vancouver, Canada - MeOH1_35cm_T4_195 | ecosystem: Engineered > Artificial ecosystem > Sand microcosm > Unclassified ...
GGGCATAAGGCACCACGATGCGCGCGACTGCCGCCTGGCCCTGGTAACGGATCATCAGCGGCGCCATCCCGCTCTGGCGGCTCGTGACCAGACCGCCGGACTCCACGGTCGCCACCGGCTCGTTGTTCGTGTCGAAGCGCGCGCGGGCGGTCACGTCCTCCCGGGAGCCGTCCGAGTAGACGGCCGTGGCGCGGAGTTGCTGCGACTGTTCCCGGTTCATCACGCGGAGTGCAGGCTCCACCTCCAGTTGCACCACCCGGCGCTCGCCCGCCGCCGGGCCGGCTGCGCCTTGTGCTAGCCAGTCTCGCAGCAGGTGGTACTCTCGGGAGTCCGCCTTGAAGCGGGCGCCCCCGCCGTGCGGAACCTGCATGGTGACCTTCTTCAGCAGGAGGCTCTGCTCCACGGCCATCAGGTCGACCCGCTTGCCCTTCTTCTCTTCAACGATGCTTTTGCGGTCCGAGGTTGGGTCGAAGCCGAGCAGCGAGAGCCGAAGGCCGCCCTTGCCATACTGGGCGCCGTGGCAGGCTCCCTGGTTACAGCCGGCCGCCGTCAATACCGGGATCACCTCGTTCAGAAACGAGATCGGCCTGGGTGCGGCCATCCCCTCGGCCCGTACTTCCAATCGGGCAGTGACCGGCCGGACCCCTGGTGCGGCATACCGGACAGTTACCGGGAAGGCCCCGTCCTTCCGGGGTCGGATCAGGCCGCTCTCGATGGAGACAGTACCTTTCGGCGCGGCAAAGAGTGCGGAGCGGGTCACGTCCAGCTCCCGCCCATCCGCGTGCACCGCCGTGACCAGCACCTGCTGCTCCGACCGCGGGCCCCCTAGCGAGACTAAGGACGGGCTCAGCCGCAGCGTGACGATGGTGCCTCTCGCTGGGACCGGTTTCTTTACCGCGAGGGTGCGCTTGGTAGGGACTGCCGCGACGGGTGTTGCGCAAGCCGCCATCAGGAGCGGGGCCAGGAACAGGGTTGGGCCTCTCATTAGTTGGCTCCCTCGGCGCGGCGGGGCTCGGTAGTCACCGTCAGCCGGATCGGTGGGGTGCTCACCGTCACCACGTTGCCGCGGAAGTCGCCCGCGAGCGGCCGGCAGAGGACGAAGGTGTATTCTCCCGGCAGCGTGTTCTGCGGGAGGGTGAAGGGGAAGAGATAGCGGCCGCCTTCTTCTAATAGCGTCTGCGGCGGACCGAAGCTGAGGACCTGATGCGCGTTCCCTGTGCCGCGCAGGGGGATCAGGGAGAGGATCCCGGTGAACCCCCGCAGCTTCTCGATATTTACGGGGATGCGAATCGGCTCGCCGGGCGCCGCGGTAAGGGCGCGGACCTCCGTCCGGAGCTGGAAGTCCTGGGGCTGCACCACGCACGCCAGGTAACTGTCCGTGGGGCGGCGGATCGCGTGGTCACCCGCCTGACTCAGGTGTCCCATAGGGGTCGAGCGCACCACCACTTGCCTGCCGCCGATCTCCGCCTCTCCCTCGATCCAGAATGGGACCAGGGTGCCGGCCGTGGCGTTGGCCGGAGCGGTGATCGTCACCAGGGCGGAGGGCCCGTGCACCTCACTGGTGGTCGCCCGCGGAATGTATGCGTCGCCGGCGGCGAAACCGGCCGGCAGACCGCCGATCCGCAGGCGCACCGGACCGGCGAAGCCACCAAAGCGTGTGACCTGCACCGGGACCGCACCAGTGGCGCCCGGGCCCATGATTACCGGGTTGTCGTAAAAGCTGGAGAGGGTGAAGCGCGGGCGCAGCAGCTCCACGGTTGCACGGTAGACACAGTCCGGATCCCCTCGCCCTGCGGCATCTCGGATCAGGACGGTGTAAAGACCATCCGTTACCGCCTTGAGCTCCACCCGCGGATCGCCGGAAAGGCTGTCCACCCGGTTGTTGCTCACCTCGAATGTATATGGGCCGTCGTCGTTGTAAGCAAGTTGTTTGCCGTCAGGTCCCAGCACCGTCAGCGTCAGATCCACCGGGGACCGGAGCACCCGCCCGGCCGTGACGTCCACGCAGACCGTCTCGCCGGCACGGAGCCGTAACTGGAAGGAGTCCACGTCACCTTCGCGCTCCACGCGTCCGTTGAAGACGGCCGGAAGCGCTACCAAATTGGCCTGCACGGGGCTGTCGTTTGGCTCTTGCTCCAGCACCTCCGGCAGTTCGCCCACCAGGAACGGCCGCAGGTTCGCAGCTCCGGGCACCGGGGCGAGCTCCAACACCTCGCTCGCGCCGGCCGGGATTTGAACCTTCAACTTGCCGTTGTCCGGTAGGTTCGGGCCGGCAGCCGCTACCTCTACGCTCTCCCCTCGGCGCCCACCGGCGGGGTAGAGTGAAGTGACCCACGGCACAGATCCCAGCGTCAGGCGGTAGACGGCGGCGTCCCCGCCGCCGAAGCCTACTTCCCGGACTTCTGCCGTGTACTCCCCGGCACTCTTCGGGCGAAAGGCCAGGAACGGGTCGAGCGTGTGGAAGTCCTCGTTGCGAGCCACGACCTGTCCGGTCGCGTCGTAAATCGTGAGGGTGGTGTCGAGGAAGGCGAGCTTTTCGGACTGCGAATCCAGCGCCTGCCCCTGGAGCGCCAGCGTGACGGTCTCTCCGGCCCGAGCGCGAAAGCGGAATTGATCGATGTCCGCGCCTGCGTCCAGTCGGGCGTTCACCACCACCGGAAGCTCCAGTAGCCGGCCCTCACCCGGGGAGTTGTTCGGCTCCTGCTCCACAACTTCCGGGTGCTGTCCTACGATGAACCAGGCCGGATCCGAGACGCCGCCTTTGCCGACTACCCGGAGGCTGCGGCGGCCCAGCGGTGCGTCCGGCGCGATCTCCAATACGGCCTGCGCGAGGGTGCGGCTTTTCGCCTGGATCGACTGCACCGTGACGCCCGTGCCGCTCACGCGCACGCTCCGGAAGTCATCCAGCGGCGCGCCATGGAACGTCACGGTCACCCGGGTACCCTGCCGGCCTCCCGGAGGAAAGGCGCTGGTGAGATCCGTGTACTCATACCGGGTGATCTGCGCTACGGCCGGTACGGCCAGCGCTGCAGCCGCAAAGATGAGGAGGGCAGGTGCGCCCATGACCTGGAGACGACGGAACATTCCGCGGGGTAGCTCCTGTCCGTGACGCAGCACGAGGGGAACGCTCGGTCACTCCCTGTTAAGAGCGCGAAATACCCGCGAGGTTTTGCCGTTTTTGCTGGAGGTATTGGCCAGCGCCGGCCAGTTCAACTCAGGGAGTGCCTTCCCAGCCGGTGGCAAGCGCGGTGGGAAGTCGATCGTCGGCAGACGAGGGAGGCGTGCCGGGTGGAATGATCTCGCCCACCGGAAGGCGGCTCCAGGGCCCGGCCGGAAGTGCGGGTGCCTGCCGGGAGCCGCTGCTTTCAAATCCGGGCCCCGGTCCGGGCGCGCGGTCGTAAAGCTTCCCGATCCCTTCCCCGAGTGCCAGATGAAAGATCCGGACGTTTTGGACGCCGTCCTCCAGTCGGAACACGCGCGCCGTCCGGTAGATGGTGCAGTTCCGGGCGGTCACCCAAGCGCTCCCCTTGCTGCCGCGGCAGCGGAAGGCGATGTCGTTGTCCACGAACACGCACCCATCGACCACGGCCTGAACCTTCTCCTTGAGGTTAAGCGCGGCCCCGTTGTCAATGGAGCCGTGCCCCCACCCCTGCATCAGGCAATTGCGGAGGGTAATCCGGGAGCGGCGAGGCTCCGCAGCGCTCGTCTTGCTATCGAACGCGTTCTCACCGGGCGTCTCGCCCTTCTTAAATCCGGCATAGTCCCGGTCCAGTGGGCCTGTCCAGAGGAAGCAGTGCTCGACCAGCACGTTGTCCCACGGATACGGTTGCTCCATTCGATCCGGGTCGAACTGGAGTGCGTCGCCACTAACGTGCGAGATCTCGGTGTTGCGGATGGTGAGGTTCAACGGCCGGCCGGTGATGCCATGTGCGTCCACGTTGTGCTCCGCCCGGAACGATCCCCCGAGCACATGGTGGATGTGGCAGTTCTCCACGCGCACGTTGCGGCCATAGATCTCGAGGGCGTCACGTCGTCCATATCGAAGCGTGCAGTTGCGGAGTATCACCTGGTCCGCGCGGATCTTCACCAGGTCTTCGTCGATCCACTCGCCGTCGATGAGTAGGTTCTCGTAAACGCCTGCCCGATCGATCCGAAGCGTCTTCAGCTTGCGCGCGTTCGGTCCCGCGCCCACCGGCCCGGTGAGCCCCGCGTATTCCGCCTTCGGTTCCGCAAACAGGGACCGCTGTGCCGCCAACGCAGCAATCAGGGCAAGTGCGTCGCGCCGGTACATCTGATGAGGCCTCAATATCCGGTTCCAAGACGAGGAGTACACCACGGCTATCTCGGAGCATAGCTCCCCATTTCTGACACGGCGCGAAATGACAGTTTCTTCTGATCCGAGTGGTGAGTGTCAACGGGTACGGAGCGGTGAGGTAGATTCCATCTCGCTCCAACACCCGGTTGTTCACAGCAGGCGTCCAGAACGTGGGCAACCCTACCGTACTCGGTCATCCTGGAGCGAAGCGAAGGATCTCGCCCTCGCGCGAGGTACATGCTGATGCTGCTTAGGGATGCGAGATCCTTCCCTCCGTTCCTTTCAGGATGACGGAGTACGGGGGCGGTGTTCAACGCTCACAGGACCCTTACCGGTCCACCCATGTAAGCGGATACCGAGTAATTGCTTCCACAGCAATGCATCGAAAACGAAAGAACCATCGATTGGGTGAGTTTTGTCCACTGCAAGACGGTGTTAGACCGAAGAAGCGGGCGAACCCACCGGGACGCAGTCAGCCGGTTCTGCAGATGAGCCTCGCCAAAGCCTCCAATTCACTTCCGGCCTTCAGGCCGGTCCAAAGGAGACCCACCGTGCGCTTCCTTTACTCGGCCCTACTGCTGGCCGTAACCGCGCTCTCCGCTCGGGCCATCGACTCAGGTACCGTCAAGGCTACGTTCAAGGTCCAGAACAAACCGATTGAGCTGAAGTACGCTTACGCGCACCTGCACGATAACGCAGAGGGTATCCTGGACCGCCCGCGAGAGCTGCGCATCCTATTAACAGACCGCGAGGTGCCGCGCGAAGCGCTGTATGGCCACTCGTTCTTACCCGTGACAAGCATGGCCACAGAGGGAAAGGTGCAGGGGTTGCTCTTTGAGCTGGACCCATCCAAGCCGAACTCCTTGGTGAGTACCCTGCTCACGGCGCCCACCGAGCCGGGTCAGTTCCTCAGCCGTACTACCTATTCCGCGGAGCCGAAGCTGTTCAAGCGCTGGAGCTTCACCCCGCAGCACGTGTCCGGTGAACTGGAACGGCTCAAAGAGTTCGACCCGGACTTCCCCAACCTCACGGAAGTGAGCTTTTCGGTTGACTTCAGCGTACCCGTGTTCAAGGAGCCGGCGGTTACGGCGGATCTAAAGGGGAAAGCAGCGCAGGCCAGCCCGCAGGTGCAGGCGCTGGCCGCCTGCGCGCGTCTCCTGGCGGCGGGGGACCTGTCCGGGTCCCGCCAGTATCAGTCCGAGCGCGCCCTCCAGCGGTTCGACGCGGCGAAGCTTGAGCCCGCGGTGGCGGCGAAACTGGCGAAAGAGGGTGGCGCGGAGCTGAAGCGCACGCTGCCGCGGATCCAGCGTGTGGTGGTGCGTGGTAGCCGGGCAGTGGCCATGGTGAACAAAGGGGAGTACTTCAGCATGATCCAAGAAGGCGGGCGCTGGAAAATGGACTGACAGCCGGGAGAGGCAGGCGTGCGTGGAGGCGTCGTCTCGACGCCTCCACTGCGGCGAGCCGCTGGCTCGCCGAGGCGGCGGAACATCGACTTGCCGCTGAGCCGCGGCGCCACATCATGCCGTTCCGCCCATCACTTCGCTCGTAACGGTCCGCCAGCCGGAGCTGCTCCTCCTTCAGGCAATTGGATAGCCGGAAACGGAAGATACCCGGTCCGGCCAGCTTATCGGGTGCAGCGGCAGCCTGGAGGCGTGCTCTGTTAAGGGGTAGCCGGTTAAGCGCGGCGGGGCGTGAAGGATGATCGAGCCGCTCCCCCCAACCGGTATTCGGAGCTCGCCACCAAACGATACCGAGGCGAGCCAGGCTGTCCTACCGCTCCGGAGACCCCGATGCGCCGCTTTTTCGTCTCGACCGTGCTGCTGCTCAGCCTTTCGTTGGTCCTGGTGGGGCAGGCGGCTCCCGCCCCGGCGCTGCTGGGCTTCCCTGGCGAGCGGACCGCACAGCAGCGAGCCCTGGAGAAGCGGTTCGACGCCCTGCTGCGGCGGGAGAACCTGCGCGACTGGATGCAGCGGATGACGGCCCGGCCCCATCACGTGGGCTCCCCGTTCGGGAAGGAGAACGCGGAGTTCATGGCCGGACAGCTTCGTTCGTGGGGTTACCAGACGGAGATCGAAGAGTTCCAGGTCCTCTTTCCCACGCCGCGCACTCGCCTCCTGGAGATGACCAGGCCGACCCGTTTCAAAGCGCGCCTCGCCGAGCCGAAACTGGCGCAAGATACCACCTCGGGCATTCGGAAGGACCTGTTGCCGAATTACAACGCCTACTCGGTGGACGGCGACGTGACCGGAGAGGTGGTGTACGTCAATTACGGCATCCCCAAGGACTACGAGACCCTCGCGGAGCGGGGGGTCAGCGTGAAGGGCAAGATCGTGTTGGCGCGCTACGGAGGCTCCTGGCGCGGCATCAAGCCGAAGGTCGCGGCGGAGCAGGGCGCCATCGGCTGCCTCATCTATTCCGATCCGAAAGAGGATGGCTACTACCAGGGAGACGTTTACCCCAAAGGGTCCTATCGCGGCGAGCACGGCGCCCAGCGGGGATCGGTGGCGGATATGCCGCTCTTCCCGGGAGATCCGCTCACACCCGGAGTGGGGTCCACCAAGGACGCCCGGCGGCTTTCCTTGAAGGAGGCGCCGACCCTCACCCGCATCCCGGTTATGCCGATCTCGTATGCGGATGCGCTTCCCCTCCTGCGCTCCCTGGCGGGTCCGGTGGCTCCCGAAGAGTGGCGCGGTGCCCTGCCGGTCACCTATCACCTGGGACCGGGACCCACAGCCGTCCACCTCAAGCTGGCTTTCGACTGGAAGCAGGTCCCCTGCTACGACGTGATCGCACGGCTGCCCGGCGCGGAGCGGCCGGACGAGTGGGTGATCCGCGGGAACCATCACGACGCCTGGGTCTTCGGGGCGGATGATCCCATCAGCGGCACCGTGGCCGTGCTGGAGGAAGCACGGGCGGTGAGCGAGCTGGTCAAGACTGGCTGGCGGCCGAAGCGGACCATTGTCTATGCGCTGTGGGACGGCGAGGAGCCCGGCCTCCTGGGCTCCACGGAGTGGGTCGAGACGCACGCCGAGCTCCTAACGAAGCACGCGGCCCTCTACATCAATTCGGACAACAGCGGCCGCGGCTTCCTGCGCGCAGGGGGCTCGCACACCCTGGAGCGCATGGTGGACGAAGTGGCTCGGGACGTAACGGACCCAGAGAAGGGGATCTCTGTCCAGGAGCGGCAGCGGGCGCTGCGGCTCACCCGGGGCGCTGCGGAAGAGCGGAAGGAAGCGCGCGAAAGCGAGCATCTGCGGCTCAACGCGCTGGGCTCCGGGTCCGATTACACCCCGTTCCTGCAGCACCTGGGCATCGCCTCGCTCGACCTCCGTTACTCGGGCGAGAACGGCGGCGGCTCCTACCATTCGATCTACGACTCCTTCGACCACTACACGCGCTTCGGAGATCCGAACTTCGATTACGGGATCGCGCTCGTCCAGACCGCGGGCCGGGTCGTGCTCCGGTCGGCCAACGCAGACGTGCTGCCGCTGGAGTTCACCCGCCTCGCCACGACTTTGGATAAGTACGTCAAAGAGGTGGTGAAGCTGGCGGGTGACATGCGGACCGAGACGGAGGAGCGGAACCGGTTGATCGAGACCGGCGCCTTCGAGGTCGCTTCCGATCCGAAGGAGACCTACGTCGCACCGGCACGGCACGCGCCCGTCCCTCCGCTGGACTTCACCCCGCTCCAGAGTGCGCTGGCTCGCCTGGACAAAAGTGCCCGTGCCTACGATGCCGCGCTCTCCGTTGCCCCGATCGGAGGATCGTTGCTAGATCGGAAGTCGCTGGACGAGATCCTGATCCGCACGGAGCGAGCGATGACGCGCAGCGAAGGGCTGCCTCGCCGCCCCTGGTTCCGCCACCAGATCTACGCACCCGGGTTCTACACCGGCTACGGCGTCAAGACACTACCGGGCGTGCGCGAAGCGATTGAGCAGCGCCGGTGGGCGGAAGCCGCGGAACAGATCGGGCTGGCAGCGCGCACCCTGGAAGGCGTGGCCGCAGAAATCGACCGCGGGACCGCTCTGCTCAAACCGTAGCAGCCACGGTTACTAAATCTTGAGTGAGCCGCCGGCTAGGGCACCTATAACTCTTCACAGTTCCGCGAGTGAGAATCGATCGTCGCGTTCAGAGCCCTGATAACCTGCAGGTGTAGCCCCAAGGAAAGCTGGGAACGGCCGGCGAAGCTAGTCACAACCCGCGTAGAGAGTTACGGTTGCCATGACCCGCGGTCCAGCGGCCGGACTTGCTACGTTCCGGGACCGGATCCGTCGCAGGCGCCTGGACGTGCAGTTCCCCGCAGGAGTTTGATCCGTGAACAAAAACCTCACGCTCGGTAGTGCCCTGGCCCTTGGGGTCGGCGCGCTAGTTGCCGGAATGCTACCCACCTCGCCACCTGTCCGCGCGCAAGGCGATCCGCTATGGCTCGACAGTTACGAAGCCGCCCAGGCCGCCTCGCGGCAATCCGGGAAGCCGGTATTCCTCGTCTTCCGCTGAGAGCGCTGAGTGTCCTGTAAAGGACTGGATGCGCAGGTTGTGCATCCTCAAGACGCGGAGCTGAGGCAGCTCCTTAGCCAGTTTGTTCCGGTGCGTATCACGAACTTCAAAGGAGTGGATCTCAACCGCTTCCGGTTCGATTACGATCTCACCTTCGCGGTCCTCATGCAGAATGCCGAGGGCGGAACCTATTCCCGCTTCGGCTCGCGGGATTGGCGCGGCTCTGCCGAGCGCATGTCGATCCCAGGCCTGAAGAACGCAATGCAGGCGGTACTGCAGCGCCACCGTGCCGGAGTGGGCAAGTCGCTGACCGCGCCAATGGGCAAGACGCTCTTCGTCCAGGATTACCCAGGGTTCGCGGCGAAGCGGCAGGCGAAGGACGCCTGCTACCATTGTCACTATGCCAATAACGCGCGCCTGGGCCAGTCGCGCCTGGAAGGCAAGTTCTCCAAGACGATGCTGTTCCAGTATCCCTATCCGGAAAACCTGGGACTGACCTTGAGCGTGGACCGAAACAACGTCGTCACCTCCGTGTCTGCCGGCTCTCCCGCAGCGAAAGGGGAGATCCGCCCCGGCGACGTGCTCGTACGGGCGAACGAGACCCCGGTGCTCACTGAGGCCGACCTCCAGTTCGCGCTGGATCCCGTACCGGAGCCGGGTGCCGTAACGCTGCACCTGACCCGAGAAGGGAAGTCGCTTCCGCCGGTGCGGCTAGACCTACCCCGAGGCTGGCGCCAGTCGGACATTAGCTGGCGTCCATCCCAGGGCGATATCGCCCCGACAGTAGGTATCTGGGCGGAGCCGCTCAAGGACGATCAGAAGCAGCAGCGCGGCATCCCGGTGGACCGGCTGGCCCTGCGGGCGAGCTTCTTCTTCCCCGGACCCGAGTGGGCCAAGACGCGCGGAAGCCTCCAGATGAACGATGTGATCACCGGAGTGAATGGTAAGGCGCTTCCCACGATGACGACGCGGCAGTTCCACTCCTACTTCCGCCTCAACTTCGAAGTGGGCGAGACCGCGACGCTGAATGTGCTCCGGGGCACCCAGAAGCTGGACATCGCGATCCCCTGTTTGGAGAGCCCCAGAGAGTAAGCGGTCGCGAAGATCTTGAGTTGTTACGCGCTGCGTGCGGAGATCAGGTGTGGACAACAGTGATGCACGTGTGAAGACCCTGGCCCGGCAGTAGGGCCATCCGCCGGGTCGAGTTGACGCAACATGAGGATGCTAGCGCGGCATGTCTGCAATGGCGTTGTGCGGCCGACCCGGAGCCGCGGCGGCCGGTCGGGTGGGGCGTTACTGGGTGGCGCCCGCTTTCGTGAGCAGCTTCACTACGGCGAGCTGCTTCTTGGCGCGGGCCAGCTTCATCGCCGTGCTCCCGGTCCCGTCCTTCAACTTGAAGTCGGCGCGCTTGTCGAGCAGTAACTGCACGATCTTGGTCTTGCCGTCTTTGGCCGCGTGCATGAGGGCCGTCTGCCCGTCCCGGTCCTGCAGGTTCGGGTTCGCGCCCCTGGCGAGGAGCAACTGAACGCACTGCGGGGAGTCCTCGCGAACGGCATACATCAAGGCGGTGTTGCTAAACTCGTCCTGGAGATCCAGCTTCGCGCCCTTCGCGGTGAGCACCGCGACCAGGGTGCTCTTACCGTCGTCGGCAGCCTCCATCAGGGCCGTCTGTTTGAACTGGTTCAGCAAGTTAGGGTCCGCGCCGCGGTCCAGGAGCAGCGTCATGATTTCGGGGCTGACTTCGCCGTCATCCGCCAGCGTCAGCAGGGCGCTCGCTCCGAAAGCATCTTGAGCATTCACCTCCACCCCTTTGTCCAGCAGGAGTTGGAAGACGGCCTTGTCGGCGCCGTTTCCCGCCAGCCAGATGAGTGGGGTGCTCTCCACGCCATCTCGAATCTTGACGTCGGCACCGCGCTCGATCAGCAGCTTCACCACCGCTTCACGGCCCTGGTGCGCCGCGGCCAGGAGCGCCGTCAGGCGACTCCGCGGCGTGCGCGCGTCCCCTCGCTGCTCCACCACCCGGTTTATTTCCGCGCCCTTGTCGATTAGCAGCTTCACTACCTCTACGTTGCCTCTGGCCGCCGCGAGCATCAGCGCCGTCGCGCCCTCCGCGTCGGCAGAGTTGGCGCTCGCTCCATTGTCCAAGGCGGCCTTCACCTTCACCGGATCCTCGTCTGCGATGGCGGCCAAGAGGGCACTGGACCCTTGCGCCGTTAGCCCCACTGACGGGATCACCAGGGAGAAGCAGAGCGCAGCGACGCCCGCGAACAGTCGCCTTCGATTTTGCATCAGTTGGGTCTCCAGTGCGGGCAGTTGCCGGCCGGGGTTGGAACCGGCTCGCTGCATAACACGATCCTGCAGTTGGCCGTAGGTCGCCAGTACGCCGCGTCCGCGGAAGTAACGCCCGAAAGGCTGTTGGGGCGATCAGACAGGAAGTCCTGCATCCCCAGCCGCCCCGTCGCCAGCGGTCTGCTTGGGACGTGATCCCCAGGAACGTAGCGCCCGGGGCCGGCGCAGTTGCTCCAGAACTCCACGGAGGCGGCTGGGGTCGTGGGGAGCACGCCCAGAAGTCACGCGCTTAACTCGTCGTGGAGCGTCGAATTTCTTCCTGCACCGACCGACCACGAGCGACAGATCGTCGGGCAAGCTTCCAGGTTTCAAGTCCGCCGGAGCTGTGGCGCCGCACTTTTCTGATTAGCCGGCCCGGCTCCGGGTAATATCGGACATCATCCGCCGCAAGCAAAAGGAGATCCCAAAATGGCAGGAGAGAACATCGGCTGGCGCCATTCGCTCGAAGCCGCCACCGAGGAAGCCCGGACTGCTGGCAAGCTGGTCCTCATCGATCTCTTTAACCCCGGCTGAGGGGGCTGCAAGACGATGGGTGCCGTGACGTACCCCAACCCGGAGGTCGAGCAGTACCTCCAGCAGCACTTCATCCCCGTCCAGTTCAACGTCGTCGAGCAGCCCGACGTGATGCGGCGCTTCAACACGCCCTGGACGCCCACACTGATCATCCTGGACAGCGACGGCAAGGAGCACCGCCGGTCCCAGGGCTATCTGGACCCCCAGCGGTTCCTGGCGGAAATGGCCCTCGCTCGGCTTCAGGCCGCCATCGACCGCCAGGACTTCCAACTGGCGCACAGCCTGGCCGACGAGGCCCGCAGCCGCACGCGCGGCGACGCCGAGCGAGAGCCGGAGGCGCTCTACTGGTCATCGGTCGCGGCCTATAAAGCCACCAGCGACGCCCAGAATCTCCTCCAGGGATGGAACCGCCTCCTGGATGAGTTCCCGCAGAGCGATTGGGCCAAAAAGGCGGAGTTCATCCGTTACTAGGGGGTCGCTGGCGTGAGTGTCACACCCGTTTTGTCTCTGAAGACGAACCCGAGGAAGTAGGTGGAGTGGACCGAGTGGCGCAGTGGGTCGCGGTAGAGCTTTGGGAGTGGCAGACTCGTAGCCACGCAAAAAGTCCCGCAAGAGATTTACTCTTGCGGGACTGCGGATGGTGACGCCGCCAAATGGTCGGCACGTGCATTGCCAGGTCCGGGGTGTGTCAACGTCCCGAGCGGCGCCATGCACGCAATTTTCAGCACGAAGGCATGACCTGGCTCCGCGAGCCACAACCGCAGTGGCCGGTCCCCATCATAGACGGCATCGGCGGTGACCCAGCCCGCGGAGATCCTGGCCGTGCGCACGCATCCTGCATCGAACACGCTAAACGCGGCTTCGTGGTAAGCTCCACCGCGTCCGGCACCCCGGCTGCGTCCCGCCGCGCCATTGCGGAAGGGCAAGTAAGGCATTCGCCAGTAAATGTGGAATTGAGTAGCGAGGAGGTGGCGAAGACATGTGCGCGGTTGCCGTGCCCGTTTGCCGATCTCCCACCTCCGCCCTACGTTAGCCGGCTTGGAGCCTCACGCCGGCAGATCTGTGGCCACGAATCAGCCGCCCCAGAACTCCTGCATGACTGTTCGCGCCGTTAATCGTGCGGGCTGGTCAGTGTCCGCTGCAATCCAGTGTACTCGTGTGCGTTCTAGCTCCTGCTTGAACCGGCCGGCGTGCGAGTGTAATTGAGCTTCGTAGACGGCCACGTCCGCGTCGGATTCACCCGAAGTGGTCGCTCGTTGGGTCAATCGCATCCGGATAACCGCATCCGGACAGTGACATGCGATGACCCGAGATTCGGTCTGCCACTCTTCGGCCAGCGTGGCTGCCCGCTCGCGTTCCTCCGGATCGAGAAACGTCGCGTCGAGAATCACGTTCTCACCTCGGGCGAGGTAGGCCGTCGCGCGGCGGCGGAGTTCTGCGTAGACCGCGCTTCGCCGCTCTGAAGTATACCGGTCTCCAGGAAGCCGCACGGCGGGCGCTACTCCTTCCAGCTCTTTCCGCGCCCCGTCGGAGGTCAGTCGTACCGCCGGTAGCCGGCGAGACAATTCGTGAGCCAAGGCCGATTTCCCGGATCCGGAATAGCCGGACATAAGGAGCAAAACCGGCCGATTGCGGCGTGCCGCATAGGACCGGGAGAGATCGAAGGCCGTCGCCGCCAACTCATGTTGGCTCTGGCGCTCGGCTGCAGGCACCTCAGCCTCTTCGGCCGCCAGCAGGGCGATCTTGCCGCGGACGTAGGCCCGATAGCAACAGTAGAACGACAGTAGTCGCCGAAGGTCCGGATCAGCGGAGCGCTCTACGTATTGGTCGATCAGCACCTGTCGGAGGTCTGCACGCCCCACGAGGTCCAGGTCCATCGCCAGGTAAGCCAGGTCTGCGGCCACGTCCTCGTATCGGAATCGATCGTTGAACTCAATGCAGTCGAGGACCTGAAGCCCCGCCTGCAGGCCGGCATAGAGGCACAGGTTTTGCGCGCGGAGGTCTCCGTGGCCGTCGCGAACCCGCCCCTTCCGCATGCGGGTCAGCAGCAGGTCTCGCTCTCGGTCGATGAACTCGCGGGAGTACTCGCGGATCTCGTCCAGGTGTTCACGAGGAAGCGCCTCTCCTAT
>Ga0255338_1004664_pt1 | contig 13802 bp, 13 predicted proteins | sample MeOH1_35cm_T4_19_FD_203715 | JGI IMG/M metagenome (GOLD analysis project Ga0255338, IMG submission 203715) | Sandy soil microbial communities from University of British Columbia, Vancouver, Canada - MeOH1_35cm_T4_195 | ecosystem: Engineered > Artificial ecosystem > Sand microcosm > Unclassified ...
GCGGTGCTTGTGCTCGACCCGGGCCTCCGTCATGACCTGCCACCACGACAGATGCAGAAGGGTGACCCGCCGGAGCTTCTTCGGGTCGATCGAGCACGGACTCTCGGCGGGTGACGCGGTGATCTGGTTCGAGATGGTCAGGACGGCGTCGAACCCGTTCGCGCGGGCGAGGTCGAGGTAGCGCGTCACCTGGTCGGCGCGGAGCTCGACCCCGCTCGTCTTGACCTCGACCAGGCACACCCATCGAGTCTTGCCCCGCTCGATGACGATTGCGCGGTCGGGGATCGAGAGCTTCGTGTCCTCTTCGACGAAGCGGATCTCGGTGAACGTGTTGATCCGGCCGGCCGGCGCGTCGAGGTGCTTCAGGATCGCGCGACCGAACTGGGGGACCGCGCGCATGACGGCGAGCAGCGATGACGTCGCGCGCTGCTCCTGCTCGTCCTGGCCGCCGATCCCGGTCGTTGGGATCAGCCGAGCCTGGCGCCAGGTCTCTTCCGGCTTCGGCGTGGCCTTGGGCAGTGCCATCTTCCCCTCCCGGGTCCCGTTGCCGTTCGGCATCATACGCCGAGGCAAACGCTGTTTGACGGGGATGGGCATGTCTGCTGCCGCGGTGGCTCCTCACTGTCCCGAATGCGGACGGGACATGCTTCGACGAACCGCGACGCGCGGTGAGCGAAAGGGCCTCGATCTCTGGCGATGCATCGACGGGACATGCCCGGGGATCATCAACATCGACCCGGACGATGCGGCACAGCCGCCGGTGGCGGGCGAGTCGGCGCAGGCGCGGTTCGAGCGTGAGCGATCGGCGCAGGCCGAGCGAATGCACAACGGCGCTCCCGTCATTGCGGCACTCGGCGTCCTTGTGGCGTTCGCCGTCTGGTTCGGGTCGTCGACGAGCTCGATCGGCTAGCTCACCTACGGGATGCGGGTGCGCTCGACGACCATGAGTTCGCGCTCGCAAAACAGCGGGTGCTCGCGGACTGACAACTCAGGACGGGACTGCGCCTCGATTAGTTGATCGGGGCCGAGGGCTCCCCTCGCGGTTCGAGGACTACGACCGCCGTCCCGCCTGGCCGACGCGCCGCCCAGCCGTCGAGATTGCCATTGAACGCGCGCCACCGCGCCCAGAGCCGGTCGCGCTCCTCGCCCTCTGCTGCTCGACCGTGGACCGCACGCGTTCCGTCCTTCAGCTCGACGACCGTGTCCGGGTGCGCCTGCAGGTTGAGCCACCAGCCCGGCTCCGGGCTCGCCCAGCCGTTCATCGCCAGGGTGACGAGGTTCGGCCCGTCCTCGAAGTAGCCGAGGATCGCGCTGCGCTCCTTGCCCGAACGTCGCCCGACGGTGGTCAGCCGCATCGTCCCCCACTTGCCCGGCTGCTCCTTCCAGAGCCCGCGCCGGCCGCCGGTCAGGCGGTGGATCGCGCGATGGACGACCCACGCGACCCGGACGAACCAGCGGGGCGGGAGCGGCGGAGGCTTGGTCGGTAACGCGCTCATGGTTCCCCTCTACTGGCACGAGCTACGGCGGCCCGTCGCAACGTACTGCCCGCCATCCGCTCATTGGGACTCGCGTGCACTCGGTCGTGTGGGAGCGACGCGGCCCTGCACGTCGATCTCTACTTGTTGCGGCGCGACCGTTGATTCGCCGCTTTTCGGCGCTGCTGCGCGTGCCAAGCATGGCACGCGCTGCTGCGCGTGCCATGCTTGCGAAATGGCGCGGGTTCTCTCCTACTTCGCGTCCTGCGCGGTGCTCTAGCTCGTGTTGTGGTGGCTGGCGACCACGCCCTCGGCTCCGCTGTGCCCGCGGGTCCGAGCCGACCGCCGAACGCGTACGCAATCCACGCCAAGCCATACATCACGACCAAACACCACAGTCAGGTGACCTCCTCGGACTCGCTGACCGCCGTTCGGTAGCGTCCCGGCCACACCTTCTCGGTAGCCAAGCCAGGCAGCAACGGCCACAGCCCACCCGACCAAGGAGCCCAGGGCCACGGTCCGGGACTCTATCCCGTCCGGCACCGGAACTGGCACATGTGCCCGCTTCAGGGGCGGCCTCGCCACCGTGGGCCGATGCGGGCCTCACGGCGCGAGCGTGTCGAGGTCGGCCGAGACGCTCGCGACACGGCGAGGAGCGAGACTGCGGCTCGCGGGTGACGACACGGACCGAGGCCGGGGGCTCCGAGTCAGCTCTGCCGCTGGAAGGGACGACTCCATGGCACAGCGAGATGGCGTCGCGGACGGCTGGATCCTCTACGAGGCCTGGTGTAAGCGGAACGGGGGCATCCCGGTCCGTGGCCGCGATTCGGCGAGCCACATGTGCATCAAGGGACCAACCGGCGGCACGATCGATCCCGGTGATCCGGGAACGGTTGACCTGACCGGTCCAAAGAGCGGCGTCCTGGACGACTTGGAGCGAGATCGAATGGCGCTCGCCGTGCAAGCGGCGAAGTTGCGTCGCGACGAGGCCGACCTCGACCTCCGCCGGGTCACGGAGCTGGTGAACGTGGCCAGCAAGGGTTCTCCGAGGAAGTAGTCGCTTCGCCTTCTTTGCGGGCGGATGGCGGGCGCATCATCTTGATCTCGCGGCGGAGCGTGTCCGACTCGAGCGGGTCGGTGGCCCAGAGTAGGGACCGTCCTTGATCTCGCCGGCCCTCCAGCTGCTCGTCGCCACCTGGCGTTCAACTGGCGCACCTCGGCAGCCGGGCATCACCTGGCCGCGCGAACGCTGGATCGCGGCGTTTCCCGAACACGTGGATACGCTGCAGGATGCCGGACCGCCTCGGCCCGGACGCCGGTCGTGACGCCTGCCGGAGCGCGCCTGGTCGCCACCGCCATCGCGTTCCTTGCCTCGTTGTCGCGCTCGGTCGAGAACGTGCCCGGGCTCGGGGGCGGGACGCCGGTCGCCACGCCACGCCGGTCGATCGGCTGGTGGTTCATCCCATTCGCCAACTTGTTCAAGCCCTTCCAGGTCGTCGGCGACCTCTATCGCCGGATGGCACTGGTCGAGCGGGTCGGGACGGCGATCGTCACGGCGTGGTGGCTGCTCTGGATCCTCAGCAACATGTCGAGTCGGATCGCGACGGGCCTCGGGAGATCGCGTGATATCGACGGCCTTCGCTCGAGCCTGCAGTTCGTGATGATCGGTGACGCCCTCAGCGCGGCGGCCGCAGTGCTCGCGGTCGTGATCGTGCGGCGGATCCAGGGGTGGGCCGACAGGCGCGCAAGCGCGGTTCGAGCGGCGACGCCATCGGACGGCGAGCCCTCGCCCCAGACGATCGTCGTCTCAGCCTAGCCGCCGAGGCCGGGCGCGCGCGATCTGCGTCGCGTGATCATCCACTCCGTGGTGTACCCCGACGCACCGATCGCATCCGTGACTGGACGGGTGGGTGCCGAGAGGAACCGTGACCGTTGCGCGGAGCGTGGTCGTCGCCGCACAGCTCGTCGACCTTGTCACGCCCGCGGCGACCGTCGCTCGGGTAGCCGAACCGGCATCGGCCGCCATCGCCGGCTCGATCGCCCCGACCGCCTCGACCGGCGGAATCACGATTATTCCGACTGGCTCCCCCGCCGCCGATGCGCCGAACAACCCGTCTGTGACGGCTGGCGGACGCTACGCTGCAAACCTGCGTCGTGCATCCAATCGAGGGGACCCGTGACGCTGTCAACGCTGCCGGTTCTGGCTCTTGTCGTGGTCGTCCTCGGCGCCATCGGCTTGACACGACGTTCAAATTCGGGCCGCTGGCTTGCAACCGCGACCTTCTCGGTCTACCTCGTCGGGCTGGCCCACTTCGTGATCCTGCCGCTCACATTCGATCCGCACGCCGCGGCCGTGAGGGGCCCAATCCCAACTCTACGGGGGCGTCCAACGCCCACACTTGCCAACCGTCGTTGTTGCACAAGCCGTCAGCGGCCGCTTGGCAAGCGGTGATGACAGGACCTGGCCACGGAGCAGTGTGAGCGGGTCGTCGATGAGCTCACCTGGGTCGGCAACCGGCTGAACGACCCGCTCGTCGCCGCGTACCTGCCTCGGACCCGCGATCGGGCGCGAGCGTGTGCTCGGTCAGCGTGGACTGACTTGGAGCGACGAGTCATTGCACGTCGACCTCGACTGATCCTTCCCTATTCGCAGAGGCTTTATCCGTCTACACTCCGCGAAACCGCCAACTCGAGAGGGAAAACGGTGCGCTCCATCCGGGCATTTCGTCCCGTCACTGCGGCAGTCGCATTTGCCATCCTCGCGACTGCCGCCGGCCCGAACGGCGTTCACGCATCCACTACGACGGTCACGGCTCTCTGGTCTTCACCCAACCCGAGCGAATGGGGTGATGAGGTCATTCTGACGGCCTCCGTACGGCCGTCACCCGACAGCGGACAGCAGATGGACGGCCAGGTGTCCTTCTATGAGGACAGTGGGTTCCTCGGGTTTGCGCCCGTGTCTGGCAACGGCATCGCCCATCTGACCGTGCCGGGCTTCCTGGCTGCCGGACCCCACGAATTCTTTGCGTACTACAGCGGGTCGGAGACGTTTGGCCAGTCCTACGGACAGACAACTCACGCGGCAAATGACTCCCGGATCCCGGTCCGAGTCGACATCACGAGCAGCGAGAATCCGAGCCTCCGGAATACCGGGATCGAGATCCTCATCTCCACCGACCCGATCCCGGACACTGGAAGTGTGCGCCTCCGCCAGGTGGGGGGTTCGAGCTCGGGCCCCGTCGAGCTCGACGCGGACGGTCACGCGAAGTTCACTTGGTGGGGTTCGCAGGCACGCGTTTACGAACTGTACGCGTGCACGCTGGGCTCGCTCGTGTACAAGGACTCCTGCAGCCAAGTCCTCAACCAGGAAGTCTTCGCCCTCAATACGACGACGACTTTGGAAGTCGAGCCCTCAACGATCTATCCGTCGGGCTCATTCACGGCACGCGTGACGATCTCGCCGCCGCCCGAGAGCGACATCAACCTGCGGCTCAACGGAGTTCCCCTCACAAACTGGTTCATCCCCGTTGACTCGGCTAGCGGAACCGGTGAGGCGACGTTCAGCAGTCCAAACGGAGAACCGTTCCACGATGGGGTCTACGCTCTCCAGGTCGTCTATGCGGGAGGGCTGACCACGAACCCGAGCTCGAGCGAGGCCGTCCCTCTCGTCGTCGGGCGGGACCCGTCCGTTCTCGACCTGACGATCGAGCCGGCTCGCATTCTGCCGGGCCAGGAGTTCACGGTCTCTGCTCGGCTAACGCCTGCCCCCACCAGTTATCCGGCTGCAGTTGGTGTCACGTTCTCGGTCCCAATCGGCGTCGAGGAACGGGTCACGATCCCGCTCGACAGTAGCGGCACGGGATCCGTCGTCGTGAGCGCTAACAAGTGGCCCGGCGGCATGTACTCGGCAAGCGCGACCTTCCGCTCCGATCTCTTCGTCGCTGACGCGAAAGCAATGGGAGCGCTGGAGATCTTCAACGATGTCGCCCCGCCGGTCGGCAATCTTTCAGTGCCCTCCCCGGCGACGAATTCGAGAGACATCGTCCTGGAGACAATCGCGACCGATGACGCATCCGGCGTAACCGCCATTCGGCTGTCGAATGACGGTGAGGCGTGGCAGGAACGGTCGTACGCGCCAACGCAGGCGTGGACGCTCGACGCCGGTAGCGGGGCAAAGGCTGTCTGGGCGATGTGGGGCGACGCGGCAGGCAACTGGTCCGTGCCCACGTCCGACTCGATCGTGCTCGACACGGCTGCCCCGACCGCCACCGCGCCGAAGCAGGCCCTCTCGTCCGGCGTGGGCCTGTCCTCTGGCCGGCTGCCGATCCGGCTGACCTGGACCGGTTCGGATGCGCTGTCCGGCATCGCCAGCTACGAGGTGGCACGACAAACCGACGGCGGGGCTTGGTCGACGCCGACGACGCTGATTGGGACGTCGCAGACGCCGACGCTCAGCTCCGGCCACACGTACCGGTTCCGGGTTCGGGCCGTTGACAAGGCCGGCAACGTGTCTGGCTGGCAGTACGGCACAACGTTCCGGCTGTCCGGCTACTCCGAGGCGACCGGCGCAGCAAGGTACGCCGGCTCCTGGTCGAGCGTCGCCTCGACCGCGTACTGGGGTGGGAAGACCAAGGCGGCCTCGGCCGCCGGCGCGAACGTCAAGTTCACGTTCACCGGCCGGTCGATCGCCTGGGTCACCCTCAAGGCGCCGGCGCGGGGGAAGGCGAACATCTACGTCAACGGCACGTTCCAGGGCACGGTCGACCTGTACGCGTCTAGCTGGCAGGGTCAGCGAATCGCCTGGGCGAAGACCTGGACGACGTCGGCGACCCGGACGCTCGAGATCCGGGTCCTCGGTACGAGCGGCCGGCCGAGGGTCGACGTCGACGGGTTCTGGGTCGGGAGCTAGCCGGAGGACCTCCTCGAGGCCGTTGGGGCATGTCCGGATGGGCGCGACTCCTCGCCGTGAGCCTGGCAGACGCTTGACGGTACCCGAAGCCCGCAGGCGCGTGACGATGTCAACTCTCCTTTGCGACGCACCTCCCATCTCGGGGCTTGACGACCGGCGCACTCGGAGTCATCGTGCTACTCGTGACTAACACGTTTTTCCCGCGGACGGTGAGAGTGGTGGGCGGAGCGCTGGGCGCGGCATTCGGAGTCCCCTTCATCGCGGCGGGCACGTCGCCTTCAGCCAGCGGGACCGCGCTCATTGCTGGGCTGGCGATGCTCGTAATCGGCGGCGTATTGGGCGCACGGTTCGCACCACGTGCGGTCCGGCCGGGCGTTCGGTCGGCTTTCGCTACCTCCGCGTTGGTGACCGCATTCGCCGTGCCACTCGGCGCCATCAGCGTGGCAGCCTCGATGGCGACTAATGCGGGTCCGCCATTCGCCCCGGAAGCCATCGTCGGAGTTCTCGCGCTCGCCGCGATCGGGCTCATCTTTCTCGGCCTGCCGATGGCGGGACTGACGTTCGTCGCTGCGAACGTGTGGGTCGCGCTCGTCCGATTCGCCGCCCGTCGATTGATCGCCGCTTCTACGCGGTAGCAGACGACCCTCGCGTCAACCGCCGCTGATGGCGGTGATGACGTCCACCCGCGACCGCGCTGGAACCGCCGCGTCGAGCTCGGCCCGCTCCCGGTCGACGAAGATGTGGATCCTGCCGGCGGATCACCGGGCCTGGCTCGCACAGGCGATCGCGCAGGCCCGGCCACCGAGCCTCGAGCTGATCGAGCAGCTCGCCCACCGTGGGGCCTCGAGCTGGAGGCGCGTGGCAGGCCGGGTCTATTGCGACCCGACCAGCCGATTCGGGGCCGTTCGTCCGCGCATCGGAGGGCGACGCAGGCGTCCGACGGTCAGCGACCCTCGCCGAAGAGGTCCTTGTCCTCCATCTCCCACGCGTGGTCGAGCGTGTGGAACGCCGAGTGTCGGATGAGGAAGGGCAGCGACCAGGATCGCATCTGCTTGATCTCGCCGGCGTTGTACGCCCGCATCGCCGCCACGTAGTCCGCGCGATGTTTGCGGAGTCCTTCGGGCGTGAGCGCGGCTTCCTCCGGGATCCGCAGCCCGACCTGCTTCGCGAAGTCCTCGCTCTCGGTCCGGATCGTGTGCCGGACGATCCGGTTCCGGTCGCGCCCTCCGCCGCGGGGACCCCTCCGCATCTCGGGCGAAACGCGCGCAGCGACGGCATCGAAGAACGCCCAGCAGGCTTGCAGGATCGTGATGCCGCGTTCGAGCTGGGCGTCACTCATCGGTCCGTGCTCGGTCGACGACGGCGAGAACGAGATCCCCCAGAAGTCAACCGAACCTGTTCCGACGCGGTCCTCCATGACGTCGAGCGGCCCAGCGGTGTCGAACTCGTCGGCCATTCCGGCCAGCTCGGCGACCGGCCGGTATCGCTCGCGGTACGACTCGAGGAGTTCGACGGCGAGATCGGGCGTCTTGGCGCCGCGGCTCCAGCCCGGCCAGTCGAGGCTGAAGGCCACCGACTTCTTTCCTTTCGGGCCGCGTTCTATGACCGTCCGGACCGGCATCGCTCAATCTTGCCTCGGTACCAGGCGGGAGATCGGCTATCCGCGCACGCCGGCGCCGGCTTTGCTCCTTACCCGCCGCTGATGGCGGTGATGACGTCCACCCGCGAGCGCGCCGGAACCTCCGTGTCCAGCTCCGCCCGCTCCCCATCGACGAAGATGTGGATGTGCCGCCGGATCACCGGGCCTGGCTCGCACAACCGATCGCGCAGGCCGGGCCACCGAGCCTCCAGCTGATCGAGCAGCTCCCCCACCGTGGCCGCCTCGAGCTCGAGGCGGCGCGGCAGACCGGGAAAGAGCGGCGGCAGCGCCGGGGGGAGTCGGACGTCCGCCATGGTCAGGCGTCCACCACCGCGGTCTCCACCGACGTGATGCTCGGCAGGTAGCTCGCGATCTCGGTCCAGCTGTCGCCCTCGTCGGTCGACGCGAAGAGCTGCCCGGTGCTCGTCCCGAAGTAGAGGCCGAACTCGTCGTGCGCGTCGGTCGCCATCCCCTCGCGCAGGACGCCGAGGTACGCGTCCTGCTGCGGCATGCCGTTGCTCAGCCGCTCCCAGGCCGAGCCGGCGTCGCGCGTGCGCCAGACCGCCAGCTTGCCGTCGGGCATCGTTCGGCCGTGGCCGCCGTCGAGGACGGTCGTGAAGAACGTGTCGCGGTCGTGCGGGTGGATCGCGCAGGCAAATCCGAAGTCGGTCGGCAGGCCGGCGGTGATCTCGGTCCAGCTCTTCCCGCCGTCGTCGCTCCGATGCGTCCCGACATGGTTCTGCTGGAAGAGCCGGTTCGGGTCCTGCGGCGACATCACCAGCTTGTGGACGCAGAACCCGATCTCCGGGTACTCGCGCGGCCAGTCGGAGCGGAGGCCCTCGTTTCGCGGCGTGAACGTCTTCCCGTCGTCGGTCGTCTCGAAGATCCCGACGCCCTGGACGTTCGCGTACCAATGGTCGGCGCTGTCGGGGTGCCGGACGATCGCCGGCACGCCGAGGTGGCCGGGCGCCTGGTTCGCGGGGTCGTTCCAGGAATCCCGGGCCGGGTGGCCCTGGATCGTCGACAGCACCGACCAGGTCACGCCGCCGTCGCGGCTCTCGAACACGCCCGGGTTCTCCGCGCCGGCGAGGATCCGGCCGTTCGCCGCGGTGAGCCCCGAGACCTTCGACAGCTTCAGCCCCCCGTCGCCGAAGTTCAGGCCCTCGCTCGACTGCTGCCAGGTCTCGCCGAGGTCATTGCTGCGCCAGACCGACGTGCCGAGCCACTCGCTCGACGCAGCGGCGTAAATCGAGCCGGTGCTCGGGTCGTGGATGACGTGGTAGATCGGCCAGCTCTCACAGAACGGGCCGCGGACGTGCCAGTCGCGTCGGGCCTCGTCGCTCTCGAGCAGGAAGGCGCCCTTGCGGGTGCCGACAAGCACGATGGTCTTCGTCATCCCCAAACCTCCGGTGTCGAACGCGCTCGTTGGAGTCTCCACCACAAGTGACTGCTCGTCACGTCGGAACTCATCGGTCCGGGCGCGTGAGCGCCAGATCAACCTCGACACCAAGGCCCCACCGAAGGGGACCGTCGGCTTCACGCCGATCGCGCCGCTCTACCGCCTCGAGCACGCGTTCGCGCCTGGCCTCCTCGCAGGGTCACTCGAGTTGCATTGCATCGTGCCATGCGCCGGCATCCCGACCCCACGTCGCATCCAAGGGCCGCCGGCCGGGAGCATTGGCCGCCGCTGAAAACGGAGACCTACCCTTTTTACGACCCCGAGACGCAATCACGTGGTTCTGCCGTCAGAGTTCCCGGAACGCAGCCGATGTTTCATGATGCACGTGCCCAATTTCTGTTGTCATTTGGGAGGGAGCCGTGAACGCGACCGGACCGCTGTGGGCAAAGCAGCAGCCCGAAGGCCCAGCACCCGGCCTTGCCTACGCCAACGTCGTCCAACGTGTGGCGGCGACGCTGATCGATTACATCGTCCTGCTCGTCGTCGGCGGCGTTCCGTACGCCCTCATCGGGGCGGCCAGTCCGACGGCGTCTCCGAGCACCGAGGCTCTCGGCACGTGGATCCTCGTCATCGGCTTCTTCGCCGTATACGGCATACCGCTCGGGATCTGGAACGGTCAGACGATCGGTGGCCGCCTGTTCGGCCTCAGGGTCGTTCGGCGATCTGACGGGAGCCCGATCGGGTGGGCGCGCGCACTTGTGAGGCCAGTCGGGCTCCTCATCACGGTGGCGATCTGGTTTATCAGTCTCATCGTCGTCCTGGCCGGCAAGGAGAAGCGCACGCCCGCGGACGCCTTGACCGGCACAGTCGTAGTCCATCCCGTGCCGATCCCGGCAGCACCATCACTTCAGGCGGCCGAACCGACAACTGTGGTGGAGGCCTAGCGCGCAAAGCTCGTCTGGACAGTGGGGTGGGTCATCGGCGCAGGGGCGTCGCTCGTCCGCCCGTCACGGAGCTGACGTCGCGCGGTTGTGCCTCGTCCGTTCCTCGACGAGCTCTAGGGTGACCGGCCACGAGGGAAAAGCAATGCGAGCAGCGAGCTCGGTCATCGTCGCAGTCATCGTGGCCGGGTGCGCACTCGTGCCCGATCCAACCTCGTCTCCGCCTGCTTGGGGCGATCGCGTCCCCTCCCCTGCACCCGACGTGATCGCCGCCCAGCCCGTCGTTGCCCGGGGCCCGAGCTCGATCACCCTGCTTCCCATCTCGCCTGCGGGCGCCGTCGTCGGGGTCGCGTACCGCTACGACATGCCGCACTGCGGAATCAACGGTCCCATCGACGTCGATGGGACCTTCTGGGACGCGGTCGGCGTCGCGCCGGACTCGGGCGACTTCGACGGGCAGCCGGGAACGTTCCGCTTGACGTCGCCGACCGAGGCGACGTTCACCGCATCCGACGGGAAGGTCCTCCACCTGGTTCGCCACACGGGCGCGAAGGCCTTCAGGCTCTGCTCGTGAGGGATCAGTCCCAGCCGGTGGCGTAGGCTTGCCCGACGAAATCGGGCGGCGGGAAGCAGGCGAGGCGGCGATGGCCAGGAGCGGGCGGCGATCCCTGCGAGCGTCGGAGCCGCAGCCCGTCACGTTCGTCGAGCTGTTCTTCGACCTCGTCTTCGTGTTCGCGGTCACCCAGATCACGGCCCTCACCGCGGACAACCTGACGGTCGGCGGCGTCCTTCGGTCGGTCCTCCTGTTCTGGCTGATCTGGTGGGCGTGGACGCAGTTCACCTGGACGCTCAACCCGGCCGACACGACTCACCCCGGCGTGCGCGCGCTGACGCTCGCGGCGACGGCGGCGGCGTTCGTCATGGCGACGTCGGTCACTCATGCGTTCGGGGAGGACGGGCTCTGGTTCGCGATTCCCTACGTGGTCGTCCGGCTCCTGGGCCTGGGCCTGCAGGTCCTGGTCGACCTCGAGCGCCCCGGCGTCGACCACGCGATCGTCTCGCGCTGGACGGGCCTGTCCGCCATCGGTCTGGCGCTCGTGCTCGTCGGCGGCGCCGTGAGCCCGGAGGCGCGGACATGGCTCTGGCTCCTGGCAATCGTCGCCGACCTCGTCGCCGCGGCGGTAGCGGGACGGTCCGGCTCGACCTGGGACCTGAACCCAGCCCACATCGCCGAGCGGCACGGCCTGTTCGTGATCATCGCGATCGGCGAGTCGCTGATCGTGGCGGCGACGGGCGTCGCCGGCGAGCCGCGGACGGCGTCGCTCGTGGCCGTCGCCGGGGCGGCGCTCCTCGTCGCCTGCCTCCTCTGGTGGAGCTACTTCGGCTGGCTGAAAGACGCGCTCGAGCACCACCTGTCGAGCGCGCCCCCGGAGCGGCTCGGCAACCTCACTCGCGATGCCTTCAGCCTGAGCCACTTCCCGCTGATCGCCGGGATCATCGGGTTCGCCGTCGCGACCGAGGAGATCGTCGCCCACCCGGACGAGCCGGCGAGCGCCGCAGTGGTGGCGGCGCTGGGCGTCGGGGTCGCGCTGTTCGTCGGCTTCTCCGCGGTCTCGTACTGGCGGCTCTCCGGGCGGATCCTCGTCGCGCGGGTGGTGCTCCTCGCGGTCATGGCCGGCGCGCTCGTCGCCGTCGCGGCCCTCGCACCGGTCTGGCCGCTGGTCGTCGTCGCGGGCGCCCTCTTCGCGATCGTCGCGATCGAGGCCGCTGCGGCACCGCAGGCGAAAGCCATTCGGGAGGACCACGCCCAGCGGCCCCTCGGCCGCGAACGCGGCGGGCCGGACGCACGCGCGGATGTCTGACCGACCGCCGGATTGCCGCGATGAACCGAGGCCTCGGCCGAGGACACAGGCGTGCGGCGCGATCCCGAACACGGTTTCCGAGGCGATCCGGCAGGTCAAGGCCCCTTGCCGGCCGGGCGCCGCGGGCGGGGCCAGCCTCTCGAGGACCGGCTGAGGATGACGCTGCCGACGACGATCATTCCGCCGACGAGCTGAACCACCGTGACGCCTTCGCCAAGCAGGAGGATCGCGAAGAGGACCCCGAGGAACGCCTGGAGGTACTGGTAGATCGCTGCCCGCGACGCCCCGATCCGCCCGACCGCCGTGAAGTAGAGGAGGTTGGTGATGACGCCGGTCGCGAGGATCGCGTAGCCGAGCGCGAGCCAGCCGGCGGGCGTGACGCGCGACAGGTCCTGGGCGGCGATCGCAGGGGCGGCGACCGGCAGCAGGATCGCGGTGCCGATCAGCATCTCGTAGGTCAGGACCCGGTAGACGCTGTAGCGGACCAGCAGCGGCACGACGACGATCGCCGAGGCGGACGACACCAGGACGTTGCCGAACGCGAGCGCGTCGCCGAGCAGGCCCGACGCGAGCAGCCGGGCCGATGGGCTGCCGGCCACGATCAGCACGACGCCGCCGAGGCCGATCACCGCCGCGACCCAATGGCGCCGCCCGGACCGCTCGAGGCCGACGACGGTTGCCATCACGGCGGTCACGATCGGCGCCGTCGCCCCGAGCAGCGCGTTGTCCGACGCCGATGTGAAGGTGAGCGCATACACGAACGTGACCTGGCTGAGCGTCACGCCGAAGAAGCCTGCGATCGCGAGCCGCGGGACGTCACCGAGCCGGACTCCGACGGTTCTCTCGCGCACCCGCAGGATCACCAGCATCACGAGTCCCGCGGTCCCGAAGCGGAGGACCGGCAGGGCGAGCGGCTCGAACTCGCTGATGCCGAACTTGACGACCGAGTAGTTCAGCGCCCACAGGGTGACAGCCGTCATGAGGATGAGGTCGGACGGGGCGGAGCGCGCTCGGGCGGTCGCCTCGCGCACCCGGGGCAGGGGCATCCGCCCCGCCTTGGCCGGGGCACCCGCGACCGGGAGGAGGGGTTCGGTCTCCGGGGCGCTCACCCGTGCCGTTCGGTCGACAAGGCCCAGACGAGCTGCCCGGCGACGACCGTCGCGACGACTTCCGGCTCGGGCGAGACGGAAGACAGGCGGAAGACCGTCAGGTTCCCGTCCATGCCGATGCGCACGCTCTCGTGCCCGGCCGCGACCGGCAACCCGAGGAGCCGGGACGGGTTCGCCGTCACCATTCGAACGGCGTCGCGATGCGTCACGCCGGCATGCCGCACGGCGTTCCCGATGCACACGCCGAGCGTCGAGGCCGAGCCAGCGAGGTACGGGGTCCCGGCGAGGGTCAGCCGGCCGGACGGCAGGAGCTCGACCGTCCCGCCGACGGGCGACGTGTAGACGCCCGGCGGGAGGCCGGCGAGGGCAAGCGCATCCGTCACGAGGATGCTCCGCTCCAGTCCCTTCGCCCGGATGACCGTCTGCATCACCGGGGGCGGCAGGTGGTGGCCGTCGAAGATGAACCCA
>Ga0255338_1004667_pt1 | contig 13781 bp, 16 predicted proteins | sample MeOH1_35cm_T4_19_FD_203715 | JGI IMG/M metagenome (GOLD analysis project Ga0255338, IMG submission 203715) | Sandy soil microbial communities from University of British Columbia, Vancouver, Canada - MeOH1_35cm_T4_195 | ecosystem: Engineered > Artificial ecosystem > Sand microcosm > Unclassified ...
AGATGCACCTGATCACGGCGCACCTGCTGTCGCTGTCGAACATCCAGCTGCTGGCCGACCGGCTGGCGCAGCGACCCGACACGCCGGCGCCCGCGGCGGCCTGAAGGCCCGGTGCGCTGCCGCCCGAGCCTTCAGCCGCGGGCGAAGCGCGCCGGGTCGATCACTTCGACCGAGCCCTGGGCCACCAGCTGCTGCAGCAGCGCATCGAGCTGCCGCGGCGCGAGCCGGAAGCGGCCCAGGAGCCACCGCCGGTTGACCGGCTGGTTGCTCATGACCGAAAGAATGCGGTAGACCTCGGCGGTGCGGCCGTCCTCGGGCAGCTGCGGCCAGGCGCGCAGGCGGAAGATCAGGTCGCCGCGCAGCGCGTGGGCGCCCGCCGCCGGATGTTCATGCCGCCCCTTCCCCCCGACGATCCTGCGCACCTTGTCCAGTGCAGTATTTCCCATGCCCTCAGTTTCGGCATCGATGAGCAGAACTTGCTAAGGGAAAGCGTCAGCGCGACAGCAGTTCTTTGCCTAAGGGGCAACCCTGGGTCAGCGCGCCGTGCCCATGGTGGCCAGGCCCAGCGCCGTCAGGACGAGCGAGCCGGCCAGGTGGGTCACGCCGATCAGGACGGCCCAGCCGTGGCGTCCCTGCATCAAGTGATTCACCACTTCGGCCGAGAAGGTGGAGAAGGTGGTCAGGCCGCCCAGCAGGCCGGTGACCAGGAACAGCCGCACCTGCGGCGGCAGCTCCGGATGCTGGCCCAGCCAGCCCAGCACCAGGCCGATGGCGTAGCCGCCGAGGAGGTTGGCCGCCAGCGTGCCCAGCGGCAGCGAGGGCAGCAGGTGATTGAGCTGCAGGCCCAGCAGCCAGCGCAGCAGCGCGCCGATGGACGCGCCGGCGCAGATCGCCGCCACCGACAGCGCGACGGAGGCTGCGCTCAAGACGCGCTGTCCGTCGTCGGGATGCGGTAGCCCACGCCGCGCACGGTCTGGATCAGCTCGTCGCCCAGCTTCTTGCGCAGGTGGTGCACGTGCACTTCGACCGCGCCGCCGTCGCCGACGCGGTTGCCGGTGCGCTCGAGGATCTCGGCGCGGCTCAGGGCCCGTGGCCGGTCTTCCAGCAGGGCCAGCAGCACCGCGAACTCCTGTTCGGTGAGCTCCACCGCCTGCCCGGCGCGCTGCACGAAGCGGCTGTTGGGGTCCAGCAGCAGGTCCCTGTGCGCGATCTGGCCGGACGACAACGTGGTGCGGCGGCGCAGCAGGGCGCGCAGGATGGCCGAAACCTCCTCCAGGTGCACGGGCTTGATCACGTAGCCGTCGGCGCCCAGGTCCAGCGCCGTCAGGCGCGAGCGCAGCTGCGAGCGGGCGGAGATCACGAGCACGGGCGTCTTGGCGTCGGGCAGTTCGCCCGCGGGCGAGCGGCGCAGCTTCTGCAGCAAATCGGTGCCGTCGCCGTCCGGAAGGCCCAGGTCCAGCAGGACGGAATCGAACGGCGTCTCGCGCAGCACCTTACACGCCGAGGCCAGGTCACCGCAGATGTGGTGTTCCCAGCCCTGCCGCCGCACCACGGCGGCGAGCGTCGTGGACGTGGTGGGATCATCGTCGATGATGAGGACGCGTGTCATGAAGGGCAGGATGCTGCCCAGGATTGTGCATGACAGGCGAAGACCCGGGGCTGCCCGACCTTCCAGGCGGGCAGCTCCAGCGATGAACGTATTTCTTTGGTTTCCTGCTTACGCGGCCAGTTCGGGCTTCAGTTCGGCCACGGGGATGATGCCCTGGTCGCCGTCTTCGTAGACGAGGTGGGCCACGTTGCCCATCATGCGCCAGCACGCGTTGAAGCGCTGGCCCTGGAACATGGCCGAGGCGGACTTGTATTCGGCGGCGTCGGAGGGATCGATGCGGCGCAGCACGAGCTCGCTGCTGCAGGCGGTGTCGGACAGGCGCACGGAGTCGTCGCCCTGGCGGGCCACGAGTTCCTGGGCCAGGGTGGGGCCGGCGGCAAACGCGGCGGCCAGGGCGGCGGCGCAGAACACAAGGCTTCTCATCACTGTTCTCCCAGAACGTAAGCGCATCTGCAGGCCCCGGGATGAAGACTGAAGGTCTGCGCTATGGGGAGCATGGTGGGTGCGGCCACGGCCACGGCCTGTAGGACCGGCGGCGCGGAACCCGTCCGCCAACTGCGCCGGGCCGCTAAGGCGCCGGTGAAGGCCGGGCGCGCCGCCGTCCTGCGGCGTCTCGGCCGGCGCCCACTCAGGCTTGCGCTGGAGGCTGCCAGACGGCGCTGTTTTCCTGCGCGTACTGCTCGAAGCGGCGCGGCTGGTGGCCCGTCAGGCGCTCCACCTCGCCGGTCACCGGCGCCGCATAGCCCTGCGCCAGGAAGCCGAGGATCGTGACCAGGAAGCCGGCGTAATCGGCCGGCAGGCCGGCGGCGAGCAGCGCCTGGTTCATCTGTTGCGGCGTGATCTCCTGGTAGCGGATGGTCTTGCCGGTCGCGCGCGAGAGGATGGCTGCGACCTCGTCGTGGTCCAGCGCTTCGGGGCCGGTGATGTCGAAGGCCTGGTCGCGCAGGTCATCGCTCGTGAGCAGGCGCAGCACCACGTCGGCGATGTCGCGGGCATCGATGAAGCTGGTCTTCGCCTTGCCGGCCGGCAGCAGGATGCGGCCCTGCGTGTTGATGCCGTGCAGCCAGAAGGTGTGGAAGTTCTGCATGAACCAGTTGGGCCGCACGATGTTGTAGGCGAGGCCCGAGCGCTCCAGCGCGATCTCGGCCTGCCGCAGCGGCGCGGACTCGACGGCGTTGGCGCCCATCGCGCTCATCAGCACCACCTTCTCGAGCTGGCGGCGCCGGGCTTCGTCGATCAGCGGCCGCAGCACGGCGTGCTGGTCGGCGTAGCCGGGCGGCGCCAGCAGGAAGGCGCGCTGCACGCCCTCGAACGCCTCGCTCACGCCCTCGCCGCTGGCGAGGTTGGCGTAGGTCCAGAGCACCTTGCCCTCGCGGGCGCCGGCGCGCTCCTTGCGGCTGGTCAGCGCGCGCACCTCCTCGCCGTGGCCGACGAGGCCCTGCACGACGCAGGAGCCGACGGTGCCCGAGGCACCGACCACGAGATAGGTCTTCATGGGAATCCCTTTCGCTGGAACAGGCGCACAGTGTGCGCCGCCCGCCCCGGCGCGGGGCCGCGCGCGGCGGTGGGTGCACCCATTGCGGCACGGCCGGTACTGACTTGCGTCAAGCCGCGCGCGACCGGCTGGCCGTATCGTCGGGCGATCATGACTCTCCCCCGGACTTCCGTTTCCCCGTCGGCCTGGCGCCGCCTGCAGGACGACGTGCAGGGGCTGGTGACCGGCACGCTGTTCGCCGCCCTGGGCATCTACCTGATGAAGAGCGCGGGCCTGGTGCCGGGTGGCCTGGTCGGCCTGGCCCTGCTGCTGCACTACGCCTCGGGGCTCGACCTGGGTGTGGTCTTCTTCGTCATCAACGTGCCGTTCTACCTGCTGGCGTGGACGCGCATGGGGCGCACCTTCACCATCCGCACGACGATCGCGGTGAGCCTGCTGTCGCTGCTGTCCTGGTGGCTGCCGCGGGCGGTGACGCTGCAGCAGATCGACGGCGGGCTGGCCGCGGTGCTGGGCGGGCTGCTGTGCGGCGCGGCCATGCTGATCATCTTCCGCCATGGCGCCAGCCTGGGCGGCCTGAACGTGCTGGTGCTGCGCCTGCAGGACCGCCTGGGCTGGCCGGCCGGCAAGACGCAGATGGCGGTCGATGCGCTGATCGTGTTGGGCGGCGGCTGGTACGTGGGCGACGCGCGCAAGCTCGCGCTGTCGGTGCTGGCGGTGGTGGCGGTGAACCTGGCCCTGGTCTACAACCATCGGCCGGGGCGGTACCAGCCTGTCTGAGCGCTGAGGTTAGGATTCGCCGATGCGGATCCTGCTGGTCGAAGACGACAAGGTGCTTGCCGACGCGCTCTCCCGCGCGCTGGTGCAGTCGGCCCATGCCGTCGACAGCGTCTCCACCGGCGAGGAGGCCGACCGCGCGCTGGCGCTGGCGATCTACGACCTCGCGATCCTCGACATCGGCCTGCCGGGCCTCAGCGGCCTGGAGGTGCTCAAGCGCCTGCGCGGGCGCAAGTCCACCATCCCGGTGCTGATGCTCACCGCCTTCGACACCATGGAAGACCAGGTGCGCGGCCTCGACCTCGGCGCCGACGACTACCTGTCCAAGCCCTTCGACCTGCCGGTGCTGGAAGCGCGCGTGCGGGCCCTGCTGCGGCGCGGCTCGCAATCCACCCCTTACCTGGAACACGGCCTGCTGCGCTTCGACACGGTGGGGCGGCGCGTGTTCTACGACAAGAAGGCGCTGGACCTGTCGCCGCGCGAACTGGCCGTGCTGGAGCTGCTGCTGATGCGCGAGGGCCGCGTGGTCAGCAAGGAGCAGATGGTCAACCACCTCTATGGCTGGGGCGACGAGGTCGGCGCGAATGCGATCGAGGTCTACGTGTACCGCCTGCGCAAGAAGCTGGAACCCCTGGGCTGCGAGATCCGCACCGTGCGCGGCATGGGCTACCTGATGGAGCGCAACGATGCCCAGGAGTGAGCCGCGCCTGCAGCGCAAGCTGCTCGCCTGGCTGCTCGGGCCGCTGCTGATCCTGCTGCTGCTCGATGCCATGGCGGCGTACTGGACCTCGCAGCGCCTGGCCAACCTGGCCTACGACCGCGCGCTGCACGAGATCGCGCGCGAGATCGTGCTGCACGTGCGGCGCGACGGCCCCCGGCTGCGGCTCGATCTGTCGCAACCCGCCGCCGACATCCTGCTGATGGACGCGCACGACCACCTGTTCTACCGCGTCGACGCCGGCGACGGCACCGTCCTCGGCGGCGACACCGCGCTGCCGCTGGGGCGGCGCGTCGCGCCCGGCGGCGAGCCGCTCTTTTCGCAGGAAACGGTGCACGAGCAGCCGGTGCGCATGATCGTGGCGCGCATGCGCGTCGACGAAGCGCCCGGCGCGCCGGTGGTGCAGGTGCAGGTGGCCGAGACGCTGAACAAGCGCAACCGGCTGGCGCTGGAGATGGTGGCCAACGTGGTGCTGCCGCAGCTGCTGCTGATCGTGATGGCCACCGCGCTGGTCTGGTTCGGCGTCTCGCGCGGCCTGGAGCCGCTCAAGCGCCTGCGCCGCGCCGTCTCCGACCGCTCCCACCTGGACCTGAGCCCGATCGACACCCACGACGTGCCGGGCGAGGTGCGGCCGCTGGTCGACGAGGTCAACGAGCTGATGGCGCGGCTGGGCCGCACCTTCGATTTCCAGAACCGCTTCGTGGCCGATGCCGCCCACCAGCTCAAGACGCCGGTGAGCGGCCTGAAGGCGCAGATCGAGCTCGCCCTGCGCGAGAGCGACCCCGAGCGGGTGCGCCATTCGCTGGCGCAGCTCTATATCAGCGCGGACCGGCTGTCGCGCCTGGTGCGGCAGCTCCTTTCACTGGCGCGCAACGAGCCCGGCGCGCTGGAGACGGTGCAGCTGCAGCCGCTGGACCTGAACGCCTTCGCCCTCGAAGTCAGCATGGACTGGGTGCCCAACGCCATCAAGCGCAACATCGACCTGGGCTTCGACGGCGTGGAGCAGGTGCTGATGATCGACGCCGACCGCGATCGCCTGCGCGAGCTGGTCAACAACCTGATCGACAACGCGATCCGCTACAGCCAGCAGGGCGGGCGCGTCACGGTGCGCACCGGCCACACGCCCGAGGGCCAGTGCAAGCTGGCCATCAGCGACGACGGCCAGAGCATCCCGGTGGCCGAGCGGGCCCGCATCTTCGAGCGCTTCCACCGCCTGCTCGGGACGCAGGAGGACGGCAGCGGGCTCGGCCTGGCCATCGTGAGCGAGATCGCCACCCTGCACGGCGCCAGCATCACGCTGGAGGAGGATGTCGACGGCGTGGGCAACACCTTCACCGTGGTGTTCCGGCCCAGCGCGAGTGCCGGCCCCTTACGGGACAACCCTTTGCTGGCAGAGGCGGCCCCGCCGCTGTAAGCGCGCTGAAAGCTGGACGACAAGATACCGACAGCCGCGCTTTAAGAGCCTGTCAGCACAGCCTCGTAGTCTCCAGGCATCGGATCCGTTGGGGGTCCGGAACTTTCCTTTCCAGGAGACAACATGGCCTTCCTGTCCAGCCCGGAGTTCTGGGTTGCGCTTTTCCAGATCATCCTGATCAACATCGTCCTGTCCGGCGACAACGCGGTGGTGATCGCGCTGGCCTGCCGGTCGCTGCCGCCCAAGCAGCAGAAGAACGCCATCATCTTCGGCAGCGTCGGCGCGATCGTGCTGCGGGTGATCCTGACCTTCTTCGCCGTCTACCTGCTCACTCTGCCCTACCTGAAGCTGGTGGGCGCCGCGCTGCTGCTGTGGATCGGCATCGGCCTGCTCAAGGGCGATGACGAGGACGAGGACATCGAGAGCAACGCCGGCCTGATGGCGGCGGTCAAGACCATCATCATCGCCGACCTGGTGATGAGCCTCGACAACGTGATCGGCGTGGCCGCCGCGGCCAAGGGCAACGTGCCGCTGCTGGTGATCGGCCTGGTGATCTCGATCCCGCTGATCATCTTCGGCAGCACCATCATCCTGAAGCTGATGAACCGCTTCCCGATCATCATCACCCTGGGCGCGGGCCTGCTGGGCTGGGTGGCCGGCGAGATGACGCTGACCGATCCCGCGATCCACGGCTTCATCGAGCAGCACCACTACCTGCACAACATCCTGCCGGCCGCGGGCGCCGTGATCGTCGTCGGCGTGGGCAAGTACCTGGCCAACCGCGCCGCCGGCGAGCGCGAGCAGCAAGAAGCTGCCGCCGACCAGCCGGCCGCCTGAAGATGGTGCCCCCACGCTCCCCCACTGCGTGTGGGTCGCTGCCCCCCGAGGGGGTTTCAGCCTCCTTGAGGCGGCTCGGCGGAGGCGAAATGTTGCCCCCACGCTCCCCCACTGCGTGTGGGTCGCTGCCCCCCGAGGGGGCCTCAGCCTCCTTGAGGCGGCTCGGCGGAGGCTGAACCATGCGCCAGCTGCTGGTCGCCGTCGATCCCCACAGCCCGGCGCGCACGCGCTCGGCGGTGGAGGAGGCGGTGCGGATCTACCGCGACGAGTTCGTCGGCATCCGCATCGTGCGGGTGCAACCCAAGCTCTCAGGCCACGTGGCGATGTTCTTCGGCACCCGCGAGCTGCAGCAGCTGCAGCAGTCCGCGGGCGACGAGGAACTGGCCTATGCCCGCTCGCTGCTCGACGCCGAGCGCATCCCCTACACCGCCACGGTGCTGGTGGGCCGCACGGCGGAGACCATCGCCCAGGCCGCGCGCGAGTTCGGCTGCGACCGCATCCTGTTCGGCACCGAGGAGCCGGGGCTGGCGGGCAAGATGTTCGGCTCGCTGGCGCAGCAGGTGCGCCACCTGCTCGGGCCGGGCAAGCAGTATCAGGTGATCGGTTCCTGAGGCTCCTGGCAAGCCCGGAAACGCCCGCAGCCGCGGGCGTTTCCATTTGCGGCACCATAGGGCCCCGCTCACGAACGGAGGAGCCCGTGGACAACGCCATCCGCCGCCAGACCCTGGCCGACCTGCTGCGCCGCAGCGCCAAGCGCCATCCCGACAAGCCCGCCATCCTGTGCGGCGAGACGCGCTGGAGCTTGCGCGAATTCGACGCCATCGCCGACCGGCTCGCGGCCGGCCTCGCCCGCCTGGGCGTGGCCAAGGGCGCGCGGGTCGCCGTGCTGGCGCGCAACTCGCACGCCTTCGCGGCGCTGCGCTTCGCCCTCGCACGCCTGGGCGCCGTGCTGGTGCCGATCAACTTCATGCTCAAGGCCGAAGAGGCCGCCTACATCCTGCGCCACGCCGGCGCCGTGGTGCTGGCCACCGATTCGGGGCTGGCGGAGCTCGCGCGCAGCGCCGCCGCGCTCGACACCCAGGTGCGGCAGTTCATCTGGCTGCCCTCCGAGGAGGCCTCGGAGCCGGCACCGGGCATGAGCTCCTTCCACGAGCTGGTGGAAGAGAAGGAAGCCCCGCCCGAAGTCGACCTGCAGCCCGGCGACCTGGCGCAGATCGTCTACACCAGCGGCACCGAATCGGCGCCCAAGGGCGCGATGCTGACGCACGACGCCGTGATCTGGCAGTACGCGAGCTGCGTGGTGGACGCGAGCATCGCCGCCGCCGACGTGATGCTGCACGCGCTGCCGCTGTACCACTGCGCGCAGCTCGATGTCTTCCTGGGCCCCATGGTCTATGTCGGCGGCACGAGCGTCATCACCGCCAAGCCGACGCCGGACAACCTGCTGGCCCTGATCGCCAGGCACCGCATCACCTCGTTCTTCGCCCCGCCCACCGTGTGGATCGCGCTGCTGCGCTCGCCGCTGTTCGACGCCACCGACCTCTCGTCGCTGCGCAAGGGCTACTACGGCGCCTCGATCATGCCGGTGGAGGTGCTGCGCGAGCTCGCGCGCCGGCTGCCCGAGGTGCGCTTCTGGAACCTCTATGGCCAGACCGAGATCGCCCCGCTCGCCACCATGCTCGGCCCCGAGGACCAGCTGCTCAAGCCCGGCTCCTGCGGGCGCGCGGTGCTGAACGTGGAGACGCGGGTGGTGGACGACGCGCTGCGCGACGTGCAGCCGGGCCAGGTGGGCGAGATCGTGCACCGCTCGCCGCACCTGATGCTGGGCTACTTCCACGACGACGAGCGCACCCGCGCGGCCTTCGAGGGCGGCTGGTTCCATTCCGGCGACCTGGCGACCATCGACGAGGAGGGCTACATCACCGTCGTCGACCGCAAGAAGGACATGATCAAGAGCGGCGGCGAGAACGTCGCCAGCCGCGAGGTCGAGGAGATGATCTACCGGCTGCCGGGCGTCTCCGAGGTGGCGGTGGTGGGCGTGCCGCACCCGCGCTGGGTCGAGGCGGTGCTGGCCATCGTCGTGCCCAAGGCCGGCCAGAGCCTCACCGAGGCGCAGGTGCTGGCGCACTGCCAGCAGCACCTGGCCGGCTTCAAGACGCCGAAGGCGGTGGTGTTCACCGAGGCGCTGCCCAAGAACCCGAGCGGCAAGCTGCTCAAGCGCGAGCTGCGGCGCCAGCACGAAGCGCATTTCGCGGGAGCTTGAGGCATGGCGGGCGAAGACCTCCTGGCGCTGGATGCGAGCACGCTGTCGCGGCACATCGCGGCGCGCGAAGTCTCGTGCCGCGAGCTGATGCGCGCGAGCCTGCGGCGCATCGAGCGGCTCAATCCGCAGCACAACGCGATCGTCTCGCTGCGCCGCCCCGACGAACTGCTGGCCGAGGCCGATGCGCGCGACGCCGCCCTGGCGCGCGGCGAACGCGCCGGCTGGATGCACGGTTTCCCGATCGCGATCAAGGACCTGGGCGACGCGCAGGGGCTGCCGACGACCCTGGGCTCGCCCGCGGTCGGACTGCGCATGCCCGCGGCCGATGCGCTGTTCGTGCAGCGCATCCGCGCCGCCGGCGCGATCGTGATCGGCAAGACCAACACGCCCGAATTCGGCCTCGGCTCGCACACCTACAACCCGGTGTTCGGCATCACCCGCAACGCCTGGGATGCGCGCAAGACCGCCGGCGGCAGCAGCGGCGGTGCCGCCGTGGCTGTGGCGCTGGGCATGCTGCCGGTGGCGGACGGCAGCGACATGGGCGGATCGCTGCGCAATCCGGCGGCCTTCAACAACATCGTCGGCTTCCGTCCCTCGCGCGGGCGGGTGCCGGCGGTGCCGGCCGAAGACGTGTTCTTCCAGCAGCTCGGGACCGAGGGCCCGATGGGGCGCACGACGGAGGACGTGGCGCGCCTGCTGTGCACCATGGCCGGCTGGGACGCGCGCGCGCCGCTGTCGCTGGCCGAGGCCTTGCCGCACCCGGAGAGCGCCGACCCGATCGCCTGCACGCCCGGCAAGCGCATCGGCTGGCTGGGCAGCATCTGGCCCGACCTGCCGCTGGAGCCCGGCATCCGCGAGTTGTGCGAGCAGGCGCTGCGGCAGCTGGAGTCGGCGGGCTGGGTCGTCGAGCCCTGCAGCCTCGACGTGCCGCGCGAGACCAACTGGACGGCCTGGCTGCGCCTGCGCCAGATGCTGGTGGGCGGCAAGCTGGGGGCTCTCTACGCGCACGCGCGCGAGCGGATGAAGCCCGAAGCGCGCTGGGAGGTGGAGCAGAGCTTCCAGCTCACGGCGGCGCAGCTGTACCAGGCCACGGTGCAGCGCACGGCGGTCTACCAGGCCTTCCGGCGCCTGTTCGAGCGCTTCGACTACGTCGCCGCGCCGAGCGCGCAGGTGTTTCCCTTCGATGCCGAACTGCACTGGCCGCAGTCGGTGGCCGGCGTCGCCATGGACACCTATCACCGCTGGATGGAGATCGTCACGCCCTTCACACTGGCCTCGCTGCCGGTGGCGGGCGTGCCGGTCGGCTTCGGCGCCGCCGGCCTGCCGATGGGCCTGCAGCTCGCCGGGCCGGCGCACTCCGACCTGCAGGTGCTGGCCCTCGCGCGCGCCTTCGAGGCCATCGCCCCATGGACGACGAAGCGGCCGCCGGCCCTGGCCGCGGCAGCCTGAGCGCCGCCGGGCTGCCCGAATGGGTTGCCGACCCGCGCTTCGCGGCCGACGCGATGCTGGGGCGGCTGGCGCGCTGGCTGCGCGTGCTCGGTTACGACACCTTCTACGACATCGCCGTGGCCGATCCGGTGCTGGTGCGCCTGTCCGAGGACGAGGCGCGCCTGCTGCTCACGCGCGACCGCCACCTGCTGCGCGAGCTGCGCCCGGCCAACGCCCTGGAGGTGCGGCAGGACGACCCGCTGCAGCAGTTGCGCGACCTGGTGCAGGAGCTGCGCCTGCCCGCGCCCGAAGCGCTCTTCACCCGCTGCCTGCTGTGCAACGCGCTGCTGCGGGTGCTGGCGCGGGCCGAGGCGCAGCCGCTGCTGCCCCCAGGCGTGCGCGAGCTGCCCGGGCCGGTGCGGCGCTGCCCGGAGTGCGGGCGGCTGTACTGGGACGGCTCGCACGTGCGCCGCATGCGCGCCGCCATCGAGCGGGTGCTGCCCGGATGGATCGCGGCACAATCGGGCGGTTACAACGAAGGAGACTTTCAATGAACAAGCGCCACCTGCTGCGGTCCGCGCTCGGACTCGCCGCGCTGGCCCTGGCCGGCGCGGGCCACGCCCAGGACTTCCCGCCCAAGAAGGCCGTCACCCTGGTCGTCGGCTTCGCGCCCGGCGGCGCCGCCGACGCCGCCGCCCGCCTGATCGCCAAGAAGCTGGGCGAGAACATCGGCCAGAGCGTCGTGGTGGAGAACAAGGCCGGCGCCGGCGGCAACATCGCCCACCAGCTGGTGGCCAACGGCCCCGCCGACGGTTCGATGATCCTGCTCGGCTCCATCGGCCCGCTGACCATCGCGCCGCACATGATGAAGGTGGGCTACGACCCGTTCAAGGACCTGGCGCCGCTGTCCGGCGGGGTGCACTTCCCCAACGTGCTGGTGGTCAACGCGAACTCGGGCGTCAAGACGCTGGCCGACTTCGTGGCGCTGGCGCGCAAGGATCCCGGCTCCGTGACCTTCGCTTCCACCGGCCCCGGCTCCGCCTCGCACCTCACGGGCGAACTGTTCGCGCAGCAGGCCAAGGTGGAAATGACGCACGTGCCGTACAAGGGCGGCTCGGCGGCCATGCCCGACCTGCTGGCCGACCGCTTCACGGCCTACTTCGCGGCGCCGCCCACGGCCCTGCCGCACATCGAATCGGGCAAGCTCAGGCCGCTGGCCACCACCGGCCTGGCGCGCCCGGCCTACCTGCCGAACATCCCCACCGTGGCGGAATCCGGTTACCCCGGCTTCGAGGCGCTGAACTGGTATGCCTTCGTGGCTTCGGCGAAGGTGCCCGCGCCCGTCCTGGACCGCTGGAACCAGGAGATCGTGAAGGTGCTGAACGATGCCGGCATTCGCGAGCAGCTGCAGAAGCACGGGCTGACGCCGAACCCGACCTCGCGCGCCGAACTGGGCGACTTCATGCGCAAGGAGTCGGCCAAGTGGGGCGCGATCGTGCGCGAGCGCAAGATCAGCGCCGAGTGAGCCTCAGGGCGCGGCTGCGGGCACCATCACCCGCAGCGCGCCGGGCCGGATGCGGTAGCGCAGCGGCGTCTGGAGCACCGCGAGCTCGCCGTCCGTGGCCACGCGGATGCGCGCCTCGCGGGTGCCGATCACGAAGGCCTCGCCGGCCAGCATCTCGAAGTCCTGCGCCTGGTCCAGGCGCCTGAACAGCGCGCGCAAGGCGAGCCGCAGCAGCGCCAGCCGGCCGCGCCGGCGCGCGAAGTACAGCGCGAGCTCGCCGCCCTGCAGGCTGGCGCGCGCGCCGATGTCCAGGCCCTGCATCGTGTAGCGGTTGTTGCCGATGAAGACGAAGGGCGTGCGGTGCACCTGCTCCTGCGATCCGGATTCGATGCGCACCGCGATGCCGTGCGAGCGCCGCATCGCGTGCAGGGTGGCGCTGGCGAGCGCGCGCCACTTGCCCTTGCCCAGGCGCATGCGCTGCAGCTCGCGCTCGCGCACGATCTCGGGGTAGAGCCCGAGGCTCGAGTTGTTGATGAAGACGCGGCCGTTCACCTCGCCCACATCCACCTGCAGCACGCGGCCTTCGGCGATCGTGCGCACGGCATCCTCCAGCTTCAGGGGGATGCCGAGGTCCTTGGCGAAGTGGTTCAGCGTGCCCAGGGGCAGCACGCCCTGCACGCAGTCGGTTCCGGCGACTTCGGCGGCCACCGCGGCCTGCGTGCCGTCGCCGCCGCCGGCCACCACGAGGCGGGTGCCGGCCGCGCGGGCGCGCTCCAGGGCGGCGCGGAAGTCCGCGGGCGCCTCGGCCAGCACCACCTCGGTTGCGAACCCCGCGGCGGCGAACAGGGACGCGATCTCCGCGCGCGTTTCGCTCCCGCTGCCGTTGCCGGAGCGCGCGTTCAGGAGCACGAGGGCGCGGTTCGGGGCGGAAGGCTGGCTGGCCACGTGCCGGAGCATACCGGCGCGAGCGCGAAGTGGGGCTGGATCACCAGTTCGATCACCACGTCCTCCACCAGCGCCTGCAGCAGGCGCGGCTCGCCCGAGCGCAGCAGGCATTCGATCACCAGGCGGCGGCGCGACATCCAGCGCGTGTCCACCGCGTCGCAGGCGCCCACGAACACGAGTTGCGGATCCAGGCTGCGCAGCAGCGCCCAGCGCTTGCGCACGAACACCCCGGAGCTGCGGGGCGCGAGCAGCGGGCTCTCGGGCAGGCTGCGGACCTCCGCCACGAAAGCGGCGTCGGGCGCCGCGGCCGCCGGCCTGGCGAGCGGATGGCTGTGGCGCCATGCGAGTTCGCGCAGCAGCAGGGCGAGCAGCACCAGCAGCAGCGGGACCAGCAGGACGAGGAGGAGGATCTTGCGAAGCTTCACGGCGTTGCCGATTCTCGCCGCATCCCGGGCCGGCGCACGTCCGCTTCGCGACGGCTCCTAGTGTCGTGTTCGACTCTTGACGGCACGAATGCAGCCCGCGCACATCGTTGTCCTTGCGCAAGGGTAGACCCAGAGGACGCGCGCAGGCGATTCGGTATGGCGAGGGCGCCCGGAAGGCGGGCGGGGAGCAGCGTCGCCTTCGATCCGAGCAGCGTCGCCTTCGATCCGAGCAGCGTCGCCTTCGATCCGAGCAGCGTTGCCTCCGATCCGGCCCGGAGCGGATTTGTCCGCTTCACTCCATGTCCTCCGGCACGACCCTGCGGGCCGTGCCTCCCCCTGATACTCTGCCAACACGTCCTTTGCGCGAGG
>Ga0255338_1004668_pt1 | contig 13781 bp, 4 predicted proteins | sample MeOH1_35cm_T4_19_FD_203715 | JGI IMG/M metagenome (GOLD analysis project Ga0255338, IMG submission 203715) | Sandy soil microbial communities from University of British Columbia, Vancouver, Canada - MeOH1_35cm_T4_195 | ecosystem: Engineered > Artificial ecosystem > Sand microcosm > Unclassified ...
GGTGTGCGCCGTCGCGTCCATCTTGGAATACGCGCCACCACCGGCGAATATGGAGCCGACCGTCATGTTCACCGTGTCGGTCGTGTCGAGGAAGTTATAAGCCTCGATGTTGAGGAGTGCGGTCGAGGTCAACGGATCGTCGTTGAGGCTCAAGATCGTGTTGGTGCCGATATTGGACGCGACATTCTGCGTCACCGTCGCTTGGCTCAATGTCGCCGCGCCGGCCAGAATGCCGCCGGAACCCGCGCGCGAACCGCCGCTCGTCTGATTGACGGAGTCGGACGAGATCACGTTCATATTGCCCCCGGCCGAATTCACCTCGAGGTTGGGGCCCACGGCCGCGGTCACGTTCGAGAGGACGTCATTCGTGGCACTACCGCCGCTCGCGCCAACAGCCGACGCCTGGTAGGCGTCGCCATTGGCGGCATAGGTCGCGGAGTGCTGGGCGTTGATGCCGAGCCCGCCGAAGTAGAGCGTGTCGCGCGTGGTGCCGGCCGCCTCGCCGCGCAGTTCCGCGACGGTCGTATTGTCGACGCTAGTGCTCGCGATCGCCGCCGCGCCGGCGACGAAGCCGCCCGAGCCGGCGATGGCATTGGCCGTATTGCTGTCGCTGCCGGTCGCAGTGATCGCGAGAACGCCGTGATTGGTGCGGTCGGTCATGACCGCGCCGGTGTCGAGATACGCGTTGGTTCGCGTGAAGGACGACGTCTCGGCAATGGTGGCGCCGGCGGCATAATACGCGGCCGAGATGCCGGTCGCAGCCGCGAGCTGATTGGTGTCGTTCTGCGCCGCGATGGTGACGTTGGCCGTCGGCAGATGCAGGTTCTTCCCGCCATAGGCCGTCACGTAGGAGCTGTTGGCCGCCTGCGCATAAGACGCCTGCAGGCCGAGCATCATGCCACCGCCGCTGCCGACCGCATAAGCGTTGGCCGAATGACCGGAGGTCGGCACCAAGGCCGCCGCGGCGATCGTGAGCGGACCGCCGGCAATGGTGGCGTTGTCTTCGACGCTCGCGGTGACATGCGTGGTGACAGTCGATTCCGCCACAGAAGCGCCGATGCTGATATTGCCGACGGCAACACCGATCGCCGAGGTCGAAACATTGGGCGTCGCCGTCGCGCTGACCAGCACGCCGGCATCGTCGGCCGTAATCGACGCACCGGCGCCGATCCTGGCGATCACGATTTCGGCGTCGTTCGCCGTCGAAGTTGCGCCGGCGCCGCTGATACTGCCGCCTGAACCGGCGAGCGTGTAGGAGTTCAGACCGCCCGCGGCATTGGCGACGACGATCACGCCGTCGAAGTTGGTGACGGTGGTCGAAGCGGCGATATCCGCCGTGATCGCGCTCGCCTTCTCGGTGAAGGCGAGCGACAAGCCGACAGCGGCGAGGCCGATGCCGAGACCATAGCCGGAGGCGGCGACCGTCGAGGTATCCGCCGCCTGGACGGTGACAGAGCCGGATGTCGAGCCGGTCGCGCCGCCATCGGTGCGCGAGCCGAGCTCGGCGATGACGGTATTGTCGACGCGCGCCTTGCCGACCGCGGCGCCAATGCCGGCGTAGTAGCCGCCCGCGCCCGAGGCACCGATCGATTCCGCGGTATGGCCGCTGCCGTGGTCGCCGGCAGAGGCCGTCACCGCGATGATCGGTGCCGTCAGCGTGCCGCCGTTGGTTTTGGCGGTGACCTGTTGATCGACCTCGGTGATGGCGATGGCGGCGCCCTCGCCGGTCACGCCGGTGCCGACGGCGGCCGCGCCCGAAATGTTGCGCACCGCCGTCTGCGCCGTCGCGCCGACGCCGATGGCGCCGGCCGTGACGTTGCTGGACAGGATCTGCGCCGAAATGCCGTCGACGCCGCCGGCCACCTCGCCGATCAAATCGGTGCCGGTCGCCGCGCCCGCATTGCCGAGCGTGCCGCTGCTCGCGTCGCCATCGTTGGCGCCGGAATTCACGACGCTCATCTGCTCGGTGCTGGCGCCCGAGCCGACGATCACGACACCGACGGTGCCGGCAATGCCGACCGAGCCGGCAAGGCTCAGCATGACGGTGATCGGGTTGACGTCGCGCGTCGACAGCGCGCCGACGGTGACCGCCGTCCCGGCCGCGTTGATTGAACCGCCGGCGACGAGCGCCGCGGTGCTGCTCTTGAGCATCACCAGATTGACCGCGGCGCCGATGCCGACCGATCCACCGCCCGACAAGGCGCCGACCACCGGCGCAAGCGAGTCGGTCTCGAGCGCCGAGACGGTGATGCCGTTGGTTGCCGTCGTCGTGACGATCGTCGTCGTGTTGTCGAGTTCGGCGCTGACATTGTTGGCGATGAACAGCCCGGAGAACTGCGTGGCGATGCCGCCGGAACCGCCGATAGCGCCGGCAACCGTGTAACTGTCGATGTTGGTCTCGTTCGACGCGAGGACCTGCAGCGGCCCGCCGAGATTGAGCGTGGTCGCGGCGGTCGAGGCATCGCGGCCGCCGACCCGCGCGGTGACGGTGTTCTCCATCATCGCCACCAGCACGGTCGCGCCGATGGCGGCGGTCGACGCGATCGATCCGGCGCCGACTGCGCCGAAGAAGCCGTTCTCGCCATTGGCAATGACATCGAGACGGCTCGCATGCACGGAGCCGTGATCGAGCGTCGCCGTGGTCTCCGACTGGAACAGGTTGGTCAGCGCCGTTCCGGTGACGGCGGCGCTGCTGCCGGAGCCGGTCGCGCCGACCACTTCGGCGGCAGTGCCCTGGAAAGCGTTAGCGAAGACACCGACCGCACCGGCCGCGACGCTGCTCGAACCGATATTGGTGGAATCGATGTTGGCCTTGGTCGTCCGGTCCATCGTGTTGATGACCAGCGCCGCAGTGCCGGCTGCGCCCGCGCCGGAGTCGGACATGCCGAGGTCGAGAATATTGGCGAAGGACGCGCTCGAGGCCGTCACCTGCACGGCGGAGACCTGCCCCGCCGACAAATTCGTATTGATGCTCGACGAGGTGATTTGCGCTTCGGTCTTGCCGCCCATCACATTGGTCACGGCGTTCGCCGAAATAGCGAGACCCGAAGTGCTCGCCGCGAAAACCAAAGCGACCGTGGTGGCCTTCTGTTGCGACGTGCCGACGACGGCGACGCCCTTCACGGTCGTCGTGCTGTTGTCGAGCGACGGCGCCTGGCCGGGTGTGACGACGGCGGAGGGATCGATGTCGTGCGCGAGTATGCCGCTGTCGATGGTAGCGGCAGTGCCGGCCGCGCGCGCATCGACGGTCGAATTGGCAATGCCGGCACTGGTGGTGCCGTCAATGGTGTTCACGACGACGGAGGCGCCGATGCCCTTGCCGGAGTCGATCGCGATGCTCCCCGCACCGGCGTAGGCAGCAATGCTGTCGGTGTTGGAAGCGAGCACCAACACATTATTGTTGCCGGTGACGCTGGCGCCGGTGTTGTTGCCGCCTTGATCGATCGTGGAATAGACGGTCGTCGATTCCATGCTCAGCGCCAGCGAGCCGGCGCCGGCGAGTCCATTGGACGGTGTCGAGGCCGCCGCCGGCGGCTGCGGCGGTGTCGGCGGCGTGACGCCACCGCCCCCGAAACCGGTCAGCGCGCTCGGCGTCGCCGGACGCATCGCCGCAACCAGCGACGACAGGTTGGACTGCGGCGAAACCTGCGGCGCGGGATTACCGACCGACATGGCGGCGCCGATCGACACGGTGGTGATCGTCGCGGTCGAACTGCCGGCCACCAGCACCGAGCCCGATTGCAGATTGCCATTGAACAAAGCGCTGTTGGCGTTAGCCGTATTGTCGGCCGTCACGGTCGCGCCGACGATGCCCGCCGACACGAAGGTGCCGATCTGATTGACGGCCGCCGACAGACCGATGGCGTCGCCGCCGCCGAGGTTCAGAGAAATGGCGCCCGCCGCGCCGCGGATGGTGGCGCTGTCTTGTGCGCTCACGCGCACGGCGGCTGCATCGACCGTGGCGGTCGCGGTGCCGGCGGCATCCGAAGCGTCGGCGCCGTGGCCGATCTGGGCCACCACGGCGTTATTGATGGCATTGTAGACGACCGAACCGTTGCCGGCGATCTTGCCCGTCGCGGCACCGACACCGATGGCGACGCCGATGATCTCGGCATCGTCGCGCGCCGAGACATCGACGGCACCCGCAGTCGAGGTCACGGTTGCCTTGTCGATCAGCGCGAGATGACGCGTACCGATGCGGTTGACGACGATCGACACGCCGACATTGGCCTTGCCGAGTTGCACATTGCCCGCGACGGCGATGATGGCGGCACCGGTCGCGCTGTCCGGCGACACATCGGCGGCGTCGAAGCTGAGACCTGAGCTGCTGGCCGGCGCCGTCAGCCCGCCATTCGCCGCGATCGCCGCGCTGTTGATAATGTCATTGAGCGTCGCGTTCGAACCACTCAGTGCGTTCACGATAACGTCGCCTGACACCGTGATGCCGCCGGTCACCGTCGGCGTGCCGCTCGCCGCCGGCACCGAGGTGATCTCGGCCAGGATGGTCGGATCGATGTCGTTGACCACCACCGAACCGGCGAAACCGCTCGCGTTGGGACCACCGCCGCCGACGGCCGCGCCGGAAATGATGCGGCTGCTGTCGAGCGCTTCGACGGTCAGATTCCGGGTGTACTGAACCTTCGAATTGGCCAATACAGCCGATACAGCCGCCCCGCCCGTCGGATCGCCGATCGAGACATAGGTCATCGATACGCCGAAGCCCTTGCTCTCGTCGAAGCCGATGCCGCCGTAGAGCGAACCGCCGCCGATCCCGATCCTGGTCGCCTGGTCGGCAACGATGGCGATATTCGCGAGGCTGCCGGTGGCGGCATCGCCCAGCGTCGAACTGTCGACCAGTGCCTGAACGCCGTTGTTGATTTCGGCGGCCGAAACGGAGGCCGACGCCTGCGTGCCATCCCCCGATCCCGCGGTCACCGCGAGCGCCACCGCGACCGTCGTGCTCTCGCCGCCTGCCAGCGCCTGCACGTTGAGGCTATGCGCCGTGACTGCCGACCGCGAGATCGTCGCAGTGGTCATGTCGCCGCTCATGGTGACGGCGACGGCGCCGGCAAGCGCGGCCGTGCGGCTGGTGCCGGGCGCGCCTTTCGACAGCGCCGCCGAGCCGGAAGCCGTGTCGATGATCGTGTTGTTGAGCGCCTGAACCGACACGCTGCCGCTGCCCGCGCCGTATCTGATCGTCGCGTCGTTAATGGCCGCGTGCGTTCCGATCGAGGTCAAGTTGACCGCCGCGCTGCCGGCCCCAGTCGTAACGTTGCCGCCGTTTACCGGACCAGAGACGTCGCTCGTCAGGTTATTGTACGTATTCGTCAGCTTGAGCAGGATCGCGATGCCGCCGTCGACGAAGAAGGCCGCGATGGTCTGAAGATAAGTGGCGTCCGACGGCTTGGTGGAGAGGAACTCCTGCGGCGTGCCCGCTAGCGGCGGCGCATTATTGGCGGATTGCGCGGCAACTGCGACGGTCGTCAAACGCCCGACGCTGAGCGCGGCGACGTTGACAGTGTTCGCATCGACGAAGCCTGCGCCGCCGGCGGCAACATGCGCGTCATCGGCGGCCGCGCCGGTGAGCGAGAGTACGGTCGAGTTGTTGCCGATGAAGGCGTTAGTGTCGGTCGAAACCTGTCCCAGCGCGACCACCACGCCGAAACCGGACGCGGTGGACGAGCCGATCGCGCCGCCGACGTTGAACGAGGAAATGTCCTGCTCGGCGTCGACTTCGAGCCGCTGCGCCGTCACCTGCGCCAGGTTGCTGACCGACCCGGAGGTGTGATTGTCGATCTGCAGCACCGAGGCGATGCCGTTGAGACCAAGGCCCGAGCCGGAGCCCGACGTCGGCGACACGGCATAGATCAGATCGCTTGTCGTCGCCGATACGCCGACTGTTCCGTTGCTGGCACTGATGACGGCGCCCGCGCCGATGCCGGCCACGGTATCCGTGTTGAAGATGTTGACGTTGGCCGAGCCGCCCGCCGCGGTACCGGTCGATCCGGTCGAGTTCGTGCCGAAGAATTTGAGCCACGAGAAGTTGCCGCCGACATTGATCGTCGCCGTGGTCGTCGAGGCGACGACCGAAACGTTGTCGTTCCAGGAGAAGGATGACGACGCCCCGTCGAGACCTGCGTTGCTCAAATTCGTGGTCCAGCAGCCGCTGGTGCTCTGCGCGCAGGAGCCGCCGCCCGTCTGCGTGATATGCGCGCCGCTGGCGATCCACGCGGTCGTATTGCTGGTGATCTGGAAATAGTTCACCGCGCCGGAAAGGCCGGCCTGCGTCGTATCGGCCGTGGCGTTGGCGTAGCTGGTGAGGATGTCGCCGGAAACGCCGAAGCTGCCGCTGATATGCGAGGTGACGGCAGAGAATGAATCGAAATCTAGCCAGGTGATCGTGATCGGTGTCGTCGTCTCGGCGCGGACACCGACATTCGGCGCGGTGATCGATACGCCCGAGCCGATATAGGCATTCGAGCTCTGCGTCAGCTGATCGACGTTGACGGCCATGGAGATACCGTTGGCCGTCGCGGTATTCACGCTTGTGGGGTCGGTCGGCGAATTGATCGCCGCACTGGAGCTGCCACGGATTCCGGCGTTGCTTACGCTGCTGATGACGGCGACATTGCCCGACTGGATCGTTGGCGCAACGCCAGACGTCACCATGTTGCCGTTATCATCCGGCGCAATATTCGCGATCGACGCCGACGAAGTTTGCGACGACGTATTGAGCGCCAGCGCGATACCGGCCCGCGCATTGGTCACAGTACCGTTGCGCGATGCCGCTTGTCCCGCACCGGACTGATCGAACGCCCCACCCGTGGAGAAGACATTGCCGATCGACGACCCGCCGTAAAGCTTGCTCGCAATCGCGCCAGTGATGGCGTTGCTGCCGACCGTGCTCGATGCGAATACGGCGTTACTTGTCGTATTCGAGCCGGAGTAAACGGTGACCGAACCCGCATTGGCCGCCTGCGGCAGGCTCGCGCCCAAATTGGCGGTCGCATGGGTCGCCACATCGCTGATGGCGACGGAAGCAGCCCCATTCGCCGAGCCCGCGGCGATGCTGCTCGCCGAGGTCGAGAAGGTGTTCGTGTTCTGCGCGCCGACGAAAACATTGCCGACTTTGTTGAACACCACGCCGGAATCGACCGTCGCCCGGGTATTCACCGTGCCGGTCGTATAGGCCAGCGTCGCCTCCACACTGTCTGTCAGCGTTCCGGCCAGAGCGGTAATATTAAGATTGGCGTCGTTGCTGGCGGTGGCCGTGAAATTGCCACTCGATATCGTCGCACCGGATTTGACCTGCGTCGCGATCTCGGCATTGACGATGCCGACCACAACGGCGGCACCAAAAGCATTGTTGAGCGTCAGCAGACTGGCAACAATCGCAAGGTCTTCAGCCGTTTCCGAGCCGACCGAAGACAGCGTGATCGCCCCGCTCGCCGTCAGATGGGCTGTGCCCTCCACGGTCACCTTGGCCGACGCCCCTGACTTCATGTAGCCGCCGGCGAGGCCACTGATCGCGCCGATCACAGTGCCGGCAACGATTTGCGCCATCGTTCCAGCAGATGCCTGGTAAGACGTCGTCGCGGTCGACGTCGCCGTCGCGGTGATGTTGGCCGCCGTGATGGTGCCGCCGATGCTGATGCTGGTCGTCGCGCTCGCCTCGCCGACGAATTTGGAATCGGACAGCGAGGCAACGAGGTTGACGTTGCCGGCGGTGTAGGACGTACCCGAGTTGTTGACGTCGGCGAAGATCTTGCCGGTGCTGCCGATGAGGATTGTCGGCGCGGTCAGCGTGACGGAACCGGAGTTGCCGGTCGACGCCTTGTTCGACGCGGACAGGAGATCGCTGACCGCCGCGCCGGAATACAAGCGCGTATCAATAGTACCGTAGATGTTGATTTCGTTTGCGGCGATGCTGACGTTGACGACACCGCCCGCGGTGCGGCGCCCGTCGATCAAGCCCCCTTCGGCCAGCGTGAAAGTGCCGTCGCAATGACCGCCGCCGGAGCCGGCGCAGAGAATGAGCGTGCCGCCGGCGTCGACGGAGTTCACCCAGCCTTGCACATCGCTGTTGGTGTAGCCACCGGCGCCGCCGACCGCATTGGCGGAAATGGTCATTTCCGCCGGATCGATGAGCAGATAGCCCGCCTGGCCGTTCGGCGCGCCGACCTTGACCTTGATGCCGGCCGGGAGGTTGAGATGGCCGAAGGCGCTCAGCTCGACCAGACCGCCATCGCCCTGAGCCGAACTGGCGTCGAAGGTGGCCCCCGGCGTCACGTCGAGGTTGCGTTGCGCGATCAGGCGGATCGTGCCGGCATTGCCGTTCGTGCTCTTGGCGGACAGTACGCCGTAGCCGGCGACCTTGATGTCCTGTCCGGCATTGACGGCGATGGACCCGCCATTGCCGTTCTTGCTGGCAGCCGAGACGTTGGCCTTGTTGCCGATCGTCACATTGCGGCCTGCATTGACGCTGACCGAACCTCGGTGCGCCGTCAGGCGCCCATTCACATGCGCATCGGTGCCGGCAACGATCTGGATCGAGCCGTTACGCACGACGATGCGGCTGCCGCTCTGCAACCCCTTGCTGTTGACGGTCGAGGCGAACTTCGTCGCATGATCGCGGTTGACGGCGTCGCGCGTTCCGATGGAAACGTTCTGGCCGGTCAAACGGACGGCATCGACCGCATTGATGCGACCGCGGATGCGGATATTGCCGTCGGGCGACAGCGGCACGGTCCCCGCAAGCAAGTTGTCGACCGAACCCTGGTTGATTTGCCCGGCGTGGTTGATCACGCCGTCGACGAATTCGCGGGTCGGCGTGCTCACGCTCAACGAACCGACGTTCACGACGCCGGAGGAGCCGACGACGAAGCCGCCCGGCGCCGCGAAGTAGATGTTCCCGCCGATCTGACCGTTCTGATAGCCGTTCAGAACGCCGTTAATGACGGCCGGATCATTGCTGTTGAGCAGGTTGATGAGGTTGTTGGTGCCGTTCGGCAGGACGAGGTTGCCGGTCGCACCCCGCCCAATCTGGAACTGAGAAAACGAATTGAAGGCGTTGGCGCCGGATATCGTATTAGTTGTAACTGTGCTGACAGAACCATTTGCGGTTACAGTGGTGGCGGTCCGGCCGTCGGGAACGATGCGGTTGACTCCGGCCGGCACGCTCTGGGCGAAGGTCAGGACCGGCGAAAGCGTCATCACCGCGGCCATGGCGGCCGCGGAAACGCGCAACGAGAAGGCGTCGATGAGCATCCGCGGCGGCGTGGCGCGCGTGCTCGACAACAGCAGCAGCCGTGACGTCGCCCGCACCCGCAGGGTCATCACGGCCTTCTTCGCGACCTTCACCTGTAAAGTCCCCCTGCCACCCCGGTTAATTCCGGGGCGCCGGTTTTCCGGCTTAACCATTTGTTAGGGTGCAATGATCGCAGGGGGCCTGGCCCAAGTCCTGAACGACCTGCGATGACTTTCTGAAAGTTTTCTGATATTCGCCGCCCGCAGGGGTAAACGGAGCGGAAATCGGGGGAGACAGTGCTCCGGTTCGACACCTTTGAGCTTGATCTCGACCGGGCCGAATTGCGTACGGCTGGGAGCGGCGAAGCTATAAGGCTGCGCCCGAAGACGTTCGCCTTGCTGCAGTTCTTCGCGACGAATGCGAATCGGCTGCTCACCAAACAAGAATTAATGTCCGCGATCTGGCCGAATGTTCATGTCGGCGAGGACAGCCTCTTCCAGGCCATCCGTGAGATCCGTACCGCGCTCGGCGACAAAGACCGGCAAGTGGTCAAGTCGGTGTCCGGCCGTGGCTATCTGTTCGAGGCCGATGTCACCTCGACCGACTCGGCTCCACGCCCCCCCCGGTCCGCTCCCTCAGACGAGGCATTACAAAGTCCCCCCGCTGCAACGCCGGCACGGGGCGGCGCTTGGTACTGGTTACAGATGACGCGGCGGCCTGTGCTCGCCGTGTCGCTCGTGCTGTGCTTCGCCGTCGGCGTGGCATTCGCCGCACCGATGCTCGTGCGGCGCCTCTACGTGCCGGAATTGCAGACCATCGCCGTGATGCCGTTCGAGCCGAGGACGTCTGATCTCCCGGCTGCAACCATGGCGGCCAACATCACCGACAAACTGACCGATGGCCTGTCGAAGATCGGCAATGTTCGCGTGCTGGCGCCGCAGGCCGAGCCACGCGGAGCGAACGCGACCGCGGCGCTGCCGGCCAACACCGACTTCATCGTGCGCGGCGAGCTGCAGCGCGATCGCGACAAATGGGAAGTGCAGGCGCGACTGATCGACGCCAACGGCCAAGTGCAATGGTCGGGCAGCTATCGTGTGCCGTCAGAAGCCATCGATGAACGATTGCAGCAATCGCGCCTCACCGCCGGCATCGGCAATTCGCTCGCCTTACGCATCAATGCGCTGACGCATGCGCGTCTGTCGTCGCCGGAATCCAAGATCATCGTCGAACAGGCGGCCGCGTTCCTGAACCAGACCAATCGGGAACGCTTCGCGGTCGCGCAGGAACTGCTGGAGAAGGCGCATGCGGAAAAGCCGGACGATGTCGACATCGCCGCCGCCCTGTCCGCGCATCTCATGCGCGGCGTGGCGACGGTCTGGTATCCGGTGTCGGAAAACGACGCGATCGAGCAGCGCGCCAGAGCCCTGCTCGACAAAGCGGTGAAGCAGGAGCCCAATTACATTCCGGTCCTGCAAGCTTATTGTCGGCTGCTGCAAACGATCAACGAATTCGCCGAAACGCTCGTCGCCTGCCAGAACGCATTGCGCTTCGATCCGTGGGATGGCCTGGTCATGTTCCAGATCGGCATGGCGCAATTCCGGCTCGGCCGCTTCGAAGATGCGCTGGCGACCTTCGAGCGCGCCGACGCGATCGATACCCCGGAAGTATCGCGCTGGACCTGGCCGCTCGGCGCGGGGGCCACGCTCGTCTTCATGGAACGCTACGAAGAGGCCCTGCCCTGGCTTCACCAATCCATCGCCGTCACGCAGGGAACCGGGCGCACGCATCTGTTGATTGCGGCGGCTCTCGAAGCCCTGGGCCGCCATGATGAAGCGCGCAAGTACGTCGCCAAGGCGATGGCACTACGGCCGGGCAGCAACGGCGAGAACATCGGCCTGCCGACCAAGAATCAGAGCCAGCGGTACATGGCGGGCGCCGACAAGGTCAGGGACCTTTTGATCACCGCCGGCCTGCCGCCCAAATAGTTCGGCCACGTGCAAAAAAGCAGCCGCCAGACGGCGGCCGCTCCATTCATTATTACTTTGATTACCTTGCGCCTTAATTGCCTTGCGCCTTAGCGCCAGCCAGCCTGCTTGTCGCAAGCCTTGCGCTCTTCCGGGTGAGATTTCTCCCACTGCGTGATGGACTGGCTCTCATTATTGTCCATCTTCTCGTTCATGCAGACGCAATAGGCGCGCGCGATCGCCGGCGTCGCACCCGGCTCGCCCTGATTGTCGCGAATGCACTGGTTGACCCACTTGAGGTCGTCGGCATTCATGGCCTGCGCCGACGCGGTAACCGGCAGCAGACACAAACCGAGCAACAAAGCCCCTGGAATAAACTTCACGGATCTCTCCCACTTGTTGACGCTCATCGTCGAGGCCGCCGAGCGCGGTCTGCAACGGGTATCGAGACCCAGCGCTCCAGCGGTGGATCTCGAACCTTCAATCGCAGCAAGTTGCCAGGGAGGCGGGAGAGATGTCCTGAATGCCGGCGTGCCGACTTCTGAAACTTTTCTGAATTCGCACCGCCTCCGTGACGAAGGCGCTGTCACGAATCGCTGTTACAGAAGCGACAGGTGCCACGACACTTCCAAACACCACGAGCCGGATCGCTGCGCTCTCGCACGCGTTATCCTGTGGAAATCGTTCGCCCTCAATCGGGGCGCTTCTGCCATGCGCGAAAGGGAGAAAGCAGAGACGGAAGAAGCGACGTGCGCAGCACGTCGAGAAGCTTCAAGGCAATGCCCGCCGGCGTCAGCCTCAAGAGATTCTCGTGATGCTTCATACCCTTGCCGCCCGGCACCAGACCGAGCGAGCGAACGAGGCAATAGTCGCCGTTCGACATACGGACGAGTTTTGCACCCTGGAAATGCGTCCGAATCCCCATGAGCGGGGAAGATGCATTGGCGACTGATTCGGTCAATTCGAGTGCAGCCGCCGGTCGAAAGAGCGCTTTTCACCGCCGCAGGGAGAACACATGGACCGCGCGCAGTGGACGGCCAACGAGTGCGAGGTTATCCAGGATTCGCGACGCCTGACACACTACCGACGCAAGACAATCCGTGAAATCGACAAGCCCGCTAAAGCACGAGCCCTCGCCCGACTTCGACGACATGGCGCGCGACCTCGAAGCGACCGGCGACTACAAAGTGCTTCGCCGCCTCGTGCCGCGCGAACCGAGCAGGGCCACCGGACTATCCGAACGAGTCGGCGTCATCATCGATCTCGAGACCACCGGCCTCGACGTCACGAAGGACGAAGTGATCGAAGTGGCCGCGGTCAAGTTTCGATACGACCAGGGCGATACGATCAGCGGCGTCACCGGCATCTTTCAAGCCTTCAACCAGCCGTCCGGCCCGATCCCGGCCGAGGTGACGCGGCTGACCGGCATCACCGACGACATGGTCGCGGGCTGCAAGATCGACGCGGCCGCGCTCGAAGCTTTCGTCGCCGATGCGGGGATCGTCATCGCGCACAATGCCGGCTTCGACCGCAAGTTCGCCGAACGCTTCTGGCCCGCCTTCGAGACCAAGAACTGGGCGTGTTCGGCCACCCAGATCGACTGGAAGACTCACGGCTTCAGCGGCGCCAAGCTCGCTTATCTGCTCGCCGAGAGCGGCCTCTTCCATAACGCGCACCGCGCCATCGACGATTGTCACGCCCTGCTGGAAGTTCTGGCGCGCTCGTTACCGGAAAGCACTTCGTCTGCTCTGGCCGTGCTGCTGGAGCGTGCGCGCCGCAAAGCGTTCCGCATCTGGGCCGAGAACGCACCGTTCGACTTGAAGGACGTCCTCAAGAAGCGCGGCTATCGCTGGAACGACGGCTCCGATGGTTCGCCGCGCGCCTGGCATATCGAAGTCGACGAAAGCGCACGCGAAGCCGAGCTCGATTATCTTCGCCGAGAAATCTATCAGCGCGACATCGAGCTGCGCTGCCAGGCGGTCACGGCCCGGGAACGGTTCTCGGCCCGCCGCTGAACGGTGTCGCTCCGCGCCGTGCCGATCGTCCGGCAACGCCGAGCCAGCGCTCGAGCAAGGCCGAGTCGTCGATCAAGGCCTGGCTCGCCCCCGCATAGGCAATGCGGCCGCGCTCAAGAACCAGCGCCTGGCGCGTCAGCGGCAGAATCTTGTGAGCGTGCTGCTCGACCAGGATGATCGCCATCTCCCCGCTCTCGACCATCGCACGGATGATGCGGAAGAGCTCCTCCACGATCAGAGGCGCCAGCCCCTCCATCGGTTCATCCAGGAGTAAGATTCTGGGATTGAGCATCAACGCCCGCGCGATGGCGAGCATCTGCTGTTCGCCGCCGGACAGTTGGCCACCCATGTTACGGCGACGCTCCTTGAGCCGCGGGAACATCGCGTAAATCCGCTCGAGCGTCCACGAGCCGCCGACATCGATCGCCGTCAGATTTTCCTCAACCGTCAGCGACCGGAAGATATCGCGCTCCTGCGGCACCCAGCCGAGGCCCGCATGGGCGCGCCGGTGCGACGCAGTAGCGGCGATATCGCGCCCATCGAGACGGATCGTGC
>Ga0255338_1004669_pt1 | contig 13781 bp, 12 predicted proteins | sample MeOH1_35cm_T4_19_FD_203715 | JGI IMG/M metagenome (GOLD analysis project Ga0255338, IMG submission 203715) | Sandy soil microbial communities from University of British Columbia, Vancouver, Canada - MeOH1_35cm_T4_195 | ecosystem: Engineered > Artificial ecosystem > Sand microcosm > Unclassified ...
GCTGGGTGAACATTCGGTAGTCGGGGCCAACAGTGTCGTGACACATTCGGTGCCAGCCTATACGGTCGTTGCGGGTGTTCCTGCGAAACCGATTAAGCGGTTCAATCATGAATTGGGCCAATGGATCAGGGTAGCTCCGGATTCCCTCAAATCTTTGGAAAATTGAAGTAAACATGAAATTTTCGGTACTGCTTCCTACCCGCAACGGCGGGCCCTACCTTGAGAACTGCATCAATTCGATTCTTGGACAGGGATATGACGATTTGGAATTGATCATTTCTGACAATGCCAATACGGACAAGACGCCCGAGATCATTGCGCAGTATGCGGCTGACCCGCGAGTGAAGATTCTTCGGCTTGAGACGCCGATTTCAGTCACTGATAACTGGAACAATGCACTATTCGCAGCGTCAGGCGACTACATGATGATGATGGGCGACGATGACTTGCTGTTGCCTGGCTACTTCATCAGGATGGCGCAGATTATTGATCAGTACGGACAACCTGATTGCGTGCTGCATAACGGGTATTCGTATGTGGCGCCGAATTCAATCGGCAAAAATGAGCACAGTTTTTACAGTCGCGCTCATTTCAATTTCGGGCCCGACTTGAGTCAGGAAGGCATCATGTCGCTCGATCAACGATTTTCTATCGTTCATGATATGTTCCGTTTCAAGGTGCGCATCCCGCTGAACATGCAGACAACGCTGGTTCGTCGCGACAAGCTTCCAAAATTCCATCCACCCTTTCCCGATCATTACGCGCTCAATTCGCTGCTGTTGACGGCGGATAAGTGGGTCTTTACCCCCGAAAAGCTACTTGTGGTTGGCGTCTCTCCCAAGTCGTTTGGGCACTATTTTTACAGCAGCAAGCATAAAAGCGGCTTGGCCTATCTGGGCATCGATCCGGAATTCCCCGGGATGCTTCCTGGCAGCGATCTTACCAACGGCATGCATATGTGGCTCAACCTGCTGAAGCAGAACCTCGGCGATAAGCTGACAGGCATCGAGGTCGATCGTGGGGGGTATGTCCGGCGGCAGGTGTTCGCGTGGTACATGCAGAAAAAGCTGGGCGTACTGAGTGCGATAGATTTCCTGGCCAACCTGCGACTGCTATCACTGCGCGATTGGGTGGGGCTTTTGCTTTCTTTTTTTGACAAGGCGAGCTGGAGCCGTTTTGCAAGGATAATCTCTGCATCAAGGAAGAGTACTGCTGAAATCCAGTGGAACAGCCTTCAGCCTTTGCCGGGCGTCGCCAATATTGCTCAGTTCTCGGACTGGATTACGAACCACGCCACGTCCGAACAAAAGGGTTAAGTTTGGCGTTCTGCCGGATATACGGGTACAGACGAATAATGAAACACTGGATTCCGACAAAGCGCAAGATTGTTCAATTGCTGAACGGTTTTCTACTTTCCACAATTAACGCCAAGATTGTCCGGGCGTTTCCTGAGACTTTTACTTACCGCAAAGGCAGGGGGCGAGATGGAATGGATTGCCTGTCGGTGACCAACAGTCTGAACGATCGAAAATCTGACATCGTGCTGCGTACGGCCACCTCGGATTGGTTTACGTTTGATCAAATTTTCATTAATGAGGATTACAACCTCAAGGCGTTAAAACGATATCCGGAATTCGAGGCGCTTTACAAAAAGTATTCTTCTGAGGGAACGCCGCTAATTTTGGACCTTGGTGCCAATATTGGCCTGGCGAGCATCTATTTCCACCATATCTGGCCCCGCTCAAAAATTGTTGCCGTCGAACCCAGCGAAGATAACTTCAAGGTTTTGCGTGAGAACTTTGGCAACAACGACAAGTTCGAGGCCTTGCTGGCTGGAATCGCCAGCAAGGCCTCGAAGCTTGCACTCGCTGACCCCAGTGTCGAAAAAAATGCGTTCACGACAACGATAGTCGAAGATGCTATCGAGGGGGGGGTTCAAGGCGTGACTGTGTCCGACATACTGGCGCGCCACCCGCGCTCCTCGGGCTATTTCCCGTTCATCGTCAAGATCGACATTGAGGGATTCGAGTCTGAACTGTTTTCGGGTGATACAGACTGGATCAATGAATTTCCTGTGTTGATCATCGAAATGCATGACTGGCTATTCCCGGGGCAGCGGACATCAACTAATTTTCTTAAAACGATTTCGCAGCTTGATCGCGACTTTGTTTATCTAGGTGAAAACGTGTTTTCGATCAGAAATGACCGTTCCGTTTTGCCGCAGTCGTAAATCCATGAGCACAAATCCGAAAGTTCTCATTCTTTGTCCCTACCCCTTGGGGATTAGTCCAGGCCAACGATTTCGCTTCGAGCAATATTTGACCGTATTGCGCAAGAACGGTGTTGCTATTGATGTGCGGCCGTTCCTTGACATGGATACGATGCGCATCCTCTACAAGCCCGGCCATATGTGGAAAAAGGTGCTGGGTGTCGTTTCGGGTTTTGTGCGTCGATTGCTGATGTTGCCGCATGTGTTTGGCTACGATTGCATTTTTGTTCACCGCGAAGCCACGCCCTTGGGGCCGCCGTTTATCGAGGCGATTCTCTTTGCGCTTGGTCGACGGGTGATTTTCGATTTCGACGATGCTATCTTCATCAGCAAGACCTCGGAGGTCAATCGAATAGTGGCGTTTGCCAAATGGTCGTCCAAGATTCGCTTCATCACTCAGCACAGCGCGAAAGTGGCCGTGTGCAACAACTACCTTGTTAACTGGGTCAAACAGTACAACGCGAATGCGGTCCTGTTGCCGACAACAATCGATCTGGACTACCACAAGCCCATTGTGAAGGCGCCACTTGCCACTCGTCGCGCCGTCATCGGGTGGACTGGCACGCAATCGACCATGGTCTATCTTGAGTTGGTCCGTGAGGCGCTCCAGGAATTGCAGGAGCGTTACGACTTTGAGTTCAGGGTTATCTGTGATGTAGATCCGAAGTTTCCTGAACTGAAAAATTATCGTTTTATGAAGTGGACGTTGGCATCCGAGATTGAGGATCTTGCTGGCATGGACATCGGCATCATGCCGGTGCCACAGGGCGAATGGGAGCAGGGCAAAGTCGGCTTCAAGGCCATACAGTATTCCGGGGTTGCCGCGGTGCCGGTGGTGTCTTCCACTGGGTCTGGTCATGAGGTCGTTCTGCATGGCAAAACCGGACTTGTGGTAGACAATGACAAGGCATCGTGGGTTCAGGCGCTGTCATCATTGCTTGATGACCTGGGGCGGCTGGAAACGATGGGCCAAGCGGCACGTGAATATATCGACACGCGCTATTCAGTGCGTTCACAGGTGCCAACCTACATGGCGCTGTTTGGTAAATAGCTTGAATCCGGTAGATGTCTAACGTTCTGGTAAAAGGTGAGCAATTGAAGATTGAAAATGGAACTCGTGTTTACGTGGCCGGCTGCGGCGGCATGTTGGGCGATGCAATGTATGCCCGTCTTAAAAAGGTGGGCGCAAATATCAAAGCAACCGATATCAATTGCATTGAGGACTGGCTTGAATACGGTGATGTGCGTGATCTGGCGGCGATACGCAAAAGTATTGTCGATTTTGCACCCGAACTCATCATCAACCTGGCCGCTTTGACCGACTTGGAGTTCTGTGAAAAAGAGCAGGAGAACTCGTGGCTGACGAATGGTCTGGGGGCCGAGAACCTCGGTCTGGTCGCAAATGAGCTTGACGTGCCCTACGTCTACATTTCGACGGCCGGCATTTTCGGCGGAGAGCGTGACCTCTACAATGATTTTCATGCGCCCAACCCGCTGTCAGTCTATGCGCAATCAAAATACTATGGCGAGCAATATGTCCGCAATAGTGTCAAGAAGCATTACGTATTGCGGGCCGGGTGGATGATGGGAGGCGGTCCGGGCAAGGACAAGAAATTCATCAACAAGATATACAAGCAGATCTGTGCGGGCACCAAAGAGTTGTTTGTTGTTGATGACAAGCTCGGCACTCCAACCTACACGGTTGACTTCGCTCATGGCCTGTGCGGCATTGTCGAGAGCGAGCAGTATGGTCTTTACAATCAGGTGTGCAATGGCGCGGCGAGCCGTTTTGTCGTCGCACAGGAATTTGTGAGGCTCATGGGATTGGCTGACCAAGTGAAGGTCACAGTTGTGCCGTCCGATTACTTCAAGGAGCAGTATTTCGCCCCTCGTCCTGCCAGTGAAAAGCTTGTCAACCTGAAGCTGAACCAGCGCGGCCTTAACCGCATGCGCGACTGGCATGTGTGCCTTGAGGAATATGCTGAGGTTTTCAAAATGGACTACGCAAACCGCTGAGTTGCCTGCAATGAACGAGCTGAGCCAGCCTAGACGCACGAGCCATCTGACTCTTAAGGTCGGCCTGTTTGCGTTTATGTATGCCATGCTGGCTGGCTTGGCAATCCAGCTCATTATCTTGCCGTATGTATTCCCGCAGCTTCACGCGGGAAACGGTTTGCTGGTGGGGCGCGACTGGGTAGGGTTTCATGAGCAGGCTGTAGCGCAGATGCAAAAGATGGCGCTGGGTGGCTGGAGTGAATTCCGGTTGAGGCCAGATGGGGATAACGCGATCACAGGGGTTGCATCATTCTTCTACTTTCTTTTTGGCCCCCACCCATGGACACTTTTGCCACTTAATGCAACTGTATTTGCTATCGGTGGCATGGCACTGTTCCGGATGCTCAAATTTCTTGAGCTAGAAAATAACGATGCCATCATCGCCACCCTTCCTTATTTAGTCTTTCCATCGGCACTGCTGCAGTATGGGCAGATACATAAGGATGTTTTCTGTACAACTGCTGTGCTGGTCATGCTATGGAGTTGGGTGGGGTTGTTGCGCCAGGAACGTAAGCTTTGGCAAATAGGCCCCTTGTTGGCATCTGGCGCACTGGCCCAGATTGTTATTTCAATATTTCGCCCCTACTTGCTGTTCCCATTTTTGGGCTTGAGTGTTCTCCTCTTGCTGTGGTATTTGGGCCGCACTCTTTGGCGCGCTTTTCAATTTCACTTGGCCGGGAATGTGCCGGGCTTCTTCCGGGTGATCAAGTTTGATTTGGGATCAATTGTGATCCTGACGTTGCTCAGCGCATTCCTCTACCTGATGTCGCTGAGCTTTGTCGATATCAAGATGAGCCCTTTGCCATTTGCTTCCGTGCACCCCAAGATTGCCGTTCCGACTATTATCTGGCAATCCAATGAGAGCGTCCGGAGTGCAGATGCTGTCCGTATTGTTTCAAGTAAGAAGTTTTCCGATGACGAAATCTATGCGGAGCTTTTGAGTCAAAATCCGCTGAAAACGCCGGCGATGATTGCGTCTTTGCGGCTGGAGGTCGAGCGAATTAAGGCTGCCAGGATGGAGGCGGAGATGGTCAAAGCCATTCAAGAGTGCCGGCCGGTGGTCATCCTCAGAGAGGGTGCATTCTTTGAAAATTTGATCAATCGTGTTTTTTTGAAAATTGCGGTTGCGCGTGCAGGCTTTACCAGTTCTGGAGGCGTCACTGCAGCGAGCAATATTGATAAAGGCATAGATTTCTGCCGGAACGAGGATTTGGTTCGGTACATCCCTCGAGCCATCCAGATCGCATTGTTTGCTCCTTTCCCCACGAGCTGGACAGCGGTGGAGAAGCGTAATTCAAGTCCAATCGAGATATATATCTCAGCGGTGGAAATGTTTTATTGCTACATCGCTTACTTTGGTCTGCTTTACTGGTTGATGAGTTACCGTCGTTGGAGCGTGGCACTGGTGGTTCCTATCGCATTCGCAGTGGGCCTGACGCTGCTTTTGGGTCTGACTGTTGCGAACGTTGGTACCTTGTATCGGATGCGATTTCCATTCGTGATGATATTTGTGAGTATTGGTATGGCCGGCATCCTCCAGCTCGCTAAAATCAAACCGCGATGGGTTCAGAGTCTTGACTCGAAAATCGATTGACACGGTGCTTGGGTAATGAGTCGTTGAGTCTGCACTTTGTAATAAATAATTGTTGTAAACCTTATCAAGGCTGAGGGGGGGCTCGTTGAGGGCACCACTGGTGAGTGGAAAATAAATGTGCGGATTGACGGGCTTTCTTTCCCAAAAACAACTTGAGGTTGCGGATGGGCTGCTGAATGACATGGCTGCGCCGATCCGTCACCGGGGGCCGGATGCGGGTGGCTGCTGGTACGATAATGTCGCCGGTATCGGGTTGGCTCATCGTCGCCTGTCCATTCTCGACTTGTCCGAGGCGGGCAGTCAGCCAATGCATTCGCCAAGCGGGCGGTTTGTCATCGTTTTTAACGGTGAAATCTACAACCACAACGATATTCGCGAACGGCTGGATGTCTTGCCTCGGGGCCGGGTTGCATGGCGCGGCCACTCTGACACCGAAACACTGTTGGTTGGTTTCGACTGTTTGGGCGTCGAAGCGACGATCAAAATGGCCGTTGGCATGTTTGCCTTTGCGCTTTGGGATCGGGAGACTGAAACGCTGACCTTGGGCCGTGACCGTCTCGGGGAAAAACCTTTGTATTTCGGTTGGCAGGGCGATACGTTCCTGTTCGGGTCCGAGCTCAAGGCGCTGCGGGCGCATCCCGCATTCCAAGCGGGCGTTGACCGTGGCGCTTTAAGCCTCTTTTTGCGACACGGATATATACCTGCACCGTATTCAATTTACGAGGGCATTGCAAAGCTGTCGCCTGGCAGTTTGTTGACGGTTTCACGCCAGCAGCGAGAGCCCGTCATTTCCTCTTATTGGGCGGGCGTGTCGACAGCGGAAAGCGGCGTGGCGAATCCTTTTCTGGGGTCAGCCGAGCAGGCTGTGAATGAGCTGGAGGCTTTGCTTAAGAATGCCGTGGGTCGGCAGATGGTGGCCGACGTGCCGCTAGGCGCTTTTCTGTCGGGTGGCGTCGACTCATCCACAATTGTGGCGTTGATGCAGGCGCAGTCATCGTCTCCTGTTAAAACTTTCACGATCGGTTTTCATGAGCCGGGCTACAACGAAGCTGAACATGCAATGGCTGTGGCGAAGCATCTGGGCACAGAACATACCGAGCTATATGTCACTGCTGCTCAAGCTCAAGAAGTGATTGCGCGCTTGCCGTCGCTCTACGACGAACCTTTTGCCGATTCATCGCAAATACCAACTTTTCTCGTGTCGCAGATGGCGCGCCAGCATGTCACCGTATCACTATCGGGGGATGCCGGTGATGAACTATTTTGTGGTTACAACCGCTATCAACTAACACAGAAACTTTGGCGGAAGCTCTCGCATGTGCCGCGGCCTGTGCGCAGTTTGCTGGCCAAAGCTGTGACGAGCGTGTCCCCAGATGCGTGGAATCGACTGGCTGATGCGGCGGGTGTTTTTCGGCCTCATGCTGCGCGCGTAGCTCAACTTGGTGACAAGTTGCATAAGGGGGCGGGTGTTCTGGCCAGCGAGTCGGTTGATGCGCTTTACTTGGGGCTTGTGTCTCAATGGCAAGATCCGGCTGCTATCGTTATCGGGGGAAGCGAACCGCCGACGCTGTTGCGTGGCAACGTGCCGGAACTGGCTGGTTTGGATGACGTGCAACGTATGATGGCGCTCGATTTGGTCACCTACCTTCCGGATGACATTCTGACCAAGGTGGATCGGGCTGCAATGGGCGTTTCACTTGAAACGCGCGTGCCTTTTCTTGATCACCGCATTGTCGAGTGGGCTTGGCGATTGCCGCAAGCGATGAAGCTGCGTAGCGGACAGAGTAAATGGATTTTGCGGCAGGTTCTCTATCGCTATGTCCCGCGAGATCTCATCGAGCGTCCCAAGGTGGGTTTTGGCGTGCCCATAGACGCATGGCTTCGTGGACCGTTGCGAGCGTGGGCGGAGGCGTTACTTAGCGAATCACGTCTAAAAGAGGAAGGATACTTGCATGCTGCCATGATCAGGCAGAAGTGGCAGGAGCACCTGTCAGGTCGAAGAAACTGGCAATATCAACTCTGGAATGTGTTGATGTTTCAGGCGTGGCTTGAGTCGCAAAAGGGCCAAGCGTAAAAGCGTTGGTGAATTTTCAATGATTGACTATCAAACCCTAAAAGTCCAGCTTGGAAAGAGTCCGCGTGTCTGGCTCATCACTGGCGTGGCTGGCTTCATCGGCTGCAATTTGCTTGAGGCGCTACTCAAGCTGGATCAGCACGTCGTCGGGCTGGATAACTTCGCTACCGGTCGGCGCATCAATCTGGATCAGATTAAAGAAGCGGTTGGCATTGCGCGCTGGAGCAACTTTCGTTTGATCGAGGGGGATATTCGCGAACTGGCGGATTGCCGTGAGGCCGTGAAGGGGGTGGACTATGTTCTGCATGAAGCTGCCTTGGGGTCCGTGCCGCGTTCGATCGCGGATCCGATTGCGACCAATCAAGCAAATATCAACGGCTTTCTCAACATGCTCGTGGCTTCACGGGATGCAGGAGTGAAACGTTTTGTCTATGCGGCGAGCAGCTCCACGTATGGCGATCACCCGGCGTTACCCAAGATTGAAGACCGCATTGGCAAGCCTTTGTCACCCTACGCGGTGACAAAGTATGTCAACGAGTTATATGCTGAAGTGTTTGCGCGCACCTATGGATTTCAGAGCATTGGCCTGCGATATTTCAATGTTTTCGGCCCACACCAGAATCCTGACGGAGCGTATGCCGCGGTGATCCCCAAATGGATTTCGGCGATGCTCAAAGGAGAGTCGCTGTTCATCAATGGTGATGGTGAAACCAGCCGCGACTTCTGCTATGTGGCTAATGTTATCCAGGCTAATCTGCTGGCTGCCACGACTGAAGTGCCCGAGGCACTAAACCAAGTCTATAACGTGGCTGTGGGGGATCGTACAACACTCAACGAGCTTTATGCGTTGATCAAAAGCGAATTGCAAAAACACGTGCCATCGCTGCAGATTGCTATGCCAGAATATCGCGATTTCCGCGCCGCCGACGTACGCCATTCGCTCGCCAGCGTCGAGAAAGCCAGCACACTGCTAGGTTACCAGCCGACCCATACCATTCGAAATGGCATGGAAGAGGCGATGGATTGGTATGTGCAAGATTTGACCTCAAGCCTTCGTAAATAATATGTCCAATATCAAGCTCGCTATCGTTGGTCTCGGTTATGTCGGGTTGCCACTTGCCGTGGAGTTCGGCAAAAAGCGACCTGTCGTTGGCTTCGACATTGCGGCGAAGCGTATCAATGAACTACAGGCAGGCCACGACCATACATTGGAAACCGAGCCCGAAGAATTGCGCGATGCAAAGTTTTTGACTTTCTCAACCAATCCGGAAGATCTGCGTAAATGCAACGTTTTCATCGTGACCGTGCCGACACCGATTGACGAGCATAAGCGCCCCGATTTAACGCCGCTGATCAAGGCGAGCGAAACAATTGGCAAAGTACTCAAGGCGGGCGATATTGTCATTTACGAATCAACGGTCTATCCCGGTGCGACTGAAGAGGATTGCGTGCCGGTGCTGGAGAAATTCTCAGGCCTTACGTTCAACCGCGACTTTTATGCGGGATACAGCCCGGAACGTATCAATCCTGGGGACAAGGAGCACCGGGTTACCACGATCAAGAAGGTGACTTCTGGTTCTACGCCCGAGATCGCCAACGTTGTCGATGCCCTTTACAACGAGATCATTGTGGCGGGAACGCACAAAGCTCCCTCCATCAAGGTTGCCGAGGCAGCCAAGGTCATCGAGAACACGCAGCGCGATCTCAATATTGCGCTCATAAACGAGTTGGCAATGATTTTCAACAAGATGGGTGTCGACACGGAGGCGGTGCTCAAGGCGGCTGGCACCAAGTGGAACTTTCTCCCATTCCGCCCCGGTCTGGTTGGGGGGCACTGCATTGGCGTCGACCCATACTACCTAACGCATAAGGCGCAGGCGCTAGGCTACCACCCGGAAATCATTCTGGCTGGCAGGCGCCTCAATGACAGCATGGGTGTTTATGCCGTGGCCCAGTTTGTGAAAAGCATGACGAAAAAACGCATCCAAGTTGACGGTGCTCGCGTGCTTGTGATGGGGCTCACGTTCAAGGAAAACTGCCCAGATCTTAGGAATACCCGTGTGATCGACATCGTTGCAGAGCTTCAAGAATACAACTGCAAGGTCGACGTGTACGATCCGTGGGCCTCAGTCGAGGAGTCGCTTCACGAATACGGAATTGCGCTCACTACCCAGCCAGAAGCGGACACGTATGACGGCATCATTTTGGCTGTCGCCCACAACGAGTTCCGTTCCATGGGCGCCGATCGCATTCATGCTCTCGGTAAGTCCGAACATGTTCTTTACGACCTGAAATATATACTCGCGGCCGACGTGGTCGACCTGCGTCTCTGATGTTGATTGCGGGCGCTTCGCAGCCTGCCGCTTGCGCGGCCCATAGCCCTCCGGTCACGGGGAGGCGTACGAAGTTACTGTTCCTTGTGACAGAGGACTGGTATTTTTGTTCGCATCGTCTGCCGCCTGCTCGTGCCGCCCAAGCGGCCGGGTACGACGTTATTGTCGCAACGCGCGTTGAGCGACAGGGTGCCGAAATCAAGGCAGAGGGCTTCAAGCTTGTGCCGCTCAATTTGCGCCGGCGAAGCCGCAATCCCTTTCGTGAGCTGGCTGCCATTGCCGAAATTGTCCAAGTTTATCGGCGCGAGCGCCCTGATATCGTTCATCATGTGGCGCTCAAGCCTGTGCTTTATGGTTCGCTCGCGGCGCTCATCGTACGAGGGCCAGCCGTGGTGAATGCACTTGCCGGGATGGGGTTTCTTTTCACGTCGCGTAGCCGTTTGGCGACTGTGCTCCGTGCTGTGGTGTCGCGGATTTTCCGTGTCCTGCTCAATGCGCGTGGCAATGTCCTGATCTTGCAGAACCCTGACGACATGGCTGTTTTGGTATCGGACGGCTTAGTGGAGCCCTCGCGGGTGCGGCTGATTCGCGGGTCGGGGGTCGATATTAAGCGGTTCAGTCCCTTGCCAGAGGCGGCGGGTGCGCTGGTGGTGATGCTGGCTGCGCGCATGCTCTGGGACAAGGGTGTCGGCGAATTTGTTGCCGCAGCCAGCGCGCTACGCGCGCGCGGTGTCACGGCGAGATTTGTCCTTGTTGGCGATGGAGATGCCGATAACCCGGCGTCAATACCGGATGCGCAGCTCAAGGCTTGGCACGAGAGCGGTGTGGTGGAGTTCTGGGGGCGCTGTGACGACATGCCCGCTGCGTTTGCGCAGGCTCATATCGTCTGCTTACCCTCGTATCGTGAAGGATTGCCCAAGGTTTTGCTAGAAGCGGCCGCCTGTTCCCGACCGATTGTTGCTACTGACGCGCCTGGGTGTCGTGAGATCGTGCGCCACGGTGAAAATGGGCTGCTTGTGCCGCTACGCGACGCGATAAGTCTGGCTGACGCGATTGAGTTGCTATTGGGGGATGCTTCGTTGCGACTCAAGATGGGTCGGAGAGGGCGGCAATTGGTCGAGTCGGAGTTTTCCGATGTGCAGGTGGCCCTGCAGACACTCGCGGTTTATCGCGAAATGTGCTCATGATGAACGGTAAAGTGACATTGTGCTGCGGGGTATGGCTGTGCGTGTACTGGTGACTGGTGCGTCAGGATTTGTCGGGAGGCGCTTGATGGCGTCGCTGGCAGCGTCTGGCAGTAACGTCCGCGCCGCAGTTCGGGGACCGAGATCGCTGAGTACGGCGAACGAGTCCGTTGTGGTGGGTGATCTTCAGGAAAGTACAGATTGGCGTGTGGCTCTGGCGGATGTGAGGGTGATCGTCCATCTTGCGGCGCGCGTCCATGTGATGCAGGACAACGTGCCTGACCCCCTTGCGGAGTTTCGGCGTATCAATGTGGCCGGGACGCTGAGTCTGGCGCGCCAAGCCGTCCAAGCCGGGGTGCGAAGGTTTGTTTTTGTCAGTTCGATCAAAGTCAATGGCGAGGAGACTTTACCTGGTCATTCTTTTTCGGCAGACGATACGCCTGCCCCGAGTGATCATTACGGGCTTTCAAAGCTGGAGGCGGAGCAAGGGTTGAAAGAAATTGCTTCCCAAACAGGCATGGAGCTAGTCATCATCCGCCCACCTCTTGTATATGGGCCGGGGGTGCGTGCGAACTTTCATATGCTGTTGCGGGCGGTGGCACGTGGTTTGCCTCTGCCGCTGGGAGGGCTGAATAACAAGCGTAGTTTGGTCGCTCTGGATAATTTGGTGAATTTCATTGAGACTTGCATTACGCACCCAGATGCCGCCAATCAGACTTTCTTGGTTAGCGACGGGGAAGACTTGTCTACGACCGAGTTGATTTGTCGTATAGCCGACTCCTTGGGTAAGCCAGCTCGTTTGATTTCGATACCTTTGTGGATGCTGAAAGTCGGTGCGATGTTGCTGAATAAGCGTGATAGCCTGCAACGATTAAGCGGCAATTTACAGGTTGATATATCAAAAGCCAGAGACCTGCTGGGCTGGAAGCCGCCGCTCAGTGTGGATGAAGGCTTGAGACGCACGGTGGCGGGGTGGCGTTAATGACGAAGCGTTTGTTTGATATTTTCGTGGCAGTCGTGGCTGGAGTCTTCCTGTTTTTGCCGTTGTTAATGACGGCGTTGATGGTAAAGCTTACTTCGCGTGGACCGGTTCTGTATTGGTCCGAACGTGTCGGCCGGAATAACAGAATTTTCAGAATGCCAAAATTTCGAAGTATGCGGGTAGGCACGCCTGCTGTGGCAACGCATTTGCTTGCCGATCCGAATTCATACCTGACCCCAGTTGGTAGCTTTCTGCGCAAAAGCAGCTTGGATGAATTGCCGCAACTATGGAGCATCATCAAGGGCGATATGAGTTTTGTGGGGCCGCGTCCGGCATTATTTAATCAAGATGATTTGATCGCTTTGCGAACGCAATACGGCGTGCATGAACTGGTTCCGGGGCTGACTGGCTGGGCTCAGATTAATGGGCGGGATGAATTGCCTATTCTTCAGAAAGTGGAGCTGGATGTGGCTTACTTGCAACGACGTTCATTCTGGTTGGATTTGAAGATAATATTTTTGACGGCGGTAAAGGTTCTCAAGCGGGAGAGCGTATCGCATTAGTTTATGGCAGACAAAGTTGGGTTGAGGTTGATTTTTTAATTAAGGAGTATGTCATGAGTAGTTTGATTGATATCCAGAGCCAAATTGAAAAATTGCAAAAGCAGGCGGCCGATATTAAGGCCAAAGAGTTTGATAAAACCGTATTGGAAATTCGCGCCAAGATGGTGGCCTTTGGCATCACTCTGAAAGATTTGCAGCCATCAAATGTCAAGACGCGTGCTGGCAAACTCAAAGCTAAGACAGCAGGCGCCAAGAAAGCGGTTGTGAAGACAGGGAAGAAAACTGGGGTGACCGTGGCGGCCAAATACCGTGGTCCGAATGGTGAAACCTGGAGCGGCCGCGGCCTGATGCCGCGTTGGTTGGCGACGGTGGTGGCACAGGGGCGAACGAAGGACGAGTTCGCCATCCGGAGTTGATCAGTTCAGCCAAGGTGGCTTGAGCCCTTTGACCGGCTCCGGCCGAATGGCGAAAAGGATGCGCTCAGTAAAACCAAATGGCAAACGAGCCATGTGAGAGGGTGGATGCAAAATAAAATTTTAGGCTGGCCACGCACCGTCAAGCGCCTCGTGGTGGTCGCGCTGGATGTGGGGCTTTCCCTGTTTGCCACTTGGCTGGCCTTTACCTTGCGGTTGGATGAATTGCATTGGCCGGAGGGGGGCGCGCAGTGGGCGGTCTATGTGCTGGCGCCGGCGCTGGCGGTACCTGTGTTCATCCGTTTCGGGCTGTA
>Ga0255338_1004670_pt1 | contig 13769 bp, 11 predicted proteins | sample MeOH1_35cm_T4_19_FD_203715 | JGI IMG/M metagenome (GOLD analysis project Ga0255338, IMG submission 203715) | Sandy soil microbial communities from University of British Columbia, Vancouver, Canada - MeOH1_35cm_T4_195 | ecosystem: Engineered > Artificial ecosystem > Sand microcosm > Unclassified ...
ACAAGGAGATGAGGTAAGAACCAGCAATTGAGTAAACTTATCCACAGTTGCTGATTCAAAAACCAGCAACCCGCCCTGGGTCAATATTGGATCGGCAGGGTGGGTCAATATTCAAGCGGCGCCGACAGACAGATGGCCGGATATCAAACAATCGGCCTATGCCAGAACTTGTCAGTGCGAGTTCGCGCCCTATAGGGAAATCCGTGATTTTTCCGTGATTTGCAAGTGCGGTGGCTGGTTTTTTATTTGGTGGCACGCCTATTGCTCAATAGTCGGCAGCGCTGCAAGCGAGCTGCATGAAAGGCTAGCCCGACGACGAGAAATTCTTGTCCAGCGGCGCCGAGAAGCTCTTGCTGCGCGCCTGAACGGAAAAATTCCGACTAAACAAAACATAGGCAAAGAAGATGACTAAAACTTCAACGGCAGGTCACAACCCGCTCGGTGCGCATCGCACAGGCTTGCAGTGGCTTGGTTCCATCGGCGGGGCCACCGTCCCGATCCTGATTATCGGCGGCTTGCTCTATGCGGGCTTCTTTGTGAAGCCAAAAGCCCAGGGAGTCAGTGTGGAACGGCCGGCGATCGAAAAGCGTGACATTTTTTATGGCGTTGCCGTCCCGGCGCCAGACATGGTCTGGGCGGCCGGCAACCACGGAAAAATCGTGCGCAGCGGCGATCATGGCAAGACATGGAGCCAACAGACGACGAACGTGGCGATGAATTTGCAAAGTATCGCCGCATGGGACGTCTCGCGCGCGGTGGCGGTCGGGGATGGCGGCACGGTTATCGTCACGGCCGACGGCGGCAAGACATGGACCAAGGCAAGCATTCCGTCGAATGCCGCTGGCGCAAAGCTGTTGCGGGTGCGTGCCTATCCCGGCGGCCAGTCATGGGCGGTAGGTGAGATGGGTCTCGCGCTGGCCTCGTCCGACTTCGGCGCGACTTGGCGCTCCACGACGGCTGGCGAAGATGTGACCTGGAACGATGTCAGCTTCGTCAAGGACACGGGTTGGCTGGTGGGCGAATTTGGTCGCATGCAAGTAACCCGCGATGGAGGGGCCACCTGGAAAGCCATGGATGGACTCGTCAAGTCGAGCCTGAATGGGATCTTTTTTCGCAATGACAACGAGGGCGTCGCGATCGGCACCGAAGGCGTGTTGCTGCACACCCGGGACGGCGGCGCCAAATGGAGCGCGCTACCCAGGATGGTCGAGCAACACCTGTTCGACGTGCTGTGGGATGGCAGTCAATGGATCGTCGTGGGTGACAAGGGGGCGCTACTAACGGCGCCGGCTTCCGGCGACAAGTGGTCTGACCGCTCGGGGCCTGCCAATACGGCCTGGCACACGCAGATCGCGGGTAGCAACGGCCGCTACATGATGGCCGGATATGGCGTGACCCCATTGGATACCAATCAGGGCAATGACAGCAAAGCAGTGGTGGCGAAATGATTGAGAAGTTCATAAATTGGTGCATTCAGCGCCGTCAAGCCGTCATCGGCATCCTGGTCCTGATCACCATCGTGATGGGCGTATTCGCCGCGCGCGTGGAAGTAAAGACCGTATTCAGCGATCTGCTTCCCCAGAACCACCCGTTCGTCGGCGTCAACAATAAATTCAAGCAGTTCTACGGCGGCTCGAACATGGTGAGCGTGATGGTCGAGGTCACCAAAGGAGACATTCTCGACCTCGCGGTGCTTGCAAAGATCCAGAAAATCAACAATGAGCTGGCCAATGTACAAGGCGCCGATCCATTTCAGATCACTTCCATCGCCTCGAAAAAGCTCAAGGAGATCAAATCTTCCACCGAGGGTATCAAGACCCGGCCCCTGATGTGGCCGGATCTGCCGCGGGACGAGGAACAGATCGCGCAATTGCGCAAGTCCATCACCAATAACCCGCTGGTCTACGGCGCCTATGTGTCCCAGGATTTCAAGGCAGCGCTGATCACGGTCGACTTCTTTGACCATTTGGTGGACTACGGAGAGATTTTCGAACAGGTCACGCAAATCGTCGAGAAAAACAAGAGCCAGGACGTCAATATCCGTGTCGTCGGCGAACCGATACTCTACGGTTGGGTGCTCCATTATCTGCCCGAAACCGGATACATTTTCCTTGCGACGATCGCCGCTCTCATTGCGGTGCTATTCCTGATTGCCCGTACCTGGCACGGTACGCTGATCCCACTGGTCGCGGCAGGCGCCAGTGCTGTGTGGGCGATGGGGTTCGCGGGACTGATGCGGTTCAACCTTGATCCCTTGGTTGTGGTGGTGGCGTTTCTGATTACCGCCCTAGCCGTCTCCAACTCGGTCCAGATCGTGGCGCGCTTCGATCACAAGATCAGAAGGGGCACTCATACGACGTCAATCGGAGCAGCCAAGGCTTCCCTTCTCGAGCTGTTCCGTCCCGCCATGCTGGCCGTCATCGCCGATGCCGGATGTATCTTGGTGGTGATGCTGACGCCGATTCCCCTACTGCAAAAGATTGCGATCATCGGCGCCATCTGGGTTCTCACCATTGCGGTCTGCGGAGTTATCCTGCCTGGCGTGGCAGTGTCGTGGATCCGTAACCCTGGCAAATATGCGCATCCGGTGAACATCAATCCATTGATGCATGGCGTGCTCAGTGTCTGCGCACGTGCATCGACCTCGGGCTGGCGTTACTTCATTGTCGGCAGCGCGGCGATAGTCTTCGCGGTGTCCGGCTATTACGCATTCAGTCTCAAGGTGGGCGATGCCAACCCGGGCTCTCCCATCCTCAAACCGGACTCCACATACAACCTGGATGCGACCGTGATCAACAAGGCATTCCAAGGGTCCGACCGAATGTTCGTGGTGGTATCCGGGGAGAAGCCCGATACGGTCAAGCAGCCTGCGGTGCTGGACAATATCAACCAGTTCCAGCGCTACATGGACGCCCAGCCCGAAATTGGCGGCAGTGTCTCGATCGCCGATGTGCTGCCAGCGGTTAACCAAGTGCTGCACGAGGGTAATCCGCATTATCTGGCGCCAGGGCCCGACGCAGGCGTCAACGGTGAACTCGCCTATCTGTTCGTTTCGGGATCGGATCCGGGTGATCTTCAGCGCTATGCCGCTCCGGATTACAAGAACGCTTCGGTGACGCTGTTTTTCCGTGACCACCAGGGCGATACGATCCGGAACGCGATTGCCCGGATCACTGAATTCACCCAAAAGCATCCCGTGGCCGACGTGCAGTATTTACTCGCCGGCGGCCTGGCCGGCGTTCTGGCCGCGGTCAACGAGGTCATCCTGGCAGGGCAGATAGAAGCGATCGCCCTTGCGTTGCTGGTGCTGGTCGTCGTCGTGGCCATCACTTACCGCTCACTCGTAGCGGGCATGTTCTTCATGATTCCGGTGATGCTCGCCAACACGCTCACCTTCAGCTACATGGCGTACAAGGGCATAGGCATGAACATCAACACCCTTCCCGTGGTGGCACTGGGAATCGGTCTCGGCGTCGATTATTCCTTCTACGTTGTTGACGCAATTCGCGAGGAAATGCATAGGCATGGAAACCTCAAGCAGGCAATCAGCCATGCGCTCAACAGCGCGGGGGTAGGTGTCCTGACCACGGTGATGACGCTGGTGGTAGGAGTCGTCCTGTGGTCCCTGTCCTCGCTTCGACTGCAGGCTGAGATGGGAGCCCTCATCGCGATATGGCTGATCATTTCGGCGCTTGCCTCACTGATCCTGATGCCGGCGCTGGTCTATGTGTTCAAGCCCGCCTTTGTCATCGGATCGGCCGCCAGGAGAGAAAGGTCTGTTTCGGCATCGGCAGGAGGCGTTGCGAATTTCGCCGCCAGATGACCGCTGGTTTTTTTTTAAAGAAGGAGACAGTCAATGTCACACAGGAGAAAGACATGCATAACAAGAGGAGAAAACATATGAATTACGCAAGGGTGGCAGCCGCTACCTCGCTGCTTTGCTGCAACGTGCTTGCAGTCGCGGCAGAGCCTGCGGGCACCGATGAGAACGGCAATTCTTTCCATCTGGGCGGGTACGCGCGCGCCTGGTCGTCGTTCAACCTCAGGGATGTGCCGGACACCGCCGGAAACGATCGTGGCAAGTTGTCGATGCTGCGCGGTTCCGTCCTGCTTGACGCCGATGCCAAGACCGGACCAATCAGCTGGAAGGCGATTGGCCGTCTCGACCGTGAGTACAAGACCAGCTACATCCGGACCCTGGAGGATCTGACCAAGCTCAAAACACCAGGCGGGCCCGGAAGCCATGTGATGGACGAGTACAACCGGGGCGAGCTGCGCGAGTTCTACGCCGACCTCGATGTCAATGATCGCATCAAGCTTAAGCTGGGCAAGCAACAGGTCGTATGGGGCGAGAGCGATTTTTTCCGCGCCATGGATATCGTGCACGGCTACGACCTGCGCTGGCGCTCCTTCCTGGAGCCTGAAAACGAGGAGTTGAGAAAGCCACTGATCCTGGTCAACGCCCTGGTCCAGGTACCCGAGGCAAACGGTACGCTCCAGGCAATCGTGCGACCGGGCTGGGACAGGGAAAAGGATATCGGGAATACCTATGACCTGTATGGCGGCCGCTGGACTTTGCAGTCGTTCATGGGCGCCGACTTTCTGAATGCCGGCCAGACGATGGCGTATGACTATCGCCATCCCGCCGGCAACACGAAAGATGTGACCGGCGGCGTCCGCTGGAAGGGGGCGGCAGGGGACATCAACTACTCGGTTGCGTACCTGAAGACCTTTAACCCGGATCCGATTGTCAACTCCGCTTTTGCTCCGTATCAAAAAGCGCCAGCCAACCCATTCGGAGACTGGATTTTTCCGAAGATCAATATCATCGGCGTAACCGCCAGCACGCAGGTGCAGCCTATCGATTCAGTGCTGAGCACGGAGCTGGTCTTTATCAAGGATGCCCCATATAACGTCGGACTGGGCACGCCCGGAAGCAAATTCATGCCTGCGCCGTTCGGCACCCCCAATACCGTTGGGGGCTTCGGTGGCGTCGTCAGGAAAAATACACTGGTATCGATGTTCCGCCTGGATAAGAACCTGAACCTCAAATCCCTGCTAGGCACGAGTGCCGATTCGTTCTTCACGGTGCAGGTGTTCGACAAATGGATCCTCGGTTACGACCGTGCGGATGAGATCGTCGATTTGGCCGGATACAACGCACCGAAGAGTAAGCACTCGACCATTATTACCGCCGTGCTGGCCACCAACTTCAAGAGCAACACCGTTAATCCGACGCTCGCTGTAGGTTACGACATTACGCACGGAGGCGGCTTTGTCATCCCGTCCGTCGATTTCGTCCTGGGCGACAAGTGGCGTCTGAGGTTGGAGGCCGACCTGTTTTTCTATAGAAATGGTCGCACACCGGATATTAGTTCCGTGAGCGGCTTATCCGAGGCAAAAACGCACCTGTTCGGCGCGCTGGCCCATCATGACCAGTTTATGTTGCGTCTGACACGGCAGTTTTGAAGTATGAAGCAGGAACAACCTTTTTATCAGGAGACATGAAAATGCATGCATTAAACAAACCCCTTGTATTGAGCATTGGCGCACTGGCAATCGCCGCCTTTCAATCTGCCGGGGCAGCCGAACTCAAGGCCGGCGACGTAATTAACGCAGCCAATATCGACAAGGTTAAAAACGATACCTTCGAGGGGCATAGCGTCGCCAGCGTTGTGACCGAAAAGATGGAATACATGATCAAGAACTACGGCATGTCCATCAAGCTGCGCCGCTCGGAAGAGCTGCCGATCAACCAGGTCGACATCGACAATACCAAGAAGTATGCGGCCGAGGTGAAGTTCGATCCCGCGACCAACGAAGTAACGGGATATAAGGCAGGCTTGCCTTTCCCGAACATCAACGTGGCCGATCCGAAAGCAGGCCACAAGCTGCTGTACAACAACTACTACCTGAATACGACCGGAAGTTCTTTCGACGGCGCCTATACCTTCCTCTTCATTAATGCGGAAAAAGGCGTGGAACGGAATCAGTCGTGGCACACCACAACCCTGAAAATGAAGGGACGTTCCGGCCTGGAACCGGTGGTAGGGGATGGCACTCTCGTCAACAAGCAGCTGCTGTTCGCAACGGCGCCCTTTGACATCAAGGGTATCGGCATCTTCACGCTGCGCCACGACAACGCGAAGCTCGAGGATAACTGGGCCTATATCAAGTCGGTGCGGCGCACCCGGCAACTCTCCGGTGGCTCATGGATGGACAATATGGCAGGGGGTGTTCAGCTGAACGACGAGTATGACCTGTTCAGCGCCCGTCCAAGCTGGTTTCCGGACGCAAAGCTGATAGGCAAACGCTGGGTGCTGGCAGTGCCGCACCTAAAGCTGCCTATCATTGACGCTTCCAAGAAAGGCACGCCGGAAGAATATCCGACGATAGACCTCCAGGCCAAGCCATTCTGGAATGCGAAGGTCGATTACGAGCCGCGCGAAGTCTATGTGATCGAAGTGACGATGCCTAAGGAACATCCCTATGGCAAGCGGATTATGTACATGGATACGAAGCTGCCGCGCTTCTACATGACCGAGCACTATGACAAGTCGGGCCAGTTCGTAAAAATGCAGCAAGTCTTCTCAGCGCCTACCAAGGGCGGTGACGGCTACAACGGGATGCTGCCGTGGCAGGGGCATACCTACGATCTGAAGCGCAAGGAAGGGTTCATCTACCTGGCCGATCCTGGTGCGATGATCAACCGCGTTGGCTTGAAGCCAGATGATGTGACGCTTGGAAAGCTGGAAGCAGCAGCCAAGTAGCAATTCGCTTCATGCGCCGCGTGCGGGGGATGCTCTTCGTACGCGGCAGCGCACGCACATTCCCACGCACTGCTAACGGTATCCAACGCGTGGAAGCCAAATTAACCGGAGGACTATTTTGAACAAGAGAACCTTATCCATACTCACCGAGGGCCACCATTTCCTGGAAGGCCTGCGCTGGCATGACGGAAAATTGTGGATGTCCGATTTCTATAGCCACCGCGTGATGACGGTCGACCTCGCCGGTCAAGTCGAGGTGGTTACTGAGGTGCCCTGCCAACCGTCGGGCCTCGGCTGGCTTCCGGATGGCCGCTTGCTGGTTGTTTCGATGACCGACAAAAAGCTGATGCGGCGCGAGCACAACGGTAACCTGGTCGTGCATGCGGACCTGAGCGCCTATGCCGGCGGCATCCTGAACGACATGGTGGTGGACAGCGCGGGGCGCGCCTATGTCGGTAACTTCGGCTACGACCTTTTCGGTGGCGCTCCGTTGCGCACCACGGCGATCATTCGAGTCGACCCGGACGGCACGATAACCCCGGGCAAGGACGGGCTGTACTTTCCAAACGGTAGCGTGATTACCCCCGACGGCAAGACACTGATCGTGGACGAATCGGCAGGGAACCGCATTTCCGCGTTTGATATCTTGCCCGGCGGCGCGCTGGGTAAGCGGCGCGACTGGGCCGTCTTTGGCGACCCGCCGGATCATGACGATGGCGTCAAGGCTTTGGTCGAAGCCATTGTCGCGCCGGACGGCTGTTCGCTTGATGCGGAGGGTGCGCTGTGGGTGGCGGACGCAGGCGGTAATCGGGTCATCCGTGTCGCCGAGGGCGGGAAAATCCTGGAAGAGATCAAGACCGACGATGGGATCTATACCGCTGCATTGGGCGGAGCGCGCGGGACCACCTTGTTCCTGGCGGCGGCGCCCAATTTCATCGCAGCCGAGCGGAAGGCGACGCGGCTGGGGAAAGTCATCATGACGGAGGTCGATGTTCCGCACGCCGGGTTGCCATGAGGCGCCGGGACCAGGAGTGCGGCGCCAGCTTGCCTATCGCGGGAGCAATGCCGAATTAACGCAATATGAAATCAAGCATCAAATCAACCAAGCAAGACAACCAAGGAGTTTCAAATGAGCGCATACATCGTTATCGACCTGACAGTGAAAGATGCTGAGAAGCTGAGCAAGTATTCAGCCGCAGCGCCGGCCACGCTTGCAAAATTCAAGGGTGAGTTCCTGACAAAAGGGAAGACCCAGTCATTGCACGGCGCAGCCCCCTTTCAGAACAAGGCGGTCCTCCAGTTTCCGGATAAGGAGAGTGCCCTCAGCTGGTACAACTCGCCTGAGTACCAGGAACTGATCGACCTTCGTAATGCAGGTATGGATTCCCAGTTCCACTTGGTGGTCTAAAGGTATTTTCAAGGAGACGCTGGTGGCACTCATAAACTACATTACCCAGGTTCAATTCGATTTTGGGGCAATCGCCTGTTTGCAGGCGGAATGCGATCGGATTGGCATTGGTCGTCCGATGATCGTTACGGATATGGGCGTTCGTGCCGCCGGCATCATTGACTGGGTGCTGGCACAGCTCAGGGATGCATCGATGGTTGCGGTGTTCGATCAGACGCCGCCGAACCCGAACGAAAGCGCAGTGCGAGCCGCAGTGGAAATATACCAAGAGGGCAAATTCGACGGCATTATTGCGGTCGGCGGCGGATCTGCCATGGATCTGGCAAAGGCAGTCGCTGTCTGCGCCACCCATCCGGGTCCGCTGAAAACATTTGCCGCCATTGACGGCGGGATGGTGCGCATCACCGCCGCGACGGCGCCGGTTATCGCCATTCCGACCACGTCCGGCACCGGCAGCGAAGTAGGCCGGGGCGCCATGCTAATTCTCGACGATGGCCGCAAGGTTGGCATCCTTTCTCCTCATATCATACCGAAATCAGCGATCTGCGATCCGGAGTTGACCCTTGATTTGCCGCCCTTGCTCACGGCTGCAACCGGCATGGATGCCATCACGCATTGCCTGGAAACATTCATGTCTCCGGCGTTCAACCCTCCCGCCGAGGGTATCGCGCTCGACGGCCTGTGGCGCGCGTGGGCGCATATCCAACGCGCCACCAATGAACCCCATGACCGTGAGGCTCGACTCCATATGATGAGCGCCTCGATGCAGGGGGCGATGACATTCCAGAAAGGACTTGGGGCCGTGCATAGCCTCAGCCATTCGTTAGGCGGCATCAATCCGCGTCTGCACCACGGCACGTTGAATGCGATTTTTTTGCCGGCCGTCATTGAATTCAACAAGGGCGCTTCGTCCATCCAGAAGGAAAAGAAGCTCGAACGCATCGCGCAGGCAATGGGCTTGAGCGGTCCAGCCGACATCGTCCCCGCGATTAAAGTGATGAATCAAGAGATCGGTCTGCCGGCCGGGCTCGGCGCCCTCGGTGTGACTCCGGATATGTTCCCGAAGATTATTCAAGGGGCGATGGCTGACCACTGTCACAAGACAAACCCGCGTATTGCAACTGAAGAAGAGTATGCATTGATGCTGCACCAGTCGCTGTAGCCCGCGCCAGTGTTGGGTTTCCCGGTTTTTCGCCTTCACAGGCGCAAGTTCTTCAAACAGATAAGGTAAGTCATGCAACCACGACGACGCCGACATCACCGAGCTCGAAGCCTTCCGCGTGCAGATGAACAAGGAAAACGAGAAGTCCGGCGTCAAGATCACCATGCTGGCGTTCCTGATCAAGGCCTCGGTGGCCGCGCTCAAGAAATTCCCGCGGTTCAATGCCTCGCTCGACGGCGACCAGCTGGTGCTCAAGCAGTATTTCAATATCGCGTTTGCCGCCGACACACCGAACGGCCTGGTCGTGCCGGTGATCAAGGACACCGACAAGAAAGGCATCATCCATATCTCGCAAGAGATGGGCGAGCTGGCCAAGAAAGCACGCGACGGCAAGCTCAGCCCGGCCGACATGCAGGGCGCCTGCTTCACGATTTCGTCGCTGGGCGGCATTGGCGGGCGTTATTTCACGCCCATCATCAATGCGCCTGAAGTCGCCATCCTGGGCGTGTGCAAAAGCCGGATCGAACCGGTCTGGGACGGCAAGGCATTCCAGCCGCGCCTGATGCAGCCGATGTCCCTGAGCTGGGACCACCGCGTGATTGACGGCGCTGCCGCTGCACGCTTTAACGCTTACCTGGGCCAGGTTCTGGCGGACTTTCGACGCATCCTGCTCTAAACCTTGAAACCCTCAGGATAGCGCCGCCCGTCCTGAGGGTCAGTGCTGACCTCAATTGTCTATATGAAAGACAAAATAGTAACTATCGATATTCAAGTGCCGGACATTGGTGATTTCGATGAAGTGTCCGTCATTGAAGTGCTGGTCAAGTCCGGCGACACCATCAAGGCCGAGCAGAGCCTGATCACCGTGGAAAGCGACATGGCGTCCATGGAAATTCCGTCGTCGCAGGGCGGCGTGGTCAAGCAGGGCTCGGTCGTGCTGACGCTGGAAGTCGCTGGCGCGGCTGCGTCGGCCCCCGTTGAAGCACCAAAACTGGCTTCTGCGCAGGCTGCAACTGCACAAGCTGCTCCTGAAAAAGTAGTGCCTGCTTCGACAGCTCCGGCGCCAACCGTCGCCAGCTTTGGTGGCACGGCCGACCTGGACTGCGACCTCTTGGTGCTGGGCGCGGGCCCCGGTGGCTACTCCGCTGCTTTTCGTGCGGCCGACCTGGGCCTCAAAGTCGTGTTGGTCGAGCGTTACTCCTCGCTGGGAGGCGTCTGCCTGAACGTCGGCTACACCCCGTCCAAGGCGCTGCTGCATGTGGCTGCCGTGATGGACGAGGCCAGCCACATGGCCGCGCTCGTCGTGGACTTTGGCGCGCCCAGCGTCAACATCGACAAGTTGCGTGGCCACAAGGAAAAAGTCGTCAACAAGCTAACCGGTGTCTGGCTGCGATGGCCAAGATGCGCAAGGTCACCGTGGTGCGCGGCTACCGCGCTTTCGTCGGCGCCAACCACCTTGAAGTCGAGGAAACCAGCGGCACCTCGCAGGAAAAGACCGGCAAGAAGCAGACCATCGCCTTCAAGAACTGCATCATCGCCGCCGGTTCGCAAGCGATGCGAAGAAAAGCTTTCGCAGTTGAAGGCGAACGGCGTCCTTTGACGCTTCAACCTGGAAAACACACATTGCTCTGGAGCCAGTGATTCAGGACAACTGCATAGCAATTAAGTAACCAAAATTGAAAGACTCATTATGAAGATCCTAGTCCCCGTCAAGCGCGTCGTCGACTACAACGTCAAGGTCCGCGTCAAATCCGACGGAAGCGGTGTCGACCTTGCCAACGTCAAGATGAGCATGAATCCCTTTGACGAGATCGCCGTCGAAGAGGCCACGCGCCTGAAGGAAAAGGGCGTCGTGACCGAAGTCATCGCCGTCAGCTGCGGCGTACTGCAGTGCCAGGAAACCCTGCGCACGGCCATGGCCATTGGCGCCGACCGCGCCATCCTGGTCGAGACCGCCGAAGAACTGCAGCCGCTGGCCGTCGCCAAGCTGCTCAAGGCCCTGGTCGACAAGGAACAACCCCAGCTGGTGATTCTGGGCAAGCAGGCGATTGACGACGACTGCAACCAGACCGGCCAGATGCTGGCCGCGCTGCTGGGCTGGCCGCAGGCCACCTTTGCCTCCAAGGTAGACGTGGCCGACGGCAAGGCCGTCGTCATGCGCGAAGTCGATGGCGGCATGGAAACCCTGTCCATCACCTTGCCGGCCATCATCACCACCGACCTGCGCCTGAACGAGCCGCGTTATGTCACGCTGCCCAACATCATGAAGGCCAAGAAAAAGCAGCTGGACAACTTCAAACCCGAAGGGCTCGGTGTCGATGTCAAGCCGCGCATCAAGACCCTCAAGGTCAGCGAGCCGCCCAAGCGCAGCGCCGGGATCAAGGTGGCCGATATCGCCGCGCTGGTCGACAGGCTCAAAAACGAAGCCAAAGTGATCTAAGGAGCCGACTGAAATGACCGTACTCGTTATTGCCGAACATAACAACGCATTCATCAAAGGTGCCACCCTCAATACCGTCAAGGCCGCAGCCGAGATCAGCATGTTCACGAACGGCCAGGTGCACGTTCTTGTGCTTGGGAATCAGACCAGAGGCCTGGCAGAGGCTGCTGCCCAGATCACCGGCGTGAGCAAAGTAATTTATGCAGATGGGGACCCATTCGCCCACGGCCTGGCCGAGAACGTGGCCGCCCAAGTGCTGGCAATTGCCGCAGGCTACAGCCACATCCTGTTCCCGGCCACGGCCTCGGGCAAAAACATCGCGCCGCGCGTGGCCGCGCTGCTCGACGTCGGGCAGATCTCCGACATCACCAAGGTGATTGCCGCCGACACCTTCGAGCGCCCGATCTACGCCGGCAACGCCATTGCCACCGTGCAGAGCATGGACGCTACCCAGGTCATTACCGTGCGCACCACTGGCTTTGACGCCGCAGCCGCAACGGGCGGCTTCGGTGCCGTGGAGACCATCGCCGCTGTCGCCGACAGCGGCAAGAGCCGCTTTGTGGGCAGCGAAATCGTCAAGAGCGACCGACCCGAGCTAACGGCGGCCAAGATCATCGTCTCGGGCGGGCGTGCGCTGGGCTCGTCCGAAAAGTTCAACGATGTCCTGACGCCGCTGGCCGACAAGCTCGGCGCCGCGCTGGGCGCGAGCCGGGCGGCGGTCGATGCAGGCTACGCCCCGAACGACTGGCAGGTGGGCCAGACCGGCAAGATCGTGGCGCCCCAGCTCTATGTGGCCTGCGGCATCTCGGGGGCCATCCAGCATCTGGCGGGCATGAAGGACTCCAAGGTCATCGTGGCGATCAACAAGGACCCGGAAGCGCCTATCTTCAGCGTGGCGGATTACGGGCTGGAGGCTGACATGTTCACGGCGGTGCCGGAACTGGTTGCCGCGCTGTAATTCATCGACTTAACCGAATTAGAGATCAATCTATGGCCTTACCGCTTCAATGTCTGCGGGAGCTTCGAGCCCGTCAAAGCGACGACGACACACTTTTCCAGGAGTCTCCTTATAGGGGTCCCCTCGTTTTCAGTGCAATAAGTGACGGTTCGCAAACCCAGCACTGAAGCGGGGGTGGTGTTGGTAGATCGTTGATTCTGTTGGCTTTCCTGTTCACTTTTCAAACGGGTATCGTGGCCTTCCACTAATGGGGTTCACGATGCAGGGCTGGCAGACGACGTTTTTGGGGATGCGCGAGCTGCCCCGCGATATCAGCGACTTCGAGATGAAGGCGGTTTTCACCTTCGATGGTGCTGAGCGCGAGGCAATCAATGCGCGACATGGTGACGCCCACAGGCTGGGTTTGGCGTTGCATATCGGTTTTCTGCGCATGAGTGGGCGTCTGCTTGGTGCCTTTCGTGTTGTTCCGGTGGCTTTGTGGCGTCACCTTGGCAACGAACTTGGCATTGCCTTCCCGGAAGTCGCCTCGCTACGGGCCATGTATGCACGTGGTCGCACGCTATTCGATCATCAGCAAGTGGCCTGCACGATTCTTGGTTTTCGGTGGATGAGCGAGCACCAGCGCCGCTCCCTGGTGCGTGAACTGCGGGATGAAGTGGCCCGCTGCGCCGATCGCGACCAACTGCTCGTGCGGTCCCGCCAATGGCTGTACAGGAATCAGCTGGTGATCTTGCATGAACGGGCCATCCGCACCTTGATTGCGGCGGCACTCGCCCAGCTCGAAGCTGAAACGGGTGCGGCAATTTCCGCCAGCGTCGATCCGGCAATCCTTGATCGGTGGCGGGCAACGGTTGCAGAACTCCGCCCTGATGGCCAAACCCAGCAAAGTTGGCTATGGTCGGCACCGGCCAAGCACTCAACCCGCCAGATCAGCGAGGTACTGGAACGCATCGACCTGCTCTACGCGTTGGACGTTCATAAACATCTGGCAGACATTCCCGATCTCATCTTGCGTCGGTATGCGCGTCGAT
>Ga0255338_1004671_pt1 | contig 13767 bp, 26 predicted proteins | sample MeOH1_35cm_T4_19_FD_203715 | JGI IMG/M metagenome (GOLD analysis project Ga0255338, IMG submission 203715) | Sandy soil microbial communities from University of British Columbia, Vancouver, Canada - MeOH1_35cm_T4_195 | ecosystem: Engineered > Artificial ecosystem > Sand microcosm > Unclassified ...
CACGAATCGGGTTGCCCCTGCACGTTCACGTTACCCCAGCTGCTTCGCCTTGTAGCTCTTCACGCATCAGCCTGCGCACTCACCCCATAAACTGCTTGAATTCGTTTCGTGACGCTACAGCGTGACGGTCAGGAGAGGATGACGCCGCCACACTCTAAATCTAGGCGTACCGAGTCGATCTCCTCATGGTCGCCGTATTCGTAGTTCGGATACAGCACCTTGGCTTCCCCGCACCCTGCGTCACGCAACTCAATGAGCCGGTCGATCAACTGGCTCACAGTTAGAGCTGGGAGGTCCATCAAATCACCACTCGCTGGCCGTTAAGGAGACATGACACGCAAAGCAGAACCTTCGTCCCGCCAGTTGGCTTGCCGTTCTTCATCAGGACGCCGATCCGTGATTCGACCACTTCACGGCCGCCGCAGCGATGGCACTGAACCATTGCCTCGGGCTTCGGCTGAGCTCGCACACGACGACGCACCTGCTCGGCCGGGGTATCCGGTGGAGCGGTGCCGTCGATTACGTGGAAGCGGGGTTTGTCGGTCATGCCGCGATCTTAGCAAATGCCGCAGCGTCACGGGCGCGCATCTGGTCGAGAGTCATCCACTCACCGGTTGGCGTGTAGAAGTCCTCCAGATCCAGCCTGCCATCCTTCAGCAACTGCGCGCGAGCCGGGCCGAGCACCTCGATCTTGCGGGAGTCCGATTGGCGGTTGAGCCATTCGCTGTAGGTGGTGCCGCCAGGGACTTGGCCGTCCATCGAGGCGCGTTGCGCCGGGGTCATCTCGTTGAGAGGAATTCCCAGCTCTTTCCAGCTCTTGGTCACTGGCGCCGACGTTGACCGGCAGCACCAGTGAATCTTGCCAGGGCCTTGCAGCCAAGGCACCTTGTGACCGATTGGCTTGTGCGTCACGGCGGTGTACTGAAGCTGGTCACGAATCCTGCACGGGGCGCTCGTTCTATTGTCAAGTGTGCTGACCCAGCGGTCAGCTTTTATGATCTCTTCGTTGGCCTTGACGAACTCATCCCGCGCAGTCGCCGCAGTGTGGCTCACAGCCGTCCTGACGACTGCCGCAAGGTCTTTGCGGGGCCGCTCAAGGAAGCCGTCGGTGTAACCCGATGCTCTGGTGCCACGAATGCTTCTGACAATCTGGTCGGTGGTCTTGCCTTCGAGATAGCCAAGGCTGATCGCGCTGCGCATCTTCTTCATGCGGTCAGCGGCGATCTCTGGCCCCCAATCCTTCAATAGGCGCGCGCGGAATGGCCTCGACATGGCCGCTGCGTAAGCCTGCTCAGCGCTGACACTGGCAATCGGGAAGCGGACCAGCACCGGCTCAGGGATGACCTTCTCGAACAGCGCCTGCTGCCAGCTCACCTCGTAGCCTGCCAGCTCCTTCAGGTCGTTCTGTAGCTCAACGGCTACCGACGCATAGGCCTGAGTGTTGATCAGCCGGACCTGATCCAGCAGCAGCTCCAGTCGCTCGACCGTGAAGGATTCCGCCGGCAGCCGCTCCAATGCAGAGGCCAAGGCCGCCGAAAGGTCTGCATCCGACCGGTTCAGCAGCGAGATGATCCGCTTGACCACGCCAACCTTGTACTTTTCGAGGCTTACACTGTGAGCAATTTGCTCATCCTCAAGTATCGTGTTTACGCTCGGCATCACTCGGCACCCGCCTGACGAATTCGTACTGCTCGACTACTTGAATGAGCGCATCCGCCTCATCACGAGTCAGGACGCGAGTCACCTCGACCGTGGCAACGCTGCACCGATCGAGGTTGAGCTTGATGTCGGCAACTGATCCCGGGGCTAGCCCGAGGATCTTGCACAGCTGCATGCCGATGTCTCGACCCATCACGTGCTTGATAGCCATTTAGAGTGTTCCGAGTGCGGGGCCTTGTTCGGCGATTTTGGCAGATTCTTCCGCCCAATCCAGATCTTGCGACACCACGTTGCGGCGCTGCAGTTCGGAGAACAGGGTTTGATCCGAGATCTTGCTGGCCAGGTTCAGCTGAATCAGGGCAGGAATCGAGACCTCAGGAATAAAGTCAGAGTCAAAATTGCCCTGGGTCTTAACGTGACCGCCTTCTGGCAGCCCACTCAGTTCCGCGAAGTGCTGAAGGATCTGGTCAATGGCGTCTTCGAGCCCTAACGCCATGGCCTGGAGAGGGCTCAGCTCTTGAGCGGCCTCCTCCTCGGCTTGCGTTGCAGTCTTGACGGACTGCTTATCCTTCTGCAGCAGCTTGGCTCCAGCAACTCGCATCTGGTCTTCGAGGTCGGCCAGTGACGTTCGCCCCGCTTCGATCGACTTGCCGGTGTGCTCGACCCACTCCATTTTACCGTTGGTTGGCAGCTTGGTAGCGGACGCGGTGCCGACCTTCAACTCCCAGGTGTCATCATCAATGCCAGAGATAGCCAGCATCGGCACGCGGGCAACATGCATGATGTTGTCCTGATCGCTCTGGGACTGCCAGTGCTTCACGTTGAGGTAAGCCAACTCAAGAAGCGGCGGCGTGGCTGTCATGTAACCAGTGCGGTTCGTGTAGTAGGTAGTTAGAGGGATGTGGTCGAGGCTGGTTGGGCCCTTATCGTGCAGGCTCCAACCCTTCTGGCCTTTAACCGTTGCCATTCGATACGTTGCCCACGCTCCAGGCACAAGCACTCGGATCTGGGGAACAGACTTGATGCCGAAAGCGCCGTCATCCTCCTGAACCTCTTCCATGTACCGGAACTGGGTAAGGACATGCTCGCCGTCAACAGTGTTCGAACGCCAGCCAAGCACTTGCTGAGGCCGGATCATGACTGCGTATGGGCGAACCTTGGCCGCTTTCTCATCGGCCTTGGTGATAATTGTCTTATTGCCTTTTTCGTCGGTTGTTTTTGGGTATTCAGCCAGTGCATGGCACAGACCGCGCGACAACCCATTGGCGAAAAATGTCTTCGCCCAGACCTGCAGGTTGTTACCTTGCCGGTCGAAGTCCTCGGCGAACTCCACAATTACTGGCGGAACGTCCTCGCCCAGCAAGATTGGCCCAGCGAACACGCGACCGGTGTTGTTCTTCACCGTCTCGCTGTAGGCCGGGAACAAGGTGGAGAGCTTCAGGCGGTTGTCGTAATCCTCCGTCTCCTCTTTCGGCCATTTTGGCAGGAGAGCAGTACCAGCCTCGCGCATCGCCCGGGTGCCGCCCATCAAAGGATCGACGATGTCCCAGTCTTCGCGCATGGCGTCTACTGCCGGTAGCGTTTTGCTCGGGTCGTCGGACATGGTTTAGATTCTCAAAGGTGCGGTAGAGGCGGTGCGTACACGCTTGGTCTTGGCAACGGCGAAGTATCTGAAGGCGTCGGAACCGTGGGATGTTTTGTCGTGAAGCGGCTTGTCTTTCCAGCACCCGCGGTTCTCGTCCCACTCCTTGCGGTAGTTTTCGAGATGACCGATGCCTTCTTCACACTTGGACTCATCGAACACGCAGAGGGGAAGAATCTCCCGCGCCGCCTCGATGCCAGTGTCAACGCCTGTCTTGGGAACGACCTGGAACCGAATGGAGTACTTGTCTCCGTCGATCACATAGCCCTCTTTGGCGATGTCCTTGCGGCTCTTGGCATCACTGCCGAACTCGCGGTTCTCGATGTCATGCGGCCCCCAGTGCTCGGAGTAGGTGTAACCCTTGTCCTTGAGCACCTTCATGTAATGCCGCAGGCCTTCGCCGGAGTTCTCGTAGTAGTCGATGACGTGGTATTCGGTGCCGACCTGACGCACGAACCAGATGGCCGTGGAGTCACCGACGCCGATGTCCCAGAAGGTCATCACAGGCAGATGGCTGTTGTCCGGGATTACACCTATGCGCTTGTTGGCATAGAGCTTGGCGAACTGCTTGGCGTAGTAGGCGCCTTCAACCGACTGCTGGAACGCTTCGGTCGGCACTGACGGGTATTCCCGCTTCATGTCGTCACCGAGGGACTTCTCCTTGGCCGCGTACCAGGCGCGCTGACCATCGTTTGTGATGATCTCGTGCTTGGCCGCCAACTCATTGAAGTAGTCGGTCAGGCGCTGCGGGATGACCACGCCAGTCGGGTCAAGCCGGTAGTCTTTGTTCTTCCACCAGCTGAAGAAGAAGAATTTCCAGTCCAGCAGGCCCAGGGGCACACCGGACATCTGTTGCTTCTCGGCGCTCTGTGAGTAGTCGAAGAAGTAACCCGCCCTGCCCTCAGCCGTCGACTCAATCGTGACGAAGCAGTCAGTGGCCACAGCCTCGAAGGCGCCAGTGACAATCTCACGGGCCTTATGCGGGAACTTGGCGCATATCTTCCCGAACTCGGACACGTGCAGGTAACGCAGTGTGCCGCCCCGGAAGGACGTGGAAACGTAGATCGAGCCGCCCTTGCTGAACACCAGCTCGCCGGACGCATCATTGCGCGCCGGGTTGGCCTTGCGGATCTCAGCGGGCAGGTTGTCGTAGGCATACTTGACCTTCTCCCGGAACAGGCGCTTGGCGTCGTTCAGCGTGTGAGCGATCAGCGCGCACTTGGCTGACTCGAACAGAGCCGCGTCCAGCTGGATGATGCAGCACTCAGTGGTGAAGCCGAGCTGCCGAGCCTTCAGGATGATGTTCCGCGTATGCAGCCCATCGAAGTACTCGATCTGCTCGTCCGTCATCCGGAAGCGGACCTTCTTGCCCTGCTTGTCCGTGATGAAGTAGAGGTTGTTCAGCCTCCAAAGCTTGTCCCGGAGCAGCGCTATGTGCTCGGGTTTCATGTCAGGCTTCCTTCGATAGATCGTCCATCAGTTTGGAGAGTTCGTCGGAATCGCTTCCACCAGCTTCGGCGTCCATGTTGTAAGCCTGGCGCTCCCCCTTGATGACTTTCAGTTGGGCATCGACACCAGCATTCAGTGCGCGGGAGAAGTCTCCAAGGTTGTCCTCGGTCACTTCCATGTCACTCAGCGCCAGGCGGAGCTTGCTGGAGATGTCTCGCCATTGCCCAAGGTCAGCACGGTGAGCCAATACAATCGAAGCAGCCTCATCGGATGCCTCATCAACGATCTGTGCATCTTCACGCTGCGTGAAGTCGGTGCGTGAAGTATTGCGTGAAAGCTTTTCCTTGGTCGCCGTGCGCACCTGGGCAGTAAGGTCACGCTGCCAGCCATTCTTCTTGGCCCGGCTGCGTATCGTGCCTTCGTTGGTGTCGTACTTGTCAGCGATTCCACGCAGGGACAATGCACCAGCCCGGTAGGCTCGTTCGATTGCCTCCCAGTCGGGTTGCTTTGCCGCCATGTTGAATTCCTTCTACTGCTCGACCTTGATGGTGAGCGTTCTGATCTTGCCGCCAGTGCAGCTGTCACGCTTCATGGCTATCTCGATGGCTTGATAGGCAGATGCGCCCATGTCGAGCGCAGTCAGCGCATGATCTGCACCGCTTCCAATGGCATACGGCCTGTCGAGCACAACAGGGCTCTTCCAGACCTTGCCTTCGTCGTAGCCGATCAGGGTGAGGTTGCCGTCATGCAGCACCAGGGCATTCGCTCCGCACTCGCCGATGACCTCCTCGCCGAACCATGCACCAACCAGTTCATTGATGTCGCCAGTCGCGCCGGTACCGAAGAAGCAAACGCCTTCACGTTCCCGCATCTTGTCGAAGTCGTCATAGACGATGGTGCTGCCGCGCGAGACTCGGCCGTCATAGGCGATGATCCCGTCCTTGTAGGCAATGGTCGTCATCAGCAGCTCCTAGGCGGTCATGCACAATTAATTCGATGGTCTTGAGTGCTAGGCGCTTGTGCGGGTACAGGTCAGCCCACGCATCGAGCATGCCGAGCACCTGAGCATTCTTCCGCCCCATCCGCGAGAGCTTCATGGCCGCCGTCAGCAAAGGAATGACGCAACGGATGACCGTCATCCGTTGCCCTCATCGGTTACTTCAATCTTGCGGAACCGGATCGCCTTCTCGGCCTGAGCAGACACGATGTCCGTGTCGACTTCCATGCCGATCATCCAGGCGAAGACGTAGCAGGCTCTCAGGTAGAGAACGAACCACCACGGCAGATAGGCCTGCAACTGGAAGGTCTTGGCCATGTCACTCACCCCGAAAAACGGCTTCCACCAAAACGCCGCTTGCCAACACGAAGCCAGAACCCTTTGCATTTGTAGCCGTCAGGGGTTTGGCGAGGGGCAAACAGATCAATGTGGACGTAAGGCACGATGTCTTCGCTATGCCGAGGACTGCGCCGCATATCCATCCCGAAGCCCTGCCCGATGCAGAAGCAGGTGTAACCAATCTGGATGTGCAGAGCGTGATTCTTGGGCGACATGAAGTAAGCGTTGCGTTCGATCGAGATCATGACGTCACCATGGGATCTGCAATCGACTGCCAGTATTCCAGCCGTTTCAGCCGGATATGCGCAGTCTATTGCGTGTGTAGAGTGGCGCCCGCACGAAGCCAGGCACCCTTTGGTTTAACAGGTAACCGCTGGGATCCCGCCGAAATAGTCCGGCGAGCCAAGCAATGGACGGCCAATTTCACGCCGAACAACCTGCAGCATCTTCTCCGCTACCTGCTCGGCACTCTGGCCGTTCGGGTTGATCTGCACCTTCACTTCAGGCGTGACCTTCACGAACACCGTCTTCAGGTGCTCGGTGATCGACTTCCACTGCTCGGGCGTCGGCTGCTCCAGCGATGGATTGAGCTCGGCAAAACCGTTCAGCCAGTAAACGAACTGTTCTGGAGTCATGTCATTGCCCGCCCGTGACAGTCTTCTTCAGGTCTTGCAGGTCCGTAGCCAGCTCCGCCAGATCCTTGTCCTTTCGATTTTCGGCCCACTTGAACCAGGCACGCACCAGAACCCATGCAGGTAGGCCACAGACGAAGATCACGCCACCGATGGCAATCAGGCCGAAGTCGTCGTTGATCCAGCCCCCAAGATCGAACCAGCGCACGATGAAGGCGCCGCCGCAGATACTGGAGACGGTGGTGCTGATCATTGCGACAACGAACTCACGGACCGTCTTCGGTAGGGTCATCGCCATAACGACAATGGCGGCCAGTACAGCCACGAAACCAAAGGCGCCGAGCTTATAGAGCGCGATACCACCCAATGCGGTAAATGGTCCTGGCTCTGACATGGCTTGAAATCTCATAGGCGCCTCGTGTGTCTCGGCGTTGGGGAATAAAAAAGGCCGTCAGGTGGCGGCCAAACCACTGGGGAGTGGTGATGAATAAGTCAGCCACAGCAGCACTCCCGGCTTAGAGCGACGGGTGTGGCCGGGCTGAAATAGGGTGTGAGCGGCAGGATCGTAGCTTGCCAAACGCCGTGGCCGATCAGGCTTCCAGATGCAACTGGTAGCGATCCTGTTCACCAATCGTTAATTCGACGCCCACAAAAAAGCCCAGCGCGATGGCTGGGCTTAGGAATGATTCTGGGGGACTCTCCTCCCAGCCGTCACACCACTTCCTTACTGGCCCTGATCAGGGGCGCTCTGCGGCAGGTGTCGCCGTTTGTTGCAGATGGCCTGTGTGATCTCAGGCTCTAACGTAATTCAGGGAACGTTCCACCCGGTGCGCCTCGGCGATTGCGCACTCATCTGCATCGGTAATCCAACCTACCCCAGTAGCGAAAGCCACATTCCACTTTCTCAGGCGGCGCCGCCCTATTCCTGGATTTACAAGGTTGGATTCCGATAAAGACGAACAAAAAGCCAAACACTTGGCTAGGAATGAATGGGGCGACGACGGTTTGAGCTAATGCCATGCCGTCTCTCGGCTTACTCTGCGCAATGCGCATCACCCGCACAACGAAAAAGCCCCGACACAATGGCCGGGGCTTTTAATTCGCTACCTTAAGACGTTAAATTCCTAAGATGACCTATATTGCCGAATTCGCGAAAAGAAGGCAAGCACTTTCATGCTGCCTCCTCCCCCAATACGCCGGCCTGCTCAAGAATGATCTGCGCTTCCATCAGCGCATCATCCACAAGGCTTTCCAGCGTCTTCTTGATGGCCTTGTTCCAGAGCTGATAGGTGCGCTCGCTCATCCCCTGGTTGTCCCAGGTGTTCATGTCATAGTTCGAATCAGCAAGGACAATCGCGCCATCCCGCTGACAGGTTCCGCGCTTGGCCGCTGATGCGTTTGCGCGCTCGACTGCGGCCTTTGCTGCATCTACCCGCCACGCTGGTACGTCTTCGTCGAACTGCGGAGCCTTGACCTTCACAGGCTCCCGGCGAACGCCTTTGATCTGAGGGATTGCCCATGCGGTAACAGCCTTCTGCGTGAATAGTTGCGGCGCCGGGCTGGTCACGATCGCCACCAAACGCCCGGTCGCCTCGATCTTGCGGCCATTGTGCGTGCTGAACTTGGCGGTCAGGGCGAACCAGTGGCGCTGGCTCAGGATCTTGTGCAGCAGCTTGTGCACGATGCAGTCCTGAAGCAGCGCGGCCTCCTTCCCAACGATCTCCCCCTTCTGCTTGGCGCACTGGACCTTTGGTTCGAAATCATTGCCACCGGCCGAGTTGATGGTTTCGGCGGCAAGAGCCCGGACAACTGCGGATACCACGTTGCGATAGGTCATCAGAATAATCTCCCCAAGGATGCGGCAAAGGCGTACGGGTCTTTCGCGTTCTTTTTCACGTTGCAGCTCGGGCAGGCGATCACCAGATTGGCGATGACGTGCCTGCCGCCCCTGGCAAGCGGCTCGTAATGGTCAACGTGATACTTCTCTTCGCAGGCGTTCTGGCACCAGTAGCAGACCTTTACGGCCGCCATCTCCCAGATGTGGATTGCCGCAGTGCTGTCGCCTCCGGCTTCCTGGCTTCGGCGCCTGGCCTTGTACGCCTTGGAGATGGTCTTGCGCTTATCAGGGTTGCGCATCACCCAGGCGATTGCATTCCTGGCGTTCTGCTCGGGCCTGGCAGCCCGGTACGCCTTGTCATATGCGCTCTTCTCTTCCTTGGTCCTTTCACGCATCAGCCTTTGCTTTGCCTGCCACTCAGGATCGAGTTTCACGCGCTCGTAATGCACTTTCTTGCCAAGACGTACCGACTCCGCATGTCTTGCCCGGCTGGCGGCGTTATTTGCCAGCGTCCGCTCGCGATTCTTCTCGTAGTCCGCCCGACGCTTTGCCTGTGCCTCCGCCGGGTTGCTCGCATACTTCGCCCTTTTCCGCTCCGAACAGCACTGACGGCAGCGGGGAGCACGCCCATCAGTCTTTGTCTTGTCGGCGTGGTACTCATTGAGGGCCTTATCAGCCCCACATGTAGAACACGTCTTCATGCTGCCCCCGCTTTCAACATGTCCGAGTTGATCGTAAGGCGCCCTACCTCGCCGTATGCCTTGTGGTAGGTGATGACCTTGGCGTCACGGCCACTGATCCACCCGCCACGGCTTGCATAGGCGTCAGGGGCGGCCAGGGTGCGGTGCTGCTCCACGATCATCAGATTGTTTTCCTTAATGTCGACGTGGTGCAGATGGCCCAGGTGCGCGTAACTGTGCTGGGTGCGGCCGAAGACTTCACGGAACTTGGCCACGAACACGTCTGCCACTGCCGTCGGCTTCTTCTTGTGTCCATGGTGGAAGAACAGGCTGGTCTGCCCGTGCTCGACGCAGTAGTAAGGATCAGGGCTGCGGTCGACTGTGATGCGGGGCTCGTTTTCGTAGATCGCGGAGAACCATTCGCGCAGCCATATGGAGCTGGCGGTGTCGTGGTTACCCTCGGCCATGAGGACGTGAACCTTCTGGTGCTTGGTGAGCAGCATGTCGACGACGCGCCGGGTCACACGGATCGCTACACGGACCAGCTTCTGGAACCGAGTGTCAGCGTCGAGCAGGTGCTTGCTGGCAGGCGTCACGGCATCGAGGCCGTCCCAATGCAGATAGTCACCGAGTTGCGCGAACACACCGATCTCCGCATCAGGCGCCATCCGGATTGCCGCGGCGAACCAGGCCACCAACTGCTGCTCGGCAATGCTAAGGTCATAGTCGGCACCCGTTTCCTCATGCCAGGACAGCAGGCCGAGGTGATAGTCGGTGACGACGTAGCAGTTCAGCAGGTCGGTGTTGCAGGCGGCAGGCGCCGGCGCGAACAACATGCGCGGCAAGTCTTCCCCCATCGCAGCAATGGCGGCTTCCATCAGTTCGCGCTGACGCTGCTCGTCCGATGAGGTCTTCACCCACTGCAACACCGGCGCCTTTACGCCCTCTTTGTACAGGCTGGACGTCCCTTTCAGGCGGAAGCCGTCCGGCACGATGTGGGTCATGTCGTGCTCTGGACTCCAGCCCTTGCGGACCATGCTCGCCTTCCTTCGCTCAATGCTGCGGCGGTCCATTTCGAAGTGCTTGGCGGCCTGGCCGACACTCATGGTGCTGAGCGCTTCGATCAGCTGCTCGTCAGTGACTTTGCGTTCGGCCATTACTGAGCTCCTGCGAGGGCTTCGAGCTTGGCCGTGGCCACTTCTCGTCGTGAGGTGGCAACCATCCGGGCGCCGAAGAATTCGACCTTCTCGGCGTCGTACAGGCCATCCTTGTAACCCTGCTTTGCCTTGCCCAGGGTGCGAGCCGCGCACTTACGCCAGATTGCCTTGAAGGCGTTCCCTTCGGCGTAGGTCATTCCCAAGGATTCGATAATGTCGTTGCATTCAGCCTCGTATGGTTTCAGGTCTGGGCTGGTCGGATCAGAGACCGTGACGCGGTAGTAGCTCACGCTGCCGCCGGTGTATTCCTGCGCCTTGCTGCTATCGTCGCTCATGCCGCCATCCCCTGTGTCGATTCAAAATGTTCGTTGCATGCCGCCTTGGCTTTCTCGTAGTCCATGCCTGAGTGCAGAATCTTTCCTGACGGCAGGCGCGCGACGTAGGCCCATTCCTTTTTGGCGTTCATCACGTACTTGCAGATCATGTAGCCGCTGTCGGAGATGAGCCGCCACTCGGTGTCTTTTCTCCATTTCATGGCTTCGCCCTCACCGTTGTAGCCATGCCCTGAAGATCTTTCGCCATGCAGTCGCGCTTCCACTTCGGCCACTTGGCGACGATTGCGGCGCAGGCCCGGCAGTGCTCGCGAAGGGTGAGTTGCTTCGATGGCTTGCTCATCGCACACCTCGCGCAATCTGTTCCCGGCGCATCAGCCGGCGGCACCCTTCGATGCAGCCACCGAATCCGACCAGCAAGATGGCGAAGTAGAAATGGATCAGGTTCTCGCTCAGGAAAGTGATCATGCGGCTTGCCTCTTGAGTTCACGGGTTTTGGCGCGGTATTCGGCGGTGATGGCTTTCAGGTCTTCGATGGTGTAGCGCTTTGGCTCATGAGGGCCTTCGAGCCACTCGACGAGCTCGGCGCCGATCCGCTTCACCAGCTCGATGCGGTAGTTCACGATGTCGCCGGACTTGTGGTTGTTGCATGGGGCGCATTGCTTGTGGATGTTCAGCGGCTCGAAGCGCAGGGCCGGGCTCGAGCCAACCGTCCGGTAGTGCCCGGCGTGGTACTGCCCATCGTGATGACGACCACAGCTGACACACGGGAGTTTGTCGTCGCGTAATCGCACCCAGGCATTGATAGCGACCTGAGCCTCACGCATGTAATGCCCCTTCGGCTTGACGCGCTCCTTGGCCGCTCTCAGCTCCTTGCGGCCTACATCAGCAAGGGCCTTGCTCGCCTTGTCAGAGTTCACGTCCTTGATGGCCAGCCCGCACTTGGGGCTGCACACCTTCTGCGTGGTGCTGAAAGTCGGCGTGAACGTCTCGCCACAGGCAGGATTAGTGCATTTCTTTGGCTTCGGCTTGCTGGATGGGAGGCTCATCAGCGAGCCTCCATCACGGCTGCGATCAGGCAGAGCATCACAGCTCCGAACGGCTCGCCACTCATTGCGAGGATCAGCGCGACAAACCAGATCATGCAGCCACCTCCCGTGACTTCTGCTGCTCTGGCTGGAAATCGCCTTGGAGCGGCATGAGCCACGACTGCGGCGATGCACCAACGGTGCAATTGATCTCACCGCGCAGAGTGCTATGGGCTACGAAGCTGCCGCGAATTACCCAGCACGCAATTCGGTCAGGATTTGGTGCAAAGCTTCTCGGGGAGTCTTCGGGGATAGCGATTTTTTGGCTGCTGTCGAAGCGAACGAGCTCGACTACCTTTCCAATGTTTTCGGCGTGTATAGCTCGGATGATGAGCGCCAGATCGCCCGGCTTGAACTGGATCATGCTGCCGCCTCCCCAAGAAGGTCGCCGAAGAACACACCCTTGGCCGTGAAGTCATCCACGATGCGATCGGTGTAGGCGATGCCCTGGGCGCGGTTGAACAGGCTGGTTACGGGCATACCGTCCGGGCCAAAGATTTTGCAGCCACCCATTGCGGCGAGCTTTTCCTCGTAGGTCAGGTGGCGCATGACCCGGTACCACGCAGTGCGGAAATCCTCGTCTTCGTTCAGTAGGATCTGAACGCCGATGTGCAATTTGCAGTAGCGCCGGGCATCAGCCTCATCGCCGATCTGCGTCATCTGGGCGATGCGCTTGTAGAAGGCGAACCACAAAGCGTTCTGATCCAGGGTCCGATCCTTGCCCGGACGCAGCGACACCACCACGAACTTCTTCTCGCGGAACATGGCGGTGAGCATGCCGATGGCTTCGGTGAGCTTGCTGGAGCTGTTCACGCTGATTTTGTCGGTCATTGCAGCCCCCTCACCATCAGCTCCAGTTGCTCGCCCGGTAGCGGCAGCATCGCGTCAGCAGTCGCTTTTTGGATGCGGTCAAAGAGGTTGCGCAAGCGATTAACCTCGGCGTCCTCACTAAGGCGATGGGTCGCCGCGCGCAAGGCGTTGGTCAGGTCATGCACGGATGACTCACGACTAAGACCGAGCGCATCAGCTAGACCATGCAGCTCATTGGTCAGGCGTCCTTTCTCTCGCTCGACAGCCTCGCGCGCCCACTGCAATTCGCGCTGAGTGCCTTCGCGGATTTCCTGGCGTTGTTTCTCCCGGACGATCAACTCATTAGCAACGTCATCTTTGGATCGCATTGCCTTGGCGATCAGCGTTGCGATGTCGCCGCCGACTTGCTTGCGCAGACGCTCTTCAGCAGACCAACTATTCAAGGCGTGGCGCAGTACAGGTGTATCGCGCTGTTCAATAGCTCGCCCGATCCCGTCGATTACCAGCTTCAGCCATGACTCTCGAGGCAAAGTTTCGAGGTGTTGCATCGTTGGCTTCTTGACCATCCGCCAAACTTCTTCATGGCGAACGATCAGACCGCATCCGGCCGGCACGTCTTCTTTTTTGATCAGTCCAGCCGGCACGGCGAAGATCACTGCGCTGGAAAAGTTGAGGTAGCCCTGCCACTTCCCGGACGTGATATCGCTACGGAAGTCACTGACACTGATCTTCACCTCATACGTGACGGGGGCAAACGTCGAGTAACGCTTTTTCAGCAAATAGACGTCGGGACGAATAGAACCGGACGGCCCCATCTGCATATTCTCCCAGACGATATGCTCAGGGTTAACCCGAAGGCTTTGAGCCAGGTCGTGAGCCAGTTCGTCATGACCCCATTTTTTGAATTCATCCACGGCGAACACCTCCATTCACCAGCGCCACCCGCTCAGCACAACCCACGCACAGCTTCACGCCCGGAATAGCCTGACGACGGCCTTCCGGGATCTCTTCGCCGCACTCGCACTCAGTGGCGCTGATGCCGGTGTAACGGGGGATCTGGGCGATGGACCGATTGAGGGACTCTTCGATTGCCTCGTCGGCGAGATCAGCGATATCAACCATTGGAAGGCTCCTTGCTGGATGGT
>Ga0255338_1004672_pt1 | contig 13761 bp, 14 predicted proteins | sample MeOH1_35cm_T4_19_FD_203715 | JGI IMG/M metagenome (GOLD analysis project Ga0255338, IMG submission 203715) | Sandy soil microbial communities from University of British Columbia, Vancouver, Canada - MeOH1_35cm_T4_195 | ecosystem: Engineered > Artificial ecosystem > Sand microcosm > Unclassified ...
CCTTCGCCTCGCTCATGGGCGCCAACGATGAGGCCTCGAAGAAGGCCTTCATCTCGATGACCCAGGAGAAGTACGAGACCCTGTTCCCGACGGCGAACACGGACTCGGCGACCATGCTGCGCAACCTCCGCGCGCAGATGGCCGTGAACCCCAAGCTCGCGACGCTCTAAGCGAGACCGGCTCATGACCGGCGGGCGGGACGCCCCAGGCGTCCCGCCCGCTTCATTTCCCGCGTGACGACCCCTCGCGTCCTTCTGACGCTCGTCTTGCTGCTCTTCCCCCGCGGCCTGTCCGCCGCGGAGCCCTCCTATCTCGAGGAGCTGACCGCGCGGGCGCGCTCCCTGCGCCTGTCCGGCGAGCGGAAATGGGTCAAGCTGCTCCACTATCGCCCCGCAGGACCGGGCTGGCGCAGCGAGGCCGACGGGGGGGGCTTCTTCCTCGCCCCCGGCGGGAGGACCGACCCGGCGGCCGAGCTCGAGGCGGACCTCGCCGCCTTCTTCGCGCCCGAGCCGCCCAAGGGCCAGCATCCGCAGTGCCGCTTCCCCGCGCGCTATCACTGGCTCAAGGAAAGGCTCTCCTTCGATCCCGCGCGGCTTCCCGAGCGGGCCTGCCCCGATTTCGAGGCCTGGCGGGACGCCATCGGGGCCGAGGCCGTGTCGGTCGTCTTCGCCAGCGCCTTCCTCAACAACCCCGCCTCGATGTACGGCCACACCTTCCTGCGCCTGCACCGCCGCAGCGGGGGCGACGCCTTGCTCGACTACACCATCAACTTCGCGGCGACCCCGGACACCAGCAACGCCCTCGCCTACACCCTCAAGGGCCTCAACGGCTCGTTCAAGGGGGAATACTCGCTCCTGCCTTTCTACATGAAGACGCAGGAGTACGGCAGCCTCGAGATGCGCGACCTCTGGGACTATCGGCTGAATCTGACCCCCTCGCAGATCGATGACTTGATACGACACGGCTGGGAGATGGGCAGCACCCACTTCAACTACTACTTCTTCACGAAGAACTGCTCCTACCAGCTGCTGACCTTGCTGGAGGCGGCCGACGAGACCCTCGACGTCAGCTCGGGCTTCTTCTGGGCCGTCATACCGGCCGACACGGTGCGCGTCCTCCAGTCCCGCCCCGCCTTCGTGGAGCCGCCGCTGTACCGGCCGTCGTTCGCCTCCGAGATCAAGGCCCGCCGCGCGCGGATGGAGCCGGGGGAGCTGGCCCTCGCCACCCGGCTGGGCCGAGAGGTGACGGACGAGGGCCTCAAGGGCGTGGCGGCCCTCCCGAAGGAGCGCCAGGCCCTGGTGCTCGAGTCCGCCAACGACTACCTGCGCTACCGCAAGGGCTACTACCTGGAGCAGAGCACCGAGACCTTCAACGCCATCCACGCCTTGCTGCGGGCGCGCGGCCGCCTCGGCCTGCCGCCGGCCCCGGCCCCGGTCGAGCGGCCCGTCCCTCTCGAGGCCGGGCACGACACCGCGCGCCTGGGCCTCGGGGGCGGCGTATCGAGCGGCGGCTCGTTCGAGGAGCTGGCCTGGCGCCCGTCCCTCCACGACCTGTCCTCGGTGGACGAGGGCTACATCCCCGACAGCCAGCTCGAGATGGGCGCGGTGCGCCTTCGCTTCGACAACGACGCGCGCGAGGCGTACATCGAGCGCCTCGACATCGCCACCATCGTCTCGATGTCCCCGTGGGACCCCTGGGTGCGCAAGCCCTCCTGGAAGCTGTCCACGGGCGTGGACCAGGCCAAGGAGCTGGGCTGCTCCGGGGCGTCGTGCATGTACTACGACCTCAACGCCGGGGGCGGCCTGTCCGCCGCGAGCCGTCTATGGCGGCGGGAGCTGTACTACGCTCTGGCCGAGGCGGACCTCGGCTTCGGGCCGGTCCTCGCGCAGGACTGGCGGGCCGGGGCGGGCGGCACGGCCGGGGTGATCGTGGACCTGACCTCGCGCTGGCGGGTGCTCGCCGAGGCGACCTATATCGAGTACGCTCAGCGCTCCGCCGCCCGTCAGAGGGTGCGACTGACGAGCTCGGTGCGCCTGACCCGCGACACCGAGCTCCGGCTCAGCCTCGACCGGCGGACGCCGCACGAAGAGGCGGGCGCGATGTTCTATATTTTCTTCTGATGAGACTCCTCCCGTTGCTGCTGGCGGCGTCGCTCTCGGGGTGCACGAACGTCTTCCTCCAGCCCGACCATGTCCATCGCTATCTCCCCACGCGCGAGGAGGGGAATTGGCAGGAGGTCCGGTTCAAGAGCGGCGACGGGACCGACCTCCTCGGTATATGGTTCAACGCCCGCCGGACGCCCTCGAAGGGCGTCATCGTCCATTTCCACGGCAACGGCGAGAACATGACGAGCCATTACCTGTTCGTCTACTGGCTCGCCGCCGCGGGCTACGACGTGTTCACCTTCGATTATCGCGGCTACGGCGGCTCGGCGGGCAAGAAGTCCCTGTCCGGCGCCGTCGAGGACTGCGTCGCCGCCCTGCGCGTGGCGCGCGGCCGGGCGGGCGGCTCCCGCGAGCGCCTGATCGTCCTGGGCCAGAGCCTGGGCGGGGCGCTGGCGCTCGCCGCGCTCGACCGCGACGGGGGGGAGGGCGTGCGCGGGGTGATCCTGGACTCGACCTTCGCGTCCTACCGCGCCGTGGCCCGGATCAAGCTCGGCGGCTTCTGGCTGACCTGGCCGTTCCAGTACCCGTTGTCGGCCGCGCTCATCTCCGACCGCTTGGCGCCGCGTCGCCTGATCGCCCGGCGCAAGCCCGTGCCGCTGCTGATGCTCCACGCCGTCGGCGACCCCGTCGTCCCCTACGCCCAGGGCCGCGCCCTGTTCGACCAGGCTCCCGGCCCCAAGGAGTTCTGGAAGCTCGACAGCGCGGGCCACACCGAAGCCCTCTACGCCCGCGCCTCCCAATACCGCCCGCCCCTTCTCGCCTGGCTCGACCGCGCGTTGGAGTAGGTGTCAGGCATTCCACTATTTTCACTTTGCAGGCGAAGGGCCGGGCAAAAGTGAAAATAGTGGAATGCCTGACACCAATTTCACCGATTTAAGGCTTCGAGAGGATGCGGCGGAAGGCGGAGGACTCGGCGGAGCGCGCGGAGAGGTCGGTCTCGGCCTTGAGGGCGGCGCTCAGGTGGTGGAGGTGGGAGTCGTCGCCGAGCCGGCCCAGGGCGAGGGCGGCGGCGGTGCGCACGCCGCTGTCGGGGTCGCGAAGGGCCAGGGCGACGGCCTCGACGGCGCGAGGGCTGCCGACGTCCTGGAGGGAGCGCACGGCGAGCATGCGGACCTGCCATTTCGGCTCGAGGCGCAAGGTGTCCTCGAGCGCGCCGACGACGAAGCCCTTCTTGGTCCGGCCCAGGGCCAGGACGGCGGCGTAGCGGACCCACCAGGAGGCGTCGGTGCGCAGCGCGCGGGTCAGGCGCGTCGCGGCCCCGTCGGCGGGGATGCGGCCGAGCGCCAGGGCGGCGGCGTAGCGGACGCCGGGAACCGGATCGTTGAGCGCCTCGCCGAGGGCGGGCGCGGCGACGGCGTCGCCGATGCGGCCGAGCGCGGTGGCCGCGGCGGCGCGGATCTCGGGCTTCTCGTCGAGGCGGAGCATGACGGCGGACAGAGGGGGGACCGCGGCGACGTGGCGCGGCACCGCCGCGGAATGGACCGAGGCGAGGCGGTCGGCCGGGTTGGAGGCGCGCAGGCCGGCCATGAGCCACGCGGGAGACGGCGGGGAGATCAGGGCGTCGCGCAGGTCTCCGTCCTCCGCGGTCAGCGCCTCGAGGGGGTCCTCCGCCTCGCCGAGGAGGTTGGCGTTCGGCGGGAAATCCTCGGCGCGCGAGGCGGGGGTGCCGTAGCCGGGGAGCGGGACGAAGCCGGGCGCCGCGAGGGCGGACGCGGACATCATGACGGCGGCGAGGACCGGGATCATGGGAGAACTAGTCTAACAGGTCGCCCCGTTTTTCGCCAGGGATTTTTTTACGCCGCGGCGGGCGACTTGTCGGGCGCGCAGGCCTTCGCCTTCGGCTTGCTCATGCCGATGGCGAGCTTGACGCTCGCGCCGAAGGTCTTCAGCGGCTCGCCGAGGGTGTGGGACACCATGCGCACGCAGCCCAGGGAGCAGCCGGCCTCGCAGGGCTTGTGCACGTTGTTGGTCTGAAGGCGCTCGGGCGTCGTCGTCATCAGGTCGAGGGAGACGCCGCGCTGCTGGGCGCACCACTGGATCGAGCCGGCCGCGGTCACGTAGAGGAACTTGAAGCCGCCGAGGCACTTCCACGGGCGGGAGAAGTCCCCGTTGAGCATCTCCTTGAGGTGCTCGCCGTAGAAGTTCACGCCCTCGAAGACGCCGTACTTGTCGAGAAGCTGCAGATATTTCTCGCCTTTGATGGCGATCTGTCCGCCCTTGCCGTGCATGATCGAGAATCCGAAGGCGAAGGGCAATTCTTTCAAGGTCGCCCGGAACTCGTCGTAGTTGTTGAGGTTCTCTTCGTTGAGAACGGATTGGATCTCGACTTGGAATCTGGCGGTCTCGGCCAGGAGCTTTAATTTTGGGAGAACCGACTTGAGCGACTTGTCGGACCAGTCGGTGGGATGGAGGGTGTCCACCGAGACCTGCATGAAATCGAGCCCGGCCTCGTTCAGGTCGAGGATGTTCTTCTTCGTCAGGAGAAAGCCGTTGGTGATGATGGTGGCCAGATTCGAGCCGCCGCGCTTCGACTTGACGTGCTTCACCAGGGCGGCGATGTCCGGATGCATCATCGTTTCCCCGCCCAAAAAATCGTAGACGAGCACGCCCAGCTCGTCCAGCTTATCGATTCTTGCCTTCATCGTCTCGAGCGGGATGATGGGCGCGCCGGGGGTGTACTCGTCGCAGTAGGAGCAGGTCAGGTTGCAGTCGTCGGTGACGACGACCTGGGCGTACATGGGGCGCGAGTCGAGGACTCTCTTCGCGCCGGTGAGGACGAATCGTTTGTCGACGGCCATGGGGGATTATACCATTCGCCCGTCGGGGATGATAGAATGCCTCCATGACCGGGAGCATGCTGGCGTTGGCCGCGGGCGGGACGGCGGGCGTGGTCGCGCGCTGGGCGGTCTCCGTGGCCGCCCTGGGCGCGCTCGGCGGCTGGCTGCCCTGGGGGACCTTCGCGGTCAACCTGAGCGGCTGCCTGCTCATCGGCTTCTTCGACGCCGCCGCCGCGAAGCGGGGTTTCGGCGGGGCCCACGGCCGCATGCTGCTGATGACGGGCTTCTGCGGCGGCTACACGACCTTCTCGTCCTTGATCCTCGAGCTCGACTCGCTGCTCCGCGCCGCCCCGCTGCGCGGCGCGGGCTACCTCGTCGTCAGCGTCGCGGCGGGCCTGGCCCTGTTCCGGGCCGGCGCCTTCCTCGGCGGCCGCTGATGCCCAACCGGCTCGCCTCCGAGAAGAGCCCGTACCTGCTCCAGCACAAGGACAACCCGGTGGACTGGTACCCGTGGGGTCCCGAGGCCTTCGCCCGGGCCAAGGCCGAGGACAAGCCGATCCTGCTCTCCATCGGCTACTCGACCTGCCACTGGTGCCACGTGATGGAGCACGAGAGCTTCTCCGTGCCCGCGACGGCCGCGGTGATGAACGCCCATTTCGTCTGCGTCAAGCTCGACCGCGAGGAGCGCCCCGACGTCGACAAGGTCTACATGACGGCCGTGCAGGCGATGACGGGGCAGGGCGGCTGGCCGCTCAACGCGTTCCTCACGCCGGACCTGAAGCCCTTCTACGGGGGCACCTACTTCCCGCCGGACTCGCGCTACGGGCGGCCCTCCTGGACGGCCCTCCTGGAACGGCTGGCGGGGCTCTGGAAGGAGCGGCGCGCCGACATCGAGAAGGACGCGGAGAGCCTCGCGCGCACGGTGACGGCGTACGCTTCCGCGGCGGACGAGGCTCGCGGGCGGCCGGAGGCCGAGGCGCTCGAGACGGCGGTGCGCAGCCTGCGCGCGTCCTTCGACGCGGAGGACGCGGGCTTCGGCGAGGCGCCCAAGTTCCCGATGCCGGCGAACATACGCTTCCTGCTGCGGCGATACGCGAGGACCGGGAACGCCGACGCCAGGACCATGGCGGTGGAGACCCTGCGGGCGATGACGCGCGGGGGGATCTTCGACCAGCTCGGGGGCGGGTACGCGAGGTACTCGACGGACCACGCCTGGCGGGTGCCGCATTTCGAGAAGATGCTGTACGACAACGCGCAATTGGTCGAGAACCTGGCGGACGCGGTCACGGTCTCGAAGGACCGGGAGCTTTTACGAGCCCTGGAGCGGACGGTCGAGTACCTCGAGCGGGACCTGAGGGCGCCGGGCGGGGGGTTCTACTCGGCGGAGGACGCGGACAGCCTGCCGTACGACGAGCCTCACGGGCACAAGGCCGAGGGGGCGTTCTATCTTTGGCGGAAACGCGAGGTCGAGGCGGTCCTCGGGACGGACGCGCGGGCGTTCTGCGCGAGGTACGGCGTGGTCGAGGGCTCGAACGCGATCGCGGACCCGCACGGGGAATTCACGGGGAAGTGCGTGCTGTACGACAGGGACCCGGGGGCGATGGACGAGGACGCGGCGGCGAAGGCGCGGGCGAGGCTGTTCGCGGAGCGGGCGGAACGGCCGAGGCCTTCGCTGGACGACAAGATATTGGCTTCGTGGAACGGGCTCGCGATCGCGGGGCTCGCTCGGGCGTTCGGCGCGACCGGCAACGAAAAGTATCTGGGACTCGCTGAGGGGGCCGCGGACTTCGTCCGCCGCGAATTATCGTCGCCTGACGGGAAGACCTTGTGGCGACGATGGCGCGACGGAGAAAAAGCCATCAACGGCATGGCGGACGATTACGCGAACATGGCGTACGGGATGCTGGGGCTGTACGAGGTCTCGTTCAAGCCCGAGCATCTCGCTTGGGCGGACGGCCTCGCGATGGAAACCATTCGCCGCTTCGCGGCGGACGGCGGGGGGCTCTTTCAGACGGGCCAAAATGACGGCGGCGAACTGTTCACGCGCTCCATCGAGAATCACGATGGCGTGGAGCCGGCGCCGAGCTCGGTGATGGCCGACGTTTGCTTGCGGCTGTATGACTTGACGGGCCGCGAAGAGTTCAGCCGCTTCGCAAACGATACGTTAGAACGCTTTGGGGCATCCTTATCCACGCGGCCGCTCGCGATGCCTTTTCTTTTGGCCGCTTGGGACAGGGCGCTCGGGAAGACGGCGACCCTTGTGATCGCCGGCGTGGATCTCCCGGGGGGGAAGGAGCTCGCCGGCGTCGCACGGGAGAGCCTGAGACCCGGACTCGTTTTCGCCGCCTTCAAAAAAGACGACCGGGCGGCGTTGGCGAAGACGATGCCGATCGTAACGGACATGGCGGTGGGGGCTCGCGCGCGAGCCTATCTCTGCGTCGAGCGGGCCTGCGGCTTGCCGATTGAAAACGCCGACGGATTACGGGAGAGACTTCGATCAACATGACCGACAATCGGACTGAAGAGCAGAAACTCAAATCCAAACGGACGCATGCTCTCGTCATGATGATCCTCGGCGCCATCATGTCGCTCTGCGCGCTGGCCGCGGGTCTCATCGCCATCAGCCCGGGGGTGTTCCCGTCGTGGATGACGGGCGGGTGGGGGCGCGGCGAGGCGGCGGCGTACCGGACGCCGGGCCGGTGCCTGGTGGCCTTCGTCGATTTCTATCCCGGGGCGCTGTCGCGCGCGAAGGCGCAGGGCAAGCTCGTGCTGCTGCACCTGGCGCCGGTCTGGTCGCGCGAGGCGCGGCTCATGGAGGAGACGACCTACGCGGACAAGAAGACCGCGGAGTGGCTCGCGGCCAACCTCATCGTGACGCGGGCCGACGCGGACGAGCGGCCCGACCTGGCGTACATGTACGGCGTCGGCGCGTGGCCGACGACGGCCTTGGTGCACCCCGACGGGCGCGCGCTCGCCGGGGCGGCGCGGCTGACCCCGAAGCTGCTCCTGCCGTGGGCGGGGCTGGTCGCGAGCACGGTGAAGGCCGAGCCGGCGAAGGCCGACGGCTTCGCGGACGACGCGCGCCGGCGCCACGAGGCCGTGCGGCGGCGGCCGGAGCCCGCGCCGGGGCCGGACGACGCGGTGTGGGGCGGCGCCCATCATGCCCCGGGAGAATACGCGAAGACCTTGGCCGACCAGGCCTTGGTCGTGCTCTCCACCGACGCGGCCCGGGCGAAGGCGGCGCTCGCCTTCGTTTCGGCTTTCATGTCCTTGCCGGGCGGCGGGTACGCCTCGTCCGTGAGCGGCGAGGTGGTCCTTGCGGACGGGCGGATCGAGGAAGGCTCGTCTTATTTCGCCAAGGACGACGCCGGCCGTCGCGCCTCGGGCCTGCCCGCCGTGGACCGCCGCGTCTTCTCGGGCCCCAACGCCGACATGGCCCGCGCGGTGCTCCTGTCCCGGCAGGCGACGCCCCCGCAGAAGTTCCACGCCCGCCGCACGCTCGACTTCGTCTGGACGCGCCTGGTGCGCGACGGGCGGGTCCAGCGCTCCTCCGGAGGCCTCTCCGACTGGCCGCCGGACCAGTGGGCCGTCATCGAGGCGGAGCTCGTCGCGGGCCGGGTCGAGCGCGCGCGCAAGGTGTTCGCGCGCCAGGACACCCCCGCGCTGCGCGCGCTGGGCCCCAACGCCTACGTCGACGCGCTGCGCAAGCGTCTTATCCGAAAATAGCCCGGCCCAAAAAAAAGAGCCCCGCGCCCCCATGACGAGGGCGCGGGGCTTTTCGCGCGTCCCTAGAAGTCGTCCTTGGACGGGGCCGCGGAGCCCGCGGGCTTGAGGGAGAACAGGTACTCGACGAGGTCGTCGATCTCCTTCTCGCTGAGCTGGTCGCCCCACTTGGGCATCACGAGCATGGGCGCGGGCAGCTTCGAGTCGCTGGGGATCGGGATGCGGCCGCCCTTGATCACCTGATGCGCCTCGGCCTTGGTGTAGCCCTCGCTGACCTTGGTCAGGGAGAGCACGAGGCCGCCGGCGACGTTGTTGTTCGGGTAGCCGCCGTAGCCGTCCTTGGCGTGGCAGGAGACGCAGCCGACCGAGTTGAAGATGACCTTGCCGCGCTCGGCGGCGGGCATCGCCTTCGCCGCCTCGGTCTCCCAGGGCTTGACCTTCCAGGCCTGGCCCTTCTGCGCCGAAAGGAAGGCGACGAGGTCGGCGCGGGTGGAGTCCTTCAGGTTGAAGTTGGGCATGACCGTCTTCGGGTTCCAGGCGTGCGGGTCCTTGAGCCACTGTTCGATCCAGGCCGGGGACTTGCGGAAGCCGAGGTTGGTCAGGTCGGGGCCCCAGGCGTGGCCCTCGTCTCCGATCATGTGGCACTTCACGCAGCCGAGGCCGTTGAAGTCCCGTTGCCCCCGGGCAACCGGGTCAGTCTCCTGAGACTGGGGCGAGCAGGCGGCCACGGCGAGGAGCAGGGCAGGTAGGATCCAACGGTTCATGTCAAACGCCTCCGAAGAGTATCATGCCGAAGATGAGCGGAAGGAAAGCGAGCGAGGCCAGGAACAGGCGGCGGTTGTCGGCCACGGTCATCGTCCAGCTCGCGCGCAGGCCGAGCAGGAGGAACGAGCCGGACACCGCGAACGCGCCGATGGCGTAGCCCGGGCGGGCCAGGCCCACCAGGGCCGGGGCGATGGTCGCGGGCAGGAGCGTGAAGGAGTGGATGGCGATCTGGATCGCCGTCGTGCCGCCGCCGGGGTGCACGACGGGCATCACCTTGAAGCCGGCGCGCGCGTAGTCCTCGCGGTAGATCCAGAACAGCGCGAGGAAGTGGGGGATCTGCCACAGGAACTGGATGGCGAACAAGGTGAAGGCGCGTTCATCAAGAGGTCCGCCGGCCGCGGTCCAGCCGATCAGCGGCGAGGTGGCCCCGGCGGCGGCGCCGATCCAGGTCGTCTGCGGCGTGACCTTCTTGAGCGGCGTGTAGACGAGGACGTAGAGGACGATGGTCGCGGCGGTGAGCAGCGCCGCCGTCGCGCCGCCCGCGGCCCAGACGATGGCCGGTCCGGCGGCGGCGAGGACCAGGCCGAAGGCCAAGGCGGCCTTCGGGGAGATCCGCCCCGTCGGCAGGGGGCGGTTGCGGGTGCGGTGCATGATCCCGTCCTCGGCGATCTCCAGGCGCTGGTTGAGGGCGCCGCAGGCGGCCGCGGCGAGCGAGGAGCCGAGCATGACGAGGAACAGGGAGGCCGTCGCCGTCCCGCCGGCCAGGGCCCAGCCGAGCCAGACGGTCAGCGCCACCATCAGGGCGATGCGCGGCTTGGCGAGCTGGAGGTAGGCCTTCACGGGGCCTCCGCGGTGCGGCGGGACTTCAGAGCGAGCAGGAGGAAGGACGCCAAGGTCAGCGCGCCGCCCGAGAGGTGCGCGGTGCGCCACAGCGCGGCCTCGCGGAAGCCCAGGGCGAGGCTCGAGTCCACGCGCACGAGCAAGGCGAACAGGCCCAGGGCGATCTGGAAGGGCACGGCGAAGGCCAGGAGCAGGGCCGGGCGCCTCAGGGCGGCGGCGCGCGAGCGGAAGGCGGTGAAGCAGGCCAGGGCCGCGAGGACGACGACGGAGGAGGCCCACAGGATGTGCCAGCCGAGCCCCTGGCCGGTGTGCTTGACCAGAGCGCCGAGCGCCAGCTGCAGGTAGGCGGCGCCGAAGCCGAGCGCGGCGAAGCGGAACACGCGCGACCAGCCGGGCCCGAACACGGTCTCCGGGACGGAGAGGACCACCGCGGCCAGCAGGACGCAGAACACGCCCTGGCCGAGGCAGGCGTGGGACATGGAGACGGCGGGAGGGAGCTTGAGCAGGACGGTCAGCCCGCCGAGCAGCGCCTGGAGGACGATGCCGACCGAGGCGAGCAGGGCCGCGGCGCGGGCGCCGGACGGCACGCCGGGGCGGCGGGAAAGGAACAAGAGGACGCCGGTCATCACGGCGACGGTCCCGGCGAACAGGCGGTGGCCGTGCTCGTAGAAGATGCCGCCGACCATCGGCGGGTTCATCCCGCCGAAGGAGAGGGGCCAGTCCGGGACCGCGAGGCCGGAGCCCGTCGAGGTCACCATCCCGCCCGCGAACAGCAGGAGGAAGGCGGCCGCCGCCGTGGCCTTGGCCCAGCCGGTGAAGAGCGCGTCGCCGGAGGGGCGGCGCAGGGCGGGGGGCGCGGGGCGGGCGGCCATCGTGATCATCCGCCGGTCTCGTCGGCCGGGCGGTCCTTCTCGACCTTGTACAGGAGCCAGCCGATGCCGCCGACCATGGACATCGTGACCGTCAGGAGCACGATGATGCCCCACCAGAAGCCGTCGATGAGCCCCTTGTTGGCCTGCGAGCCCCCGAAGCACACCGCGCACGCCGACGCGACGCGGGGAAGGAGCGCCGTCAGCAGGGCGAGGCACAGGGGGGCGGGCTTCACGCGGGCAGCCTCACCTTGCGGACGTGCCAGACGAAGTAGCCGATCGAGGCGGCGGCCCCGGCGAGGCTCGAGTACAGCAGCCACGGGGTCTTGAGCGCGGTCGGGTTCCCGCCCGAGGCCCAGTAGCCGGTGAAGGCGAACAGGGCCAGGCACAGGACGACGAAGAAGCGGTGGAAGCTCTTGAGGGACATGTCAGTGCCCCTTCGGGGCGGCGGGCGCCTCGAGATTGACCGACTCGCTCACCGCCTCCGCGTGCCCGCCGTGGCCGCCGGGATGCTGGGCGGCGACGTCGGCCGGGCTCGTGATCCGGCGCGAGACCATGACGAAGTCGATGATGGGGAGGATCAGCACCGCGCCGAAGCCCACCGTGATGAACAGCGCCTTGTGGATGAGCTTGTTCTCTCCCCAGAGGTGCATGAACAGCGCGCCGACGAGGCTCGCCTTGACCAGCGCGACGAAGAGGCCGAGGGCGATCGCCTGGGGGCGGGGGAGGTGGATCTTGGAGATGGCGACCGTGATCAAGGTCAGCACCATCAGCGCGAGGAAGACCTTGACGTAGAGCCCGACGTCCGGCCGGTGCTCGTCGTGATTCTTGTCGTCGTTCTTGGTCATGATCGTCTCCTAGAGGAGGTAGAGCGCCGGGAAGAGGAAGATCCAGACGATGTCGACGAAGTGCCAGTACAGGCCGGCTCCCTCGACGCGGCCGAGGAACAGCGGGTTCTCCCAGTGCTCCGTCACCGAGCTCATGTAGAGCAGGCCGGCGTTGACCGCGATGCCGCCGAGGATGTGGATGCCGTGAAGGCCCGTCATCGTGAAGTAGATCGCGTAGAACACGCTCGTGTGCGGCCCGATGCCGAGCTTGAACTCCGCGCCGTACTCGAAGGCCTTGACCACGAGGAACCCGAGCGAGAGGAGGATGGTCGCCGCCATCCACTTCTGGAAGCCGGCCTTGTCCTTGTCGTAGGCCTTCGCGTACGCCATCACGATGGTCACCGACGAGGTGATGAGGATCACGGTGTTCAGCGTCGCCAGCGGCACGTTGAGCACGTCCCAGCCCCAGGGCCAGGAGGAGGAGGCCATGCGCAGGACGATGTAGCTCGTGAACAGCGTCGCGAACAGCATGATCTCGGAGGCGAGGAACAGCCACACGCCGAGCTTCGCGTTCGTGACGCCGCTGTGCGTGTCGGCGTTGTTCATAAAGGCCGTCGGGTTGTAGGTTTGGCTCATGTTATCAGCTCTTGTCCGTCTGCATCCAGAAGTCGGTCTTGCGGCCGGGCACGGAGTACTCGTAGGGGCCGCGGTACACGGTCGGCGTCTTCTCGAAGTTGCCGTGCGGGGGCGGCGACGGGCACGCCCACTCGAGCGTCGTGGCCTGCCACGGGTTCTCCGGAGTCTTCTCGCCGCGCCACATGCTGTTGAAGAAGTTGTAGATGAACGGGAGCTGGAACAGGGCCAGGAGGTAGGCCGAGTAGGTCGCCACCACGTTCCAGCCCTGCACCGGCAGGTTGTGCAGCTGCGCCGTCGGGTCGTACAGCCGGCGCGACGCGCCGCCGAGGCCCATGAACAGCATCGGGCCGAAGATGCCGCACATCGTGATCACCGAGCCCCAGAAGTGGATCAGGCCCAGCTTGTCGTTCATCTTCCGCCCGTACCACTTCGGGAACCAGTAGTAGGTCCCGCCCATCAGCGCGATGATCGAGCCGGAGACGACGACGAAGTGGAAGTGGCCGATCACGTAGTAGGTGTCGTGCAGGTAGATGTCGGTCACCGTCAGGCCCAGCGGCAGCCCGGTCAGGCCGCCGATGGCGAACAGCGGGATGAACGCCAGCGCGAAGAGCATCGGCACGTTGAAGCGGATCGAGCCGCCCTTCAGGCTGAACACGAGGCAGGTCATCAGCGCCACCGACGGCACCGAGATGATCATCGTCGTGACCAGGAAGAAGTTGCTCAGGCTGGCGCTCATGCCGGAGATGAACATGTGGTGCGCCCAGACCATGAAGCTCATCACGCCGATGGCGATCATGGAGAAGACCATCGTCTTGTAGCCGTGCAGCGGCTTGCGCGTGTTGTTGGCGATGATCTCGGCGACGATGCCCATCGGCGGCAGCACGAGGACGTAGACCTCGGGGTGCGCCAGGAACCAGAACAGGTGCTGCCACAGCAGCGGCTGGCCGCCGCCGGAGCCCGCGTACGCCTTGCCGAGGATGACGAGGTCCTTGGGCAGGTAGAAGCTCGTGTGGAACACCCGGTCCATCAGCTGCAGGACCGACGCCGCCTCGAGCGGGGGGAACGCGAGCAGGAGCAGGACCGAGGTCACGAACTGCGCCCAGCAGAACACCGGCATGCGCCACAGGCTCATGCCCGGCGCGCGCATGTTGATCGTCGT
>Ga0255338_1004673_pt1 | contig 13758 bp, 10 predicted proteins | sample MeOH1_35cm_T4_19_FD_203715 | JGI IMG/M metagenome (GOLD analysis project Ga0255338, IMG submission 203715) | Sandy soil microbial communities from University of British Columbia, Vancouver, Canada - MeOH1_35cm_T4_195 | ecosystem: Engineered > Artificial ecosystem > Sand microcosm > Unclassified ...
TCAAGAAGGGCCTCGCCGTGTTCGTCCCCTACCGCTGACCCCCCGCATTTCGTAGAATCGCGCGGATGAGTGCCGAAAGCAAGGTTCGACTGGGGTCTTTGTTCGCGCTCGCGGCGGCCGCCGGGCTGGCGGGGGAGACCTTGCTGCTGGCCGAGCGCCACTGCTCCCGCCTGGAGTCCTCGCTGCGCGACGACTTCCGCGTGGTGCTCTTCACTCGCCCTTCCCTGGAGGAGGCCCGCGCGAAGGTGCTGGAGGAGAAGCTCCGCGCCGCGCCCGAGGTCGCGGACGTGCGCTTCATCTCGGCCGACGAGGCCCTGGCGGCCCTCAAGCGCGACGACCCCGAACTGGCCGAATCGACCGCGCTCGTCGGGGACAACCCGCTGCCCGCGGCGTTCGAGGTCAGCCCGGCCCCCGAGGCCCTGACGCATCTCGGCGCGTGGATCGACGGCGTGCGCCGCCTCGCCGACTGGTCCGACCTGCGCTACAAATCCGGCCAGGTCCAGTCGATCCTGCGCCTGCGCTTCTACGCCTATCTCCTGCGGGTGACGCTGAGCACCTTGCTCTGCCTGATCGCCGCCCTCGCCCTCGGCCTGCTCAGCCTGCCCCCGCACGCCCACCCCTCGAAGGACAAGGGACGGCTGGCGCTGTGGGCCGGCGCCGGGGGCGCCGCGGGCGCGCTCCTCGCGGTGGCGCTCTCCTGGCCGCTGCACCGCGACGAGATCCTGTGGGCCTGGCCGCAGCCGCTCGCCCAGGCCGCCCTGCTCGCGGCGTGCGCGACCCTCGGCTGGTCCCTGTCGCTATGGCGCGCCGAGCCCTGATCCTCGCCGGGCTGCTCGCGCTGAGCGCGGCCCCGGCCCGCGCCCAGCTCAAGGCCAAGCGCGCCGAGCTCTCCCGCATCCAGGTCGAGCTCAAGCAGACCTTGCGCGAGCTCGACGAGCTGCGCGAGGAGGAGAAGGAGCTCGGGGCCGACGTCAGGGGCCTCGAGAGCCGCGACGCGCAGTCGCGCAAGCGCGTGGAAGGCCTGCAGTCCGACATCCGCCGCGCGGAGGCCCGCCGCGCGGACCTGCGCTCCCGCCTCGACGCGGCGAAGAGCGTCGCGGGCTTCTGGTCGGCGGCGATCGCCTCCGAGGCCGCCCGCCACGCCGCCGTGGGGGCCGCGAGCTTCGAGGCGTACGGCACCCGCGAGCTCTGGGCCGAGGAGTACCGCCGGTCCGCGATCATCGAGAAGGGCCGGCACCTGCGCCGCCTCCAGGGCTTCCGCCTCAAGACCGAGGAGGCCGCCGCGGAGACCGCGCGCCGCGCGCGCGACCTCGACGAGAGCCGCCGCCGCGCCCAGAGCGAGCGCGAAGGCCGGCGCCGCGAGTACGAGGAGAAGAAGGCCGCCCTGGAGGAGACGCAGGTGAAGGTCGCCGCCCGGGCCCGGCGCGCCAAGGAGCTCGAGGAGACGGCGAAGGCCATGGCCGCCCTGATCGAGAAGCTCGGCAAGCCGGGCAAGTACCGCAGGACCGGGCCGAAGGCCGACCTGGCGATGCCCAAGCATTCGCTCCCCTGGCCGGTGGAGGGCAAGGTCCTGCGCCCGTTCGGCCGCGAGCGGGACGAGCAGCTCGGCACCTGGACCGTGCGGCAGGGCGTCGTCTTCGCCTCGTCCGCCGGCGCCCCCGTCGGCGCGATCGCGCCGGGCAGCGTGATCTTCGCCGGCCCCTTCCGCTCGTACGGGAAGGTGGTGATCGTCGACCACGGCGGCGGCTTCTTCAGCGTGTACGGCGAGCTCGGCGAGATCCTCAAGGACAAGGGCGACGCGGTGCGCGCGAGCGAGAAGCTGGCCAGCGCCGGCGAGCAGGTCTATCTCGAGATACGCCGAGGGACGGACGCCCTCGACCCGGCGGACTGGCTGGAAAAGAAATAAACTAGGAGCATGGATATGAAGCGCTACCTGACGGCGGCGGTCGTGGCCGCCGCGCTCGCCGCCCGGCCGGCCTGGGCCGCCAACGCCGACAAGACCTACGAGCAGCTCAAGCTCCTCGTGGACGTGCTCGGCTTCGTCCAGGACAACTACGTCGACGAGCCCGAGACCCAGAAGCTGATCTACGGGGCGGCGACCGGCATGGTGCGCACGCTCGACCCCTATTCCCAGTTCATGGATCCCGAGATCCATCGCGAGATGAAGACCGAGACCGAGGGCCAGTTCGGCGGCGTGGGCCTGCGCCTGACGTTCAAGGACGACTGGCTGACCGTGCAGACGCCGATGCCCGGCTCTCCGGCGTACCGCCTCGGCGTCCTGCCCAACGACCGCGTCGTGGAGATCGACGGCGCCCCGACGAAGGACATGGGCATGTCGGACGCCCTGCGCACCCTGCGCGGAGCGCCGGGGACGAAGGTGAAGCTCAAGCTCGAGCGCGGGCCCGACGACGGCTCCGAGGGGGACTGGAAGACCGTGACCGTCGAGATCACGCGCGAGCTCGTGAAGATCGAGTCCACCCTCGCGATGAAGCTCGACGGAGGCGTCGGCTACCTGCGCATCGCCGAGTTCAGCGCCAAGACCGCGGACGACGTCGCCGACGCGCTCAAGAAGCTCAAGAAGGACGGGGCCACGAGCCTCGTCATCGACCTGCGCAACGACCCGGGCGGCCTGCTCTCCGCCGCCGTCGAGGTCGCCTCGATGTTCCTCGGCGAGGGGAAGCTCGTCGTCTACACCCAGGGACGCAAGGCCGACAGCCGCCAGGATTTCACCGCCGGGGCGAAGGCCCCGTACCCTTCGCTGCCGCTCGTCGTGCTCATCAACGGCGGCTCGGCGTCCGGCTCGGAGATCGTCGCGGGCGCGATGCAGGACCACAAGCGCGCCGTCGTCGTCGGCGAGCGCAGCTTCGGCAAGGCGAGCGTGCAGTCCCTGATCCCGCTGCCCGACGGCTCCGGCCTGCGCCTGACCGTCGCGCGCTACTACACGCCCTCGGGCCGCGCGATCCACCGTGACGAGAAGAACAAGACCGGCGGCATCGTGCCCGACATCGTCGTTCCCGTCACCCCCGAGGCCGAGGCGAAGCTCTACGCGCAATGGGAGATGGTCTACGCCAAGGACAAGAAGCCCCGCTCGGCGGTGAAGGCCGAGGACCTGGTGCGCGACGAGGCGCTCGACCGCGCCGTCGAACTGCTCAAGGCCCGCGACGTGCTCGGAGCGCTCAAGCGCGAAGGGTGAGGATCCTCGGCCTCGAGACCTCCTGCGACGACACCTCGGCCGCCGTGGTCGAGGACGGGAAGCTGCGCTCGAACGTCGTGTCCTCCCAGACGGCGCTGCACGCCCCGTACCGCGGCGTCGTCCCCGAGCTCGCCGCGCGCGCCCACCTCGACAACCTGATGCCCGCGGTCGCCAAGGCGCTCAAGGACGCCGGGCGGGGTAAGCTCGACGCCGTCGCCTACACGCGCGGCCCCGGCCTCATGGGCCCGCTGCTCATCGGGAAGGTCGCGGCTCAGACCTTGGCCCGCCTCATGAAGATCCCGGCCGTCGGGGTCAACCACCTCGAGGGGCACGTCCTCGCCGCCGAGCTCGAGCACCGGCTGCGCTGGCCGGTGCTGGCCCTCGTCGTCTCGGGGGGGCACACCGACCTCGTGCTGGCGAAAGGACCCGGGAGCTACCGCGTGCTCGGCCGCACGCGCGACGACGCCGCGGGCGAGGCCTACGACAAGGTCGCGCGCCTGTTCGGCCTCGGCTACCCGGGCGGCCCCGAGATCGACGCGCGCGCCGCGAAGGGGGACGCCGCCGCCGTCGCCTTCCCGCGCCCCGCGATGCCCGGCACCTGGGATTTCTCCTTCTCGGGGCTGAAGACCTCGGTGCTCTATCATCTGAAGGGCCGCGTGCCCAAGGGCCGCGAGCTGAGCGACCTGTGCGCGTCCTTCCAGGAGGCGGTCGCGGAGACCTTGGTCGACAAGACCGTGCTCGCCGCGAGGCGGTTCAAGGCGAAGGACATCGTCCTCGGCGGCGGGGTGGCGGCCAACTCCCGCCTTCGCGCGCTGATGAAGGAGCGGGGCGAGGCCGCGGGCTTCGCCGTGCGCCTTCCCGCGCGCGTGCTGTGCACCGACAACGCCGCGATGATCGCCCACGCGGCCTGCCGGCGGTTATCCGCCGGAGGCTCGGCCTGGACAGGGCCTTGCGATCCCTCTTTGCCGCTGCGCAGCTGGGCGTGAGCGCCCTCGTCTTCCTCGCCGCGTTCGGCTTATACCTCGCCGGCGCCTCGCCCTCGATCGCCCCGCGCGACTCGGCCGACATGGCCTCGGCCGCATTCACGCTCGGCGTTGCGCATCCTCCGGGCTATCCGCTTTATTCCGTGCTGGGCCGTGCGTGGCTGACGGTCTTCCCGTGGGGGAACCCGGCGTACCGTCTTGCCGTTTTGTCGTGTCTGGCCGCCGCCGGCGCGGTCGTTTTTCTTTTCCTGGGCGTCCGCCGCCGCCACGGCGCCTGGGCCGCCGCGACCGCCGCATGTCTCGTTGCCGTTTCCGCTCCGCTGTGGAAGTTCGCTCTCATCCAAGAAAAATATTCTCTGCATGCCTGCTTCGTTGCCGTTCTCTTCTTCCTGTCCGATGGTGAAAAAGAAGATTTCTGGCGCCGGGCCCGCCTCTCGGGTTTCGTCGTGGGGCTCGGTCTGGTGAATCACCAAAGCCTTCTGTTCTTCCTTCCGGGCTTTCTCCTCCTATGGCGCGCCGAATGCCGCCGTTGGGGCTCGTCCTTGAGCGCCGTCCTCGCCGCCGCCGTCCCGTGGTCGTTGGCCGGCCTTTCCCTTTACGCTTTCCTCTGGGTCCGCCTCGGCTCGCTCGGCGCCGCCCTCTCCGTCGCGCTCCGTTCCCAATACGGCGCCGGGACCTTGTCCGCCCAGCTCGCCCGCCCGTTCACCCCCGACGGCGCCGTCCGGCTCTTCGGCTGGTCCTTGAAGGCCTGGGCGCTCGCCGTCTCCCTTCCCGCCGCGGCGGCCGCCTGCGCCGGGGCGTTCACGGCCTGGCGCGAGGACCGCGACCGCGCGGCCGGGCTTCTCCTGGCGGCCTTGCTGAGCGGTCCGCTGTTCGTCGTCCTGGCGAGCTTCGATTATTCCAATTGGGTCGCGCGCTCGGTTCTCGAGCCGGCCTTCCTTGTCCCGGCGCTGGCCGCGGCCGCCTTCGCGGGCGCCGCCGCGTCCCGCCTCGGCCGCTTCGCGCCCGCGGGCCTCGCCCTCGCGGCCGCGGCGCTGCTTCTGCGTTCGCCGGTCCCCGAGCGCCGCGACGACTTCCTCGCCTACGATTACGTCCGCAACCTCCGCCGCGCCGTCCCGCCCGGCGGCAACCTCCTCGTCTCGGGCGATACGGCTTTGTTCGGCCTGCGCTGGCTCGAGCGGACCTCTCCTCGCGAGGCCCCGCTCTACCTGACGGGCGCCGGGCTGACCGACGCGAGGGCTTGGGGCTCCATCTCCTCCATTCACGGCGACGCGTTCGTCGCCGGTCTCGCCCCGGGCGTGCTTGCTCCCGCGGGGCTGACGCCCGAAGGGCTCGTTCAGCGCGCCTCCGGAAAGCCCCAGACGCCCGCCCCCGTCGTCCTGCGGCGCTCGGCGTCGTGGCGTCGGGATGAGAGCTACGCGCGCGACGCCAAGCTCTCCTACGCCTTCGCGGCATGGTCGTCCGCGCGCCTCCTGGAAGCCCGGGGAGAGCCGGTCCCGGAGACGCTGGACCTCACCGCGGTCGCCCTCGACCCCGAGGATTACCGGCTCGAATAGGCGCCGCTCCTCCGTCGTGCGTTCATGAGCCCGTAATCACTCCGGCGACCGCGAAAGCTATAATTCGCGCGATGCGCCTTCTTCGCGCGCTGTCAGCCGTCCTATTGGCCCTGGCTCTGCCCGGGACCTCCTTCGCCGCGTTCGAGGACGCAGGCTTCGGTCCCCGCGACATCGCCATGGGCGGCGCCTTCACCGCGGTCGTCGACGATCCCGGCGTGCTCGCCTACAATCCGGCGTCCCTCGGCCAGTCGTCGAGCCTCGAGGCGTCGATGGCCTACCTGCGCCAGTTCCACATCCCGTCGGGGGAATCGGACCGCGACTCCGCGCGCGCGGGCATCGTCGTGCCCCTGCGCCAGGAGATCCTCAACGGCGGCCTCGGCTTCGACATGCGCTACGACCGCCGCACGAATGTGGGCGGCGACCGCGCCATCGGCGTGATGTACGGCACGCGCGGCCTGCGCGAGACGGAGGGCGGGGGCGTGGACTTCGGCGGCGGGCTCAAGCTCCTGTCGAGCGCCTTCGACTCGGGCGGCGGCTCGGGGAACCATCTGGCCATCGACATGGGCACCTTGTACCGCTTCAGCGACCGCTACGCCTTCGGCGCGTCGCTCCTCAACTTCGGCAGCCCGAAGTTCAAAGGGGATCGGGCGCCCCTGACGCTGAAGATCGGCGCGGCCGAGCAGGTGCGCGGCGTCATCTTCGCGGCGGACCTCACGAAGCGAGAGTCGTCCCAGAGCGGCAACGGCCAGCACACGATGGCGCTCGGCTTCGAGCGGTGGTGGGCCACGGCGCGCGCGGGTCAGTACGCGCTGCGCTCCGGCATGTCGTTGGGCGAAGGCACCCGCACCTGGAGCTGGGGCCTGGGCTGGCGCGCGCAGGGCGCTCGGGTCGACTACTCGATGACGGTCCCGATGACCGGCACGACGCGCTTCGGCCACGGCCTCTCCCTGTCCGTGCGCTTCGGCCGGGCCGATCCGGAGGGGGAGTACGAGAAGCTCCTGTCCCAGGAGCTGCGCTACCGCCGCCAGCTCGGCGAGGCGCTCGAGGCGAGCTCGGTCAAGCAGTGGAAGCTCGCCGAGGAGCTCAACCGGCTGAGGGCGGAGATGGCCGCTCTCGGGAAGGAAGTCGAGATGAAGCGGGCCTCCGAGGTCGACGCCAAGCGCCGGCTGCGCGAGCTCGAGACCCGTCAGCAGAAGGCCGCGGAGACCTTCGAGAAGGTGAAGGCCGACCGCGAGAGCGCCGCGCGCCAGGTCCGCGTCTCCCTCTTCCAGGAGGACTGGCGCTCCTACCAGAAGGCCAAGCTCTCCGGCGCCGCGGACTCCGTGCTGCTCGAGAAGGTCGGCCGCATCCTGCGCGAGTACCGCGACGCGGGCGTGGACCTGAGCGAGGCCAGCACCGAGCTGCGCCGCCTCCAGCGCGCCAAGTAGGAAGTTCATATTTCCGAAAAGAAACCCGGGCGTCCGGACCCTATACTTCATCCCGTGGGACATCTGCCTCCCGAAGACCTGAGCCGCGAGATCGAGCGTCTCTGGACGCGCCTCGGCGCCGCCTCCGCCGAAGCCGCGCCGCCTCCGGCCGCGCCCGCCCAGGCGGGCGCCGAGCTCGCGTGGGAGACGGTCTCCATGCTCAAGACCCAGCAGCGCCGCCGCGAGGCCGCGCTGGCCGAGGCCATCGCCGCGAAGGAGGAGTCCCTGAAGGTGTGGCGCACGCGCGCCGAGGCGCTCCAGAAGGAGGCCGAGGAGCTCCGTGTCCGCGCCGACGGCAGCGACGAGCTCGTCTACGGCCAGCTGCTCGACGCGCAGCAGCGCCTCGAGCTCGCCGCGCGCGCGCTCGAGCACGAGCGCGAGGAGCGCCGGCGCCTGGAGGCCGCCCTCGAGGAATCGCGGGCCCGCATCACGGCCGAGGTGGAGCGCGCGCGCGAGGCCGAGGCGCGCTGGGCCAAGCGCGAGACCCAGAGCCTCATCGATCTGAAGGACGTCCAGACCTCCGCCGAGCGCCGCCAGCAGGAGGCGGCGAAGGCCGACGAGGCCGTGAGCGCCCTCAAGGGCAGCCTCTCCGAGGCGAAGAACGCCCTGGAGAAGACCTTGGCCGAGCTCCTGCTCGAACGCCACGAGCGCGTCCGCGTCGAAGAGGAGCGCGAGCGCGCGCTCAAGAAGACCGACGAGGTCGAGCGCCACCTCACCGAGCTCCAGAAGCTATGGGAAGAAGAGCGCGCGCAGTGGCGCGAGCTCTGGGACCGCGAGCGCTCCACCTGGGAGGCCCAGCGCCAGGAGCTCGCCCAGTGGGAAGAGACCTTGCGGCGCGAGCGCGAGGCCTGGCACGGCGAGCTCCAGGAGAAGGAGAAGTCCCATCTCACCTTCACCGACAGCCTCACGGGCAAGATCCGCGAGACGACCGCCGCCGCCGAGCAGGTCGCCCAGCGGATGCGCCAGATCGAGAGCCGCGAGGAGCGCGACCGCGCCGTGTCCGCGCAGGCCGGCGTGGAGGCCGGGCGGGCCGCGTCGGTGCGCGCGCGACGCGTCCGCGCCGCCGCCCTCGCGCTCGCCGCCGCCGCGCTGATCGCGGCCGCCGTGCCCGCGTGGCGCTGGGGCGCCGAATGGCGCTTCGAGCCCGAGGCCACCGCGCCCGTCGCGTCGCTCAACCCGGCCGCGCTCGCCTTCGACGGGACCTTGCTCTGGGTCGCGGACTGGGGGGGACGCATCAGCGCCCTCGATCCCGCCGATCCCCGGCGCGCCGTCCGCGAGGTCGCCGTGCCCGCCGGCGGCCTGTACCGCCCCACGGCGGTGGCGTTCGGCGACGGACGGATGTGGACCCTCGATTCGGCCCGCGCCCGCCTGCTCCGGGCGATGGCCTCGCGGCCGGAGACCGTCGTCTCCGCCGTCCCGTCGCCCGGGCCGGCCCCGACGGCGCTCGCCTTCGACGGCTCCTCGCTCTGGTCCTACGACGCCGCCAACCGCGCCCTGTACCGCCACGCCGCGGACGAAGCCACCTACCAGTCGTTCCCTATAGAGGAGGACGTGGTGCCCAACGCGATGGCGTGGGTCGACGGCCGCCTGTGGCTGCACGACACGAAGTCGCGCCGCATCATGATCTACGCGCTCGAGGGCGGCCGCTTCGCCTTGAAGGAGAAGCATCCGTCGCCCGACGCCGCGACGGTCGGCTTCGCGGTCCTGCCGAGCGAGAAGGGCCGCCGCGTGTGGGCGCTCGTCGGCCCGTCGGCGGAAAGGGCTCAGCCCGCCCTGCTCCGCCTGCGTTTGCATCGAAGAATACCCTTTGCCATCTTTTAACATTCCTTTAATCAGCCGGTAACGCCGTTGCGCTACACTGTAGACTTCGAAGACACATCGCCGCAAAGAAACGACAACATGAATAGACACCGGCGCCCCTCGAGCCAGACGCGTGCGGCCTTCTTCCTCGCCGCCGCCATCGCGCTCTCCCCGTTGCGCGCCGCGGCGCAGTCGGTGCAGGTCTTCATCAACACCGCGTTCGTCGCCAGCCCCGCGGTGTGCACGACCTACGTCGGGACCCCGACCATCTTCCGCTGCCCCCTCTCCGACCGCCCCGGCACGGGCAACATCTCCAACGAGCCCCACATCGAGTTCGAGGAGAACGGCCCGCTGCGCTGCAACGCCCTGGCGCGCCCCTCCGGGACCATCGACGCCAACTTCTGCCAGGACCGCGTGTTCCTGTGCACCCAGATCGGCGTCAACAGCGCGACCGCCGGTTCGGTCGCCATCGACGAGATCAGCTTCGAACTGTTCAAGTTCCAGGACGGCTCCAACCCCCTGGACCCCGCGTCGACGCCGCCCCTGCGCACCTTCTTCATCGACGTCCCCGGCTCCGCGAGCAACGCCGACCCGACGGTCCCCAACGGCGGCCTCGAGGCAGCGTGCGTGATGTGGGACGGCTCGGCCAACATCCAGGGCGAGTTCGGCAAGACCAACGGCCAGTACGGCTTCCGCGTCACGACGAAGACCAACCAGGTCGGCAACAGCGGGAACATCTCCATCACCGCGACCCGGGCCTATCCCTCCGGCGCGACGCTCGACAACAACCTGGACGCCGTCTCCCAGAAGCCGATCGCCGTGGACGTGACCAACGTGCACGTCATCCGCTCCTCGCCGACCGTCGTCGGCCAGATCACCGGCGTCGCGGCCCAGCCCTACAACTTCACCTACCGCCTGTCGAAGGACGCGACGATGTACCTGACCATCAACAGCTCGCTTCCTCCTTACGAGCAGCTCCGCCGCGTCGTGCCCGGCCTCCCGAAGGTCGGGGAAGGGGTGCCCCAAGGCACCTTGCTCAACGGCGACTCGTGGGACGGGCGCGACGAGAACGGCAACGTCCTGACGGCGGGCCAGTACCTCGCGGTGTTCCAGGCCAACAGCGTCGACCAGTACACGAAGTTCACCGGCGTCGGCGCCAACAACTTCGGAGACATCTCCGCGGCGACGACCCGCCAGGTGGCGATCGATCCGCTGCAGATCACGGACATCCGGGTCCAGCCCCTCACGGGCGGCTCGACCTCGCTCGCCGTGATGTCCTATCAGCTGACCGAGGCGGCGACGGTGTACATCGACATCTACTCGCCCGGCACCCAGTTCTGCGGAGCCGGCGCTACGCTCACCAACGTGCCGGGGGATAGTACGTCGGTCGCGCCGGCCAAACAGTTCGGCGCGAGGCTCGGCGACTGCGCCGGCCCCTTGGTGGCGCCGGTCAAGTCGATCGCCGAGGTCAAGACCCTGCGCTCGCAGGTCATCAGCTTCTGGGACGGCCGCGACGCCGCGGGGGGCCTCGTCGAAGACGGCGATTATGTGTTCGTGATCTACGCCGCCCTTCCTTCCCAGCGCGGCTTTCCTTACCTGAGCAGCACGAGCGACCGGCGCGTGTGGACCTCGATCGCCAAGATCGGCTTCCTGCCGGTGCTCCGCGGCCTCGTCGGCATCACCCAGATCTCTCCGACCTCGACCGTGGTCGGCTCGAGCCCCGCGGTGGCGGGCATCAACCCCTTCACCTTCCGCTATACGCTGACCCGAGACGCGAACGTGTCGATGAAGATCTTCAACGCGAACGGGAACACCTTGGTCAAGACCCTCGTCAACAACGAGACCCGCCCCGGGGCCTTCGCGAACGCCGAGGTCTGGACCGACGGCACGGACGACTCCGGCCAGGTGGTGTCCTCGGGCACCTACCTCGTCCAGCTCACGGCGGTGGACCCGGCCCAGCCCGCCAAGGTCTCGACGACGACCGCGATGTTCCCCGTCGACCTGTTCCGGATCACCGACGTCGCGGTCACGCCCCTGCTCAGCGGCGCCTCCGACAACGTCGTCCTCAACTACCAGCTCTCCCAGCCGATGTTCGTGGCCTGGAACATCTATCCCCCGGGCTCGGTCATCGTCAACAGCACCGGCGCCTGGCCGCCCTGCGCCGCCCAGACCCCGCCCGCGGCCTGCACCAGCGCGTCGGTCCTGACGCCCGCGCCGGCCTCGCTGCAGGCGGCCCCCGTCGTGACCTTCCGCGGCCTGCGCCCCGGCCGCCTCAAGATCTCGGAGTTCTGGGACGGCCGCGACGTCAACGGCCTGTTCGTCCCGGATGGGAACTACATCTTCACGCTCACCGCGCAGTCCACGACGACGCCCAAGTACTTCGCGACGGACAAGGTGTTCGGCAACATCACCGTGGCCCGCGGCTCGATCATCTTCACCCAGTTCAACGTGCTACCCGACACCCCCGAGCTGTTCAATTCGAGCAACTCGATCACCTTGCACCCGTTCACGATCAACTACGCGCTGACCCGGCAGTCGTCGGTGACGATCCAGATCCTCAACACGAACATCCCGGCGGGCGTGGTGCGCACCATCGTCGCCGGGGCGGTCCGCCCCGCCGGCCTCCTCCAGACGGACGTCTGGGACGGCCGCAACGACACGGGGAACTTCCCTCCGTCCGGCTTCTACCTGGTTCGGGCGGTGGCCGAGGACGTCGCGTCGGTGCTGTCCTCCGGAGCCACGGCGCAGTTGACCATCGCCTTCGACCCGCTGCGCATCTTCGACCTGGCGATCACGCCTCTGCGCGCCGACTCCGGGCCGGCGGTGCTCTCCTACCAGGTGTCCGAGACCATGAAGGTCGCGATCAAGATATACAAGTCCGGCACCATCTTCGACCTCGCCGGCAACCCCACGCCTCCCGAGGCGCAGTCGCTCGTCAAGCGCATCGTCGGCGTGCGCCCCGCCCGCACGCAGATCAACGACTCGTGGGACGGCACCGACTTCAAGTTCTCGCTGCTCAAGGACGGCTCCTATAAGTTCAAGATCGTGGGCTCGACCGACATGGCGGCGATCGACGACAACACCGGGAACATCCTCAACCCCGCCGCGCTCTCCCTCGACCGCCTGATCGACGAGATCCCCCTGGTGCGCAACGCGTCGCTGTCTCCGGCGGAGGATTTCATCAACAACTCCTTCAACTACCCGAACCCGGTGAGCGGCGAGTCGACCACCTTCCAGATCTACTCGCCCTTCCGGGCCGTCGCGAAGATGAAGCTCTTCACGATCTCCGGCGAGCTCGTCCTCGACAAGAATTTCGGAGAGGTCCCGCCCTCCTTCCAGGCCGGACCCGTCACCTACGTCTGGACCAAGATCAACCAGTCGGGCAACAAGGTCGCGCGCGGCCTCTATTTCGCGGTGATCAGGGTCGAGGAGACCGAAGGCGGCAAGAACATCCTCCAGACGGTCAAAAAGGTGCTGATCCAGTGAGAACGATCTCCCTCGTCGCCCTGTGCTCCCTCGCCCTGCTCGCGGCGGTTCCCGCGCGCGCCGCCGACTCGAACGTCGGCACCAGCGGCGCCAACTTCCTGAAGATCGGGCAGGGCTCGGCCCGCGCGATGGCCTTGGGCGGCGCGTACGTCGCGCTCTCCGAGGGCGCCGACGCGATGTCCTGGAACCCTGCCGGCCTGGCGGTCACCCAGCAGCGCGAGCTCGGCTTCTCCTACCTGCGCTACATCCAGGACGTGGATTCCCCGCTCTATCTCGCCTACGCGCACCCGATGGGCCGGACGACCTGGGGCGCGAACCTTTCCTACATCAGCGTCAGCGGCTTCGACGTCCGCGACGCCCAGGGCGTGCCCCAGCCCGGCAGCGAGGTCGGGGTGCGGGACGGGCTGATGTCGGTGGGCCTCGCCCGCTCCTTCTGGTACGAGAAGCTCTTCCTCGGCAGCTCCCTGCGGGTCGTGCACGAGGACATCGCCGGCGCGGTCAAGGACACGGTCGTCGGCGACGTCGGCGTGATCCTGAAGCCGAACCCGACGCTGTCGCTCGGCTTCGCGATGCAGAACTTCGGCTCTGGCGCGGGCAACGTCCCGCGCATCACCCGCGGCGGCGCCGGCGTGCGCCTCGGCGACTTCGTGACCGTGGGCCTCGAGCTCAGCAAGGCCTCCGACAGCGGCGCGCGCATCGGCCTGGGCGGAGAGTTCCAGCTTCCGGAGGAGTACCTCGACGTCGGGCAGCTGTCCTTCCGCCTCGGCTACCGCAGCGCCGACCCGCTCGGCCAGAGCTCGGACGCGACCTTGAAGACCCTCCGTCTGGACCGCGCCAGCAACCTGTCCTTCGGCTTCGGCATGTACACGTCCCAGGCCTTCGGCTACGGCGTCTCCCTGGACTACGCCTTCGTTCCTTATGGTTCGCTCGGCACGGTCGACCAGATCTCAGTCAAGTTGAAATTTTAATGGTTTTTTAATGACCAACGTATTGACACGCTATGGGTCGGGTGTTACACTCAGAACGGATGAAGACACGTTCTTTTCGTCGGATCGTAAAAGGAAAGAATGGCCAAACGGCCATCGAGTACCTGCTCACGACGGTGGCCTTGGTCACCGTGTTCGCGGGGATGTACGGGTTCCTTCAGGGGCAGCTGAAGAAGCTGTTCACGATCGCGGGCGTCAAGATCTTGTCGACTTATCCGAAATAGCGTTGACGGAATTCCTGGAAGGGGAGAATTACATGCTCATGAAACTGTCTCAGGTGGGGTCGTG
>Ga0255338_1004674_pt1 | contig 13756 bp, 6 predicted proteins | sample MeOH1_35cm_T4_19_FD_203715 | JGI IMG/M metagenome (GOLD analysis project Ga0255338, IMG submission 203715) | Sandy soil microbial communities from University of British Columbia, Vancouver, Canada - MeOH1_35cm_T4_195 | ecosystem: Engineered > Artificial ecosystem > Sand microcosm > Unclassified ...
CTCCGGCCACGCCATCCGCGCCCTGGGGCTCAAGAACGCGGGCCAGTTCTACGTGCCGTCGTTCTCGCACCGGACCATCGTCTACAAGGGGATGCTCCTCGCGCACCAGGTGGGCGAGTTCTTCACCGACCTGCACGACAAGCGCTTCGTGTCGGCGCTCGCCCTCGCGCACCAGCGCTTCTCGACCAACACGTTCCCCACCTGGGACCTCGCGCACCCGTTCCGCTTCATCGCGCACAACGGCGAGATCAACACGCTTCAGGGCAACCTCAACTGGATCCGCTCGCGCCAGGCGACGATCCACTCCAAGCTCCTCGGGCCCGACCTCGACAAGATCTGGCCCCTCATCTACGAAGGCCAGTCCGACTCGGCCTCGTTCGACAACGCGCTCGAGCTCCTCGTGATGGGCGGCTACCCGATCGCCCACGCGATGATGCTCATGATCCCGGAGGCGTGGGCCGGCAACCCGCTCATGGACGCCAAGCGCCGCGCCTTCTACGAATACCACGCCGCCCTCATGGAACCCTGGGACGGCCCCGCGGCCGTGGCGTTCACCGACGGCAAGTTCATCGGCGCCACACTGGACCGCAACGGCCTGCGGCCCGCGCGCTACTTCATCACCGACGACGACCTCATCGTCATGTCGTCGGAGATGGGCGTGCTGGACATTCCCCAGTCGAAGATCGTCAAGAAGTGGCGCCTGCAGCCCGGCAAGATGCTGCTCGTGGACATCGAGCACGGCCACATCGTCTCCGACGAGGACCTCAAGCGCGGCCTCGCCGCCGAGCGCCCCTACCAGGACTGGCTCGACCGCACCCAGATGCGCCTCGAGGACCTGCCCTCCCCCGGTGCGATCCCCGTTCCGGACACCGACAAGCTCCTCGACCGGCAGCAGGCCTTCGGCTACACGCAGGAAGACCTGAAGATGCTCCTCACGCCGATGGCGGTCGCGGGCGAGGAACCCGTGGGCTCCATGGGCGACGACACGCCCGTGGCGGTGCTCTCCAACCGCTCCAAGCCCCTGTACGCGTACTTCCGCCAGCTCTTCGCGCAGGTGACCAACCCGCCGATCGACCCGATCCGCGAGCAGCTCGTGATGTCGCTCGTGTCCTTCATCGGCCCGCGGCCCAACCTGCTCTCGCCGGACTCCACGGAGCCGGTGATGCGCCTGGAGGTCTCGCAGCCCATCCTCACCTTCGAGGACATGGAGAAGCTGCGCCGGGCCTCGGAGAGCACCAACGGCCACTTCGTGAGCGAGATCCTGTCCATGTGCTACCCCGCCGAGTGGGGCGTGCGGGGCATGGAGCCCGCGCTCGCCCGCCTGTGCGCGGACGCCGAGGACGCGGTGAAGAAGGGCGTGAACATCATCATCCTCACCGACCGCGACATGTCCGCCGGGCAGGTGCCGATCCCGGCGCTGCTCGCCACGGCCGCGGTGCACCACCACCTGGTCCGCGCGGGGCTTCGCACGCGCTCGGGCCTGGTGGTCGAGACCGGCAGCGCCCGCGAGGTGCAGCACTTCGCCTGCCTGGCCGGGTTCGGCGCGGAGGCGATCCACCCGAACCTCGCCTTCGCCACGCTGCTCGACATCAAGGACGGGCTGCCGCAGAAGGTGGACGACAAGGAGCTCGTCAAGCGCTACATCAAGGCGATCGGCAAGGGGCTGCTCAAGGTGATGTCCAAGATGGGCATCTCCACCTACCAGTCCTATTGCGGCGCGCAGATCTTCGAGGGTGTCGGCCTCGACACGAAGTTCGTCGAGAAGTACTTCACGGGCACGCCGTCGGCCATCGAGGGCATCGGGCTCGAGGAAGTGGCCGAGGAGGCCGTGCGGCTGCACCGCCTGGCCTATTCGGACGCGCCCCTGTACCGCGACCGCCTCGACCCGGGCGGCGACTACGCCTACCGCATCCGCGGCGAGGCGCACATGTGGACGCCGGACACGATCGCCAAGCTCCAGCACGCCACGCGCTCCGGGAACTACACCACGTACAAGGAGTACGCGAAGCTCATCAACGAGCAGAGCGAGCGCCTGATGACGCTGCGGGGACTGTTCGAGATCAAGGCCGCGGCGACCCCGGTCCCACTCGAGGAGGTCGAGCCCGCCAAGGACATCGTCAAGCGCTTCGCCACCGGCGCCATGTCGCTGGGCTCCATCTCGCACGAGGCGCATTCCACGCTCGCCATCGCCATGAACCGCATCGGCGGCAAGTCGAACACGGGCGAGGGCGGCGAGGACCCGATCCGCTACGTGCCGCTCGCGAACGGCGACTCCATGCGCTCGGCCATCAAGCAGGTGGCGGCGGGGCGCTTCGGCGTGACCACCGAATACCTGGTGAACGCCGACGACCTGCAGATCAAGATGGCGCAGGGCGCGAAGCCCGGCGAGGGCGGCCAGCTTCCCGGCCACAAGGTCTCGAAGTACATCGCGAAGGTGCGCCACACGGTGCCCGGCGTGGGCCTCATCTCGCCGCCGCCGCACCACGACATCTACTCGATCGAGGACCTCGCGCAGCTCATCCACGACCTGAAGAACGTGAACCCGAAGGCGCGCGTGTCGGTGAAGCTCGTCTCGGAGATCGGCGTGGGCACGATCGCCGCGGGCGTGGCCAAGGCGAAGGCGGACCACGTGACCATTTCCGGTTTCGACGGCGGCACTGGCGCCTCTCCCCTGTCCTCGATCAAGCACGCCGGCAGCCCCTGGGAGATCGGGCTGGCGGAGACGCAGCAGACGCTGGTGCTGAACAAGCTGCGCTCGCGCATCTGCGTGCAGACCGACGGCCAGATGAAGACCGGCCGCGACGTGGTCGTGGGCGCGCTCCTGGGCGCGGACGAGTTCGGCTTCGCCACCGCCCCGCTGGTGGTCGAGGGCTGCATCATGATGCGCAAGTGCCACCTCAACACCTGCCCGGTGGGCGTGGCCACGCAGGACCCGGAGCTCATCAAGAAGTTCTCCGGCAAGCCCGAGCACGTCATCAACTACTTCTTCTTCGTCGCCGAGGAAGTGCGCGAGTGGATGGCGAAGATGGGCTTCCGCAAGTTCGAGGACATGATCGGGCGCTCCGACATGCTCGAGACGCGCCGCGGCATCGAGCACTGGAAGGCGAAGGGGCTGGATTTCGCGCGCCTCTTCTACCGCCCGCCGGTCGACGAGTCCGTCGCCATCCACTGGACGCAGAAGCAGGACCACGCCCTCGAAAAGGCGCTGGACCACCAGCTGATCGAAAAGGCGCGCCCGGCGCTCGACTCCAAGCGCCCGGTGCAGTTCGAGAGCGCCATCTTCAACCGCAACCGCACGGTGGGCGCCATGCTCTCCGGCGAGGTCGCGCGCCGCTACGGGCACGCGGGGCTCCCGGAGGACACGATCCACGTGAAGTTCACCGGCACCGCCGGCCAGACCTTCGGCGGCTGGCTCGCGCACGGCATCACCTTCGAGCTCGAGGGCGACGCCAACGACTACGTGGGCAAGGGCCTGTGCGGCGGGCGCATCATCGTCCATCCCTCGAAGGACTGCCCCATCGTCCCCGAGGAGAACATCATCGTCGGCAACACCGTCATGTACGGCGCGATCGCCGGCGAAGCCTATTTCCGGGGCGTGGCGGGCGAGCGCTTCGCGGTTCGCAACTCCGGGGCCACCGCGGTGGTGGAGGGCGTGGGCGACCACGGCTGCGAATACATGACGGGGGGCACGGTGGTGGTGCTCGGCACGGCCGGCCGCAATTTCGCCGCCGGCATGTCGGGCGGCATCGCGTACGTCCTGGACGAGGAAGGCGATTTCCTGCAGCGCTGCAACCTCGCGATGGTGGAGCTGGAGCCCATCCCCGAGGAGGACCGCGTGGCGGCCGACGCCGGCGCGAACGTCGAGCTCGAATCGCACGGCAAGGTGGCGGTCGACCACGTGGCGGGCAACGACGAGGCGACCATCAAGGCCCTCGTCCAGCGCCACCTGCTCTTCACCGGCAGCGAGCGCGCCCGGCGCATCCTCGAGAACTGGACGGCCTACCTGCCGCGGTTCGTGAAGGTGATGCCGATCGAGTACAGGCGCGCGCTCGCCGAGATGGGGCAGGAGCAGGCGCGGCGCCGCGAGGCGGCGATCGGCACGGAAGTCAGAGCGAACGACTGAGAACGGGACCATGGGAAAGATCACCGGCTTCATGGAAATCGCGCGCAAGGACCGCGGCTACGACCCCGTCGCCGAGCGCATCAAGGTCTACAAGGAGTTCGTCCGCGCGCTTCCCGACGCGGACATGAGCCAGCAGGGCGCCCGCTGCATGGATTGCGGCATCCCGTTCTGCCAGACGGGTTGCCCGGTCAACAACGTGATCCCGGACTGGAACGACCTCGTCTATCGCGGCAACTGGCGCCCGGCGCTGGATGTCCTGCACTCGACGAACAACTTCCCGGAATTCACCGGCCGCGTGTGCCCGGCGCCCTGCGAGGCGGCGTGCACGCTCAACATCAACAACGACCCGGTCGCCATCAAGTCGATCGAGCAGGCCATCGTCGACAAGGGCTGGGCCGAGGGCTGGATCGTCCCCGAAGTGCCGCTGCGCAAGACCGGCCGCAAGGTCGCCGTCGTGGGCTCCGGCCCCGCCGGGCTCGCCTGCGCGCAGCAGCTCGCGCGCGCCGGCCACGACGTGACGCTCTTCGAGAAGAACGACCGGGTCGGGGGGCTGCTTCGCTACGGCATCCCCGACTTCAAGTTGGAGAAGCACCACATCGACAGGCGCATGGAGCAGATGAAGGCCGAGGGAGTCACCTTCCGCGCCGGCGTGAACGTCGGCGTCGACCTGAAGGCCGACAAGCTCCTCGCCGATTTCGACGCCGTCGTCCTCTCCGGCGGATCGGAAAAGCCGCGCGACCTCCCGGTGCCCGGGCGGGAGCTCTCCGGCGTCCATTTCGCGATGGAGTTCCTGCCGCAGCAGAACAAGGCGGTCGCGGGCGACAAGGTGCCGGGGCAGATCCTCGCCACCGGCAAGCACGTCGTGGTGATCGGCGGCGGCGATACCGGCAGCGACTGCATCGGCACCTCCATCCGCCAGGGCGCCAAGTCGGTCATGAACTTCGAGCTGCTGGCGAAGCCGCCGGAGCAGGAGGACAAGCCGCTCACCTGGCCGTACTGGCCGCTCAAGCTTCGCACCTCGAGCTCCCACGAGGAAGGCGCCAAGCGCGACTTCGCCGTCGCCACGAAGCGCTTCGAGGGCAAGGGCGGCAAGGTCGCGAGCCTCGTCGCCTGCCACGTCGAATGGGTGAAGGACGAGAAGGGCGCCCTGTCGATGAAGGAGGTGCCGGGAACCGAATTCACGATCCCCGCCGACCTCGTGCTCCTCGCCATGGGCTACGTGCACCCGGTGCACGAAGGCGTCGTGGCCGGCCTCGGCGTGAAGAAGGACGCCCGCGGCAACGTGCTGGCCACCACGGACGGCAAGGGCTGCTACGCGACCTCGGTGCCCAAGGTCTTCGCCGCGGGCGACATGCGGCGCGGCCAGTCGCTCGTCGTCTGGGCCATCCGCGAGGGGCGCCAGTGCGCCCGCGAGGTGGACGCGTTCCTCATGGGATCGTCGGACCTGCCCCGCTGAGGCGCCGACCCGGCGATCTTTCGCCCTGAAGACGCTGCTCATCGCCGCCGTGCTCGCATACACGAGCATGGCGGCCTTGCTGTGGCTCACGCAGGACAGCCTCCTCTTCTATCCGCAGCCGTCGCGCGGAGTGCCCGCGGCGCCTCCCGGCTGGCGCCTCGAGAAGGTCGCCCTCGGCGCCGCCGACGGCACGCCGCTCGCGGGCGTGCTCCTGCTGCCGCCCGGTGAGCCCGGTTCCCGTGCCGCCGCTGTCCTCTATTTCGGCGGCAATGCCGAGGAGGTGACCGCGTACGGCCCCGAAGTCGAGCGCCATTACGGCCGCCGCGCCGTGCTCCTCGTGAACTACCGCGGCTTCGGCGACAGCGGCGGCCGCCCAAGCGAGAAGGCGATGGCGGCGGACGCCCTCACGGTGTACGACTGGGCGGCGAAGCGCGCCGACCTCGACGGCGCACGCATTTGCGTGCATGGCCGCAGCATCGGCAGCGCGGTGGCCGTCCGGCTCGCCGCCGCGCGTCCCGTTCGCTGCGTCGTCCTCACCTCGCCCTTCGAGAGCCTGGTGGCCGTGGGCAAGTCCCACTATCCGTGGATGCCCGTGGCGTGGCTCCTTCGCCACCGCTTCGAGTCGGCGACGCATGCGGCCCGCCTGAGGGTTCCCGCCCTCGTCGTCTACGGCGGCGCCGACACGATCATCGCGCCGGAGCATTCCGAGCGCCTCGCGTCGGCCTGGGGCGGCCCGGTCGAGCGCATGCGCCTCGAGGGGTTCGGGCACAACGACATCGACCTGAACCCGCGCTACGCGCCGGCCATCGCCGCCTTCCTCGACCGCCACCTTTGACGTTTGTCGGGGGGCCGGCGGGCATGCCGTGAGAGAATTGCACCCCATGAAAAACGACAACTTCCTGCGCGCCCTCCTGCGCCAGCCCACGGACTACACGCCGATCTGGATCATGCGCCAGGCCGGGCGCTACCTCCCCGAGTACAACGCCACGCGCAAGAAGGCGGGCAGCTTCCTCGCCCTCGCGAAGACGCCGGAGCTCGCGTGCGAGGTGACGCTGCAGCCGCTGGAGCGCTTCGCGCTCGACGCCGCCATCCTCTTCTCCGACATCCTCACGGTCCCCGACGCGATGGGGCTGGGCCTGTACTTCGCCGACGGCGAGGGCCCGAAGTTCGAGCGCACCGTGCGCACCGAGGCGGACGTGAAGAAGCTCGGCGTGGCCGATCTCGATTCGCTCAAATACGTGTTCGACGCGGTGGCGCTCATCCGCAAGTCGCTCGTCGGCCGCGTGCCGCTGATCGGCTTCTCCGGCAGCCCGTTCACGCTCGCCTGCTACATGGTGGAAGGCGGCGGCAGCGACGATTTCCGCCTGGTGAAGTCGATGCTCTACGCGCGGCCCGACCTGCTGCATCGCATCCTGGATCTCAACGCGCAGTCCGTCACCGCGTACCTCAACGCGCAGATCGCGGCGGGCGCGCAGGCCGTGATGGTGTTCGACACCTGGGGCGGGGCGCTCTCGGATGCGGCCTACCGCGAGTTCTCGCTCTACTACGCGGCGAAGGTGTTCGAGGGCGTCACGCGCACCGTCGAAGGCCGCATCGTGCCGCGCATCCTCTTCACCAAGGGCGGCGGGCTGTGGCTCGAGCCGATGGCGGAGGCGGGCGTGGACGCGCTGGGCCTCGACTGGACGATCGACATCGGCGCCGCGCGCCATCGCGTCGGCGACCAGGTCGCGCTGCAGGGCAACATGGATCCGGCGGTGCTGTTCTCCTCCCCGGAGGCCATCGAAAGCGAGGCGAGGCGCATTCTCGAGGGCTTCGGGCGGGGTCCGGGGCACGTTTTCAACCTCGGCCATGGCATCTCCCAGTTCACCTCCCCGGAGCACGTGCAGGCGCTCGTGGAGGCGGTCCACCGCCACTCCGTCGGGGCCTCCAAGGCAGGCCCTCTGTCAAGCGGAAAATTTTCGCGGAAGTGAATGCCTATTCACATGTTGCTTGTTCTCGCGGGCCTTTTCGCGGCGCAGCACGCAGTTTTGCGGTAAATCTTAAATTCATTGTGAATCAAAGTATTGCAGAGACATTCTCGCCGGCAAGGTGAAGAATGACTCGCAAGTACCTCCCCGCCCGGGCCTGGGGCGACAATAAACTCACAGAGTTATCCACAGGGCCCCGGACCCCCTGAAAAGGGGCTTGCGCACGCCATGAAAATCGCCCGCGTCGCCCTGGACGTCCCCCTCGAGCAGGCCTTCGATTTCCTCGTGCCCGAGGGGCTCGATCCGGGCCGCGGAAGCCTCGTCGTGGTGCCTTTCGGGCGCGGGTCGAAGGTGGGCGTGGTGGTCGCGAGGACGGCGCGGTCGGAGGTGCCCGTCGAACGCCTGCGGGAGATCGAAAGGCTGGTCGACGACGTGGCCCCGCTCACCGAGCGCGACTTCGAGCTCCTGGAGTTCTGCGCGGCGTACTACCAGCGTCCCCTGGGAGAGGTGATCCAGGCGAGCCTGCCGCCGCGGCTTCGCCAGGCGAAGCGCCGCGCGATCAAGGCGCCCGCGGCCGCCGCGCAGCCCGATGGCCCGTTTGCCTCGCCCGTGTCCGCCACCCCAGGGCAGGAAGCGGCGCTCGCGCGCATCCGCGAGGGCTTCGGGCGCTTCCATCCGGTGCTCCTCGCGGGAATCACGGGCAGCGGCAAGACCGAGGTCTACCTTCGGCTCATCGACGAGACGCTCGCGCGCGGGCAGCAGGCCCTCTACCTCGTGCCCGAGATCGGCCTCACGCCGCAGCTCGAGTCGCGCGTGCGCGGCCGCTTCCCGGGGGTGGCCATCGTCGCGGCACACAGCCACCTGGGCGAGGGCGAACGTGCGGCCGCCTGGCTCGCGGCGCAGTCGGGGCGCGCGCGCATCGTGCTCGGCACGCGCCTCGCCGCGCTCTCGCCCATGCCCGAGCTGGGCCTCATCGTCGTGGACGAGGAGCACGACCCCTCCTACAAGCAGCACGAGGGCCTTCGCTACTCCGCCCGCGACGTGGCCGTGCGCCGCGCGCAGATGGCGGGGATCCCCGTCGTGCTGGGTTCGGCCACGCCGTCGCTCGAGACCTGGGCCAACGCGAAGCAGGGCCGCTACGCGCTCGCGCAGCTCGAGGAGCGCGCGCTCGCGGGGGCGCAACTGCCGGCGGTGCGCATGGTCGACACGCGCGCCGACAAGCCGATGGACGGCGTGACCGACGCGCTGCTGCGGGCCCTCAAGGCGCGCCTCGCCAAGGGCGAGCAGAGCCTCGTGTTCCTCAATCGCCGCGGCTTCTCGCCCGTGCTCTTCTGCAGCTCGTGCGCGTGGCACTCGACGTGCGGGCGTTGCAGCGCCAACCTCGTCCTGCACCTGAAGGCGCGCGAGCTTCGCTGCCATCATTGCGGGCACCGCGAGCGGGTGCCCGCGCGTTGCCCCGGTTGCGGCAGCGCCGACCTGGCGCCCGTGGGCCACGGCACGCAGCGCCTCGAGGAGACGCTCGCCGCGGCGCTGCCCGGCGCGCGCATCGCCCGCGTGGACCGCGACTCGACTTCCCGCAAGGGCGCGCTGGCCGACGTGCTGGACCAGGTGCGCGACGAGAAGATCGACATCCTCGTCGGCACGCAGATGCTCGCGAAGGGCCACGACTACCCGCGCCTCACGCTGGTGGGCGTGGTCGACAGCGATTGCGCGCTCTACAGCGTGGATTTCCGCGCGTCCGAGCGCCTCTTCGCGCTCCTCACGCAGGTGGCGGGGCGCGCGGGCCGCGCGGGCGTGGCGGGCGAGGTGATCATCCAGACGGATTTCCCCACGCACCCGCTGTACGCGGCCGTGGCCGCGCACGACTTCGCGGCGTTCGCCGACGCGTCTCTGGAAGAGCGGCGCCTGGCGCGGTTCCCGCCGTTCGCGCACATCGCCATCCTGCGGGCCGAGTCGAAGCACGCCGGCGAGGCCGGCGCGTTCCTGCGTGCCGCCGTCACGGTCGCGCGCGGAATCGGCGGCAAGGTGGAGATCTTCGACCCGGTGCCCGCGATGATGGAACGCAAGGCCGGCTTCGAGCGCGCCCAGCTGCTCGTGCGGGGCGCGTCACGCGCGGCGCTGCAGCCCTTCCTGCGCCGCTGGAAGGCGGCGCTCGACGAGAAGGGCGAGCGGCGCGTGCGCTGGTCCCTCGACGTCGATCCCCAGGAAGCCTGAAACGAACCGGGTTCAGGCAGCGGGTTCCTTGCGCGGAAAGAGAAACGAGGCAGGCTCGCGCGCCATGCGCCGAAGGATGGCGACGTACACCGCGCGGCGGCCGATGCCCTCGATGCCGCGCGCGCGGATGGCCACCTGCAGCGCGAGCGCGAAGCTCACGCCGACGTTGAGCGCCCCGATCGCCGCGATGCCGGCCACAGCCAGCCAGAAGGGCGCGCTTCCCGCCACGCCCCAGCCCAGCGACACCATCGCGGTGGCGAGCTGGCCGGAGGAGAGCGTCACGTGGCGCACCTCCACCGGCAACCCGTAGAAGGCGAAGACCACGGGCACCAGGCCCAGCATGAACCCGAGGGAGATGTTCGCCGTGAGGCCGGCGATCTCGTGCGCGAGGAAATCGGCCGTGCGCCGCATGGCCGAAGGGCCGAAGACGTAGACCAGGCGACGGTGGCTCGCGATGGCCGGCCCCAGCTGGCGGTAGGCGAACCAGTTGTCCACCCATCCCGCGAGGATCGCCGAGAGCCACAGCAGCACGCCGGTGAGCGCGGCGAAGAGCGCAGAAGGCCCGAGGAGCGAGAGGGAATCGATCGTCTTCATGGCCTTCTGGACGTCGACGGGGCTGATCCCGAACGCGGCCGCGAGGAGCAGGCCCAGCAGCCACGCCGTGGGGAAGACGACGAGGACGTTGCCGAGGATGCCCGCGGCCTGCGAGCGCACGAGGTTCGCCACCTCGTCGGTGAACGCCTCCATCCGGGCGGGATCCTCCAGCCCCTTCATGCGGGCGGCGAGCGCGGGCGCCGTCATGGCCGGCTGCTTCGTGGCGACGGTGAAGCCGGCGAACTGGATCGCGAGGAAGGACCCGGCGTAGTTGAACGAGGCGAGCAGGCCCTCGTAGAACTGCGGCAGGTGCAGTGCCGTGATGGCGGCCTTGAGGTGCGTGGTGATCGCCATCACCGCGCCGCCGCCGCTCGCGTGCGCGAGCATCGCCCGGTACTCGGCGCGGTTGCGCGTGATGTAGTGCTCGCCGGTCTCGGCGCTGCGCTCGACGACCTTCCTCGCGGCGAGCTCGAAAGTCTGGTTGAGGAGGGCGACCACGCTGCGGTGGTCGTGCACGTCGCGGATGAGGCTCGCGATGAAGTGCGGCAGGACCTGCGCGATGCTCTCCGGGGCGGCGAGGAGCTCCGTGAGCTCGCCCGCGCGCTGCAGCTGCGCGCGGATGCGCTCGAGCTGGTAGACGACGTCGATGCTCACGCCCTGGTCGTCCAGGTGCGTGTAGGCCTGCTCGACCTCGATGAGCGCGCGGCCGATCAGGGCGCGCAGCGCCTCGCTTTTCTGCGTCCGGCGGCCGGGGTCTCCCGCGGCGCAGGCCACGACGAAGGCGCGCGCCGCCTCGGGCAGGCCCCAGGCGGCGAGAGGCGCGCTCCCGGCAACCTGCATGCGCGCGCGGATCATCGAGGGGATCGTCGCCGCGCAGACCTGCACCGCGAGGCCCTCGATGGCCCGGGCGGCGGCCTGCGCGAGGTCGGCGCCGAATGGCGCCGCGTCCTCGCCATGGCCGATGAGCGCGAGCACCCCCAGCCAGTTCTCCGACGCCACGCCGGCGACGAGATCCGCGTCCTCTCGCGCCGGGAAGACCTGCACGAAGATCCCGGCCAGGTCGGTGGGCGGTGGCTCCGGCAGGATCTTCGCGAACATCCGGTTCGAGAGCTCGCCCAGGAAGCCGGCCTCGCGCGGCATCCCCGTCTCGATGAGCAGGTCGAAGGCATCGCGGTGGCCCAGTGCCGCTCGCAGCGTCGCGGCGAAGGCGGCCTTGCTCTCCGGCTGCCGCTCGAGGACGCCCAGCAGGTGCCTCAGCCGCACCGATTGCGGCGTGGTCGCCCTCGCCTCCGCGTTGTCGCCGAGCCCGGCGCGAAGCCAGGAGGAGACGTCGCGAAGCCACGCCAGCCGGGCGTCGGCGGGCGCATCGGACGGCACGCCGCCGAGGAGCGAATCGAGCCCGACATGGGGATCGGCGGATTCCCTCCAGCGCGAGATCCAGCGGGAAAGGGGGATGGCCACGGGGGAAGGGACGATCGGATAGGGGCGCCCCCGTATAATAGTGGGTTCCGCGCTACCCGCCCCGATCCCGTGACCGAAGCCGATCCCAAAGCCCGCCTCGCCGCCCTGGTGGGCCAAGCCGTCCGCACGACCTTTCCCGACGCCGGCGAGGTGACCATCGACCTCGACCGCCCCAAGAGCGCGGACCACGGCGATTTCTCGTCCAACGTGGCGCTGCAGCTCGCCAAGCGCGTGGGGATGAAGCCGCGCGACGCCGCGCAGGCCATCGTCACGGCCCTGGGGGCCGCGCCCGGGATCGCGAAGACGGAGATCGCCGGGCCCGGCTTCATCAACTTCACGCTGTCCCGGGCCTCGCGTTTCGGCGTGGTCGCCGCGATCCAGGCCGCGGGTGCGGGCTTCGGCCGCGGCCGCGCCGGCGAGGGCAGGACGATCATGGTCGAGTTCGTCTCGGCCAACCCCACGGGCCCGCTGCACGTGGGCCACGGCCGGCAGGCGGCGCTGGGCGACGCGATCTCGACGATCCTCGAGTGGCAGGGCTGGAAGGTGCTGCGCGAGTTCTACTACAACGACGCCGGCAACCAGATCGCCAACCTCGCGCTCTCGGTGCAGTTCCGCATCCGCGAGGCGGCCGGCCTCGCGGCGGGCGGCGAGATGCACGACGACTGGTACCGCGGCGACTACATCACGGACATCGCGCGCGACTACGTCGCCGAGTACCCGAAGGACGCGGGCGGCAGCGACCTCGATGCCATCCGGCTGTTCGCGGTGGCCTACCTGCGGGGCGAGCAGGACGCGGACCTGCGCGCCTTCGGCGTGAAGTTCGACTCCTACTACCTCGAGAGCTCGCTCTACAGCGACGGCAAGGTCGACGAGACGGTGAGGATGCTCGTGGCCGCGGGCAGGACGTACGAGGCCGACGGCGCGCTGTGGCTGAGGACCACCGACTTCGGCGACGACAAGGACCGCGTGATGAGGAAGTCCGACGGCACCTTCACGTACTTCGTGCCGGACGTGGCCTACCACCTCACCAAGTTCCGGCGCGGCTATTCCTCGGCGGTCAACGTGCAGGGCGCGGACCACCACTCGACCGTCACGCGCGTGCGCGCGGGCCTGCAGGCGCTGGCCGCCGGCATCCCCGAGGGCTACCCCGACTACGTGCTGCACCAGATGGTGACGGTGATGAAGGGCGGCGAGGAGGTGAAGATCTCGAAGCGCGCCGGCTCCTACGTCACCGTGCGCGACCTGATCGAGGAAGCCGGGCGCGACGCCGTGCGCTGGTTCTTCATCATGCGCAAGGTCGACTCCCACCTCGTCTTCGACATCGACCTCGCCAAGAGCCAGAGCGACGAGAACCCCGTCTACTACGTGCAGTACGCGCACGCGCGCCTGTGCTCGGTGCTGCGCGAATGGGGCGGCGACGTGGCCGCGCTGCGCGGCGCGGACACTTCCGCGCTCGGCACGCCGCACGAGGTGGCGCTGGCCCAGGCCCTGGCCCAGTTCCCGGAAGTGCTCGAGCGCGCCTCGCGCGAATTCTCCCCGCACCTCGTGAGCTTCTATCTCCACGACGAATTGGCGGCGCGATTGCATACCTACTACAATGCCGAGCGCTTTCTCGTCGAGGACGAGAGTGTGAAACTCGCGCGGCTCGCCCTTGTCGCCGCCACGCGACAGGTTCTCGCCAACGGCCTCGCCGTGCTGGGCGTGAGCGCGCCGGAGAGGATGTAGATGCCCAAGGATTTCAAGAACAATCCGCCGCCGCGCGACTCGAGCCGCGCGGCCCACCCGATGCTGCTCGGCATGATCATCGGGCTCCTCATGGGCATCGTCATCGCGCTCTCGGTGGCGTTGTGGCTGAACCGCCTGTCGAACCCGTTCGTGGACAAGGCGAAGCCCATCGAGCCGCTGGCGAAGATCGGCCCCACGCAGCCGCCCAAGCCGGAG
>Ga0255338_1004675_pt1 | contig 13752 bp, 28 predicted proteins | sample MeOH1_35cm_T4_19_FD_203715 | JGI IMG/M metagenome (GOLD analysis project Ga0255338, IMG submission 203715) | Sandy soil microbial communities from University of British Columbia, Vancouver, Canada - MeOH1_35cm_T4_195 | ecosystem: Engineered > Artificial ecosystem > Sand microcosm > Unclassified ...
CATGTCAGTCCCCAGGGCGCCGGAAGGCGATTCTCAGCGCCATGTTGATGGGCTTGTCCGGATCGCCGCCCTCGATGGGCTGGACGGACTTGCCATAGGCGCGGTCAAGCAGTTCCTTGGCGGCGGCCACGCGCGAGGCTGACGGCTGCTTCGCGCCCTGCATGATCTTCACCAGCGTGGTGATCGCGTCGGGTCCATGCTGCTGGGCCAGCGCCTTGATCTCGGCCGTTGCCTTGTTCGGGACGCCCTTGGGACGACCACCGCCTCGCCGGAGATTCCCGGTATTCCCCGGTACTTTTCCGGGCGCGGGCGCGACTCCCCCACCAGCGGCGGGAGGATTCGCGCTAGTTGGTTTCGTGGCCATGGCTCTCAATGAAAAAGCCCCCGCCTCTGGGACCACCAGAGAACGAGGGCTGTAACGAAAAACGCCCGCCAACCTTTCGGCTGCGGGCGCACTTTTCCAGACTTGGCGCAATGCTACTGCCGAATTTCGCCGTTTGCAAGCCTCCATGAGGCGGGCGGGTAGACATCCGCTTCTTCCAGCAAACCGGCGTCGACGCACCCGGCCGCCAGCCTGTCGCGCGCTTCCTCCCAGAACTCGGCCAACTGCTCGGGCGTCAGGCGGGCGTTGCGCCATACGCGCGGGCCGATCCGGTTGGCCACGTGCAACTCGACGGCCACCCGCTGCTCCCAGCGCGGCAGCTTGTCGATCAGGTGGTCCATCGCCCTGGCCTTGATAGCGCGCAGGCGGCTGGCGACCACGTCGTCATCGTCATGCACGTTGCCGGCTGTCGGCCTGGCGTCCCGGAACATGGGCGAGCTGCGGGCATTGCCCAGGTGCGGGCGCTGCGCTGCGGTCCAGTGGTACCAGGTGGTCAGCAGGTCTTCCAGGGTCTCGCGGAATGGGTTCTCGGCTAGCTGGTTTTCACGTTTTTTAAGCATCACAGCCCCCAGACAATCCAATAGACGCAAAACACCACCCAGATAACCAGGGCGGCCACGTACCCGTACAAACGGATCGTCATCGCCGATCCCGCCCGCATCTCGCAAATCGTCTTTTCGGCTGCGGCTACGGCTTGGTATGCGCAGCCCGGTGCTGGGTTGACGTACTGCTCCTGAACTCTTTGGACCCTGGCGCGCTCCCTTTGGCGCACGCGGCTGATGATCTTCCCCATCACTCCCCTCCCCGCCGGCCGCCCGAGAGCGAGGGCGTCTTCGGCTGGGCCTGCAGCGCGCGGTCGCCGTTCAGGCGCAGGCCAACCGACGAGAGGCTGAGCGCCGGGCGCGCCATGGCGTTGGTGGTGCGCGGGCCGGCGACGAAGACCGGGATGTCCAAGCCGCTGAGTGCCTTGGGCTTCTGCGGGCGGCGCTGGGAGCGCTCGCGCTTCGGCTTAGGCAGTTCCACGATGGCCTTGGCCTGGCCGTAATGCTCCAGGCCGGCCTTGATCGTGGCTTCCAGCCATCGGTTGAACGCCTGACGCGGCGTCTGGCCGGTGTTCATCACGTCGGCGGACTGGCAGCGCCAGACACCGCCGATGAGCTTGATGTGCGGTTTGTTCATGCCAACCCCTTCCCGCCGCCTTCGGCATGGATGTGAAAGCAGAGCCAGAAAATGCTCAGGCTCCAGTTGCTGAAAATGGCCGGCCGATGAAAGAACGCCCTCGGCCTCCAGTAGAACCACACGCGGGAAAGGCGGCCGCGCTTATCGCTGATGCCGAAATGGAACCTCATGATTTGCGCTCCTGCGCCGAGGCGCCAAAGAGGTCGGTTTGAGGCTGCGCCACGGCCAGCGGCGTAACCACCGCCATCAGCCGCGCGCCGAATTCGTCCGGCTCCGCACGGCGGGCCTGAATTTCCCAGACCCAGGCGTCATCCTGGAAAACCACATCCTTGAGGCTGTCCAGCACGACCTTCTGGGCGTTGTCCAGGTCCAGGCACTGGACGGAGTCATCCCAGGCGGCGCCGGCCTTGCGCATGCGCGTCTTCCAGTCCTGCGGGCGGTTGGGGTAAAGCGTCAGCTCGACCCGCACCCGGCCGGCTATCGGCTTGCGCACGCCCGCGACCAGCGCCAGCTTCTGCACCTGCGCCTTGTAGGCCTTGGCCTCCGGGGTCACGTAGGTGGTCGTGAAGGACTTGCCGCCGCGGGGCGTGACAGTGCGGCTGGCCCAGTAGCGGTTTGCCGAAATCGGATACGGCAGCGTCAGGGTGTAGGCCGTCGGGCCCACCGTGGGCGCCACCGTAGATCCAGCATTGGCGCGGCGTGGCGAGGCATCGGGGGCCGTTTGGGCGCCATCCTGCGCCCAGGTGTCGACGCTGTACGGTACGCGCGCGAAGCTGTCCGGCGCTTCCTGCATGCTCGCCAGCGTTCCCGCCATGGGGTCGTAGGCTTCGGTGGGGGTGAGGTTCATGCCAGGGCTCCGATCATGTCCATGGGTTGGCGACGCTTGTCGCTGGTGAACTGCAGGCTTTCGGCGTGGCGCCAGAGGTTGATCCGCCCTTCCCACTCGCCGTGGCGGTTCTTGTCGCAGATCAGCATCGCGTCTGGCAGGTCGGAGGTGTCGGCGGATACCTCGCCGTCCTTGCGCAGCTCGGCTTCGGCGATGCGCTCCTTGCGCTTGTTGCGCCAGACGGTGAGCATCTGGTCCACCTGGTCGACGATGGCGCCCGAGCCCTTGGCGGCGAACTTGCCCGGCACCTGGTCCTCGTCGGCCTGTTTCTTGGCGTGGTGCACCAGGTGCACGTGGATGCCGAGGTCGCGCGCCAGCGTGCACAGCATGTCCACGAAGTCCTTCTGGCCGTTGTGGTCGTCCTCGCCGCGGACGCACTTCATCAGGCTGTCGATGACCATGTGGCGCACCTTCTTGCGGTCTGCGCAGTACCGTGCGACGGCGTAGAGCATGGGCGGCGTTACCGTCCCCTGCTGGTCGTACAGCCACAGGCGATCGCGCGACCAGTCGATGAGGCGGTCGACGGCCTGCACGCTGGGTCGCCCGTTCATGGCGGTCTGGCGCAGCATGCGCTTCAGGGTGGACTGCGGTTTCATTTCGAACGAGGCGATGCAGACGCGCTCGCCTTGGGTGGCAAAGCCGATGCAGGCCTGGCCCAGCAGCTCGGACTTGCCGTGGCCGTTGATGCCCTGCCACAAGGTCACCTCTCCAGCGCGGAAGCGCAGCAGGTCGTGCGTCTTGGACCACGGCAGCTTCGCGCCGGTGAGCTGGTCGCCATGCTCCACCGAGCGGACCAGATCGTCGCGCCACGCCTCGGCGGCCAGCACCTTGGCCTGCGGCTCGGTTTCCTCCATGTACGCCCGGAAGTCGAAATCGTTGGGGGTGAGAATCTGGCTCATGCGGGGTACTCCTGGGTTTCCTGCGCCGGTTGCCAGATGATCAGGCCCCACGGACCGGAGGCGATGATCTTGGCCGGGTCGCACTCCGACACCCGGCGCATCAGTTGCAGGGCGCGCCGGCGGTTCGGCGCGAGGATGTGGACGACAAGACCGACCACCACGCGCAGGTCCAGCAGCGCCGCGTTCTCGCCGTCGTGGATGTGAATCTCGGGAAGGCCAACCCAGCGCCCGTTCGTCATCCGACCAATCTGCGCATCGGGGTGCGTGAAGCTGCCGTAGGCCTGTCCTTCCGGCACGCAGGACACCCACACGTCGGCAGGCTGGAAGCCCTTCAAGCGGGCGTCGAAGAGGGATTGATGGCCGATCACACTGCCCCCGTCCACGGTTGGTCATTGCCAAAGGCGCCCTGTGCGGGTCCGTCGTTCATCTTCGGGGCGTAGAACGTGTCCCAGGCGTGCAGGATGGACTGGTCCAGCATGACCCCCACGTCGTGGCCAGCACCGCGCAGGGCGTCCAGCTTCGTCACGGCCAGCTTGCGGGCGGCGTCGGTCATGGGCTTTTTCTTCTTCCGCCGCATTTCCTCAAATTGCCGCCAGGGTTCAGCAGGAACCCAGTCCGGCAACGACCAGCCCTCTCCCCCCGCCGGGGGGTTGGGGGGATTATCTTTTCCCGAAGGAGAAGATGAAGATGAAGATGAAGAGCCGTCACCAAAGGGGGGCTTAGGTGAAGCCTTGGATGGTTGCTTTGGTGCGGCCTTAGATGCTGCATCATTGCCTTCACCAAAGCGCGATCCTTCCCCCCGAATGGTGCGGACATATTCATCCTTCACCATGCGACTTGAGTACCAGATTGGCCCGGCTTGGGTGGTGATCAGATCGACCGGATCGCCATTCCTGCGACCGCTCCGCGGGGTATAGACGAAGGCCTCGGTAAGCTCTGCGTCATCACCTTTGAGCACACCCTTGGACACCAGCGCCTTGACCAGCGCCACTGGACAGCCGGCGGCCAGGGCAATCTCCTTCAGAGGCCAGCGCAGCACGCCATACTCTTCCTGGTCGTGCATCAGGCACATGATGTCCAGCCAGGCGCCCTTCTCGGCGTGCGTGCAGCGACGCAGGTTGCTGTTGCCGGTCCAGTCGCCGGGGTAGAACTGGAATGACGGGCGCTTCATGCCGCCTCCCTGATGGTGTTGTCGTTGGCGGCCATCTTCTGGGCGCGCACGGGTTCCCACCTCGTGTATCCCCAGTTCCAGGTGGCGCGCTTGATTTCGCGGGCGATCCCGCTCTGGTCATAGAGCGCGTGACAGAAGTGGCAGGCGGGAACGGTGAAACGGTCGTGGACCTTCAGGCCCATGCCCTTCCCTTCGTTCTGGTGCGCGGGCACGACCGTAGGGTCGCCCTCATAGCTGCAGCAGCCGGCGAACTGGAGATAGCAGCGTTCGCCGCGACACGCGGCCAGGTACTTGGGTTCGTGCCCGGCGCGCTTCTTCGGTGCGCGGCGCTTGAATGGGGTGCGCTGCAGGCCGGTGGTAGCGCGCAGCGGGGTCTTGCGGGTGAGAGGCGAGCGGCGAAGCATCAGCGGCCCCCTCGCGTGCGGAACTCGACGCCCAGCTCAGCGCCGGCGGCCTCAACCTGCGTCAGGTACTGCGCCATGCCCTTGACGGTCAGCATGGTGGTGCTGCCCACCAGCACGCGATCGCCGCGCGGGGTGTAGTCCCATTTGCGGTAGCCTTCCAGGCACAGCTCCGGGTCGAACTCTTCGGGCAGGAAATCGCGCTTGAACTGTTCATGCCAAGACTCGGCCGGGAACCGCTGCCCCAGCACCCACGCCTGTTCGGCGATGTCCGACAGCGGGCCCTTCCACATCAGCGCGTTCTGAGACAGCTTGCGGGGCTTCACGCGCTCACGCACGACCACCTCCAGCGGCTCGTCGGCGTCCAGCGGCAGATTGGCCAGGAACGTCTGCGCAGCGGCCTGCTGGCTCGGGCTCAGCAGGATGAAGGTCTTGGGGTTCAGGAGGCGCTGGCGCATTCCTACCTCGAACTGCAATCACCCGCGCCGGCGCGCGCGCAATAACAGTTGGCGCCGATCTTTGCGCCGTAGGCCAGAAAGTCCATGTATGCAGGCGTGGTGACGACCATCCCCAAGACCTCGATCGCCGCGTCGATCTTGTCGATCGTCACGCCCATGCCCCCGGACAAAAACTTGCTGACCTGGCTGCTATCCCATTCCAGGCGATCACGCACAATGCCGCAGGTTTTGGGGTTGGTCAGGGCGTTCCGAAGCGCCTGTTCCATAGAGGGCTTCTGAACGTGAAATTGCACCGATGCAGGCGCGTTCATTTGCGTTCAACCTTGTTCAAAAAGATCTGCATGCACTTGCATGCGGGGCCGCGCACACTGGCGGCATGGAAAAAATGACCGAAACCGAAAAGCTTCTGCAGCACGCCCAAGACATCGCCCGCCGGACCTTCGTGGACCCGAGCGAGAAAGCGGTGCTGGATATCTTTGATGAGCTGCGCGCCGAGCGTGACCGCATGGCGTGGGCGACCGATGACCGTGCCGGCGCGACGGTGCACTGAGCTATGACAGCCCGAAACTGGCGAGAACCCCTTCCTGCGGCTACGATCGGCGTTGCCCGGGATACCCGGGCGTGGCGACCAACCACTACCAACTTTCCCCACAGGAGGGGTTCTCATGGCTGGCAAATGTCCAAAGTGCGAGGCGACTGTTTCGAGCCTCAAAATCACAGGAGTCGAAGGGCGAGCGCCGAGCGGGCAGGGGTGGAAATGCATCACCCTCAACTGCCCGTCTTGCGGAACAGTTCTTTCAGCGCAGATAGACCCAGTGGCGATCAAGACGGACATCGTCAACGCTCTCAAGGGGCGGTAGCCGAACGCCAGTGGAGCGGGCCAGCGTTGCCCTGCTCCACTGCCTCCAGCGTCGCGCCAGGCGTAGCATCACGCAGCGCCTGGGCGACTATGACGGCCCGCTCATGGCTGTCGAACTCGCCGACCGTCTCCACGCCACCCTCGCATTCGCCGCTTTGGGCGTGCGTCACGACGTACACAGTCTTGGGGGTGACGGAAAAAGTGTGCTTGGTGTCAGACATGGCTGGCCTCCTGCTGCTCGGCCAGCTCGGGCGGCGGGCTGAACGCCTCCGGCCTCACTGCCTGCAAATACATGCGCCGGGCCTGGGGAATTCCTTCCTTGCGCCAGTCAGATACCGATGGCGGCTTCACCTGACAAAGGCGGGCGACGGCTGCAGTTCCACCGAGCGCGTCGATGATTTCGGAGTCGGGATGTTTGGTGTCCATGACGCATATTTAGCCATAGCTAAGATTTCAAAGCAAGCCATGGCTAACAATTTCACACTTAGCATTGGCTAATGAGCACACTCGCAGAACGCCTCGCAGAGGCAATGTCCGACACCGGCGTAACTGCCGCCGATCTTGCGCGGGCTACGGGCGCAAAAGCGCCGTCCGTACACAAGTGGGTACACGGCGCCACGAAGAACATCCGGGGTGCGAACCTTGTTGCTGCCGCCCAACTTCTCCAGGTGAACGAGGCTTGGCTTGCCGACGGGCACGGGCCGAAGAAGCGCAACGCACCGAATGTTGGTTGGCCGTTCCCAACCATCAGCCCGGCGGATTTCGAACAGCTATCTCAAGCTGACAAGGACGACATCACCGCCCTCATCGAAGCGAAAATTTCTAGGATCCGACGGAACGATTTGCCGAAATCGGCTTAATTCCGCTCTAGCAATTACTTAGCTTCTGTATAGCGCCCGGCACCATTTCGGTGACCGGGCGCTTTGCTGTTACAAAATAGTTAGCCATGGCTATTGAATGAATCTTAGCTTTGGCTAATAATCTCCCCATGCACTCACCACCCGGTGAGCAGACAGGGAGAACAGCAATGCAAGTCGAGCAATCAGTTCTGAGCGTCCTCAGCGCCGCGCAAGCGACCGGGAATGCTGTGGTTCTGACCGGGCAGTTGGACCGGAAGTTGTACGAGAAGACCAACAAGGTGCTGGAGGCTGCCGGCGGCAAGTGGAACCGCAAAGCTCGCGCCCACGTCTTCGATAGCGACGCTGCCGACCGTCTGGACCAGATCATTTTGACCGGGCATGTCGAAGTTCCCAAGGACGAATTCAACTTCTTTCCGACTCCCCCAGAAGTTGTCAGCGTCTTGCTTGACCTCGCTGACGTTCAACCCGGCATGACCGTTTTGGAGCCCAGCGCTGGGCAAGGCGCCATCGCAAAGGCTTGCGCAGAGGCAGGAGCGCACGTCGATTGCATAGAACTGATGGCGGCCAACGCTCAGATCTTGCGCGCCGACGAACGCCTCTGCGTGCGCGAGGCGGACTTCATGTCTATTCCGGTGGTTCAGGGCTACGACCGCGTGGTGATGAATCCGCCGTTCTTGAAGCAGGCCGACATCAAGCACGTCACGCATGCCCACCGCTTCCTGAAGCCAAGCGGCCTGCTGGTTGCCGTGATGAGCGCTGGTGTCACCTTCCGTGAAAACAGGCTGACCAACGACTTTCGCGCTTTGGTCGAGCAACACGGTGGCTGCATCACGCCGCTGCCGGATGCCTCGTTCAAGGCATCCGGGACGATGGTCAACACCGTCGTCGTGACGATCCCCGCCTGATACCCCCACCCCACCCCGCCCCGGGTGCCGGGGCAAGGAGACATCCATGAAATACCTCTTCGAGGACACCGTGCGCGCCGTGCTGGTTGCCGCCGTGGAAGACGGCCAGCAGCACGCCGCGGAAGCCATTGCCTCCGCCACGGAAGCCCTGATCGCTGCTGACCACTTGCTGGAGGCCCGCGCCAAGGCCCCCAGCTGGATGGACGCCAAGGCCCCACCCGCTCCCCAACTGCCCTACCCGCCCGTGACTGATGAGCGCGCCGTGCTCGAAATGAGCCGCACCGGCGACACCTTCATCCGCACGCTGGCCGCGGCCTGGGAGCATGGCGACGCGAACAACCGCAAGCGCATCCGCACCGGCTGGGCCGACGAGTTCCGCCGCTTCGCCACGCTGGTGCACTACCAGGAGATGGCGCGTCAGGCCGAACACGAAGGGCGGAACTGATCATGGGTGCGATCCAATCATTCGAGCGCCTGGGCGATGACCCGTCGCGCACCGCCTCGCCCTTCACGCTGCCTTATGACCCGCCCGACGAGGATCTGCCGAGCGTCACCGAGGCGCAGGCGGTCAAAGCTGTGCTGGCCTGCCTCTACAACGAGACGGGCGGCGCCTACGGGCAGTCAGCACGCATCTGGTCCGCGTGGATTTTCGACCAATTGGGCAAGCTCCAGATCGGCACCTCCATCGTGCTGCTGGACGGCGAAGAGATCCCGAGCGCTGGCAAGGAAATCCGCAAGCATCTGTTTGGCTGCATCCATGCCGAAGCCAACCGCCTGATCCAGGAAATGGATCCGGATGAACTGGAGGCGTGCAAATGATCCTCTTCATTTTCATCGGCGCGCTGTGCCTCTACGACTCGGTCGTCGAATGGCGGGCCGGCAAATGAACGTCGCCCTCTTCATCCTGTGCGGCCTGTGCGCCGCTTACCCCTTGGGCCTGCTGGGCGACCGCGCCATGGCCTTTCTGAGGAAGTCAGCATGAACGAGATCAACGACGGCGGCCCGGCCTTCCCGAATGTTCCGGATAGCGAGAACTGGGGCAATTGGGACATGGGCATGACGCTGCGGGACTACTTCGCTGCCAAAGCCATGCAGGCAGCCGAGCCTCCTATGTTTTACATCGGCACGCGCGAAACGAAGGAATCGCTCAAGGCCTGGGCGCGCCACTGCTGGGCCATGGCCGACGCCATGCTTAAAGCTCGAGGTGACCAATGATCCGCCGCCTCTTGCGCGACCGCGACGCCCGCCTGTCCGCTTTCATCGTCGCCGCTGTGCTTACCGCCCTGGTCTTCGGCTACGGCGAGCGCCAGCAGCGCGACGAATCCACCCTCACCGCCTGCGAAGGCTGCGGCAAGACCGTGGTCGTCGCGAAGGAATGAACATGCACCGCATCCCCCACGGTGGCCCCGGCGAGATTCCGCCCGTAGACGAGCGGGTGCCGGCTGACGCTTTCGATAACGCCATTCGCGCTTTCGGCGTTGTCGCCGCATGCGAATGGTTTGGCCACTCGCCCGATAGTGAATTCACCGCCGACACCATCCGCGAGCTGCGGTTGCGGTCTGGCATCCCCCAGGAATCAGCATGAACAACCTCGCCGTAATCACCCAGGACATCTACGACAGCCGCGGCACGTTCGCCGCGGTGCTGACCGATCCTTCGATCAACTTCGAGAAGGAAGCCGGCTTTGCGATCCAGGTCCTGCAGAACAACGACTTTGCGCTGAAGATCGCCACCGGCAACCGCCAGTCCGTGATCAACGCGGTGACGAACGTGGCCGCCATCGGCATCAGCCTGAATCCCGCCAAGCGCCAGGCCTATCTGGTGCCGCGCGATGGCCGGATCTGCCTGGACATCAGCTACATGGGCCTGATCGACCTGGCCGTGGCCACGGGTTCCATCCGCTGGGCGCAGGCCGAGCTGGTGCGCGAGGCCGACAACTTCGCGCTCAACGGCTTCGACGCGCCGCCCACGCACGTTTTCAACCCATTCAGCAAGGACCGCGGCGAAATCGTCGGCGCCTACGTGGTGGTCAAGACCGCAGACGGCGACTACCTCACCACGCCCATGAGCAAGGACGACATCGACGGGATCATGAACCGGTCGCAGTCGGTGAAGTCCGGCAAGTCGTCTCCCTGGAAGACCGACTACGGCGAAATGGCCAAGAAGACGGTCGTCAAGCGCGCATACAAGTACTGGCCCAAGAACGACCGCCTGTCTGAGGCAATCCACCACCTGAACACGGACGGCGGCGAAGGGCTGGCCACGACCGCCAGCGCGCCTGTCGACCCCGATCTGCTGCCGCGCCTGCGCAAGCTGGTGGAAGCCGCGCCGGACGCCGCCGCGCTCGAGAAGGTGTGGAAGGACGGCCTGGCCGAGGTGCGCGCCACCAAGGACATGACTGTCTACAACGCCTTCAAGGCCGCCGTGGCCGCCCGCGGTGCCGTGCTGCGCGGCGAGGCCGTGCCCACCGACACGCCGCCCGACGACGGCAAGACCATCGACGAGCCGCAGCGCGACCCGTCAGACGACGGCTTCGGCCGTGACGACCAAGGAGGAAACCAGGAATGAACCCCGCAGAAGAACTGCGCGAGAAATTCGCCTATGACCCCACCACTGGCGTCTTCATCCGCCGATCAACCGGCAAGGTTGCCGGCCATCGCAAGGACAACGGTTACCTGCACTTCCATTTCGCGGGCAAAAAACATGGTGCCCATCGGCTCGCTTGGCTGTACGTGCATGGCTCATGGCCGGAACACGACGTCGACCACATCAACGGAATCCGCAGCGACAACCGCATCGCCAATCTCCGCGACGTAAGCCGCTCGGAGAACCTTCAAAACCAGCGGCGCGCATCTGCTCGCAACAAGAGTACCGGCGTGCTCGGTGTCTATCGGCATGTCGATGGCCGCTTCACTTCACGTATCTGCGTCAACAAGCGCGACACCTATCTTGGCCTGTTCGACACCGTTGAGGCTGCACAGGCAGCGTATCTGGAGGCGAAGCACCGTCTGCACCCCGGGAGCACGATATGAGCCGATACATTTTGTCCCCTCACGAGCAGGGAACGGACGCCTGGAAACTGGCCCGATGCGGGCGCGTTACTGGATCCAGAGTGGCCGACATGCTGGCGACCACCGCGAAGGGCTGGTCTACGAAGCGCGGCGATTATTTGATGGAACTGGCGGTCGAGAAGCTCACCGGCGAGCCAGCAGCGGATGCCTTCGTGACCAAGGAAATGCAGCACGGAATCGACAACGAACCGCTTGCGCGCATGGCCTACGAGCAGGTCTCAGGAAACATCGCCCTGGAGTCCGGATTCATGTACCTGCCGGACGTTGACGTGGGCTGCAGTGTCGACGGGTTCTTCGAAGAGGACAGCCGAACCGGCGTCTTGGAAATCAAGGCCCCCAAAAGCACGAACCACATCAAGTATCTGCAGGGTCAGGTCGTGCCGGACCAGTACCGCCCGCAGTGCCTGCACAACGTCTGGGTCACCGGCGCCGAGTTCGCCGACTTCGTGTCGTTCGACCCGCGCTTCCCGGAAGACCTGCAGCTTTTCGTCTGCCGCTACACCCCCACCACCGAGGAACTGGCCGCGCATGAAAAGGCGGTCCTGCAATTCCTGGCCGAGCGCGACGAGCTGGTGGCCCAGCTCAAGCGCCTGGCCGCCTAATCCTTCCCCAGCAGCACAACCTACGGAGCAATCCATGAACCACCAATTCGGCCAGATGGTCCAGCAGGCCACCCAACCCTCCATGTCCTCAGCGCTGGGCAGCACCCCGCAGTCTTCCGGCGAGATCCTGGACGCGCTCGATGCGCTCGCCAGCACGATCGCCAAGTGCGAATTCGCCGCCTCGACGTTGACCAGTCGCCTGGGCCCGGTGCTCTCCTGCACGGAGGACAGCCAGGCGTGCGGTACGGCTCCCTACCCGCAGCCGGACACGCAGATCGCCCAGATCGTGCTGGATAACACGCATCGCGTGCGCGCCATGATGGCTCTCATCGAGGACGCCGGCAAGCGCCTCGCCCTGCCGTAACCATCGACCATCACCAGGAAACAACATGGCATTCGAACTCGAAACCACCACCGCCAAGCTGATCCACCTGAACCCGCGCCCCGAGAAGCACGGCGAGGAAAACGTCCCGGCCTGCGATCTCAAGGTCCAGGTTCAGGCCGGCAGTGAAATCCTGTCGATGATCCACCCGACGCTGCGCGCCATGCTCTACAAGGCCGACGAGCAACAAGGCCAGATCGCTGAAGCGCTGCCGACCGTGCGCCGCTTCGGCAACCTGATCGAGCGCCTGCGCCTGGGCGTCAAGCTGGTGGGCGCCAGCGTCGTGATCGGCTTCGGTCTGGGTGGCGCCGGCTCTGACATCGAGCTGGATACGGTTGACGTGGACGGCTTCTCCGCGGAACTGATGGAAGGTGGCAGCGTGATCTTGACGTTCCGCATCAAGGCTACGCCCAGCGGCGAGCAGATGAAGCGCCTCTATGAAGTCATGGGCGGCGAAATCGACATCAGCATCACGCCCGCCCAGGAAAAGCAGCAATCGCTGGGCCTGAACCTGGAGCCGGAGACGGCGTAACGATCAATGGCCGGCCCGGCGGCGGGACTCCCCCCTACTCCGACCGCTGCCGGTGCCCGGCCTTCTTATTCCGAGAACGACCATGATCCCCGCCATGAACCGCCAGCAGCGCCGCATGATGGAAAAGCAGCAGGCCCGCGTAAGAGCCGGCCGCCGCGTCCAACGCGAGAAGCGCGCGCCCATGCTCGTCGCTACCGACCTGGTGCTGCGCCCGCTTGAGGCCATCATCGACCAGATCAACCGCGACGGCACCGTGCACACCGATGCCCAGGGCTTCCCGGACTTTCGCGCAGGCGACGGCAAATGGTATGAGGCCGCCGGCGCGATCGAGGGCGTTATCTGGCACTTCGAAATGTGGTGCACGCGACACAACCGCACGCTGCCGCTGGAGCCGTTGCGCGAGTTGCACATCGCCCTGAAGTACCTGGTGCCGATCCGAGAGGAAACCATGGCCGGCCTGGCCACCACCATGCCCGCCCTGCGCCGCGCCATGGCCACCGCTGACCCCGACGACCAGACCGACCTTCTTCTGCAAACCCAGATCCGCGCCGAGCTCGAAGCCGCGCGCGCCCAAGGAGCCTGACCATGACCATCCTCCCCGCCGGCTGGAAGCCGATAAGCACTGCGCCGAAGGACGGCACCGAGATCCTGGCGTGGCGCAGCGACTGCGGCCAGTTCATCGCCAGCTACACGTCGGCCGATTCGTTCCCGATGACCCAGGACGAGATCGACGCCTACGACGAGGCGACTCTTTTCGCCAAGGACTGGTTCACGCAGTGGCCGGACGCTACCCGTCTGGAAGGTAGCGAAGTGCCCACGCTCTGGCAGCCGCTACCCGCTGAACCCTGCCAGACCTGCAACGACGAGGGCGCAGTCGGCAACATCCTGACCGCCGAGCCGTGCCCGGATTGCACCCCTCCCGCCAGCTCCCAGGACGCCATCACCGTATCCCTAGACCCCGACCCTCGTGGCGTCAGCGTAGGCGTATGGCAGGGATCGCGGTGCATCTATAACGGGGCCCATGCGGTGCCGGTCAGAGCACAGGACGATGCGAAGGACGAGCAGGCCGCATTCGAAGAATGGCTTGAACGCACCTGCCCGTCTGGCGACGTCGAAGCCGTGCAGCGGCAATGGGAGGCCAGCAGCGACTACGCCGACTTCCACG
>Ga0255338_1004676_pt1 | contig 13752 bp, 8 predicted proteins | sample MeOH1_35cm_T4_19_FD_203715 | JGI IMG/M metagenome (GOLD analysis project Ga0255338, IMG submission 203715) | Sandy soil microbial communities from University of British Columbia, Vancouver, Canada - MeOH1_35cm_T4_195 | ecosystem: Engineered > Artificial ecosystem > Sand microcosm > Unclassified ...
GGCAATGAAGCGGATCACCGCCGCCACCGAGCCACGCTGGTGCATGGCGCTCAGGCGGAAGCGCCCGACACCTGCCAGCGGGAACCCCATGTTGAGCTCGCCGGTGCGGTCGAGCTCGGTCAAGCGCTCGGTCGGCAGGATTTCCGCCAGCAGGCCGCGCGGCGCCTCGGGCGTCAGCGGCTGGCTGTTGATCGGCACGCACTGGCCGTTGATGCGGATGAGCGCCGGCGCGAACGCTGAGAGATAGACGTCCGAGGCCTTTTTCTCGGCCATCAGCCGCAGGATCCGCTCCATGGTGCCCATCGTTGTACTCATGCCTTCACTTCTCCCTTATGACCGCTACTGCCACACCAGACGAGCGCAATACCCCAGACCAGTGAACGCCGTGGAACCGGCTTCGCCGGTCCACTGGCGTTGCCCCCTGCAAGGGGGGAGGAGGAGCGACACGAAGTGCGCGCAGCCTGGGGGTGTGCAACATTCAATCCCTCAGCAGATCGTTCAGGCTGGTGGTGGAGCGCGTCTTGGCGTCCACCTTCTTCACGATGATCGCGGCATACAGGTTGTAACGGCCATTGTCCTTGGGCAGACTGCCGGAGATCACCACCGAGCCGGCCGGCACGCGGCCATAGTGAGTTTCGCCAGTCGCGCGGTCGTAGATCGGGGTGCTCTGCCCGATGTACACGCCCATGGAGATCACCGAGTTTTCTTCCACGATCACGCCTTCGACGATCTCGGAGCGCGCACCGATGAAGCAGTTGTCTTCGATGATGGTCGGGTTGGCTTGCAGCGGCTCCAGCACGCCGCCCAGGCCGACGCCGCCGGAGAGATGGACGTTCTTGCCGACCTGCGCGCAGGAGCCGACGGTGGCCCAGGTGTCGACCATGGTGCCTTCATCGACGTAGGCGCCGATGTTGACGTAGGACGGCATCAGGATGGCACCCTTGGCGATGTAGCTGCCGCGGCGCGCCACGGCCGGCGGCACCACGCGCACGCCGCTGGCCTTCATCTCTTCTTCCGTCAGGTGGGCGAACTTGGTCTGCACCTTGTCGTAGAAGCCCAGGTCGCCGGCCTTGATGACTTCGTTGTCCTTCAGGCGGAACGAGAGCAGCACGGCCTTCTTGATCCACTGGTGCACGGTCCACTGGCCCACGCCCTGGCGGCTGGCCACGCGCAGGCGGCCGCCGTTGAGTTCGGTGATGACGTGCTCGACCGCATCGGCCACTTCCTTCGGGGCGGACTTCGGGGAGATGTTGGCGCGGTCTTCCCACGCGGCGTCGATGATCTGTTGCAGTTGTTGGCTCATTTGCTTTTTTCTCTGGGTTCAGGTTCTGGATTGGACAAACTTGACGATGCGCTCGGCGGCTTCCACGCACTCGGCGGTCTCGGCCACCAGTGCCATGCGGATGCGCCCGGCGCCGGGGTTGAAGCCGTGGGCTTCGCGGGCGAGGTAGCTGCCAGGCAAAACAGTCACATTGTAAAGAGCGAGCAGCTCGCGCGCGAAATCGGTGTCGCTGCCCTTGACGCCGGCCCACAGGTAGAAGGCGGCATCCGGCAGGGCCACGTCCAGCACCTGGCTCAAGAGGGGCGTGACCCGGGCGAATTTCTCGCGGTACAGGTTGCGGTTCTCGATCACGTGCTGCTCGTCGTTCCAGGCGGCCACGCTGGCGGCCTGCACCACGGTACTCATGGCGCTGCCGTGGTAGGTGCGGTAGAGCAGGAAGGGCTTGATTAGTGCTGCATCGCCGGCCACGAAGCCGCTGCGCATGCCCGGCACATTGCTGCGCTTGGACAGGCTGGTCAGGGCAATCAGGTTCCTGAAGTCGCTGCGGCCGAGGCGGGCGGCGGCTTCCAGCCCACCCAGCGGCGGCTCGTCGCGGAAATAGATCTCGCTGTAGCACTCGTCCGAGGCAATGATGAAGCCGTAGCGGTCGCTCAACTCGAACAGCTTTTTCCACTCGTCCAGCGGCATCACGGCGCCGGTCGGGTTGCCAGGCGAGCAGGTGAAGATCATCTGGGTGCGGGCCCAGACCTCGGTCGGCACGCTGTCCCAGTCCACCGCGAAGTTGCGCGCCGGGTCGCTCGGCACGTAGTAGGGTTGGGCGCCGGCCAAGAGGGTGGCGCCTTCATAGATTTGGTAGAACGGGTTGGGGCACAGCACGACGGCGCCTGGTTTCGTGCCGTCCACCACGGTCTGCGTCAGCGCGAACAGCGCCTCGCGCGAGCCATTGACCGGCAGCACCTGGGTGGCCGGGTTGACGGTCACGCCGTAGCGCCGCTGCAGCCAGCCGGCGGCGGCTTCGCGCAGGGCCGGCTCGCCGGCGGTGGCCGGGTAGCTGGCCAGGCCGCTGAGGTTGGCGGTCAGCGCATCGGTGATGAGCTTGGGGGTGGCATGGCGCGGCTCGCCGATGCCCAGGCTGATGGGGCGGTAGTTCGGGTTGGGCGTGACGCCGGCGAAGAGTTGCTTGAGCCGTTCGAAGGGGTAGGGCTGCAGGCGGGAAAGATTCGGATTCATGGGGTGTCATTATCCCGTGGATGGCAGGTTCGGCCCCGGGGTACGGCTATTCGGCAGCGGGTGTGGCGCACACGGTATCATCAAGGCTTCGTCTGCCCGTGTGGTGGATAAAAAGTCCAATCCAATCAATTACTTAGACTCGCTGTGCGTCTTAACTCCATCAAGCTGTCCGGGTTCAAGTCGTTCGCCGAACCCACCAACTTCATGCTGCCGGGCCAACTGGTGGGCGTGGTCGGCCCCAACGGTTGCGGCAAGTCCAACATCATGGACGCGGTGCGCTGGGTGCTGGGCGAGAGCCGTGCCAGCGAACTGCGCGGCGAGTCCATGCAGGACGTCATCTTCAACGGCACCAACACCCGCAAGCCGGCCAGCCGTGCCAGCGTGGAACTGGTGTTCGACAACGCCGACCACCGTGCCGGCGGCCAGTGGGGCCAGTACGCCGAGGTGGCGGTCAAGCGCGTGCTGACGCGCGACGGCACCAGCAGCTACTACATCAACAACCAGCCGGTGCGCCGGCGCGACGTGCAGGACGTGTTCCTCGGCACCGGCCTCGGTCCGCGCGCCTACGCCATCATCGGCCAGGGCACCATCAGCCGCATCATCGAGTCAAAGCCGGAAGAGCTGCGCCTGTTCCTGGAAGAGGCGGCCGGCGTCTCCAAGTACAAGGAGCGCCGTCGCGAGACGGAAAACCGCCTTTCGGACACGCGCGAGAACCTGACCCGCGTCGAGGACATCCTGCGCGAACTCAACGCCAACCTGGACAAGCTGGAGCGCCAGGCCGAGGTGGCACAGAAGTACAACGCACTGCAGTCGGACGTCACGCTCAAGCAGCACCAGCTCTGGTACCTGCGCCGCACCGAAGCCGAGGCCGACCAGTCCAAGATCCGCCAGGACGGCGAGAAGGCGGTGATCGAGCTCGAATCGCGCGTGGCCGATCTGCGCCACATCGAGGCCGATCTGGAAACCATCCGCCAGGCGCACTACGCCGCCGGCGACCAGGTCAACCAGGCCCAGGGCCTGCTGTACGAGGCCAGCACCGAAGTGGGCCGGCTGGAAGCCGAGATCCGCTTTGTGGTCGAGGGCCGCCAGCGCGTTGAAGAGCGCCTGATCACGCTGAAAGAACAGACGGCCCAGTGGGCCACGCGCAAGGAAGATGCCGCCGCCGAGACCGAGCGGCTGGCCGAGCTGGCGCTGGTGGGCGAGGAAAAGAACGAACTGCTGGCCGCCCAGCTGGAAGAGCAGGCGCAGGCCCTGCCCGATCTGGAAGAGGCGCTGCGCCAGGCCCAGAGCCGTGCCAACGAACAGCGCGGCAGCGTGGCCCAGGTGCAGCAGCAGATCCAGGTGCTGGCGGCCGAGCAGCGCAGCATCGAGGAACAGTCGCGCCAGCTGCAGCAGCGGCGCGAGCGCCTGAGCGCCGACCGCAATGCGCTGGCCGCGCCCGACGAAGCGCGCCTGCAAAACCTGCAAAGCCAGCTGGCGGAAGCTACCGAAGCCGCCAGTGTGAATGAGGCGCGCCTGCACGAGCTGCAGGAGCAGGTGCCGCAGCTGGACGACGCACGGCGCGAGCAGCAACAGGCTGTCAACACCGAATCGGCCCGCCAGGCCGATCTGTCGGCGCGCATGGAAGCGCTGAAGGCGCTGCAGGAAAAGGTCAAGACCGACGGCAAGCTGCAGCCCTGGCTGGCCAAGCACGGCCTGGCCGATCTGCAGGCCTTGTGGACCAAGCTGCACATCGAGCAGGGCTGGGAAAACGCGCTGGAAGCGGCGCTGCGCGAACGCTTGGGCGCGCTGGAGGTCAGCCGCCTCGACATGGTGCGCGCTTTCGGTGCCGACGCACCGCCGGCCAAGCTGGCCTTCTACAGCGCACCGCAGGCTGGCGCACCGGAGAAGGCCGCTACGTTGCCGCGTCTGTCCGACCTGCTGCGCGTCAACGATGCCGGCCTGAAGGCCGTGCTGGCGGACTGGCTGCAGGGTTGTTATGTGGCGCAGAGCTTCGAGGAAGCCCTGGCCCTGCGTGCCCAGCTGCAGCCGGGCGAAACCCTGTATGTGAAGAGTGGCCACGCCGTCAGCGCGCACAGCGTCAGCTTCTATGCGCAGGATTCCGAGCAGGCCGGCCTGCTGGCGCGCGCCCAGGAAATCGAGAACCTGGAAAAGCAGCTGCGCGCCCAGTCCTTCATCGTTGATGAGGCACGCAGCGCGCTGATCCGCGCCGAAGCGGCTTACGCCGATGCCTCGCAGCGCCTGGTGACGGCACGCCGTGAAGCCAGCGAGAGCCAGAGCCGCGCGCATGAGCTGCAGGTTGAGACCCTGCGCCTGACCCAATTGGCCGAGCAGACCCGGGCCCGCAGCGAGCAGATCGCCGGCGACATGGCCGAGGTCGACGCCCAGCTGGAAGAGCTGCAGGAGCGCCGCATCGCCGCCGAAGCCCGCTTCGAGGAACTCGACATGCAGCTGGCCGACAGCCAGGAACGCCATGCCCAGCTCGACGAACGCGTGCTGGAGGCCGAGCGCAAGCTCAATGCCTGCCGCGAACAGCAACGCAGCCTGGAACGCCAGGCGCAGGAAGCCACTTTCTCGCTGCGTACGCTCGACGCTCGCAAGGCCGAGTTGTCGCGTGCCATCGAAACCGCCGAACAGCAGGCGACCTCGCTGGTGGCTGAGGAGCAGCGTGCGCGCGACGAACTGGCGCGCCTGACCGATGCCGCCGCGCAGGCCGGCCTGCAGAACGCACTGGCGCTGAAGCTGGAGCGCGAGCAGGTGCTGGCCGCCAAGCGCAGCGAGTACGACGACCTGACGACCAAGCTGCGCGCCAGCGACGAGCGCCGCCTGCAGCTCGAGCGCGAACTCGAGCCGCTGCGCCAGCGCATCACCGATTTCCAGCTCAAGGAACAGGCAGCACGCCTGGGCTTCGAGCAATATGCGCAGTTGCTGACGGACGCTCAGGCCGACCTGGAGGCGGTGGCGAAATCGATAGCGGAAGGCAATGTGCGCCTGACCGGCCTGCAAGGCGAGATCGACCGCCTCAACCGCGAGATCGCCGCCCTGGGGGCCGTCAACCTGGCCGCACTGGATGAACTGGCTCACGCCCGTGAGCGCAAGCAATTCCTCGATGCCCAGTCGGCCGATCTGACCGACGCCATGAACACGCTGGAAGACGCCATCCGCAAGATCGACGGTGAAACGCGTGAACTCTTGGGCGGCACCTTCAAGACCGTCAACGAACATTTCGGCAAGATGTTCCCCGAGCTGTTCGGTGGCGGCCAAGCCAGATTGATCATGACCGGCGACGAAATCCTGGACTCCGGCGTGCAGGTCATGGCGCAGCCGCCGGGCAAGAAGAACCAGACCATCCACCTGCTGTCGGGTGGCGAGAAGGCGCTCACCGCCATCGCGCTGGTGTTCGCCATCTTCCAGCTCAATCCGGCGCCGTTCTGTCTGCTCGACGAGGTGGACGCGCCGCTGGACGACGCCAACACCGAGCGCTATGCCAAGCTGGTCTCCAGCATGAGCAAAGGCACCCAGTTCCTCTTCATCAGCCACAACAAGATCGCCATGGAGATGGCCGAGCAGTTGATCGGCGTGACCATGCAAGAGCAGGGCGTCTCGCGCATTGTGGCGGTCGACATGGAGTCCGCCGTCTCCATGGCCGAGGCAGCCTGATTCAATGAGCTACCGGACTGTTTCCCTATGAGCACGCTGCAGATCGGACTGGCGATCGCGGGCGGCCTGGTGCTGGCCGGCGTGGTGGCGCACGGCGCCTGGACCTCGCGCCGCAGCCAGCCGCGCCAGGCCGATCCGCAGGCGCCGCGCGTCGAACCGGGGCCGGTCGAGCCGAGTTTTGCACCGGGTTTCGATGCCGACGATGCGTCGATGCCCTTGCCCGCGGTCGAGAAACGGCCGCTGATGGACTCGCTGATCGACGTCATCGCGCCCATCACGCTCGACGGCCCGGTTTCCGGCGATGCCGTGCTGGCCGCCTTGCCGGCCACGCGCCGGGTCGGCAGCAAACCGTTTGCCGTCGAAGGACTGAACGAGAAAAACCAGCAGTGGGAATTGCCGCAGATCGGCCAGCGCTACGGTGCGCTGCAGGCAGGCATCCAGCTGGCCAACCGCGCGGGCGCGCTCAACGAGATCGAGTATTCCGAATTTGTCGTCACCGCCCAGGCTTTTGCCGACGCCGTGGGCGGCACGCCTGAATTCCCCGAGATGCGCGACGAAGTGGCGCGTGCGCGCGAACTCGACAACTTTGCCGGTGCGCATGATGCCCAGCTCGGCGTCACGCTGCGCGCACGCAACGCCGCCTGGAGCCCGGGTTATGTGCACCAGTGTGCGGCACGCCTGGGTTTCGTGCCGGGTGCGATTCCCGGCCGCATGGTGCTGCCAGCCGCCATGCCGGGCCAGCCGCCCTTGCTGGGACTGGCCTTCGATTCGCAAGCCGCGCTGTCGGAAGACCTGGACCAGTCAGCCCTGCGCGAGCTCAGCCTGAGCCTGGACGTGGCGCAGGTGGACCGCAGCGAGCGGCCCTTTGCGCGCATGCGCGAGGCTGCCGTGGCGCTGGCCCAGACCATGGACGGCTTGCTGACCGACGACAACGGCCATGCGCTGAGCACCGAGGCGCTCGACCAGATCGGTGCCGAGCTCGAAAAACTCTACGACACCCTGGATGCGCATGAGCTGTCTGCCGGCTCGACTCTGGCGCGCCGTCTGTTCTCCTGATGCAACCCCCAGGCTTCGCTCCCTTCGTTCGCTGTATGCCCGGTGCCTACGCCGGAGGCGCAGGCTCTTCGGCCTGTCCAGACCTGCGCAGGCAGGTCTGGAGCCGCAGGCCTCAGCCCCTTCTGCTGCGCGAAGGGGGCGCTCCCAGCGGCCTGGCGAAGCCAGTTCCGCGGGAGCCCTGGCTTTTCGTTTTGTAGTGCTCGTTATGACGACGCTGGATATGTTTTCTGCTGGCTCGGAGCCGCAGCAAGTCGGCAAGCGTGTGCAGGAGCTGCACCGCCTGCTGCACCACCATGCCCACCGCTATTACGTGCTCGACGAGCCGGAAATCCCGGATGCCGAGTACGACCGCCTGTTCCGCGAACTGCAGGCCATCGAGGCGGCGCACCCTGAGCTGGTGACGCCTGATTCGCCGACCCAGCGCGTCGGTGCCAAGCCGCTGGACCAGTTCGCCAGCGTGCGCCACGCCGTGCCGATGCTGAGCATCCGCACCGAAACCGATACCGAAGCCAGTGGCGCCGAGGCCTTCGATGCCCGCGTACGGCGCGAGTTGGGGCTGACGGAAGCGGATCTTCCCGTCGAGTATGTGGCCGAACTCAAGTTCGACGGCCTGGCCATCAACCTGCGTTACGAGCAGGGCGTGCTGGTGCAGGCCGCCACCCGCGGTGATGGCGAGGTGGGCGAAGACGTGACGCAGAACATCCGCACCATCGGCCAGATCCCATTACGTTTACCTGAGGGCGTACCGACCATCCTGGAGGTGCGCGGCGAGGTCTACCTGCGGCGCGATGACTTCAATGCCCTCAATGAACGGCAGCGCGAGAAGGGTGAAAAGACCTTCGTCAACCCGCGCAATGCGGCGGCCGGTGCGGTGCGCCAGCTTGATCCGGCCATTGCCGCGCAGCGGCCGTTGAGCTTTTTTACCTATGGCCTGGGTGAAGTCACGCCCGGGGTGGTTCAGGTGGCGTCCCACTTCGAATGGCTGCAGCAGCTGAAGTCATGGGGTTTTCCGGTCTGCGACCACGTAGTGATTGCGCAAGGTGCTACTGATTTGATAGCGTTTCACCGTCGCATGGGCGCGTTGCGCGACAGCCTGCCTTACGACATCGATGGCGTGGTCTACAAGGTCAATCGCCTGGACCTGCAACAGCAGCTCGGCTTCGTCACGCGCGAGCCGCGCTGGGCCGTGGCACACAAATACCCGGCGCAGGAAATGCTTACGCGGCTCAACGGCATCGAGATCCAGGTTGGCCGCACCGGCAAGCTGACGCCGGTGGCCAAGCTGGCGCCGGTGTTCGTCGGTGGCACGACGGTCAGCAATGCGACGCTGCACAACCTGTTCGAGCTGCGGCGCAAAGGCGTGCGCATTGGCGACCAGGTGATCGTGCGGCGTGCCGGCGACGTGATTCCGGAAATCGTTGGCGTCGTCTCCATGGTGCGCCCGGCCTATGTACCGAATTTCCGCATGCCGCGGGAATGTCCGGTGTGCGGTAGTGCCGTCAAGCGCGAGAAAGGCGGTATCGACCATCGCTGCACCGGCGGCCTGTTCTGCCCGGCGCAACGCAAGCAGGCGATGCTGCATTTCGCCGGCCGCCGTTCGATGGACATCGAAGGCCTGGGCGACAAGCTGGTCGACCAGTTGGTCGACAACGGCATCGTGCAAAGCCTGCCCGAACTCTACAAGCTGGGATTGGCCAAGCTGGCTGCGCTGGAGCGCATGGCCGACAAATCGGCTCAGAACATCATTGATGCGCTGGAAAAATCCAAGCAGACCACGCTGCCGCGCTTCCTGTTCGGCCTGGGCATCCGCCATGTGGGCGAGGCCACGGCCAAGGCGCTGGCGCGCCATTTCGGCAAGCTCGACGCCATCATGGACGCCAGCGAGGAACAATTGCTGCAGGTTGCTGATGTCGGCCCGGTGGTGGCGCAGAGCATCCGCACCTTCTTCGAGCAGCCGCACAACCGCGAGGTGGTGGAGCAGTTGCGCGCCTGCGGCGTGATGTGGGAGGAGGGCGAGCCGGTTTCCATTGCAGTGCTGCCGCTGGCCGGCAAGACCTTTGTGCTGACCGGCACGCTGCCGACCCTGAGCCGCGAGGACGCCAAAGCCATGCTGGAGGCCGCGGGCGCCAAGGTGGCGGGTTCGGTCAGCAAGAAGACCGACTATGTGGTGGCCGGTGAGGAAGCCGGCAGCAAGCTGGACAAGGCACGTGAACTCGGCATGGCCGTGATTGACGAAACGGCCATGAAGGAGATGCTCGATGGCGGTACGTGACATCCTCAAGATGGGTGACCCGCGCCTGCTGCGCGTGGCCCAGCCCGTGACTGAATTCGACAGCGATGTGCTGCACCTGCTGATCACCGATCTGCTCGACACCATGATCGCTGCCAACGGCGCCGGGCTGGCGGCGCCACAGATCGGCGTCGATCTGCAGGTGGTGATCTTCGGCAGCGATGCGCTCAACCCGCGCTACCCCGACGCACCCGTGGTGCCGCGCACCGTGCTGTGCAACCCGGTGATCACGCCGCTGGGCGAGGCCGAGGAAGAGGGCTGGGAAGGCTGTCTGTCGGTGCCCGGGCTGCGTGCCGTGGTGCCGCGCTACTCAAGAATTCGCTACACCGGCTTCGACCCCTACGGCGATGCGATCGACCGCACGGTGGAGGGTTTTCACGCCCGCGTGGTGCAGCATGAGTGCGATCACCTGATCGGCAAGCTGTACCCGATGCGAGTGCGCGACTTCACGAAGTTCGGCTTTACCGAGGTGCTGTTTCCCGGCCTGGATGCCGGGCAGGACGACTAGGGCCCGGTCGTCAGACCCGGCCCTGACGGTTTCCTGGGCTTACAGGGGCTTGATCTGCACCTTCCGCCATTTGATCGGGCCGCCGGTCACGCCTTTGACGCCGGGACCGAACTGCAACGCAAACGGACCGCTGGGGAATTTGCCGTTGCGGATGCTGGCGGTTTGCACCCCGTTGAATTTCACCGTCAGCTCGTCACCCTTGGCCTGAATCTCAAGCGTGTTCCAGCGGCCACCTGCCTTGTGGACGGTCGGCACCGGCACGGCAGCGAAGTTGACGATGGCGCCGGTGGCGTAGGTCGGGTCGGGGCGAATGTCCCAGACGTTGACTTCGTAGGCGTTGTCGGCGCTGATCTTGGCCGGGTCGGTGGCACGGATGAAGATGCCGCTGTTGGTGTCGGTGGCGGCCCAGAATTCGGCGTAGATTGCGAAGTCCTTGTAGACGTTTTTCGAGACCAGGAAGCCGCTCTTGCCCTGGTCGGCGACGATGGCGCCACCTTCGGCACGCCAGTTGGCGTCGCCCTCGCGGTTGAAGTTCTCCAGTCCCTTGTCGCCGTCAATCAGCGTGACCCAGCCGGCGTCATTCAACGGGTTGGCACAGCCGACCAGGCCCAGCAGCAGAGCGAGCAAGCCGGCTCGAAACAGGGACGAACGTTTCATGGTGATCTCCTCGGGTGCTATGTTGTGAAGGCAGCGTGTTGCTGCCTTCGCACTATCGCACAACAGGCGGTCGGCCTGTCAACCCGCTTCAAGACGCCAGCACGTCCAGCAGCTCGGTCTCGATTTCCAATTGTTCGCGGTTGTTCTGCAGGGCCGTGCCGCAGATCAGGAAGGTGTCGTCCACGCGCTCGCCCAGGGTGTTGACCTTGGCCAGCTGCAGGTTGATCTGGTGCCGTGCCAGCACGCGCGCCACTTTGTAAAGCAGGCCAGCCTGGTCGCTGGCCGAGATGCCGAGCAGCCAGCGCTGGGCCTTTTCATCGGGTCTGAGCGTCACGCGCGGTGTGATCGGGAAACTCTTGACGCGGCGCGATACGCGGCCGCGGCTGGGCGCGGGCAGCGGACCTGCCTCGCTGATGGCGCGTGACAGTTCCACCTCCACCATGCTGGTGAGCTCGCGGTAATGCTCAGGCAGTTCCGGTGTCACCACCTGGAATGTGTCGAGCGCGTAGCCGTTGCGCGCAGTGTGGATGCGTGCATCCAGGATGCTGAAGCCGCCGTGGTCGAAGTAGCCGCAGATGCGGGCGAACAGGTCCGGCTGGTCCTTGGTGTAGACCAGCACCTGCAGCCCTTCGCCCACCGGTGAGCGGCGTGCCCGCACGATGGGCTTGTCGGTGCCGACGAAGCGCGAGATCTGGCGCGTGTGCCAGGCGATGTCGTCTGCTTCGTGGCGCATGAAGTAGCTCACGTCCAGCGTGTCCCACAGCGGTTTGTGGGCCTCGAAAGGCAGGGAGTGCAGCGCCAGCTGGACCAGCGCATCGCGCTTGCGCCCCTCGACCTCGGCATCGGGCGAGGGCACGTGGCCGCCGAGGGCGCGCAGCGTGTAGCGGTACAGGTCCTCCAGCAGCTTGCCTTTCCAGGCGTTCCACACCTTGGGGCTGGTGCCGCGGATGTCGGCCACCGTCAGCAGGTAGAGAGCGGTCAGGTTGCGCTCGCTGCCGACCTGCTTGGCAAAGGCGGCAATGACGTCGGGGTCGCTCAGGTCGGACTTCTGCGCGATGCGGCTCATCGACAGGTGTTCCTTGACCAGGAACTCGATCAGCCGGGCGTCCTCTTGCGTGATGCCGTGCTGGCGGCAAAAGCGCCGTACCTCAATGGCGCCCAGTTCAGAATGGTCGCCGCCGCGGCCCTTGGCGATGTCATGGAACAGCGCGGCCGCATACAGGATCCAGGGTTGTTCCCAGCCGGCGGCCAACTGGGAGCAGAACGGGTATTCGTGCGCGTGCTCGGCCATGAAAAAGCGCCGCACATTGCGCAGCACCATCAGGATGTGCTGGTCCACGGTGTAGACGTGGAACAGGTCGTGCTGCATCTGGCCGACGATGCGGCGAAAGCTCCAGAGGTAGCGCCCCAGTACTGAGGTCTGGTTCATCAGGCGGATCGCGTGCGTGATGCCCTCGGGCTGCTGCAGGATACGCATGAAGGTCTGCTGGTTCACCGGGTCCTGGCGGAACTGGCCGTTCATCAGGCTGCGTGCGTTGTACAGGGCGCGCAGCGTGCGCGCCGACAGGCCCTTGGCGCCTTCGGTGGTCTGGTAGACCAGAAAGGTTTCCAGGATGGCGTGCGGCTCGCGCTGGTAGAGGTCGTCGCTGCGCACCTCGATCAGGCCGGCCTTGTCGGCGAAGCGCTCGTTGATCGGGATCGGCGTCTGCGAGGAGGGATTGAGACGCTCCTCGATGTTGAGCAGCAGGATCTGGTTGAGCTGGGTTACCGCCTTGGCGGCCCAGTAGTAGTGGCGCATCAGCGCTTCACTGGGGCGCATCTTGAGCTTGCCCTCGGCAGGCTCCGCGCTATAGCCGAAGGACTCGGCCACCGCAGTCTGCGTGTCGAACACCAGCCGGTCCTCGCGCCGGTTGGCAATCAGGTGCAGGCGCATGCGGATGAGCTGCAGCATGGCTTCAAAGCGCTTGAGCTGCTTCACCTCGAAGAGGGTGGCCAGGCCGGAGCGGGCCAGTTCGTCCCAGGACTTGCCGTAGCTGGCCGCCTGCGCCACCCAGAGGATGATCTGCAGGTCGCGCAGGCCGCCGGGCGACTCCTTGCAGTTGGGTTCGAGCGCGTAGGGCGTGTCTTCGAACTTGCTGTGGCGCTGCTGCATTTCCAGCGTCTTGGCGAAGAAGAAGGCGCGTGCATCGATGACCTGGCGGAACTGCCAGCGAAAGGTCTTGAACAGCTCGGCGTTGCCGGTGATCAGGCGCGATTCCAGCAGCGCCGTCTGCACCGTCACGTCCTTGGCCGCTTCGGCCAGGCATTCCTCCACGGTGCGCACGCTGGAGCCGATTTCCAGCCCGGCATCCCAGCAACTGCTGATGAAGGACTCGATGCGCTGGCGCAGAGACTCGTCGCCGTCGGGCGACTGGCCGGCCGGCATGAGCAGCAGCACGTCAATATCGGAGTGCGGGAACAGCTCGCCGCGGCCGAAGCCGCCGACCGCCACCAGGGCAAAGGGCTGACCAAAGCCAGCCTGTTGCCACAGGGCCTTGAGGGTAGTGTCGGCCAAACGTGAGAGCTGGCGCAGCGTGCTGCGCACATGGCGTGTGGAAGTACCGCTGGTGGCGACAGGCTGCAGCAGTTCTGCCTTCCTGGTGCGGTACTGCTCTTTCAGGGACTGGATTATTTGCATCACCAGGCTGAAGCAGGAATCAGGCCAGACCAGGCGAAGATCAGGCTTGCGTGGCGGCTTGCACGAACGCCGGTATCGGTGGGCTGCCGGCCGACAGCGTCAGCACCTCGTAGCCGGTGGGGGTGACCAGAATGGTGTGTTCCCACTGGGCCGAGAGCGAGTGGTCCTTGGTGACAATGGTCCAGCCGTCGCCCATCTCCTTGATGTCGCGGCGGCCGGCGTTGATCATGGGCTCGATGGTGAAGGTCATGCCGGGCTTGAGCTCCTCCAGCGTGCCGGGCTTGCCGTAATGCAGCACCTGCGGTTCCTCATGGAAGCCCAGGCCGATGCCGTGACCGCAGAACTCGCGCACCACGGAAAAACCGTTGCTTTCGGCGAATTTCTGGATCGCC
>Ga0255338_1004677_pt1 | contig 13749 bp, 12 predicted proteins | sample MeOH1_35cm_T4_19_FD_203715 | JGI IMG/M metagenome (GOLD analysis project Ga0255338, IMG submission 203715) | Sandy soil microbial communities from University of British Columbia, Vancouver, Canada - MeOH1_35cm_T4_195 | ecosystem: Engineered > Artificial ecosystem > Sand microcosm > Unclassified ...
AAGCAGATCGGGGACATCCTCTTCACCGAGATGGGCCTGGCGTCGGGCAAGAAGACCGGCACGGGCGCCATGTCCACCGACGCCTCGATGCTGGAGGACCTGGCCGCCCAGGGCCACGAGCTGCCGCGCATCCTGCTGGACTGGCGGCAGCTGTCGAAACTGAAAGGTACGTACACCGACAACCTGGTCGCCGCGATCGACCCCAAGACCAACCGGGTTCACACCTCCTACAGCCTGGCGGCCGCCACGACCGGCCGACTGGCCTCCAGCGACCCCAACCTGCAGAACATCCCGATCCGCACCGAGGAAGGCCGCAAGATCCGCAAGTGCTTCATCGCGGACGCGGGCAAGGTGCTGATCAGCGCCGATTACAGTCAAATCGAACTGCGCCTACTGGCTCACATCGGCGATATCCCGCAGCTCAAGAAGGCCTTCGCCGACGGCCTCGACATCCACGCGATGACCGCGTCCGAGATGTTCGGGGTGCCGGTCGAGGGCATGCCCGCCGACACGCGCCGCCGCGCCAAGGCGATCAACTTCGGCATCGTCTACGGCATCTCGGCCTTCGGCCTGGCCAACCAGCTCTCGATCCCGCGGGAGGAGGCCGGCGCCTACATCAAGACCTACTTCGAGCGCTTCCCCGGCATCCGGACCTACATGGACCGCATGCAGCAGCAGGTGCGCAGCCAGGGCTTCGTCACCACGATCTTCGGCCGGAAGGTCCACATCCCCGCCGCCCAGGGCAAGTCACCGGCCGAGCGCGCCTTCGGCGACCGGGCCGCCATCAACGCCCCGATCCAGGGCGCAGCGGCAGACGTCATGCGGCGCGCCATGATCCGGATGCCCGACGCCCTGCGCGCCGAAGGGCTGACGGCGAAGATGCTGCTGCAGGTGCACGACGAACTGGTCTTCGAGGCCCCCGAAGCCGAGGCCGAGGCCGTCATCGCCGTCGCCAAGCGGATCATGGAGCGCGCGGCCGAGCCGGCGCTGCAGATCTCGGTGCCGCTGGTGGTCGAAGCCCGCGCCGCCGCCAACTGGGACGACGCGCACTAATGGCGAAGGCTGAGGTTCCTGGTGGAGCCGAGGGGAATCGAACCCCTGACCTCCTCATTGCGAACGAGGCGCTCTACCATCTGAGCTACGGCCCCAGGAAGGCGCGGAATAAGTCGATTAGCGGCCCGCCTGTCAAGCCGGATGACGAGCGTCGCCTTGTCACGGCCGTAAAGGCCAGTAGAAGGCAACGGCAGATACAAGGGTTCTAGATGGCCGCGTTGATCGATTTTGCGTTTACGGTCGTGCAGGCGCTGATCCAGATTTTCATCTGGGCGGTGATCGCGAGCGCCATCCTGTCATGGCTGGTCGCCTTCAATGTGATCAATCTGCGGAACCAGTTCGTGTACAATATCGTACGCTTTCTCGACGCAGTGACTCGCCCAGTCCTGAGGCCGCTTCAAAGGCTCATACCGCCCCTCGGCGGCATCGACATCAGCCCGATCATCCTGATCCTGGTGCTGAGCATCGGCAGCGCGAAGCTTCTGACGCCCCTCAAGTACTACCTGATCTCAGCGGTCTCGGGCGGCTGACCCGGCTCACGGTCCGAGTCACGCCTCGCGGCGGTCGCGACGCGGTCGAGGGCTGGGTGCTGGACGAGGCCGGCCGGGCCGTCCTGAAGATTCGTGTCAGCGCCGCCGCGGCCGAGGGGGCCGCCAACGCGGCGGTGATCGTCCTGCTCGCCAAGGCGCTAAAGCGGCCGAAGTCCGCCATCCGAATCACCTCGGGTGAAACCGCGCGCGTGAAGCGCCTGCAGATCGATGGGCTAGCTGCTGAAGACCTCACCCGCGCCTTTGGTCCGGAACCCGACGGTCAGTCGAGCCGTTAGAACGGTGATCGCCCAACGACTTGCCTGTCGGACACGGGAGATCTGGATCGGCCTGGCTCATACCCTGGCATCCCCCCCCGACAGAGGCCGGGCCGATCCCCTCACCCGTCGCCGCCCCCACATTCGCCTGCTAAGCTCGACGGCATGTCCAGCCCACCCGGCCCTGAGAGAGCCGAGCTCGCCCGCCTGATCGCCGACGCCCGCCGGATGGTGGTCTTCACCGGCGCCGGCATCTCCACGGAGAGCGGCATCCCCGACTTTCGCAGCCCCGGCGGCGTGTGGAGCAAGATGAAGCCGATCTATTTCCAGGACTTCGTGGCCAGCGAGGAACGCCGCCGCGAGGCCTGGGAGCGTGCGTTCGGCGGTCGCGCCGGCTGGGTGGGCCGAGAGCCCAACGCAGGGCACATGGGCGTCGCCCGCCTGATCGCCAGCGGCAAGGCCAGCTCGGTGATCACCCAGAACGTGGACAACCTGCACCAGGCCTCCGGCGTGCCGGCCCACCAGGTGATCGAGCTGCATGGCAACGCCAGCTACGCCACCTGCCTGGAGTGCGGCCTGCGCCACGAGCTGGAAGAGCTGAAGGTTCTCTACGACGCCACGGGCGACCTGCCCGCCTGCCGGACCTGCGACGGCATCGTGAAGACGGCGACCATATCGTTCGGCCAGTCCATGCCCGTGGAACCTATGGCCAGGGCCGAGGCGGAGACCCTGGCCTGCGACCTGTTCCTGGTGCTGGGGTCGTCCCTGGTGGTCTATCCGGCCGCCGGCTTCCCGATGATCGCCAAGCGCAACGGCGCCAAGCTGGCGATCGTGAATCGGGAGGCCACCGACCTGGACGGCTACGCCGACCTGGTGCTGCACGACGAGATCGGCCCGGTGATGACCCACGCGGCGCCGGCGAACTAATTTCCGCCCGCCCGTCGATTCGTCACATACGCGCCTTGATCTTCGGGCTATGCGCTCGCCGGATTTCATCGGAGCGTTCTGTGATCAAACCTGCCGTCGCGGCCAGCCTTCTTGCCATCCTCCTCGCCGCGTGCAGCCAGGGCGGCGGCGCACAGCCAGCCTCGAGCGACCCCTATGCCGGCCTCGACACTGAGATCCTCGCCTGGCGCGCCTCGATCGAGGCGGGCCATCCCGCCTGCGCGACCAAGGTCGAAGGCAAGGGCTGCCAGGACTATCAGGTGATGTGCAAGGGCGCCCGCGACGTGACCGCGGAGGACGCGGCCAAGGGCGTGAAGGCCCAGGTGGTGGCGGCCATGACCTTCGCGGGCCGCAATGTCGACGGATCCACCGGCAAGTCGGGTTCGTCGTTCGCGCTGTTCTCGAAGACCGGCGACGCCTGGGCGCGCAGCGAGAGCCCGCCCGTCAACATGACGACCTGCGCGCCGCTTTAGGCGCCGCGGGTTCCCACGACCTTGCGCACCTGAGCGGCCTGCCGCCGCGCCACGGGCACTTCGGCGCCAGACTGCAGGACGACCGCCGCCGGGCCCCCCGCCCGGCGCGCCAGCCGCACGATGCGGTCGCGCCGCACCAGGGCGCCGCGGTGGACGCGCAGGAAGTCGGCCGGATCCAGCTCGGCCTGCAGCTTGCGGATCGCCTTGCGGACCAGGAAGCTGCGCCCGCGGCTGTGGATGCGCACATAGTCGCGCTCGGCCTCCACCCAGTCGATCAGGCTGACGGGCAGGCGCAGGCGGTCGCCGCGGTCCGGCACCCAGATCTCCTCGGCAAACCCGCTGTCGGGCGTCTCGGCGTCGGCGGCGCGCAGGGCGGCCACCACCTCCTCCAGCTCGGCGATCCGCGAGTTCGCGGCGCGCGACTGCAGGCGGACCCGCGCCCGCTCCAGCGCCTCGTGCAGCCGTTCGAATTCCACGGGCTTGAGCAGGTAGTCCACGGCCGCCAGTTCGAAGGCGTCGGTGGCGAAGCGGCTGAAGGCGGTGACGAAGATGAACGCGGGCGCCTCCGCCGGATCCACCGCCCGCGCCAGGTCCAGGCCGGACAGGCCGGGCATCCGGATATCCAGCAGGACCACGTCGACGCCGCCCTTGCGGATCAGCGCCAGCGCCTCCTCACCATTGCTGGCCTGGCCCACGACCTCGACGTCGGGAGCCTTGTCGATCGCCATCTGCAGGCGACGCAGCGCAGGGGGCTCGTCATCGACGAGGGCCACGCGCAGGGGCCTCACGGAGGCCGGGGTGATGCTGCCTTGGATCATGCCCGCTCCAGGGGGATTTCCACCGACGCCAGGAAGCCGTGGGGCAACCGAGGGCCACAGGTGAGTTCCGCCGCCTTGCCGTAGATGAGGTCGAGCCGCCGGCGCACATTCTCGAGGCCGAGACCCAGTTTCGGTGGGTTGAGCCCCGCCCCGTCGCCACCGTCGTCGGCGACCGTCAGACGCAGCCGGCCGTCAGACGCCTCGGCCTTGATCTCGATCGTCACCGTCGCGTTCGAGCGGGCCACGCCGTACTTCACCGCGTTCTCGACCAGCGGCTGCAGGATCAGGCTGGGCGCCAGGGCGTCGCGCAGGTCGGCCGGGATGTTCTCCACATAGTTCAGCCGGTCCTCGAAGCGGGCCTGCTCGATCAGCAGGTACTGGCGTTGGGCCTCGATCTCGTCGGATAGCGGGCCCTTGTCCGGCATCTCCTTCTCCAGCGTATGGCGCAGGAAGCTGGACAGCGACAGCACCACCCGCTCGGCCCGCTCGTTCTCCTTGGCCAGGATCAGCGAGCTCAGCGCATTCAGGGTGTTGAACAGGAAGTGCGGATTGATCTGGTAGCGCAGCATCCGGTTCTGTGCGTCCATCGCAAGCGCCTGGGACGCCACCAGCCGCAGATTCTTCTCCTTCAGCTCCTCCTCATAGCGGATCGCGAAGTAGAGCGCGCACCACGAGATGAAGGTCCAGAAGAACATCGAGGCGGTGAACGCGATGGAGATCGGCGATAGCGGCTCCACCTTCCAGAGCGGGAAGATCATGTAGAAGGCGGCGTAGTTCAGCAGGGAGTAGGCGAAGCCGCCCACCACCGAGAGCAGCACCGCCGCCACGATCCGCCGCCACATCGGATGCTCCGCCAAGGCGGATAGGATCTTGCCGATGAGCAGGCAGGCCAGGAAACCAAACACCGCCATGCCCAGGCGACGAAGCGCCATATGGCCCGCGTGCGGCATCGGGTCGGCGAGCATCCGGGCGGTGACGATCAGGTACGTCAGCGCCCAGAGGACGACATTTGCGATCAGATAGTTGTTCGGACGCGTCAGACGCATAGACCTTGCCCCAGAGCACTTCCGCCCGATCGGCGGCCGGTTCGGCGATCGAAATGCTCCGCCCCAGGAACGAGAACGGCCGATGGGGACCATCCACCGTCACATTCTGTAGAATTCCGGTGACAGACCAAGGCCGCTTGTCGATGGAGCGTCACCGTTTGCCGCAAAGAACTCCGTTCGGGCCCCAACTTCACCCCCTTCACCGCATTTCGCATGAAGACTTTTCCAGCTTGGGCATCCTTGGCTCGCGGGGAGTGAGCCCGCGGCGTTACGAGGGGAACCAGCCGTGCCGGTGCGACCGCCATCATTGAGGGCCATCGCCGCCTTCGAGGCCGCAGCCCGGCATGAGAGCTTCACCAAGGCCGCGGACGAGTTGAACCTCACCCAGAGCGCGATCAGCCACGCCATCCGCTCGCTGGAGCAGCGCCTGGGCGTCGACCTGTTCGACCGCTTCGGCCGCACGGTGTCGCTCACGGAGCCGGGTCGCGCCTTCGTCAGCCGCTTAAGGCTCAGCCTCAACCTGATCTCCGAGGCCTTCGAGACGCCGGCCCGGCCCGGGGGCCGGGCCCGGTTGGTGGTCGCCGCCACGGCTGGCATCGCCGAGCGGATCCTGGCGACGCGCCTGCCGGGCTTCCTGGCCGGCAACCCTGACCGAGAATTCGAACTGCGGACCGTCACCGGCGCCGCCGAGGTGAACAACGGCGAGGCCGACGTGGCCATTCTCTATGGCGCCGGCGCCTGCGCGGGCCTCACCCAACGCAGGCTGGCGGGCGAGGCGCTTTTCCCTGTCGCCGCCCCCGCCGCCGACCTGCCGCGCCGGCCCGAGGACCTGATGCGCGCCCCGCTCATCCACCAGCCGGAGCATCCCTGGCGGCTGTGGCTGGAGCAGGTGGGCCTGAGCGACCTGCCCACCCACGCCACGCTCACGGCGGACAGTCCGCTGGCGGCGCTGGAGCTGGCCCGCAACGGCGCGGGGGTCTGCCTCGCCCGCGGCCTGCTGGTGCGCGACGACCTGAGAGCCGGCCGGCTCGTGCGCCTGTTCGAGGCCGAGGCCGTCCTGCGCGAGGACTACACCGCGGTGTGGAACCCGGCGTCGCCCCGCGCCGACGCCATCCGGCCCTTCGTGGACTGGCTGGCCGGCGCCCTGGACAACGGGCCCGGCCCCGCGCCCATTCTGCACGCCGCCTAGACAGCGGGTCACATCTACGCCGCACGTTCCCTGCTACAGCAACGCCATCCGGACTTGCGCGTTGGGCGCGGGGAACGGGGGGCGAATGCAGTTCCAGATCCAGGCCGACCTGACCTACGACTTCACCGAACGGTGCGAGGTGCTGCTTTTGCTGGAAGCCGCCCACGGGCCGGACCAGGCCGTGCGTCGCGAACGGCTGGAGTTGGCGCCGGCCGCGGATGTCGCGCGCCTGGACGACCCCATGACCGGCGAGCGCCGCGCGGTGTTCACGGCCCACGGCCGGGTGCAGATGCGCTACGAGGCCGACGTCGATGTGTCCGCCCGCGACGCAACGCTCAGGCGCGCGCCGGCCGTCGCCGTTCGTGACTTGCCTGGCGAGGCTCTGCGCTACCTGCGAGGCAGCCGTTACTGTCCGTCCGACCGCTTCGAGCGGTTCGTGGAGCGCGAGTTCGGCGACCTGTCGGGGGGCGACAAGGTGGCCGAGATCATGGCCTGGATCGCCGACCACCTGGATTATCGCGCCGGCGTCAGCGACGCGGCCTCGACCGCCCTGGACACCTTCGTCGACCGCTGCGGCGTCTGCCGCGACTTCGCCCACCTGGCCATCGCGCTGTGCCGCGCCGCCGACATCCCCGCCCGCGCCGTCAGCGCCTATGCCTGGAAGCTGGACCCGCCCGACCTGCATGCGGTCGTCGAGGTCTATCTGGGCGGCCGCTGGCGCCTGGTCGATCCCACCGGCAAGGCCCCCGTGTCGGGTCTGGTCCGGGTGGCGACCGGCTTGGACGCGGCCGACATCGCCTTCATGACCATCTTCGGGCGCGCTGAACTGGTCTCCCAGTCCTTCGCCATCCGGGAGGCCTAGTGAGGCCTGGTCCGGGGTTCGGGCGGGGGCAGGGCTTCGTAATAGTCGGCCAGGGTCCGGTATTCCGCCGCCACCTGTTCGAACTGCTCGCGTCCCGCGCCCGGAGCGGCGGCCTCGGCCAGCCGCTGCACCCGTTCCGCCTCAGCCCGGTAATACTCGTTACGCCGCACGCCGCCATTCCTACAGCCTGAGCTATGGAAAATTGCCGCGGGGGGCGACGAGTTCCCGCGCCCAAAGGAAAAGGGCCCCCGCTCGCACGGGGGCCCCAGACCTTGAGACTTGGCGTCTCTCCTAGAAGTCGGCGGTCAGGCCGACGAACAGGTAGCGGCCAAAGGAGTCGTAGACCTGCGGCCAGGTGTTGCCCGAGCACGACCCGGTGGGGCAGTTCGACGAGCCGTTCAGCGGCGGATCCTTGTCGAAGATGTTGTTCACGCCAGCGCGGAAGTTGAGGTTGTCGCGCATGGTCCAGGACGCCGTCAGGTCGAAGTAGTCGCGCGACTTCAGAACCCGGTCGGTTTCGTACTGGATGCCCGGGTTGTTCAGCTGCGGGTGATCGTCGAAGGCGTCCAGGGTCACCTTGTCGAAGTGGCGCCATTGCAGCGAGACGGTGAAGTCCTTGAACCACTCGCCGTAGGTGAGCGGCGTCGCCCAGCTGAGGCGGGCCTTGTGGCGCCACTTCGGGTTCGGGGCGGTGAAGCCCGACGAGACCGAGCAGATGGTGCCATAGAGGCCGGCGCAGTCGAACGCGTCGTCACCCGGCAGCGCCTGCGCCTCCAGCTTGTCGAGGTAGGTGCCGACGAAGTTGAGCGACATGGAGCCCAGGCCCTGCTCGTCCAGGTTCAGGCGATAGCCGACGTTGAAATCGACGCCCGAAGTCCGGATTGAGCCGATGTTGACCGTCTGGTCGTCCACGAAGCCTTGCGGCGAGAGCCAGATCGAGCCCGCCGCGTCGCGATTGACCAACGCGCAGAAGCTGCGGTCCTGCTGGCCCACGCAGCGGTTGATGATCACGTCCGCGCCGATGTTCGAGATGTAATCCTTCACCTTGATGTCGAACCAGTCGATCGAGGCGTTGAACCCGGGCAGGAACGACGGCTGCCACACCAGGCCCAGGGTGTAGGTGTCGCTGGTTTCCGGCTCGAGATTCGTGTTGCCGGCGAAGCGACCGTTGTACTGGGCCGCCGGGTTGGCCTCGATGGCCAGGACCTGGGCGGTGGTCAGGCCGAACAGCGAGGCGCAGCGGGCGACCAGCGGATCGGCGGCGGCAAGGCCGGCGCAGGGGTCCTGCGTGCCATCCAGAGCCACGTTCTGCGGGCTGAACAGCTCGAGGATGTGCGGAGCACGGACAGCCCGGTTGTAGCCGCCGCGGATGCGGACCCCGTCGATGGGCTCCCAGTCACCGGCGATCTTGTAGGTCTCTGTGGTGCCGATGGACGAGTAGTCCGAGTAGCGGAAGGCCAGTTCCAGGGTCAGGGACTTAGCGAAGGCCATGTCCTGAACGATAGGGACTCGCGTCTCGGCGAAGACCTCATAGACGTCGAAGGAGCCGTTGACCGGCGGGTTCGCGCCGCCAGCGCCGTTGAGTTGGCCCGAGGCCGCCACGAAGTCCGCGGCGTAGTCCATGGTTTCCCGGCGGTATTCCGCGCCGATCGAGACGCCCACACCAGCATCCGACCAGGGCGTCTTCACGCCGTACTCGGTGAGGTCGCCGCCCAGGTTGAAGCTGACGACGCGCTCGAACAGGTTGCCGTTCTGGGTCGAGGGGGTCTCCAGGTAGTTCAAGGCCGCGGGGGTGACGCCGCCCAGTTGCATGATGTTGTAGGGGACGCAGGCCAGATCGGTGCCGTTGACCACCGACTGGCAGGTCGGCACGCCGTTCACCGAGACCACGTTCAGCGCGTTGTTGATGGCGCCGGTGCGGAAGAAGCCCGTCTGCACCTGGCCGAACGACACGCGCCCGTACTGCATCGAGAAGTCGTAGTTCCAGTTGTCGTTCAGGTCGCCGCGGACGCCGACCACGTAGCGATACTGCTGGTGCTGGGTCGTGCCCTGGCGGCCTTCACCCTCGATGTTCCGGCGCGCGATGGTGCCGGTGAAGGTGCCGGCCGGGTTGGTGGCGCAGGTGCCGCCGCCGGACGCCGCCGTCGCGGCGAGGCGACCGCGCTGCTGCGCCGACAGGAACGGGTTGGCGCAGTTCACCGAGAAAGTCCCGGCGAAGATGCCGCCCGCCGCGATCTGGTAGGTGGACGTGTCGTCCATGAACATCACGTCCATGTACGCCGTGGCCCAGTCGTTGACCTCGTACTGGGCGAAGGCGCCGAGAACGTACCGGTCGTCGGGACGCTGGTAGTAGTTCTGCGGGCCGAAGTTGAACACGTCGCGGGCCGCCACGCGGTCGCGGAAGGTGTTGCCGGGGCCAGTGATGTCGACGATCTGGTTGCCGAAGCGGGCCGGGAAGGCGGTGCCCGAGCCGCCGCAGCCGGCGGCGGCGAAGGTGGCGCCGGAGTTCAGGGTGCAGGCCGAGAAGTCCCGGTTGCCCTGGAAGATCGGCTCCACGTGGCGATAGCCCGCGTAGGCGGTGACGTTGCCCTTACCGTCGGGCGAGTTCACGCCCATGATCAGCGTCACCTGCGAGCTTTCGCCGTCGCGGACGTTGTCCTTCGGCAACTGGAAGAACTGCGGACTGGCAGCCGTCGCTTGCCGGGCGCGCACCACGTCGGCGATCGCGTTGCCGTTGTCGTGCTGGTAGATGCCGTACTGCGCGTCGATCCGCACGCCTTCGAAGTTGCGCGACATGATGAAGTTGACGACGCCGGCCACGGCGTCGGCGCCGTACACGGCCGAGGCGCCGCCCGTCAGCACATCAACGCGCTCGATCAGGGCCGAGGGGATGAAGTTGAGGTCGGGGGCCAGCGAACCACCCAGGGTGTTGGGCGTCCCCGGCATCAGGCGGCGGCCGTCGATCAGGACCTGGGTCCGGGTCGCCCCCAGACCGCGGAGGCTCACCGTGGCCGTACCGGTGGAGCCGTTCGACAGCGCCGAGCCCTGGGCCGCGAAGGCCTGGGGCAGGCTGTTGATCATGTCCTCAACCCTCGTCACGCCGGCGCCGCGGATCTCCGCCGCGCTCACCGCCGTGACAGGACTGACGCTCTCCAGGTTGGGCGACGGAATCCGCGTCCCGGTCACCACCACTTCGGAAACTTCATCGCCGGCGCCGGTCTGGGCCGCGGCCGGGGTCGCCAGGCCCAGCAGGGCTACCCCACAGATCATCGACGACGCCAGAAGGCGCTCACGCGTGCTCTTGATGCTCAAGGTCTAAATCCTCCAGCGGCCGGCGGCTGCTACAGCCTCGGCCGATCCCCACATGAAAGTCGGCCCCCAACGCAGCCGGAGGAGCCGGCCGCGCGCCCGAGCGCCGCTGGAGAAGAACTATTGTCGTGGGGCGCACCCCCTTACTGAATTTATCTTCTGCTACACATGAATAACCCTCATGTCGCATAGGCTTCGCCGAGTGGCCTATGTCATCAAAGATTTGGATTAATACCGTAATATCAATATGATAGATTCACTTCGGGACGCCCTATGTCGTTACGCGGCTGTTACGTAGATCTGGAGCTCGGCGAAGTCGTTCCTGGAAGAATGTTGCAAAAAGAAAACAGCCATTGACCACCGGCACAATTGTCACGGCGGGTAGACACATGAAATCACCTCATGTGAAGTATGACAAGAAGTCGTCACTGAAATCGAAGCGGCCGGTCTAAAGTCTTCGTGCGCCGGGGATAGACCTGGAAGCCTTGCCCGAAACGGAAGCCGCCATGACCGCAGTCGCCTTTGAATTCGCCGCCGGCGGCGTGCCCGCACGGGCCGTCGCGCCGCAAGGATCTCCCCGGGTGCTGTGGATCGACGCCGACTCGGGCTCCATCGAGCCCGGCCTCGACATGCTGCGCCGCCACGGATTCGAGGTGGAGCGCGCCGACTCCGCCGCCGAGGCCCAGCCGACGCTCGACGCCCAGGGTTGCGACCTTGTGATCCTGGAGACCGCCCTGCCCGACGCCGACGGCCTGGCCCTGTGCCGCAGGCTCTCCGAGGCGGAGGCCGCGCCGGTCCTGGTGGTGGCCCGCGCCGCCGACACGCTCGACCGGGTCGCCGGCCTGGAGTTCGGGGCCGACGACGTCCTGCCCAAGACCACCCACCCCCTGGAGCTGCTGGCCAAGGTGCGCGCCCTGCTCCGGCGCGCCGCCCGCCAGGCCCGCCACACCGCCCAGGCCGAGCTCGAGACCTGGCGCTTCGACGCCGAGCTTGGCTACGTCACCTCGCCTTCGGGCCGCACCGTGCGCCTCAGCCCGGCCGACGCCGCCCTGCTGCGCGCGCTGGCGGGCCGGCCCGGCGTCGTGCTGCAACGCGACGCCCTGGTGGCCCTGCTGCATGGCGACGGCGCCACGGCCGGCGGCCGCTCCATCGACGCCCGGGTGGCGCGCCTGCGCCGGAGCCTGTCGACCTGCGACGGGGCCGGCGACATGATCAAGACGCTGCGCGGCGGCGGCTACCTGTTCCAGGCCCAGGTCACCGCCCGGGGCGGGATGGCGGCCTGAGCCCGTCGCCCCCCACCGATCAGGTGAGGTAGTCCATGAGGCTGGCCGGACCGGCCGAGGTCCCGGCGCCATAGAGCCCGCCGGCCGCGCCGCCAGCCATCGACGCCAGCTTCTGCGAGGTCTCGTAGTTCTGGACCAGCCTGGCGTAGAGCTCGGGCGTCCAGCCCTGGGCCTCGCGCTCCTCAGCGCTCATGCTGGCGTAGCGGGTGATCAGGTCGCGCCCCAGCGTACCCGAGCTGCCCGCCGCGACGTTGGAGCCGTAGGCCTCGGTCATCCGGTCGTTGTTCCGGTCGCGGATCTCCATCCTGGCGGCGCGCACCTCGGCGTCGGAGAACAGGCCGCCCTTGTCCAGGGCGATGGCTGCGAGCGCCCTGTCGTCGAAGTCGGCCAGGCTGATCGGGGCGTCCGGGTCGGCGGCCCTGGCGTATTGGGCGTCCAGCGCCGCGCGCACATCGCCGGCGACCTTCTGGATATCGCGGGGCCCTACGGCCGGGACGCCTTCCTCATGGGCGGCGATGTAGGCGGCCACCGGATCATTCGGCAGGTCGGGCATGACGCCCGGCGTGGCCGTCGCCTGCTGAAGGCCCTTGGCCAGGACGTCGCGCTGGGCGGTCCACTTGGCGGTGGCCTTCTCCTCCGGCCCGGCCTTGTCGAGATAGGCCAGGCCGGCCTTGTAGATCGCCGCATAGTCGCGGGTGATGCGGCTGGCCGCCACCGGCCCCGCCAGCGCCTCCTCGAACTGGAAGGCCGTAGTCGCGGACGCCAGCGTCTGCTCGGTGGCGGTGAAGCCGCCGCCGGCGTTGGAGGCCACGGCGAACAGGCTGCGGCGGTCCAGCCCGCCCAGGTCGATCGTCGCCCGCCCGTCGATCAAGGCGACCTTGGTGTTGGCCTGGGCGAGCAACTTGTCGATGGCGGCCCGCGCCGCGGCGGTGATGTTGGCGAGGGTCGGCGCTTCGGCCTGGCCCTTCAGCGCCGCCTTGGCCGCGTCCGACAGGGTGACGTTCACCGCGTTCGTCGCGGCGGGCGACGTAGCGGCCGTCTCGACCTGCGGCGCGGTGGGCGGCGCGGGCGCCGTCGGCGACCCGTAGGCCGCAGTGTTGGTCGAGGCGTAGGGAAGCGAACTGATCGAAGTCATGACGCGAGCTCCGGGGGCACTACATGCTTAAGGTGCAAGCCCCAGGCCAGACAAAATGCGCCTGTTTTCAACGCCCCGGATCGTTAACGGCGCCTTCTGCCGAGTCCCCCGCGCCCACCGGCGCGTTTTGCCCAGCGGCCAGCGCCGAGGGGCCGGAGGGCCATCACGTCAAACCATGTGAGGGGAAACCCCCGGATGGTGCCGCCTAGGTGACTCGAACACCTGACCTACGCATTACGAATGCGCCGCTCTACCAGCTGAGCTAAGGCGGCCCCTGTCCGGGGACGCGGGCTTGTACCCGCACGGACCCGATTTGAAAAGCGTCACGCCGTCACGCCCATCCGGTCGCGCCAGAAGGCGCCCAGGGCCTGAACGAAGGCGGCGTGGCTCCATTGGGCGGCGGTCTGGGCCGCGGCATGGCGCATGAGGGCCTGGGCGCCCCCGCCCTGCTCGGCCAGCACGACGGCGCGAACCAGGGCGTGGGCGCAGGCTTCACAGTCGTCCTCGTCCACCCAAATCCCGTTGACCGCGCTGGCGAACTCGCGCGCGCCTATGCCCGTGAAGCCGGCGACCAGGCACTCGCTGGCCATGGCCTCCAGGGTGGTGAGGCTGAGCGCCTCCATGCGCGCCAGGCTCAGGAACACCGAGGCGCGGCCCATGACCTCGGCCACCTCGTCCTCGGTGTGGGTCTCCATGGGCTCCCAACGCCAGGCCGCGGCGTGCGGATGCAGGCGCTCGAACATGTAGCGGATCGCCAGCTGCTCCACCTTCCGGTGGCGCGGCGAGCAGGCGATCACCTGTTCCTTGGGTGCGGGGCGGAACGTCCGCTCA
>Ga0255338_1004678_pt1 | contig 13746 bp, 10 predicted proteins | sample MeOH1_35cm_T4_19_FD_203715 | JGI IMG/M metagenome (GOLD analysis project Ga0255338, IMG submission 203715) | Sandy soil microbial communities from University of British Columbia, Vancouver, Canada - MeOH1_35cm_T4_195 | ecosystem: Engineered > Artificial ecosystem > Sand microcosm > Unclassified ...
AAGAGCGCACCTCGGCCAGGATCGTGCCGTCCGGGTCCTCCTCCGATTCCGTCACCATCGCGCCGTGAAGCTGCAGCAGCATCCCATCGATCGGCCCCGCCGCCTCGATCTCCGCCTTGAGGCGGTCTAGGATCGTGCGGAAGCAGTCGTCAGTCAGCGGCCCGGCCGGCCACGCCCAGGCGTAATAGGTGGGCACCACCTCGAACCCCAACTCCTCGGCACCCGAGAGGAAGCCACCGATCTCCGTATCGGTGCCCCTCAGGGGCGCGAGCATTTCCGCGCCGCGATAGAGGCGGGTGCGCTCGTAGTCGTCCAGCTCGGTGAGCGGCTGGCAGAAGGTGTTGGACTCGTGAAAGAAACCGCCGATGGCAATGCGCATGGGTTCAGGTGTTCAGGCGTTGGGTGTTCAGGCGTTGGGGCGTTCAGGCATTGGGTGCGTGGGCAACCGTCCACGTACCTCGTCATCCTGGAGCGAAGCGAAGGATCTCGCGCCCGCGCGTAGGCCGCTCCCACTGGCAGCCTTCGCCCGGAGGCGAGATCCTTCCTTCCGCTCCGCTGCATTCAGGATGACGAGGTACGCAGACGGTGCAGTCGACCGAGGACGACGCATTTTTACTACAGGATGACGAAGTGCGGGGGCAGCCTCCTCTTACCAGGGATCTGCCCCTTTTGCCTGAACGCTCCTACTTCTTCGCGGGCTCGACCCCGATCAGCTTCTTAGCCGTAGCCGGGTCCTGGGATAGATAAGCGCCGATGGCTTCCAACTTGTCCGGCGGAAGCATCTCCTGGGTGTACTTCGGCATGCCGGTCTTCTCGGGGCGGAGGTCGCCGCGGACGTACTTCTCGAACCGCTCGGTGAACGCGATCTCGTGTGCTTCGGGGTGTCCGGCGATCTCGCTCAGCGGGAAGTTCATCCGCCCGTAGCCGGTGAGGCTGGGGCCGCTGTTGCCGTCCGTGTAGTCCTGGTACGCCGTGTGGCAGCCGCCGCAGCCGGAGAACGCCTCGGCGCCCGCCTTCACCAGCTCGGGGGAGAGCGGCTTGGTGTCGTCGCCGGTGTAGTGGGCGTAGAGGCTGTGGGTGGGGGTGGCGTTCGGGTGGAGGGTGGCGTAAGCCCGCGCGGTGAGGCCGACCACGCCCAGTAAGCCAATCGCCAGGGCGCCCATCATCAGCGGGCGGCGGCCGGCGCGGCGTTCGGGGCCGCGGTCGATCCAGGGCGCGAGCGCCAGGAAGGTCATCGCGATGCCCGGAACCACCACCGCCGGAATCCAGGAGAGGCTGCCGATGCCCGGCACCAACCCGAAGTCCTTAACGAGTTGGAACAGGAACAGCAGGTGCCACTCGGCGCGGGCGTGGTAGGTGGAGTCGGAGGGGTTCGCCTTGAAGTCGATGTCCACCGGCCGCACCGCCGCCAGCAAGAACACGGCAAGGAACGCGAGCACCACCGCCCAGAGCGTGCGCTGCATCTGGGCGTGGACCGCGCCGCGCGCCGTGGGCGGCTCCACGTTGACGGGTGTGCCGGGCACCGTGAGGCCCTTGCGCCGGGACCACAGCACGTGCGCGTAAACCAGCCCGAACAGGATGGCCGGCAAGAGCAGGATGTGGACCGCGTAAAAGCGGGTGAGCGTGAGCGCGCCGATGTCCCGGCCGCCGCGCAGCATGGTGGCAGCGAGCGGGCCGATCACGGGCACGTCTTCCGCGTACTGGGTGCGCACCACGGTGCCGAAGTAGGCGTCCTGGTCCCACGGCAGCAGCTCGCCGGTGACCCCGAATCCGATGACGAGTGTAATGAGCACCAGGCCGGAGATCCAGATCAGCTCGCGGGGCGCCTTGTAGGCGCCGTGCACGTAGCTGCGGACCAGGTGCAGCCCCAGGATGACAATGAGCGCGCCCGCGGCGTAGTGGTGCATGCCGTGCACCATCGCGCCCATCGGGAGGACTTTGTCGATGTACCGCAGCGATTCATACGCCGCGTCGGGGTGCGGGGAATAATACATCGAGAGGGCGAAGCCGGTGACCCCTTCGATCACCAGCAGCGCCAGGGCGACCACGCCCAGAGTATGCAGCCAACCAATCCCCTTCGGTAACCCTCTCCGGGCGCCGCCGGGTCCGACCGACACGCGGTCATTCAGCCATTGCTTGATGCTAGCGAGCACGCGGCTAACTCTCCTTCACTTCGAGTTGGCCGTTGCGCACGCGCGCCTCCAGCCGCACCAGAGGCTTGCGGGGGGGACCTGCCTTCACACTGCCATCGGCATTGAACTCGCCGTTGTGGCAGGGGCAGAAGAACTTCTTCTCCGCTGCCAGCCAGTTCACGCCGCAGCCCAGGTGGGTGCAGACCGTAGAGAGCACCACGTAGTCGGCGCCGTCTTTCCCCACCACCACGCGCTTGGTCTGGTTAGCAGTATACCACCCGTCCTTGTGCGGGAAGCTGTAGATGACCTCGCGCCGCTCGTCTCCGAACTGGTCGGCGGGACCCAGCGAGACCCATTGCTCGCCGCCCCCACTGCGCTCCAGCGGCGACGACAAGAGGCGGATGATCGGAACGGCCGCCACGGCGCCTACCACCGTCGCCCCCACGGCGACTCCGACTACGAAGGCACGCCGGGTCTCGTCTGCGACTTCTTCAGGATCCAGATGATCGGCAGACTCTGCCATCGAATACTCCCGTTCTTTAACCGGCGGGGACACATCCAGGCCGGACAAGGCCTGGTATCGTTTTACGCCCGGCCTCCATCGCCCTGCCGCGTTATGTGGCGAGCGGGTGCAAAGTGTGACCGCTAGCTACAGTTGCCGTTGGTTGTCCTTTTGTTGCCCAGCGGACCGGAGGAGGGGTGCCGGGTAATTGGGAATTGAAAACTGTTCCCTTCCCCAGGGCGAAGCCGATTTACGGGTAGCGGCACCACCGCCTGACTGTTACCCGGCCGACCGGGAAAGGAATTCCGGACAATCTGGAATTTTCAATTGCCCCGGACCTCTTCCGCCAAGCGAAGCCGGGTTATGGGTACCGTACACACTCTCCGACTATAACAGACGACCCCAACCGGCCGGAAAGTGCCCTCCGGGCCGGCCGCCGCGCCAAGGGGTGACCTGAGCGGGACCAAATTAGGTCTAAGGTCCCGCGACGGGGACCCCCGGTTCGGCGTAATTCTATATAGAAAAGAAACCAGCTCCCCAAGGCCAGGTGCTCCTGGCGGGACTTGGGACCTTTAATTGAAGGCAACCGAAGCATGCACGCAATTACTCTGGCGCGCCAGCGCCTCCGAGCCCGGATCCAGCACCCGTCCACTCCCCAGCCGGTACGGCTGGCGCACGGTCTGGTGGAGAAAGGTCAAGGACGCTTCCTTCCGGTCCTCTCCAGCCCCATCGCCCAGGCGATCCTGGCCCGGGGGTATGAAGCGCGGACGTTGGAGCAGATCTACGCCGACCGCTCCTTCGAACAGAGCCTGGTGGGCCGGATGGCGGACCGGGTAGTGCTGGACCTCCCGCTCCACATCGGCCTCCGCGAGCGGTTCGAGGCCACCGTGGGCGAGATCTGTGCCAGCGCCGTGCTGGCCGTTCGCGAAGGTGCCACCGAATTCCGCATGCTGTTCGCGCCCTGCGGTCTGGGCAGCGAGCTGCGCGCGGTTGCCGAGCGGCTGCGGGCGGACCGCCCCGAGGCGTTTGCCGCGCTCCGCTTCTGGGGCGTGGACCCGGACACCGATGGGCACCTGCTACCGCAGGCCCGGCGACGGGCTACGGCTGCAGGGTTGCAGGCGGAGTTCATTCGAGAAGACTTGCGCCGTTACCGGGGCGTGGACGCCGTGGTGAAGCGCGAAGGGCCGTTCCACCTGGTGAGTTGCGTGGGCGCCTCCCAGACGCGCACCGTTGCCGAGATGGGTGCCCTGGTGGCGCACTACACCCGCGCGCTGGCGCCCGGCGGCACCCTGGTGATCGACCGCTGGCAGCCCGTATCGAACCCCGGCCTGGGCGGCGGCCTGGGCCCGCAGATGACCTGCCAGAACGCCCAGCAGTTCAACGCGATGCTTCGCTCCCATGGCCTCACCATCGAGCGCGAGCACGCCACCGGTGAAGGCGGGAACGTGGTGATCGTGGCCCGAAAAATGGGCTAGGCAGGTTCCAGTTCAAGCGTTGCGGCGGGCCGTTCTCCAGAAGGAGAACGGCCCGTTTGCTTTATCGGGTCCGGGGATCGCGAGTAACTGAAAATTGAGTAAGCGGCAGGCTGGCGCCCATCAGCTACGTCTCCCCATTGCCCGCCGTCGACGACCGCAGCGCTAGACCGACCGACCTACTCCCAGGTCAGTAAGCCGGATTCTGGAAATTGGATTCACGGATCCAGCCGGGTCGCCCGTCTGTAGGGGTGGAGGGAGATCGATTGGGAGAGACGGGTCCGGACGTAGAGCTGGTGAATAAGGCCCTGGCGGGGGATACCCGTTCGTTCGCGCTGTTGTGCGAGCGGCACCGGACCCGCGTGTGGCGCATCGCCGCTTCCGTGGCCCGGGGGCCGGACGCGGAAGACATCGCCCAGGAGGCGGTGCTGCGGGCGTTCCGGGCGCTGCGTACTTACCACGGGCGCGCGCCGTTTGAGGCGTGGCTCTGCCGGATCGCGCTGAACGCGGCACACGACTACCACCGCTCCGCCTGGCGGCGTAAGGTGACGCTCACCCACGAGACCCAGCCGGAGAACGGAGAGAGTGCCGCCTCCGCGGAGAGCGAGGCGCAGCGGCGCTACCTCCAGCGTCAGGTGCGCCAGGCGGTGGCCGGGCTGCCGGAGAAGCAGCGGGTGCCGATCTGGCTCCATTTCTTTGAAGGGTTTCCGTTGGCCGAGGTGGCCCGGCTGGAGGGACTGCCGGAAGCCACCGTCCGCAGCCGGGTGCGCTCCGGGCTGCAGCGTTTGTCCCTGTCGCTTCAAGATTTTCTCCCGGCGCGGGGAGAGGGCTCCTTCCTCCTGGAGCCGGACGTGAAAGGTTGCGGGGCATGAGACCGCCGGATGATGTAACTGAAGAAGACCTGTTCGGCCCGGTCGAAGCCCTGCTGCGCGGCGCTGCCGAGTTCGAGCCGGACGAGCCCGCCCCCGGGCTGCTGACGGCCGGCGGCGTGGCGCTGCTCCTGGCGAGCGACGCGGCCCGGCGCCGGAGGACGATCCAGGCACGCGTGGCGACAATCGCGGGCGTGCTCACCGCAGCGGCCGCCTGCTCCGCCTCCCTGGTGCTGGCGCTGAACCAGCCGCGCCCGGTGGCCCAGGCGCCGCAAGCGCCGTCGAGCCCGATTTCCCAACAAGCCCCCGCTCCACGGCCGGCTCAGCAGGTAGTTACGGCGTCCGCGCCCGTGGCTCCGCAGCACCGTGCGCAGACGGTGGCCTTCATCCGGCACAGTCCTCGCCCCCGCCCTCGCCAACGGCCCGAAACGCCGGCGCCGCCGGTGTGGACCGACGAGACGGTGGAACAGCAGGTGACCGGAGTACTGGCCCAGGCGTGGCTGGTGCAGCCGCATGAAGACGGCTCCTTCGAGGTGACGCCGACCGTGGTGGACGTGCCGCTCCCTGCCGGCGCCGCAGCGTGCGAGCCGGCGATAGACCCGGCGGACGCACCCCCGGCGCCGGACGATTTGAACTTGAAAGATAACGAAGCGAGGTAACGACCATGCGATTCCCCATATTCCTCATCGCCGCAGCGACCCTACTGCCGGCTGCAGTGTGGGCGCAGGCGCCGGCTACTCCGGTGAAACCGGCCGCTCCGGCGCCGGTGGAAAAAGTTCTGCCGGCCCCCGGAACTGCCCCGTCTGCTTCGGCACAGTCGGCGTACTTCGCGCGGCGCACCGCTCCCCAGCCGGAGCCGCGCGTGGACCTCGACCTGGAGAACGCCACTGTCCGCGAGGCCCTCAAGCAGATCTTCGCACAGGCTCACCAGGAGTACCGTGTAGAGGAGAACGTGCCGGACGAGCCGCGCGTCACCGTCCACGCAAAGAACGTGCGCCTCTCCACCGCCCTGGAGCTTGTGCTTCCGGAGAAGGTGGTGGGAATGACGGTGCTGGTAAAGGACGGCAAAGGCATGCGCGTCTTCAAAGTCGGCACGGCCATCACGTCCCAGTTGTCGTCCGCTCTCTCCGCACTGGCCGGCGACCTGAACCTGCAACTGGGCCCCAACGGCACGGTGACGCTGCCGGGAGTGATGGACAAGCTGCGCCAGATCCATCCGAGTCTGGACCTGAACACGGTGGTGCCGTACGTGCTGAACCTGCAGGAGCAGCGCTCCACGTTCCGCTGTCCCAACTGCAAGGGCCAGTCCACGGTGATCCGGAAGGCGGACCAGCCCAAGTGCGAGAAGTGCAGCCGCGTCTTCTTGCCGGACTGGCAGTACTGCCCGGCGGACGGCACCAAGCGCCCCGCCGCCGCGGCCGAGTGGCGATACTGCCCGTTCTGTGGGAAGCGGGTGGAAGGCGACAAGCAGTCCGGAATCCCGTTGCTGGAAGATATTCCGGTTCTCGGACGGCTGTTCCGCAACAGCACGCCCGCGATCCCCGCTCCGGTTGTTCCGCCCGCTCCCCGGCTCGAGGCTAAACCGCAATTGGACGCGCCGCAATCGGCGATACCCGCTCCGGAAAAGAGCCGCCCCTGAATCGCGGCGGAGCAGCCGCCGATCGCCGGCGGTAATCAAGAAAATTGCAACGGACCTACTCCCAGGTAGGTCCGTTATTCATGATACTGAGGTTGGGCCAATCGATAGGGACGTAATAGTGTGTGGGTGGCGGCGCCAGCGGGTCACAGAGTGCCCCGCGTAGCGAACGCTCGGCGAGCGTTCGGGGCTTCGCATCCGTAGCTCCTTGCGCCACGCAGGATCAGTGATCGACCTGCGGCTTTGCGGGAGATCGCCCTACCTTCGATTGCGCGAACGGTCGGCGACCGTTCGCTACGGAATAACCTTCACTTACTGCGGCGACTTCTGCGGGATTCGAGTATGTCTTCACGAGCGCGTTTTTGGCTGATTACCGGATTGATGGCGGGCAGCTTCCTCGCCGGAAGCTGGATCGCGCCGCGGGTCCGGATCGAGTGGGAGCCGGGCCGGCTGCCGAACGAGGCGATGGCCCAGACGGGCAAGGCGGCCGCGGTCACCGCGGATGAGCCGGTGGCCAAGGCGGTGGCCATCGCCAGCCCCAGCGTCGTCAACATCGACACCGTAAAGCGGGTGATCCGCGACGATTGGTTCTACGGGCCGCAGACCTTGAAGGCGACCGGTTCCGGCTCCGGCGTCGTGATCGACGCTCGCGGCTACATCATCACCAACGACCACGTGGTGGACGGCGCGGACGAGATCACCGTGACCTTCGGGAACGGCACCAAGGTCCGCGGCAAGGTCATGGGCACCGACCGCGAGACGGACGTGGGCCTGATCCGGCTGCTGGACCCGCCGAAGAACCTCGCGGTGGCGCACATCGGCGACTCGCGCGGCCTCGTGCCCGGGCAGTGGGCGATCGCCATCGGGAACCCATACGGGTACCAGCAGACGGTAACGCTGGGCGTCATCGGGCACACCGGCCGGGCGGTGCGGGTGGAAGACCGCGTCTACAAGAGCCTGGTGCAAACGGACGCAGCCATCAACCCCGGCAACTCCGGTGGGGCGCTGGTGGATATTCACGGCAACGTGATCGGCATCAACACCGTGGTGCGTACGGACGCGCAGGGGATCGGCTTCGCCATCCCGATCCACGTCGCCAAGGGCATTGCCGATGAGCTGACCCGCAACGGCAAGATCAAGCGTCCCTGGACCGGCCTGAACGTGCAAGACGTCACGCCCGACCTCGCCTCCTACCTCGGCCTCCCCCGGGTGGAGGGCGCCCTGGTGGACCAGATGGACCGCCGCGGCCCGGCCTGGCAGGCCGGCATTCGCCCGGGCGACATCATCCGGGAGGTCAGCGGCAAGAAGATCCGCACCCGCAAAGACGCCGACGACCTCATCGCCGCCGCCAAGATCGGCGACCACCTGAACGTGGTGGTCGAGCGGGAAGGCGAGCTGTACAAGGGCGAGATCACCGTGGGGGAGAAGCCGTAGGGGGCGTTGGGTGTTCAGGTGTTGGGTGTTCAGGCATTCAGGCATTTAGAGGTACTGGGTGCCCAACGCCCAACACCTGAACACCCAACACCTAGCGCCCCCTACCATTGAAGGAGTGCTCCTGCCGGAGAGGGAACCGGACTGTGTTCGTTTGCGACGTGGGTCCGGAGCGGCGCGGGTCCGGAAGGGGTTTGCGATGAAGCAGAGTTGGCTGGCGGGCGGCGTCGCCCTGGCGTTGGGGTTAGGCAGCGGGTGGGCGGTCCACGCGGCGGGGGAGCGGAAGATGCCGGAGTTCCGCCGGCACGTACTGGACTCCGGCCAGGTGTGGAACGGCCTCGCGGTGGCCGATCTGGACGGCGACGGCAAAGTGGACCTCGCCGCGGCAGGCCCCACCGAGTTCGTGTGGTACCGGCGCGAAGGGGAGCAGTGGGTGCGCCATCGCATCGCCGCCAAGTCCGCGGAGGTGTCGTCCGTCGACTCGATCTGCATCACGGTCCACGATCTGGACGGGGACGGGGACAAGGACCTGATCACCTCCACGCCCGGAAACGGCGACCTGGCCTGGTATGAGAACCCGAAAGACGCCGCGAAGCCGTGGGTCCGCCGCCTCATCGCCAACCTGCCGCGCATCCACAGCCAGGCGTTGGAAGACGTGGACGGGGACGGCAAGCCCGAGTTGATCGCCAACACCGAAGGGCAGCTCGTCTACTTCGCCCTCCCGGCCGATCCCCGCGTGGCCGGGGTGGCCTGGACGCGCAAAACCCTCACCCGCGACGGCGTGGTGGGCACCCCGCATTACCTGCACTCGGAGCAGGTTCCCGGGCAGCAGGGGAAGGTGCTGTGCGCGGGTGCGCCGGACGGCGCCTACCTGGTGTGGTGGCAGCGCTCCGCCGGCCCGGAGTGGACGCGGCACGCGGTGCGCGAAGGCGTCACCGGCGCCACGCACCTCCGCATCCTGGACGTGAACGGCGACGGCAAGCCGGACCTGTTCTACTCCCGGGGGCACGAATCCGGCAGCGCCTGGCTCGCCGGGCCGGAGTGGACGCGCGAGACGGCGGTGGACGGCGGCACCCTGCGTGAGCCGCACGCGCTGGACCTGGGCGACCTGAACGGCGACGGCGCGCCGGACGTAGCCGCCGTGGCCCGCAACCGCGGCGGCCTGGTAATCTGGATCAACGACGGTACCGGGCAGTTCACCCGCCAGCAGGTGGACGCCGAGGCCCGCGGCATGGACCTCGAGGTCCGCGACCTGGACGGGGACGGCGATACGGACCTGCTGGTGGCCGGGGCTACCGGCAACAACGTGCTCTGGTTCGAGAACACGATGAAGTAGTAGCGCACCCTTTAAGAAGCTCTTTGCGTGCGACAACGTGCCCTAGCATCCCTCGCGCGAGGCCAAGATCCTTCGCTTCGCTCCAGGATGTCGGGGCACGGATGAAGCTCTGCCGACGTTCGGCTACCCGCGAGCGGTCCGCCAAGCCGTCTCCCCCGTCCTTTTAGGGAAGGGGGCCGGGGGGATAGGTCGCCCCCAGCCACCCTTCCATCAAGCCGCCTCCCCCTTCCCTGTGAGCGGATGCCCCCAGAGCGGTTAGGTCCCTCAGTTCCGGCTAACGAACTCGTACTCCCCGGAGCCGATCTGGAACACCGCCGCGCCGCGCTCGCTCCGGAGCAGCCGAACGCCGGATGACTTGGAAGCGGGATTTCCGCCTTCCGTCACCCTCTCCGCAGCCGCCGCCGGGACGTAGACCGTGGCCGTGGTGTTGGGCGGGATGGCGACCCGGAGCGTGAGCTTGCCGTCCGCCTTCTTCCACTCGCTCTTGATCGGGCCGCGGACGGACTGATAGCTCCCCTTTGCCCAGGTAAGATCACCCACGGGGTTAGGGCGAATGATGATGCGGTCGAAGCCCTCCGCCTGCGGATCCGGCTGGATGCCGGCGATGCCCTTGAAGAACCACTCGCTCACGGAGCCGAACATCGGGTGGTTGTGCGAGTAGGTGTTATCGCTGAACTCCCAGTGCTCCCAGAGGGTAGTGGCGCCTTTATCTAGCATGTGGCCCCAACCCGGGAAGTCTCGCTGGTTGGCGAGGGTGTAAGCCACGTCCGCACGCCCGGCCCGGGTGAGCGCGTCCAGCATGTACTTCGTGCCGAAGATGCCGGTGGTGAGGTGCCCCTGGTGCGCCTGGAGCACGTCCGCGGAGAGCACGGCCAGCGCCCTTTCTCGTTCCGCTGGCGGGACGAGGTCCATGTAGAGCGCGAAGGCCTGGCACGCCTGGGTGGCGGAGTCGTACTTGCCGGTGCCGGGCTGCAGGAAGCGGCGGTTGAACGCCTCGCGGACCCGGGCGGCGAACTGCGCGTAATGGTCTGCGTCGGCGGTGCGCCCGAGGGTCTTCGCGATGCGCGCCATCAGGTCGGCGTTGTAGAAGAGAAAGGCGGTACCGGTGAGGGCCTGCGGCTTCGGCGCAAGGCTCTCGTGGTCGCTGATGCCGTTCACCAGGATGCCGTCTTTGGCGCTCGCCTCCAGGAGGGCGAGCCAGTCTTTCGCGATGGGGTACTGCTCTTCCAGCAGGCGCCGGTCGCCGTAGTACTGGTAGAGCTGCCACAGCAGCATCGGGTGGGCGGTGCCCCAACCCACCGGCCCCGCCCCGCCGCCGAGGCCCAGGTCCGCGATCCCCACGTAAGGCGCCGTCTCGGTGATGCCGCCGTTCGGGCGGCGCGCGTCGGCGAAGTCACGCGTGACCTTGGCGTAGAAGCGGGCCATGTCGAAGTTGAGCATGGCCATCTCGCTGGCCGCCACGATGTCCCCGCCGTAGCCCAGCTTCTCCCGGTGGGGGCAGTCGGACTGCACGCTGAAGATGTTGCTGAGCTGGGTCCACCGGACCATTGTCTGGATGCGGTTGAACAGCTCGTTGGAGCACTCGAACGTGCCCGCGCTCTCCACGTCCGAGTTCAGTCGCTCGGCGGAGAGCTTCCATGACTTGGGCGCCTCGCCCTCCCAGGTAACCTCCACGTAGCGAAAGCCGTGGAAGGTGAACCGCGGTCGGAACTCCTCGGGGCCGCCGCCGCGCAGGACGTAGGTGTCCTGCTGCCACGCCGTGGGCGGCCCGCCCATCGCGATGCTGACCCGGGAATTCTTGGTCTGGGTCATCACCGCGGTCATCGGGTTCAGGTTGCCGTCCGGGTAAAGCAGCTCCCCCTGGCGCATCTTGACGCGGGTGCCCGCCGGGCCGGTTACCCGCAGCACTACGTGCCCGGCAAAGTTCTGGCCGAGGTCGACCACGTGCACCCCCGGCTTCGGCTCGGTGGTCTTGACGTCGGCCAACTGCGCCGTGGCGCGGATCGGCGGGAGGGGCTGCGCCTGGAGCGGCCCCAGCGGCTCCGTCGCGAGCACGGCGGTGGGCCAGCCACGGTCTGAGAAGCCGGCGCGGTCCCAACCCGGCTGCTCCTTCCGGGCGTCGTACTCCTCGCCCAGGTAGACGCTGTTCTTCAGGATCGGGCTGTCACCCGCCTTCCAGCTCTCGTCAGTGACCACGGTCTCGTGGGAGCCATCCACATAATCCACTTCCAGTTGCAAGATCGCACGCGGCTTGCCCACCGGCAGCTCCTCTCGCAGCTTGAACCGCCCGAAGAGCGGCAACGGCAGCGGGTTGTACCAGCCGTTGCCCACCAGCAGCCCCACGGCGTTGGGACCCCGCTGCAACTGGCGAGTGACGTCGTAGGTGGAGTAGAAGACCCGCTTCGAGTAGGTGGTCCAACCGGGATCGAGCAGGTGGTCCCCCACGCGCTCCCCGTTCAGGCGCAGCTCGTAGTAGCCCAGGCCGGTGACGTACGCGCGGGCACTCCGCACCGGCTTGGTGAGGGTGAATTCCTTCCGGAACAGCGGCGCGGGCTGCTCGCCGAAGAACTCGCGCTCCGTGGCCGGCAGGGGACGCGGGTGAGAGATCCACTTCGCCTTCCAGTCCGCCGGCGAGAGGAGGGCCATCTCCCACGAGGCGGGCTGGCTGTAGCGGGAGGGGCGTCCCTCCCCGTCCCACACGCGGACCTTCCAGTAGACGCGCTGCCCGGAGCGCAGCGGCCGGCCGGCATAGGGGATGCCGAGCTGCCGGTTGGACGCTACCTTCCCGGAGTCCCAGAGGTCGCCCTGCCCCTTTGCCAGGAGCTCCCGGGTGCCGGCCGCGAGGAGCTGATAGGCGGTCTGGGCCTGTCCGCGCTCACCCGCTCGGGCCTCCAGCACCCAGCTCAACCGCGGCTGGGGAAGGTCCAGGCCCAATGGATCAAGCGCGGACTCGCAGCGCAGCCCGGCGGGCTGAAGATCGCCCCCCCGGGGCGCGGCGGCGGCACGGCTCACGGCAACTCCGGCGAGCAAGAGCAAGAGAGCGGGCAAGACAGCCGCCGCTCTGCGGCTGTAGCGATTCAGAGTGTTCATTTGACGCGAGGGTTCACGCCGCCGCGCCGGAACTCCTGCGCCGATCTACAAGCGCAGGCGGTCCCCAGCCTTCCGCACCCGCGTGGTTAGCCGACCCGGTGCAAGAGCGGCCGGGTCAGTTCCGACAGCCGCAGCCGCTGCCGGCCCTTGGGGTCGAAGTTCTCCGGCGCGAGCCACTGCTGGAACGCCTCCCGCAGCGCCGGCCACTCCGCGTCGATGACCGAGTACCACGCCGTATCCCGGCTGCGGCCCTTGTAGACGGTGGCCTGCCGGAAGAGGCCCTCATACGAGAACCCCAGGCGCTGGGCCGCGTTGCGAGAGGGGGCATTGAGCGCGTCGCACTTCCACTCAAACCGGCGGTAGCCCAGCCTGAACGCCCGCTCCATCAACAGGTAGATCGCCTCCGTCGCCGCTGGTGTGCGCTGGAGGAGCGGCGAGTAGGCGAGGTGTCCGACCTCGATGGAACCGCTGGCCGGCGTAATTCGCAGGTAACCGGCAATCCCGGCAGCCCGCTCGCTCGCCGCATCGACGATCGCGAAGAAGAGGGGATCGCGGCTGGCGCCGGCTGCCTGCACCCACTCCCGGTAGCTCTCGATATCAGAGAAGGGGCCGTACGGAAGGTAGGTCCACATCCGCCCTTCGGCATCCCGGGCGTTGGCGGCGAACAGCGCCTCCGCGTGCCGGTCCGCGTCCAGCGGCTCCAGGCGGCAGAAGCGGCCCGGCAGCCGTTCAGGTTCCGGGTGCGGCGGCGGGCTCCATTCCGGTAGAGAGGGACCGATCGGCTGGCCCAGGTAGTTCCGCTCCGCATGCTGCTCACTATTCACCCGCGCGCTCCCCGTGCGACACTTTTCCGCTCCGATTTATGTTGCGACTCTGCAGAGTGGTGACCCAGGTCACAGGTACCGCTCGCAACAGACCCGGCGCGCCCGCACCATAGAGATGGTAACTACAGGATCTATGGACAGTGTCCTGCCCCGCGCAAGCGGGGCTTTCTTTTTTGTCTGCCTGTGAGCGGAGTCACCGTTCGGGCCCACATCGAAGGCCGCCCTGGCATACAGTTAACCGGACTACTGCAGTCCTGCCAAATCCAACTCCCCGCGCAAGCGGGGATTTTTTATGCGCGGGCAGGCGCTCACGCGGGGTACAGACACAAACATGAGTCATCCCGGATTTCTGGGCTGACGCTTGGTAAGTGAAAAAAGCCCTCCGCTGGGGAAAGATGGTGGTCACCACAACCCCATTTCCCAGCGGAGGGCTCTGTTCATGCAAGATAACCAT